>Ga0070694_100000287_pt1 | contig 27036 bp, 23 predicted proteins | sample KBSK1251metaG_FD_65470 | JGI IMG/M metagenome (GOLD analysis project Ga0070694, IMG submission 65470) | Corn, switchgrass and miscanthus rhizosphere microbial communities from Kellogg Biological Station, Michigan, USA - KBS K1-25-1 metaG | ecosystem: Host-associated > Plants > Roots >...
GTAAAGCGCACCTGGAGCGTTTGGACAGCGAGCGGCCGGCTGAAAACTTCTTGCCGCCAGTGCCCAACACTGATCCGCTACAGATCAAGCAGCCGGTGGCAAACCCAGTGACAGAACACACCACGTTCAATTTGACGCGGCCTGGAAGTTCAACGTAGGGGCAGACCTGAGTGTCTGCCCTGGCCTCCGCAGACCACACCAGGGCAGACACTCAGGTCTGCCGCTATGAACTCACTACGTTTTTGTTGGATACGATACTAAGCGCAAGCCGCTGGCGTGATTGACGCGCGCGCGGTGTTGGCCTAAGCTTTGGCTTCGACTTTGAAGGAAGAGGTGGCAAGGCTTGGTAAACAAGAATGACAGCCTGCGTAAAATTCTGCTCCGCCGGATGGGCGAGGCAATCAAAGACTTCGGGATGATCACCGAAGGCGACCGGGTCATGGTTTGCATGAGCGGCGGCAAAGACAGCCACACGCTGCTTTCGCTGCTCCTGGAATTACAGCGGAAAGCGCCGGTGAACTTTGAATTGCTGGCGGTCAATCTGGATCAGAAGCAGCCGGGTTTTCCCGCGCAGGTGCTGCCTGAATATCTGACGAAGCTCGGCATGCCCTTTCGGATCGTAGAGCGCGATACATACTCGGTCGTCAAGCGATTGGTTCCTGAAGGCAAGACGACGTGCTCGGTCTGCTCGCGGCTGCGGCGCGGCATTCTCTACAATGTCGCGGTCGAGGAGCGGTGTACGAAGATTGCGCTCGGCCATCACGCCGACGACATTCTGCAAACCTTCCTGCTCAACTTCTTCTACATCGGCACGCTCAAAGCCATGCCGCCGGTGCTGCGCTCGGATGACGGGCGCAATACGGTGATCCGCCCGATGGCTTATTGCTGGGAGAAGGACATCGCCGCATACGCCGCGACGCAGGATTTTCCGATTATTCCGTGCGACCTGTGCGGTTCGCAGGAGAATCTCAAGCGCAAGCGCGTCAAGCGGCTGATTGACGAATTACAGGGCGAGATTCCAGGGTTGCGAAAATCCATGCTTACTGCGCTCGGCAACGCCGTGCCCACACATTTGCTCGATCGCCGCCTCTTTGATTTCAAAGCGCTCTCGGCAGGCACGGGCGACGTGGAAGCGGAGTTGGATGCAGCGGTAGGGATTCACGACGGCAGAGCGGAGGCTCCGGCGCTGGTTTCCCTGGTGAATTGAAGTTGGAGTGAGGGCGGTTGATGAGGGTGTAGATCATTTGCAGCCGCCGAAGGTCAGATGTTAAGATCGTGCGGTTTTTGAGTCCCGCTCACCGCTGCTCTGCGGAGCGAAGGGCGGGCGCGTTTTGGTTGTAGAGAGGCCCCCGTTCATTTCTCCTAGCGTCGGCGTGACTAGATTTAAGACTACAGTCAACGGGTGTGATCATCCGTAAATAATAAAGGTCAGGGAGATAGATGCTACCACCGAATCAGCAACCAAGTCGGCTCGTGAAGATTGAGCCATTGAAGAAACCTGCTTCATCAACCAGTTCATCTATTACCAGCGATTCGCTTCATGAGATAGTCGCTCCGCCCATCACCGATGCGCAGGTTTACCGGATCAAGACCGGCATCGCGATTCGCAAAATACTGGGCTTTCTCTATACCAAGCATTCTTACGGCGCGGCGCGGCGCTGGGTGCTGGCGCACACGCTGCCGGATCGGATTCTCTACCGGTGGAAGCCGTATCAACGCGGCGGGTGCAATCGCTGCGGCCTCTGTTGCAAGATCGTCTTCCGCTGTCCTTTCTTCCTCGAAAACGAACACACCACGGCCTGCATGGTCTACACCACCAAGCATGCCTCACCACCCTGCGTAGTTTTCCCGATTGATCCGACCGATTTGCGCGAGGTGCAGCGCCAGGTGGCTCCGGCGCCGTGTCCATTTTATTACGAAGGCGAGCCTGAGCATCCGACGACGTGGGGCGCAGTGAAGGCAGAAATCCGGCTGGCGCTCGGACGGCGCGTGAAACAGCTCAAGGAAGCTTTTGATTTCTAAGCGATCAGAGATAAGTAAAGGCCAGGATCGAATGCTTGCGCTTCAACCCTAGCCTCCAACTTTCAATATTCGAGCTGCCCGTCGTACATCATGTCCGTCACCTTGAAACGCATATTGAGCTTGACCTTGTTCTGACTCTGGAGCATTTCCGAATAGAAGCGGACTTCGCCGCTTTCGGGCGTGATGAAGGGTTTACCCTCTACCATGCGCTTGAAGTAAAATTTGGCGCCCATGCCATCGTTCTTATTGGGAATGTCATACTTTTCAAGGAAAAGACGCTTGCCGCCTTTGACTTCAAGGTAGGTTGTGAGCTTCAATTCGGCGGTGGTGGCGCCATTGAAGACCTGATTGGCCGGCCCTGAAAGACGCCCATCCTCGGAATCATAAGTCACTGCGACTACGATCCACTCATCAAACTTACGGTCTACGAAACTTTGCAAACTGTCGGAGAGCTGCTTGTTGGGAGTCTTTTGCGCGGCTTCGATCGCGACCTTAAAAGCCTGGCGAATAGGTTTGGCCGTCAAGAAGCGAATGCGGAAATTGATCCCGACCGCGCGATTGAATGATCCTTGCGTACTGCGTGAACTGCTGTCTCCTACACCATTCGGATTATTCGGAGAAAAGAACATCTCGCTGGTATTCGTTTCAGTCTGTGTCTGTCCCCAGGCCGAATCATCAAGAACCTTCTTGGCATCCTTCTCATTCCACTCTGTCCAGGGCTTCATCTTTTTCTGCGCGCCGACGGTGAGCGCGAGGGCGCAGACGACAAAAAATGCAATCACCAGGTGCTTCATTTTCTTCCTCCAAAAGTAGTCGGCAATCAGCCGTCAATTGGATCGCGGAGGGCGCGTGGCGATCACGAGCCAGGGCCAACTGATTGCTTACGGATAACGATAATCAGGAACTGTGGGAACCCATCCCAACTTTGAGAGCCATACGGCACGCACGTGGTCGAGTTGACCGGACGGCAGCCATAGTGTAGCTCGCTTGAGGGTTGAGGCTCAAGCGCCGCGATAAAGTTTGAGGGAGAGAGCCGTGACTGGTTCTCTCCCTCATTTTCCAGGAGTGATCGAACTCGAGGATCTAGAATTCGATCCGCAGCGCAAACTGCATAACGCGCGGCGAGCCTTGGGTGCCGTTGAACTTGCCGAAATCCGAGCTTGGGATCTTCCCTAGTTGCGGATCCTGGGGCAGGCTCAAGCTGGTGATTCCAGTAAAGCGCTGGGTGTTAGTGAGGTTGAAGACCTCCCAGCGGAACACGACCCGGCGGCCTTCCCCAGGCAGCTTGAATGATTTGTAGAGTCCCATGTCGAACGCGACATAGCCAGGCTCGCGCAGGATGTTACGATCACCGGCTTCACCTGGACGAGCATTCCGGTAACTTTGGAAAGCGGTCGTCGGATTGCTGAACAGGTTCGGATCGCCGGTGCGCGTGGGCGAGGCCTCGACCGGGCGAATGGCGACGCCATTTGACGTCAGGTTCCAGTTCGTTGCCCAGCGGTCAGCATCGCCCGGTTGACCCGACGGCAGCCCCGAATTCCACCGGAAGATGCCGGTCAACTGCCAGCCGCCAATGAGCGTGTTGGCCACCGGATGCAGGTGGTTGAGGAACCTCTTGCCATTGCCAATCGGCAGCCCAAAGATATAGTTCGCGTTGACGAGGTGCCGGATGTCAAAGTCAGAGTTGGCGCGATTGATATTGATGTCCAGCGGATTGAGGATGAACGCCGTGCCGAACGCGCCGGAGTTCTGGAGACCGGAGGCGACATCCAGCGAATGGCTGAACGTGTAGTTGACGTCGAAGGAGAGGTCTTTGCTGAACCGTTTCCGCAGGCTCAATTGACCCGAATGATAATCCGACGTGCCGACGGTTGAGAAGGTTGAGAACGCCGCGTATTGGGGATGGAAGAAAAGGTTGTCGCCGTACCCCAGAAGATCGTCCCAGAGCAACTGCACGAACGTATAGTCGGTCGTGTTGCGTCCGCCGACACTAGAGAAGGCGATTCGCCGGTAAGCGGCCTGAGAGGCCGTCAACGTCACGTTGTTGCCCAGCACACTGTAAACGCCAGCCAAGCCGGGGACGATGTTTTCGAAATAAGGAATCTTCTGCACGGACGTGATCGGCACGCCTTGATACCGGAGGTTGATGAGTTGGCCCATGGCCGTGTACCAATCCACCCCCGATTTGGGATCGCGCAGGTTGTTGAGGTGCATGATATCGCGCGTGACTAGCAGGTCGCGCGCCAGGCGTCCCACGTAGCTGGCTTCAATCGAGAAGCCATGGCCCAGGTCGCGGCCATAGGAGAGATTGAAGTTGTGGTTGACCGGAGTCACGAGCGTGTCATCAAGCGAAGCCTCAATCCGCGGATCTTCGTCGGCTGGAGTCGTCAGCGGGAAGCTCAACGACGGGACAATCGTCACGCCGGGTAAGGCTCGCACGTTTTGATTGAGACCGGTAAAGAGCGGGCCCAGACGATCACTCACATTGAAGGTATTAGCGGCAATAGAGTTCGTGGATTTGAAGCCGAGCGTGGAATTGAGGTCGAAAGCCACGGCCAATTGGCTGCCGATGCGGTCATAGGTCTTGCGGTAACCGCCGCGGATCGTGCTCTTGCCCTGTCCGAAGAGGCGGCTCAGGAATCCGTTTTTGGAATTGGGCGTCCAGGCAAAGGCCACGGCAGGCGCGAAATTGTTCCAATCTTGATTGTAGTAAGGGTCTCCGTTGTTTTTCTTGCCCGCCAGATCCACCGTAATCAACTCGTTGAGCGGCTGACCCCTGAGCGCGCCCTGCACACGCCGGTCGAAGAATTTGCCCAGGCTCTGAACCGGCTTGACCTGGATGCCATTGGTTTCATAAACGGGAGTAGAAGTGGACCAGCGCAGGCCGTAAGTGATGACTAGATTCGGGCGCAGTCGCCAGCTATCCTGAGCGTAGACTTCATATTCCTGAGTGGCGAACGTACGTCCGATGCCCGAGCCGACAGGCAAGATATTGCCATTCTTGTCGTAGTTGAGGTTGACGTTGTATTCCGAGAAGCGGCCGATGACGGCGGTGAGCGAATCGCGCAGATCCGTCAAAAAGCCAGCGGCCACGTTTGGGAAAATCGGATCGCCGAAGTCATCGTTAATCACCACGTCGCCGGAGAAATCATAGAACGACGGATTGGTGATCGCCTGGTCATAGGAAGAACCGAAGGTCACACGGTTGTTGGAGATCAACCGGATGTTGGTGCCAAACTGGAAGGAGTGAGCGCCTTTGCTCCACGAGAAGTCATCCACGAAGTTATGCACTGGCGTGGTGCGGCTAGTGGGGCGCGAAAAAGTAAACGGCTGATAGATGAAGCGGAAGCTGATGGAATTCTGCTGCGAATCGCCGCCCACGGTGAATGCATCGCGGGTGAAACCATAGCGCGCATTGTTGACCATCGAAGGGGAGATCGTCCACGAATGGCCGACAGCCAGGCCTTTGGGATGGTTCCAGACGTTCGGCGCCAGAGTGTCCGGGAAGCGGCGCGCGACGGTGGCCGTGTCGTTTTGGTAATTGAACCTCGTGAAGAGGGTTTGCTTGTTAGTCAAATTGAAGTCGAGCTTCGCGATGGCAGTGTTCTGTCTGACTGGCGTGCTCGCGTTGAAGCGGAAGCCGCCCGTATTTAGGCCATCGCCGACAGTGGTGTCATTGGCCGGATAACGGCGCGCAGCATCGGCCAGCACGGCCAGCGCTGCTGAATTCGTTCCCGGATTCACGCCGTAGGCGGCCACGTAACCGGCGCTGATCTGCGCGCGGGTCAAGCAACGCACACCGGCGGGCGTGCCTGCCGGACAGGTGGCATCGCTCGCTCCGTTGGCTGCGGTGTAGCGCACGATCCCTTGGCCGAGTGTCGGCAATGGCACTTCGCGCACCACAGTCGTCGCCGACGCCTCGCGGAAGCCTTCGTAGTTGAAGAAGAAAAAGGCGCGGTCTTTCTTGAGCGGGCCGCCGATGGAGCCGCCAAAATTATTGCGGATGAGCTGAGGGCGCGGAACCTTCTCTTCGCCAGCCCTCGCAAATCCGGCCACTACTGCCGCATCGGTCGCCGCGTAGCGCCCGGCCTTGTTATTAAACCAGTCATTGGCCGAGGTGACGGTGTTGCGATGATATTCATAGAGTGAGCCGTGAAAGTCGTTCGTGCCGGACTTGGTGAGCAGCGCAATCTGCGCCCCGGAAGAACGGCCCTGGTCGGCATTCGGATTGGTCGTCGTGACGCGGAATTCCTGAAGCGCATCGGGGGTAGTGCGCAGAACGCTGAAGAATGCGGCGCCACTCTGTTGATCGTTGACGTCCACGCCGTCGAGCGTGACGTTGGCTTGGTCAGAGCGTCCACCGTTGACGGACCCGTCCGCCGTCACTCCAGGTTGAAGTGAAAGCAGACCCACCACGTTACGCGCGCTGAGCGGCAATTCTCTGACCTGCATTTGATTGAAGGTGTTGCCGATGGTGGCGTCAGAAGTATTGAGCGTTGATTCGCCGCCCTGGACCGTCACCGCCTCGCTGACCTGGCCGACTTTGTTGAAGGCCAGGTTGAGGGTCAGCGGAGTGCTGACCAGCACCTGCACATCCTCCTGGACAATAGAGGCGAAGCCCTGCGCTTCGGCGCGCACGCGGTAAGTGCCTGGCGCAAGTTGAGAAATTTGGTATGTGCCGTCTTTGGAAGTGGTCACCGTGCGACTCGTATTGGTCGCAATATTAGTAACTATGATGGTGGCGCCGGCCACCACACTGCCCTGCGGGTCAACGACTGAACCCGACAAAGAGGAAGCTTGACTGAAGACGATGGTCGCACTTAGCGCGACGAAAAGCAGCCCTAGAGCGCTTCTCCAAATGGACCGATAGTGCATCATAAATCCCCCGTTGATTTGTTGTCAGACCGAAGCCTGGTGCTTGAAGCACGTTGCTAACTGCTTGACGATTGCGGTTGGCCTATTCCCGATTTGAGTGAAAACCGCAAAGCGAGGTTTGTGTCGCTGTTCTTTGTATTTAGAGAAACCAGAAAGAGCAAAATATATGCCTCCTGTTAATTGCTCTCTGAACACCCCATTCCGGTGGCGAGCTTGAAAGGCAAGTCGCTAGTTTTGTTGCACTTACCCGCAAGCTCTTGCTTCCAGGAGATGCGGTGTACTTGATACCCGCCTGCTTCGTGCAATGCGAATTTTTGGATTTCATTCAAATTTTCGGACGACAGAGGTGCTATATATCACATCACGGGAGAGTAGGGCTGAATTTAATTGACACGGAGACAGACAACTTCCAGAAATGAGATCAATTGCGGTCGAGATGTGGACACGGAGAAGTTCAATGCGCTAGCTACACGAAATCAGGCATGCTACTCTGGCTGGCCAGCGCGCGAATGAACTTGCGCTCAGTGTAGTGGACGATTTGCCGCTAACCCTAACCTCTGCTCTTACAGTCTAGGCGGTCTTGCCATCGGCCTCAGCGTTCAACCGCTCTTACAGAACTATTACAAACAGCCGTGTGAGAACCTGTTAGGATGACCATACTACTTGCGCCCGCATTTTGAGAAAACGTATTCATCATGAAGATCAAGGAGATTGAATGAGTAAGGAAATTGTGGCGGCTCGCCGAGAGCAAGGCATTAACTGGGTGACGACTGGATTCATGGCTTTTTTTCATGCAGGCGCCGTTGCGGCGCTTTTTATGTTTAGCTGGGAGGCTTTGGCCGTCAGCCTTTTTCTTCTCTGGGTCGCGGGCAGCTTGGGTATCGGCATGGGCTATCACCGGCTGCTCACGCATCGCGGCTTCAAAACGCCGAAATGGATTGAATACTTCCTCACGATCTGCGCCACGCTCGCGCTCGAAGGCGGGCCGATCTTTTGGGTCGCGGTGCATCGGGTGCATCACGCCAGATCTGACCGCGAAGGCGATCCGCATTCGCCGCGCGATGGCGTGTGGTGGTCGCACATCGGTTGGATTTTGCGGGGCGAGTCGCTGCATCACAATACGGCGTTTCTGTCGCGCTATGCGCCGGATCTGGCTAAGGACAAGTTCCACGTCTGGATGACGCGGCTGCATTGGGTGCCGCTGGTCGCGCTCGCAGTGGTGCTGCTCGCCATTGGCGGCTGGCCGATGATGATGTGGGGCATCTTTCTGCGCACTGTGGTCGGCTTGCACTTTACTTGGCTAGTCAACTCGGTGACACACTTGTGGGGCACCAGGCGGTTTGAGACGCGCGATGATTCGCGCAACAACTGGCTGATCGGGCTGCTCGCTTTCGGCGAAGGCTGGCACAACAACCATCACGCGCATCCGACTTCGGCGCGCCACGGCCTGGCGTGGTATGAGATTGACATCAACTGGTGGGGCATTCGGACGCTGCAAATGCTCGGATTGGCCAAAGATATTCGCGTCGTCAAAATATCCGAGCCGGTTCCTGAAGTTGAGCCTGAAGTCTCGGTGCCTGCGCTGCAAAGCGCGGCTTGAGTTCGCGCGGCATACTGCCCAAGTAAAATTCAGAACGCATTGCAAGCCCGCTTCTGGCGGGCTTCGCTTTTCCCCGTTGACCAAAGCTGACCAATAGCGCAATCGCGCGTCTTTCGCCTACAATAGCAGTGATGCAGCTTCGTCATCGCCGCCAATCCATCGTCTTCTTCATCTCGTTGGGCGCGTGCCTGGTCGCGCTCGCCGTGACGCTCAACGTGGGCTGGATTTTGCTCAACTTGCGCGAAGTGGCGCTGCTCACCTTTGGCATCATCTTCTTCGGCGCGATCATCGCCGGGCTCGTGCTCAATACGATTTTTCTGGTGCGGGAAATTCGCCGCAATGAACAGCACGATAGTTTCATCAATGCCATGACGCACGAGTTGAAGACGCCGATTGCCTCGATCCGGCTCTATCTGGAAACGTTGCAAACGCGCGAAGTCAACGAAGCGCAACGCCGCCAGTTTTACGATTCTATGCTGACTGACAGCGAGCGGCTGCTGCATTTGGTCGAACAGGTCTTACGCGCCAGTCGCACCGGCCATCGGCGGCGGCGCATCAATCCTTCAGTCATTGATCTCGGTGAACTGGTGCGCGAATGCCTGGAGACGGCGCGCACTCGCTATCATCTGGCCGATGGTGCGCTGCAATATGCCGAATCAATTAACCAGGGTGGCAACAATGGCGCGCGCGTGATGGTGCGTGGCGATCTCGATGAGTTACGCGCAGCGGTCTCCAACCTGCTCGACAACGCGATCAAGTATTCTGACAAGGAAATTGCTGTCTCGGTCGAAGTCGCGGCAACGGATGACAAACGAGTCGAGGTGCGCGTCACGGATCACGGCATGGGAATTCCGCGCGAGCAGCTCAAGCGCGTCTTCAAACGCTTCTACCGCGTGCCGGGGCGCGTCATGACGCGGATCAAGGGAACAGGGCTGGGATTATTCATCGTGCGCTCAGTGGTCGAAAAACACGGAGGCCGCGTCTTTGCCGAGAGCGCAGGCGAAGGCTTGGGCAGCACCTTTACGATTCAGCTTCCGAAAGCCGAAGGGTAAAACACAAGAACGATGAGCGCAGTGCTGATTGTAGAAGACGAGCAACATCTGGCTGATGGGTTACGCTTCAACCTCGAAGCCGAAGGCTACCGCGTGGACGTGATTGGCGATGGCGAAACCGCGCTGGAACTGTTGATGGCGGAGCGCGGGCGATATGACGCAGTGGTGCTCGATGTCATGCTGCCGGGCAAGGATGGCTTCACGGTCGCGGCTGAGTTGCGCCAAGCCGGACAGTTTGTGCCGGTGCTCATGCTCACGGCACGCGGTAGGCCGGAAGATGTGCTCAAGGGATTCGAGTCAGGCGCGGATGATTATCTGCCGAAACCGTTCGAACTGGCGATTTTGCTGGCGCGGCTGCGCGGCTTGCTTCGGCGCTACGAGTGGATTCGTCGTGATCGCGCGCACGCAAACCTGAGCAGCACGGCGGCGGAACAGAGCAGAGAAAGTACATCGGCTAATGCTGTCGCGCGTGAGCCGGAAGATGAGCGAGTATTTGTTTTCAACGGCAAGAAGATTGATTTCGGCGCGCTCGAACTGCACATCGGCGCGCGCGTGGTGCAATTGACTTTGATGGAAGCCGAATTACTCCGCTATCTCATCAAACACGTCGGCCAAGTCGTCTCGCGCAAATCCATGCTCGAAGATGTCTGGGGTTTGCATGAAGATACCGACACGCGCGCCATTGACAACTTCATCGTCCGGCTGCGAAAGTACATTGAACCGGAGCCAGCCAAACCGCGCCACTTGTTGACCGTGCGCGGCGTCGGCTACCGCTTCGTGGCCGAGCCAGTCCAACCTGAGAAGTGAGGTTTGTAATCCACCTTTCGTTCAGGGCGTGTGGGCTGTGCTATGATATGTATCGTCAATCAAGCTTACTTCGATTCCACAATCTAACAAACCTCGAACGAGAAAGGATGGAGAGATGACCAGAAAAGCCCTTTACCCCCTCGCCGCACTGATCGTGCTTCTGGGACTCGCAGCTTTAATCTCAGCGCAGGAAAAGCAGACCACGTTCACTGGCTTCGTGGTTGACAAAGCTTGTTCCGCAGGCCGAGCCAAAGCGGCAGACCCGATGGTGGCGGCATCCAATCATACCCGCGACTGCGCGCTCATGCCCAACTGCGCAGCTAGCGGTTACGGTATCTTCGCCGATGGCAAGTATTACGAATTCGATGCCAAGGGCACCGAGTTGGCCAAGGCGATGATTGAAGCCAGCAAGAAGACCAAAGGTCTCAAAGCCACCGTCACGGGCACACTCAAAGATTCCAAACTGGCGGTTGAGAAAATCGCAGAGGTGGATTAGCGCCACGCTGCGACCGGCAAAACTAAAAGGGCGAGACCGGATGGCCGATCTCGCCCTTCTTCATTCTGTGAGACGCAGCTATCACTTCGCCGTCTCTTTTATTACTTTCATCAGCTCGCTCAATCGTTTCATTGAGGAAAACTGCCCGCTCTGCACAATGGAAATATTCCACACCGCTGGTTTTCCAATCAATCCCTTCTTCATCGTGCCAACCACTATCATCACTGCTACTTTGCGACCATCTGCAAGAGTTGCCTCTGCTTCTGCGCAAGTCGGGAAGTCTCGCCCTCTGTCGGCAGCGCTTCCTGTCTGTTCTCCGCAATCATTTACTTCCCAGGTTACCGTCGCCTTTGGGCCGACGAGATTTCTAAACCATTCATCGAATCTCTGTTGCGGAAGGGCCGCGTCAAGCTGAGAGGCCTTGATCTGCCTGGCAACAGCAATCGCTCGTGCGGTATTTTTTTGTGCTGGTGTTTGACTGCACAGAATCAATAAGCAAACTGCTGATAGGTTAGCCGCGAAAAAGTATCTCGTCATTGTTGCTACCTATTGTTTTCATCTGCGAGCGTCTGACCTCCGTTTGACTGACAGCGCTTCAACCATAGCTCGTCACATTGCGCGACTTCTCGTGATGGCGTTCAATCGCTAGTTCGATCAAACGATCAATCAATTGACCGTAAGAGACGCCGCTCGCCTCCCACAGCTTCGGGTACATGCTGATCGAAGTGAAGCCGGGCAGCGTGTTGATCTCGTTGACCAAGATTTTGCCCGTCGCACGTTCGAGAAAGAAATCCACGCGCCCTAGCCCTGAACCGTCTATCGCCTGAAAAACGCGCACCGCGAGTTGCTGAACTTCGGCAGTGGTTTCATCAGAGAGCTTGGCTGGGATCACCAGTTGCGCGCCGTTGTCATCAATATATTTCGCTTTGTAGTCGTAGAACTCTGCCGTCACCGGCACGATCTCCCCCGGCAGACTGGCGATTGGTTCGTCATTGCCGAGCACGCTGACTTCGATCTCTCGCGCATCCACGCCGCGCTCGACGATGATCTTGCGGTCATAACGCGCGGCCAGCGCGATGGCTTCGGTCAAACTTTTCGCGTCCGTCGCTTTCGAGACGCCGACCGACGAGCCTAAATTCGCTGGTTTGACAAAACAGGGAAAACCGATTTCTTCGATCACGCGCGCTTCGATCTTCTCAGCGGCGGCTTCCCACTGCGTTCGCAAGAAGTGAGTGTAATCAACGATGGGCAGGCCAGCTTCGTGGAAGAGCCGTTTCATAATCACCTTGTCCATCCCGGCGGACGAAGCCAACACGCCGCAGCCGACATACGGAATGTCAGCCATCTCGAACAACCCTTGAATCGTCCCGTCCTCGCCGTAAGTCCCGTGCAAAATCGGGATCACGACATCAAGCTGATCGCGGCTTCCCGGTTGGCCTTCGCGATTGAAGCGTGCCAGGCCGCGTTCAGTCGGATCGCCGAAGAGCGCGACATGCTGGTCGCCGCTTTCAACCACCGCGCCCGGCAACAGATTCGTCGCCTCGCTCGAAGCGAGCCATTTGCCTTGCTTGGTGATGCCGATGGGCACCACTTCGTACTTGCTGCGATCAAGCGCGTTGATGACCGACTCGGCTGATCGCAGCGAGACTTCGTGCTCGCCCGACCGACCGCCGAAGATGACTCCGACTCTTAGCTTCTTTGGCAAAATAACCCTCCACGAATGATTTTAGATTTCGGATTTCGGATTTTGGATTAGGGATCGCGGTGTTTGGTCTCTGCAATCCAAAATCTAAAATCCAAAATCACATGATCTTTTTCCCAAATGCCGACAGGATCAATTGCACGCCCAGCTCCGCCGTGCGATTAGCGATGTCGAGTACCGGATTGACTTCAGTCAATTCAAACGACAGCATCTTGCCTGAATCAGCCACCTTCTCCATCGCCAGATGGCTCTCGCGGTAAGTCGGCCCGCCCGGCACCGGCGTGCCCACGCCCGGCGCGAAGTCAGGATCCACAAAATCCATATCCATCGTCACGTGGAAACCCGCTGTTCGCCGCGACGCCAGCCACATCGCTTCATCCATTACGGCGCTCATCCCGCGCTCATCGAGTTCGCGCATCGTCACTACGCGCACACCTGAAGCTTTGAGCGCCACAGCTTCTTCAGGGTCCACACTCCGCGCGCCGATCAGCACACAATCCTCTGGATAAACCTTCGGTGCAAACCCACTGATATGCGTAAGCTCGTGTGCGCCGTGACCGAGAATCGCCGCGAAGGGCATGCCGTGAATGTTGCCCGACGGCGAAGTCTCCGGCGTATTCATATCGCCGTGCGCGTCGAACCAAATGACACCGACGTGCTGATCGCGTTTGTGATAAAAAGCCGAAAGGCCCGCGACGCTCCCAATCGCAATCGAATGATCGCCGCCAAGAATGATGGGAATAGAGCCATCTTCCAAAATCGCCTCCACCTTGTCCGCCAGTTTCTGACTCGCTTCCGCGATTTCCGGCAGGTACTTCAACTTGCGATCCGTGATCGCCAGCATCTCCGGGTTACGCACGCTGATGTTGCCTGCATCAATCACCTGATAACCCAAACTCTCTAGCCGCTCGTTGAGATTCGCCACGCGCACCGCCGACGGCCCCATATCTACGCCGCGCCGATCCGCGCCCAAATCCATGAGCACTCCCACAATCGTTGCTTTCTTCTGCATTGCCATACAAACTTTCTAGTCAGTAGTGATTGGTCAGTAGTCATTCGCAAATGACTACTGACCAATCACTACTGACTAATCACTACTTCACAGCCGTAATCAAAGAAAAAATTCTTGCCTGCCCGCCGCCTTTCGGTCGTAATCCTCGAATCACGCTCTGGCGGAAGCCAGCCGTATTGAGCATCTCAATAACTTCCGGCGAGGAATGAAAATGCGCTTCGGCTTCGACCCGGTCGCGCGCAATAAACTGATAATAATTGCGCCTCGCTTTCAGCCGCAGCTCACTGAGCTTGCCCGCTGGCCTCAACTCCGCCGCAATCAGCAATCGCCCACCGGCCTTGAGCACACGGTAGGCTTCCTTGATGAACCGCTCTGCTTTCATCAGATGAAAGGCCATGGTGCAAGTCACGAGATCGAAACTCTGAGCCTGAAAAGGCAGATGCTCAGCCGGAGCCACGCGCCATTCAATCTTGCGCCCGACCCCAGCCGACTGCGCGCCGAGCCGCGCCTGTTCCACCATCGCTTCAGTCTTGTCCACGCCGATGATCCGCCCCTTCTCTCCGATCAAGCCGACCAACTGACGTGCAATCACTCCAGTTCCCGTCGCTACGTCAAGCACCTGCATGCCGGGTCGCGGCTCGGCGGCTTCAATCGCTTGAGCCATGGTCGTCTTGTAATCGAGTCCCGTGCGGCGGCGAAAATCGCGCGCGATCTTCTCTTCAAATTCACTCAGCCAGTTGCTGATGGGGGGCTTAGGGATAGGGGGCTTAGCTTGGGGCGGAGGCAGAGTTATAATACATCCTTTCTCCTTCAGATCACAGGCGCTGCGGATCATGATAACACCGCAGGATGCCGATGGCCTCCTCCGCCGTGGCCGCGAAACGGATATGGCGTAAGTCTTCTTCACTCACCACCAGATGCTGCCGCCACGCTTCCACTACTGGCGGCCAACAATCGCCGAGCAGAATGAGCGGCACGCCGCTGATGATGTTCATGACCAGTTTATTCCAAACCAACGAAATCTCTGTCACCGTGCCCATCCCGCCGCGCACGGCGATAAAGCCCGAAGAGCGGCGAATCAGATGCTGCAAACGATCATAGAAATGATCAGTCGCAATCTTTTCTTTGAGGTAACGATTCGGCGCCGCTTTGAACTGATTCATCGTGATGCCGAGCACATGGCCGCCCGCTTCGTGCGCCCCACGGCTCACCGCTTCCATCACGCCGAGGTAGCCGCCAGAACAAACGGTGTATCCATGTTCAGCCAGCAATCGGCCCAACCGGTGCGCTTCGGCATACTCCGGCGCTTCTTCTCTGCAGCGCGAGCCGCCAAAAACGGTGATGATCGGGGAAGTTTCTGTCATGAAAAGTTTGGAGGTTGGAGTTCAAAGTTCAAGCTGTGACAACAGCTATGATCATCACGATATTCCATAAAGCCGCATAAAAAGAGCCCAATACAATGCATAAGCAAACACTCCCAGCGAAATAAAAGACTGCCAGCGAGGGCATGAAACAATGCCAAGTGCTAGTGTGGTTAATGCTGCCAGGAACGCTATCAATACTAACCTTCCAGCAAATTCGCCCGAGTCAAATACAAATTTGACGCGCAGGTAGATATTGATAATCAAAAATATCCCACTACTTACCAATCCTAGCCATCTTGCTTTTTCTTTGAACTGCTGATAGCTCATTTACTCTTGCTTCTCTATCAAGCTCTTTATGAGATCAGTAGCCAGACACCTTTCTGTCTATATCGCAGGCTGATTTTCTTAGCATCTTACCTTTTCGTTGTTACCTTGCCGCATTAGCCAAACTAAGGTTTCAACCGATAGAGCATTCTTGGGAAGGGAATCGTCTCGCGCACGTGCTCTAAACCGCAGATCCACGTCACCGCCCGCTCAATGCCCATACCGAAACCGGCGTGCGGAACGCTGCCATACTTGCGCAAATCCAGATACCAATCGAAGGCTTCGGGCGGCAAGCCGTGTTCGTGAATTCGCTGTAAGAGCAGTTCGAGCGATGAAGCGCGCTCGCCGCCGCCGATCACTTCGCCATAACCTTCCGGCGCGAGCACGTCCACGCACAGCGCCAGATCAGACCGCTGTGGGTCAGGCTCCATGTAGAACGCTTTGACTGCTGATGGATAGCGATGCACCAGGACAGGCCGATCAAATTGGTCAGATAAATATGTCTCATCCGGCGCGCCGAAATCGCCGCCCCACTCGAAACGGTTTTCAACCTTGCCCGCCGCGTGCGCCTCTTGCAGCATCTTCACCGCGTCATCGTATTGCAGGCGCGGAAAGGGTGGGGCGATCTTTTCGAGCTTCGAGGTGTCGCGTTCGAGATGCTTGAGTTCTTCCTGCCGGTTTTCGAGCACGCGCGCGACGATGTGACTGATAAAGTTTTCCGCCAGCACCATCACGTCATCGAGCTTCGCATACGCCACCTCCGGCTCGACCATCCAGAATTCAGTCAGGTGGCGGCGCGTCTTAGATTTTTCCGCGCGGAACGTCGGGCCGAAGCAATAGACTTTGCCGAAGGCCGCCGCTGTTGCTTCGTTGTAAAGCTGGCCTGATTGCGTAAGGTAGGCTTTCTCGTCGAAGTAGCCGACTTCAAAGAGCGTCGTCGTCCCTTCGCACGCAGCGGGCGTAAAGATCGGCGTGTCGCAGAGAATGAAACCGTTGCTGTCGAAGAAATCCCGCACGGCGCGAATGATTTCGTGCCGCACGCGCAAGATAGCATGCTGACGGCGCGAGCGGAGCCACAGGTGGCGATGATCCATCAGGAATTCAACGCCGTGCTCCTTCGGCGTGATCGGATACTCGTGCGCCAGTTGCACGACCTGCACATCATTGATGTCCATTTCATAAACGCCCGGTTTCTTCGGATGTTCGCGCGGCGTGCCGGTGACGATGATGGAAGACTCCTGCGTCAGATGCTCGCAATCGTTCCAGCACTGCTCGCTCACATCTTTCTTCGAGACGACGCCCTGAATGATGCCGGAGCCATCGCGGACTTCGAGGAAGGCAAGCTTGCCGCTCGAACGTTTGTTGTAGAGCCAGCCTTTGATCGTGACTGGCTCGCCGAGATGTTTGGAGATGTCGGAGATATAAGTTTGCGTCATAGTTCGTAGAGATCCTCAAAGATTATGACTGGCCATACAACTTGTAGGCTTCCTTTTGACCAATCTGACGAACACGAATCAAATCGTCTTTGACCTTTTGACCGCGGTCGGGGTCGAGATAAAACTGCCGACCTGTGAAACCCAGACAAGGGTTAATGGAGATGACTCTGAGGTTGAAAGCAAAAACCTCATCACTCATGGCCTTGAACCAGTGAACATTATCTTTGTCGTCAGAAGTCGTCGCCGCCTCGCCTAGTCTCAAAATTCTATCGAGCGTCGGCTGGATGATTAAATGTTTGGGTTCATCCGCCACGCGGTCGTAGTGTCGCGCATGCAACTTGCCGCTGATTGGCATGTGCATTGAAGTCAGGTTGCGATGGCAATGTGGCACCACCGCCTGGCCTCTCTTCAGGCCACGGAGAGACGTGGTATAAGCCCACTTTTCAGTCGCTCCGGTCATCTTCGGCAAGTTAATCGCTTTGACTGCCTCACGATTGTCCAGGAATTTGATGCGCTTGGAGAGGCGATCAAAATCAATCGCGCGGAGCAGGTCAGCCAAGTCCACCCGCGCGAAAATCTCGTCCATCTTCTGCTGCCACTCGCTCTGCTTCACCTGCTGATTTTTCATCCCCCGGCTGATCTCCTCTACTTCGCCGAGCCAGCGCTCGGTGATAGGGATCATGGATTCAGCCAAGAGGTCACCCCCAGACAAAGTTTTCACCAACGAGAAGGTCAAGAGTGAATGCAGCTTCTGGGAAACAAAGCCGCCACCAGGAATTTGCCCCAGGATGGCCTTCCCGATACTTTTTGTAGCTGCTATACCGCTCATAGGTTTTCGAGCGCCGCTCGCAGCGCCGAATAATCCCTCATCCCTGTCCCGCGCATCGCCCGCAACACCGTCGCCACTGCTGGGCCAATATACTTTTCATAATACTCGCCGCGCCCGCACACGCCCGTTTGATACGAAAACGTGCCGGTCGCTTTCAACTGCCGCTGCACCGTCATGAGATGGAACTCGTAGCGGAACTCGCGCTCTTCGATGGGCGGCAGTCCGAGCCTGATCCGCGTGCGCAGAAAATAATCCTGATACTGGCCGACCCAAGTTTCGTCAGCGGGCTGAAGCCTGCGTTCAACCAGCAGCGGCACGAGATCATAAGTGACCGGCCCCATCCGCGCGTCCTGATGGTCAATGATGCGCAATTCGCCGCGCCCGTCCACCATCAAGTTCATGGCGTGATAATCACGGTGGCAGAGCACACGCGGGCGCGCTGACAACTCAGCCGCAATAGCGCGCAGGTCATTCTTAATCGCTTGCTCTTCACCATCAGCAAATTCATGATGCCGCAGGCTGCCAAAGAAGTGATCGAAGAAGTAATTCAACTCCCACGACAGCTTGTCTTCATCGAAAGCCAAACCACCTGCGACCGAGCCGGAGGTCGCGGCCAGTTCCGACGCCGCTTGAATCCGCGCGATCAATTCAATCGCGCGCTGAAGCATCTCTTCGATGCCCGTTTGACTGCCCGCAGCTTCGGCATCGCTCAGCCACTTCGCCAGACTGCGATCACCGAGGTCTTCCTGCAAGACGATGCCGTCGGTTCCAGCGACATCAATCACGCGCGGCACGGGCAAATGCGCGCGCTCGAACAACCGCGTCACGTCCAGATACGAGTTGTTCTGTGGATTGAAGGGCGTAGGATAAAGGCTGATGATATAACTTGCGTCGGGTTTCGATTGCGGGCTGACACGGTAATACTTGCGCGTCGAAGCGTCGGGTGTTAGCCCCGCGATTAGTACAGCGTCGAGTGGAATGGCGAAGTAGCGCGCCGCGTAGCCGCGCACACGCTTCTCGCTCAAATCCTCAGCCGCACTGGCTTTGAGAGGTTTTTCAGAAATCTGACTGCTCATAATTACTTCCTGTTACTGCTGCATTCGCGCGCGATGGTATCACCCCTCAAATGGGACGACAAGATTAACTCCGATCACCGTTCCCGGCGCGGCCTTCTCCGGGCGTTCACCTGTGGCGGCCAATTCAGCGCGGACAATCGCCACGCGTTTGAATTCGGCTCCAGCAGGGATCCGGACATCATCGCCGATGATGCACTCGCTAAGATGAGCGCCGCTTTCAACCCGCACGCGCCGCCAGAGCACAGAGTCAACCACCTGCGCGCCGCTTTCAATCCGGCAACCTTCATCAGCCACGTAAGCGCGCCCTTCACGGCGCATGAATTCAACGCTCACCTCCAAGTATCGCGCCAGCGTGCTCAACTCGTGCCACTCGCTTTCAGCAACATGCGCCGCGAGCGGTTTCTCTTCAGCCAGCATGCGCGAATAAACATCACGCACCGTATCGGAAAAAACGCCGCGCGGAATGTACTCAAAGATGCCCGGCTCCATAATGTGAATTCCGGTGAACATCAAGGGAGATGGCGAATTTTCCGGTTTGGGGAAGCCAGCAAACTGCATGATGTTCCCGGCCGCGTCAATCTTCACTTCGCTGAAATGTTCGCATCGTGGATTGGGCCGCAGCACGAGCGTCGCGAGCGCGCCCTGTCGCTGATGCGTGGCGATGGCGGCGTTGAGGTCAACGTCCGTGATGATCTTGCCGTTGATGACGACGAAGGTTTCGCGCTCTAAGAGTAGGCGCACGCGGTCGAGCGCGCCGGAGGTGCCGAGAATCTCCGGCTCTTCAATCGAGTAGATGATCCGCGCCCCGTGGCGCGAGCCGTCGCCAATCTGCTCACGGACGGAAGCAGGTTCGTGATGCAGATTGATAATCAGGTCTTCGATCCCGTACTGGCGCAGATAATCAATCGTGTAAGAGATGAGCGGGCGATTGAGAAATGGGATCGCGGGTTTGGTGCGCCCAATCGTGAGCGGCCAGAGCCGGGTGCCGAACCCGGCGGCTAAAATCATCGCGCGCATTCGTCTGTTTTACTCCTCGCTTGCTCAAGCGGCGCGTTCAATCACTGTTCGGCTCACGCCGTAAATCAAAAACCATATCTTCGAGCGCGCGCCCGTGCTGACGGCAATATTCGGCTTGCAGCGCCAGGTAACTATCCAAAATGTAATCCGTCGGCTCAATGCCGAGTAACGCGACGGCTTCCGCGATGGCTTCCTCTTCGCCTTCCAGTTCGATGAAGTCGCCGAGCGGCGTTTCATCGAACATCGCCAAAAGATGTGCGCCATCGGGCAGCAGGGCGCGGTAGATAGTGCGATATTTTTGGTAGCGGAAAAACTTGCGATAACCAAGCCGCTCCAGAATTTCCACAGCGTGCCGGGCTTCGCCGAGCGTCGTTTCGATTTCGACGCGGAGCTTGAATTGCGAAACGGGCGCGTCAAGCGGAGCCTTCTCTTTGTAGGTTAGCAACCCTGCGCCACCGGCATCGCGCACGCGCAAGATCGCTGCGCGCCCGCGAAGCTGCTCGTCAGCCGTATCCAGCAACCAGTTGTCCTCGAAGTGACGCGCCGTATCGAGTTCCAACGAGATGCCTGCCTGCACGAGCGGCTCAACACCGTCACCATCGCATCGCAGTTTGACTTCGATCTCGTGTCCCGACATCGCGGCTCTCGGAAGCAGTCAGTAACCAGTGGTCAGTGGCCAGTTGCAAAGAACAACGGACAACGGACGACTGACAACGGACTAATTTAGTGAGGGGGCTTGCTCGTGACAACCAGACAATAGGCCGTGATTATGATGGCAGTTACGCGACTTGTCCAGCGGAATAACGGGGATCCAACTCGAAGGTGCCGGGCGAAACTTTGCGGAAACGCTTGCTCCGGCTGAGCGAAACCGCGAGCGTAATCAACTGATGCTGCCCGCGAAACTCAAACCCGCCATCCGCCATGCGGCGGTAAATCTCGCTCACATGCAGTGGCTGCCCGGCTTCGCGCAACACGATGGTCGCTGCTTGCGGAATGCGGAAGTCATTAAAGCGCACATTGCTCGCTTGCTCGCTCAGTTGGTGCGTCGCCACTTCTTTCTCAATCTCTAGGGATTGGAACGCGCCGACATTGTAGCGAGGCACACTCGCGGGCGGTTCAACTGGAGGTCGGCTCGGCAGACTCGGCTCGGCATGGCGCTCCGAGGGGAAGAGCGCACGGCGCAACGCTCCTTCGGTCTGCTCAATGAGATCATTGAAAGTAATCAGTTGCGAGCGGAGCGATTCAACCTCCGCTTCGAGGTCAATCAGCCGCCCCTGAATTTTCCGCTTCGCTTCGCGCGCTTCGGTGAGCGAGCGTTGCAATGTGGCAATGGCAGTGTCTTCAGTCATCGGATTTTAGATTTTAGATTTTGGATTTTGGATTGAAGGTTGGAGCGCGTGCTCAATCTAAAATCCAAAATCTAAAATCCAAAATTGGCTATCGGTCACGCTCCACGATAAATTGCGCAATGTCGAGGAGCGCGCGCCGGTATTGATTATCCGGCAACGGTTCGAGCGCGTCTTGCGCGCGCGCCGCATAAGCGTAAGCGCCGCTCCGCGCCCGTTCTAGTTCACCATACTCGCTGAGCAAAGCCAAGACTTCTTCGGCCCGTTCGGTCTGTCCCGGTTCTTCCTCCATGGCCGCGCGCACCACCGGGGCAAATTGCGGATGCTGGACGAGCAAACGAATGAGCGGCAGCGTCAATTTACCTTCGCGCAGATCGCTGAGCACGGGCTTGCCCATTCTTTCAGTGTCAGAGGTGAAATCGAGCAGATCATCCGTGAGTTGAAAAGCGACGCCGAGATTGAGCCCGTAGTCGGCCAGCGCTGCTTTTTCAATCTCGCTTGCGCCACGCAGAATGCCGCCGATGCGGCAACTGGCGCGGAACAGATAGCCGGTCTTGCGCCGCACGATGTCCAGATGCTGCTCTTCGGTGATGTGCAGGTTGCCGACCAGTGTCAGTTGAATCAACTCACCTTCCGTCATCTTGCGCGTCGCTTCGGTGAGCACGTCAAGCACTTCCAGATTACGCTGCCGCAACGAAGTCTCGAAGGCCGACATATAAAGCCAGTCGCCCATCAAAACCGCGATGTCGTTGCCCCAGCGCGATGACACGGCCTTGCGCCCCCGCCGCATTTCAGCTCCATCAATGATGTCGTCATGCACGAGCGTCGCCGTGTGCAAAAACTCCATCACTGTTGCCATGCGAATAATCGCCTCATCCGTCTCCTCATCGAAGACCTTTGCCGCCAGCAGCAGCAGCGCCGGACGCACCCGCTTGCCGCCGGCCTGATGCAGGTAGCGCCCGATGTGCGCGATGATCTGGATATTCGACCGGGCTTGCCGCTCGAACTCTTCTTCGACCTCGGCCATCTCGCGGCGAATGAGGCGGAAGACTCGCTCGGCGGTTTGTTGCGCTTCGCGTGAGAAGGGGACTGAAACGATATTTGACATCTTGGCGTTCATTTAGTTCGTTCGGTAGTTTGTAAACTGCATGTCAATGCCGAAATCCTGAGTGCGGAGCGCGGCGATCACCTCTTGCAACGTATCGCGGTCTTTGCCCGCCACGCGCACAAAGTCTCCCTGAATCGAAACCTGTACCTTGAGCTTTGTCTCTTTGATGTACTTGACGATCTCTTTCGCCTTTTCTTGCGGAATGCCTTGCTGCAAGGTGATGCGCTGGCGCACCGTCCCGCCCAACGCCTGCTCGACTTTCTGGTAAGTCAATCCTTTGAGCGGCACGCCGCGCTTGACGAATTTCGTTTGGAGCACATCATTCAGGCTCTTCAATTTGTATTCATCGTCTGAAGTCAGGATGATCGCTTCTTGGCCCTCGATTTCAACGTTGCTCTTGCTGCCTTTGAAATCGAAGCGCGTCTGAATCTCTTTCATCGCCTGATTGATCGCATTGGCGACCTCAGCGTGATCTATTTTGGAAGTAATATCGAAAGTATTCTGCTGCGCCATAATTCACAATATTCGCCGCGCCAACGCGTTTTACCGCATGATCGCCTTGCTTGATGATCTTCGGGGGAATTACGTCTCGAATGATCTTCACGATCAAGACTAGAACGAAAGTGTCACTTGCCGTTGGAGTATCAGTCAAATAAGTGTCACGACGTTTGGAGTTCCGGCTTCAGCCGAGTTTTAGCTTGACGAAAAGAAAAACCCGGCTGAAGCCGGAACTCCAAACGTTCGTTACTCGCGGAAGTCCGCATTGCCGACCATGCCCATCAACTTACGTAACCGAAACTCCGCGCCCACTGATTCGGCAATACGGCGGCAAGCTTCGAGGTCGAGGTTCGGAATCTCGACCACCGACATCGTGACTTTGATTCCTTGTGCTACCGCTTCGCGCGCAAACTCCTGCATCGAATCAAAAGCCAGGTCAGGCCAATCCGAGCGGACAATGCGCTCGTACTGCTCGCGCGTCGGCGCATTGAGACTGATCGAAAGCTCGTCCACCAATCCGACCAACTCCGGCGCCACATGTCGCCCATGATAAAGATTCGCGTGCCCGATGGTATTGACTCGCACATAAGTGCCGCGAGTTTTACAATACCGCGCGACTTCTTTCAATTCTTCGAGCCGGATCGTCGGCTCGCCGTAACCGCAGAACACAATTTCGCGGTAGCGCGTTGGATCACCAATCGCGGTGATGACTTCAGCGGCGGACGGTTCTGCTTCAGGCGCAAGTCCCAAGTTGTAACCCGATGCAATTGGATTGTCAATCCGATCACAAAAGACGCAGAGGCTCGTGCAGCGGTTCGTCAGATTGATATAAAGCGCATCGCGCAGTTGATAGACGATGTTCCGCTCGCTGCTATTGCCCGCAGGCAGCGGCTCCCGCAGATTGAACAGATGCCGGAAGTTGTAGCTCGTGATCCGCGCCACGTCTTCCACCGTCAGTTCATGCAGTTCGGCGATCTTGCGTGCCGTCTCAACCACATAAGCTGGCTCGTTTCGTTTGCCGCGATGAGGCACGGGCGTCAAGTATGGGCAATCGGTCTCGATCAAAATCTTTTCCATCGGGAGCGACTGCGCCACCGCGCGCAACTCTTCCGCCTTCTTGAACGTGAGCACACCGGAAAACGAAATCAAAAAGCCCATCTCGACCGACGCATCCGCCAATCGCTGCGTGCCTGTAAAGCAATGCAAAATCCCGCCGATCTTCCGTCCGCCGCTCTCAGCCCACGCCTCGCGCATAATTTCAATCGTGTCGTCTTCCGCCTCGCGCGTGTGAATAATCACGGGCAGGCGGCGTTCAAGCGCCAATTCCAACTGACGGCGAAAGACGCGCCGCTGCACATCGCGCGGGCTATGGTCGTAGTGATAATCCAGCCCGATTTCGCCCCACCCGACGACCTTCTCGCGCTGGCTATATGCAATCAGCTTTTGCTCCAAAGCTTCGTCATACAAGCTCGCCTCGTGCGGATGCACGCCAATCGCTGCGTAGACGAATGGATACTGCTCGGCGAGCGCGAGGCCCACTTCGAGTGAGCCTTTGGCGATGTCGCTGCCTGCGATTTCAAGAAAAGTTTTCACGCCCGCTTCACGCGCGCGTTCGATCACCTCGGCGCGATCCGCGTCGTAAAGCGGCATGTCAAGATGGGCATGCGAATCTATGAACATAGGAACCTGGACCTGCTAGCCTTTTATAGCTTTCAGGAAAAGCTATTTTCGATTTTCTGTCCCGAAGGGACGCCGGAAATTAGCCGGTGATGAAATCACCGGAGACTCGGCAATTAAGCCCCGCGCTCCGGCAGGAGCGCAGGACGGAGCGCACTGCGCTCTGACGCCCCTGCCGGGGCTGGATGTGGGTGGCACCGTTTCCCGGTGATTGCATCACCGGCTAATTTCCGCTGCGCCTCCGGCGCAAAAAAAACATTTTCTTGAATGCTACAGTCAGTGTTGGGATTGATGCAATGCCTTGTCCCGCCAACCACGCACGCTCATCGTGTCCAGGCGTTCGCCCTTAAAAACGATCTGCTTCACGGGCTTTTTCCCATTGTCGCTTTCGCGCCGCAGCAGTTCGCTGATCTCCATCCAGCGGATGTCGGCAAAGCGTTCCTTGCCTCCGCCGCGCAATTCCTCCGCCTCTTCAGGAAACGTGCCGATCACAAGCAGTACCGGACGATCCTGACTCATCCAATACTTCACCCAACTCTGCTTCTTGATCTTGAAAATCTCCGCGCCATCTTTCCGACGATGAAGATGGGAATTGCCAGCCTTCAATTGCAGGTAGAGCCGTTTCCCGGTGCCGCGTCCGTCGGCATCAGTAAACTCAACTTCAATATCCAAACCTTCATCTTCCACGCCGGGAATCTCGAAGCACTTCTGATCGGCGCTGGTGATGCGCGCAGCCACTTCAAGCGCCAGCAGCTTGCCCTTGCGGCGCGCATCCAACTCGATGCGTTCTTGATTTTGAAGCAGAGCTACTTTCTTCTGCACCGCTTCGCTCGCAAAACGCACTTCCAGAGAATCCCACAGCGGGACGCGCTTCTCACAGCGCTGGCACACGATGGTCGCCTTTTCTCCGCGTTCTTCCACCCGGCGCATGGCCTCCTCGCTGTCCTTGACCGGCGCGTCGCAGTGCGAGCAGACATAGAAACGAAGACGCTGCGGCCCGGTCGCCTTCTCGATCAGATGCTCGTGGATGTAATTGGCGAAGATCACTTGCTCCTGCACCGGCACACCTTTGCCGTAATGCACCAGCAGCGTTCCCCGGCCATCGTCATTGCGCAGCAGCTTGATGCCCATCATCCGCCCTTCGGCCAGCGTCTCGAAGTCCGCCGCATCGCGCCACAGTTCATTCAGCTTGAAAGCGCCGCAATAGACCAGCTTCACCACCAGCGTCGCATAGATGTCATCCAGAAACCCGCCGAAGATGTAGCTGATGAAATATTTCGGCGGCACTGGCCCCATCGGCTTTTCGATCCCGCAGTAGCTGGGGAAGACCAAATTGCCCTCCTGCCGCAGGCAGAGCTTGCGTTCCAGGAGCATCTGCTCCATCGCCTGCAAGACGATCATCTCTTCGCGCTTCACCAGCCGCTTTTCTTCCACGATCTCACCGCTCGCCTGTTGGGTTTGAAAGATGAGCTTCCCTTCGGCGATGCTCTGCACCGGCATGTTGCCGAGGTTCATCGCGTCGGCCCGCAGCGTGCGAATGACCGCCTGCGCGTAGGCATTGATCCATTCCGGACGCAGCAGAATATAAGTGCCGAAATCGAGCTCCTTCACCACGCCCGGCCCGTCGAGCAGACCGATCACCGTTTCCAGGTCTGTGTCGGTAAACCTTGCCTCGGCGGCCAGACGCTGGCGCAGCGCCTCACGCAGTTCCTTGAACGTGAACAGGACGTGCCCCTCATCGCGCAGCTTGAGCATCTCGTCCTTGAGCAGTTTCCAAGTCGTGGGCGATGTCCGTCGCTCAAGCTGCGTCCACGGAATGCCCATCTGGATGGCTTTGCGCAACTTCAGGCAGCCAGGGTCACGGTCAGCCAGGGCACTGGTTTCGAAGTATTCGTAGCCATGCTGCTCGGCGAAGGCGCGGACTTTCTCGCGGTCGAAGCGGAAGCCCACATCAATGCGCCCGGCGACGAGGAAGGTTCGCGTCTTGTCCGGCACGCACCGCGAGAGCGCCTGCTGCCACTCGCGCAAGCCGGGCACGACCGCATCCCGGTCAGCATTGAAGACGAGCAGGATGAGCGCGGTCTTGTCCACGTAAAGTTGATGAATCAACCGCTGATCCGCTTGCCCGCCAAAATCCCAGAGCCAGACCTCGCGTTCCCAGCCCGGTTCGACGGGCAGATCCTGCATCTGCCATTGTGTAGACCAGGTGCCGGAAGTGGAATAGCTCGGCGTGAAAGTGTCGCATGCTAGACGTTCTGTGAGGCCGGTCTTGCCCGCGCCGCTCTCGCCGACGACGAGGACTTTGGCGTTTGTGTACTGGACTTGGTCCGTCTCGGGCGGCAAGGCTGGCACGGCGACTTTCGGTGCTCGTGCCTCGGTGACAAATTCCGATAGATTCCACACCCGGATGCCACCTTTGTCGTCGCCGGAGAAGGCGTAGCGTTGATCGGCGCTCCACGTCACAGTCCTAACACCGTCATTGTGGCTTTTGAGGACGCGCAGGCACTGCCCTGTCTCTACATTCCAGAGGCGCACGGTATGGTCCAGAGCACCAGAAAGCGCAAGCCGCTGATCAGTGCTCCATGCCACAGTCCATATAACGTAAGTATGTCCTTCGAGCACACGCAGACAGTGTCCCGTCTCCACATCCCAGACCCGCACAGTCTCATCTCTACTACCAGAGAGAGCGAGACGTTGATCGAGGCTCAACGCCACACTCATTACATCATCCTTGTGGCCTTCAAGCACGCGCAAACAGCGCCCCGTCTTAACCTCCCACAATCGCACGGTTCCAT
>Ga0070694_100000288_pt1 | contig 26931 bp, 17 predicted proteins | sample KBSK1251metaG_FD_65470 | JGI IMG/M metagenome (GOLD analysis project Ga0070694, IMG submission 65470) | Corn, switchgrass and miscanthus rhizosphere microbial communities from Kellogg Biological Station, Michigan, USA - KBS K1-25-1 metaG | ecosystem: Host-associated > Plants > Roots >...
CGCCCCACTGGTTGGCGGCCCGGAACACCACATAGTTCCCCGCCGTGCCACCGCGCTCGACGTCCAGGACGCTGCCGCCGCCGGTGTAGAGGCCGTTCCGCACCACCACCACGTCCCCGGGGTTCACGAGATCGGCGGCGTGTTGGATCGTCTTGAACGGATGGGCACTGTCCCCGGCGGCGGCATCGTTGCCGGCGGCCGCGTCCACGTAGTAGGTCCCGCCGGAGCCCGGTGACGGAGGTCCCGCGGTCTGCCCGCACGCCCCGAGGCCCAGGACGGCGCCGACCATGAGGGTGAAGCGCTTCACGGGAGTTTCTCCTCGGGGATCCGAGCCGGCGACGCCTGGCGGGTAGTGTGACGGACGTATCGCCGGTAGAGCTGCGGGAACGCGCTGCGCGCCAGGCCCTTGAGCTGCCGGCTGAGCAAGGCACTGCGCCACCCCCGGAACGCCGCCAGCTCACCGATGCGTGCGGCGGGGGTCCAGGCCTTGGGCATGAACCGCCCCAGGATCCAGCAGTCTCCCACTGACTCGGGCCGAAGCACCGGCTCGGATGTGAAGAGATACGCGAGACCCGCGGCGCCGGCGGACCGGAGCACCAGGGGCGAGCTGTCGCCGCCGGGGACGGAGGCGGTGCGACACGGCGCGCCGAGCAGCTGAGCGAGTTTGTCCCGGCTGACGCGCCACTCCTCGATCATCCGGTCCCACGGTTGCTCCCGAAAGATGTCAGGATGGGTGTCCGAGTGGCTGCCCACGACATGGCCACAGCTGTGGAGGTAGCGGATCTCCGCGCCGGCGAGAAACGTGCGTGAGCCGACGAGACCGGTGACGATGAAGAAATGCCCCTTCCATCCGCGGGCCGCGAGCGCGTCTCCGATCGGGACGGCGCTCTTTCCGCCGTCGTCAAACGTGAGCAGCACGTGCCGGCCGGGCCGGGTGAGATCGAGGTCGGTGACGCGCTCGGGCGGGCACGGGCCGGCGGCGATCGCGTCCAAGTCCCGGGCGAACGCCGCGCGCGTGTGCTTGTACGGCAGCGCCCCCGGACGCTGGAAGCCGGCAGTGGCGGGGTGATCGGTCACCTCGTGGTAGCCGAAGCTGGCGACGGCCAGAGGGGGCGTCATCGCGACAGCGGCACCGACGCGACCTGATGCGGGAGTCGCCGCCTCCCGAGGGCGCGCTGCAGCACCGCCGTGATGAAGCCCAGGCCGTAGCTGCAGTGCAACGTGGGGAACACCAGCAGCAGGGCCGCGGCGCAGCGCGCGCCGTGGCGCCGCGCAGCGAGGCCCGCGCAGGCCAGCGCGACGCCGAGGTAGGCACCCGCGATCGCGGCGCACGCGACGCGCGCCACCGGCAACCACAGGGCCGCCACGCCGCTCACGCCGAGCGCGCCGACGAACAGGGCGGGGACGAGCTGCCGGACGGTCATGATCTGGCCGACCTTCCACGCCGCGAGCGGCTTGAAGTAGCCGTACTGGTAGAACATGCGGGCCACCTGGCCGAGCGAGCCGCGCGCGTAATAATGGGACACGACCTCGGGAATGAGCATGATCCGCCCACCCTGCTTATGCAGGCGCCCGTTCAACTCGTCGTCCTGATTGCGGACCAGCTCCTCGTCGAACACGCCGATGCGGTCGAAGACCGCGCGGCGATAGCACCCGAACGGCACCGTGTCCACCAGGCGTCGCTCCGCGGCGCCGATGCGGAAGTAGGAGTTCCCCACACCGAACGGATGCGACAGGCCCACCGCCAGGGCCCGCGCGAGCGGCGTCCCGTTCGCAGGGAGCGTCACCAGCACGCCCCCCACGTTGTCGGCCCCCGTCTCCTCGAGGGCGGCGACGAGCTGTGAGATGTAGGAGGGCGAATAGACCGCGTGCGCGCCCATCGGCATGATCACGTCGCCGCGCGCTTCCCGGATCCCGGCGTTCATGGCGCAGGGCGTGATGCGCTGCGGGTTGTCCACCAGCCGGATGAAGTTGTGGCGGGCCGCGTACCCGGTCACGATCTCGCGGGTGCCGTCCTCGCTCAGGCCGTCGCACACCAGCACCTCGAGCCGATCCTTGGGATAGTCGCACCCAATGAGCGACTCGAGGCACGGGCCGATGTAGCGCGCCTCGTTACGGCACGGGATGACCGCCGTGACGAGCGGCCGATCAGGAAACGGCACGGGGTGCCTCGACGACATGCGCCGTCCCGACCGGCCGCATCACCGACCGGTACACGTCGATGACGCGCTGTGTCAGCAGACGCTCGTCCAGCTCCCGTACCGCCGCCCGCCCCGCCGCCCGGCCGCCGCGGCGCAGCACACGCTCGAGCGCCGCGGCGATCGTTTCCGGACGCTCGTCGGCGCACAGCTCGCAGCCCGCGACGCCGCGCAGCCGGGTCGCCACATCGCCCACCGGCACCGAGACCACGGGCAGGTCGCAGGCGAGCGCTTCCTTCACCACGTTGGGGGAGCCTTCCAGCATGGACGTGAACACCAGCGCGTCGCAGGCGCACATATAGTAGGGAATGTCGGCGTGCGGCGCGCCCCAGGCGACCACCAGCTCCGCGGGCAGCGTGCGGCCCAGCAGGTCCAGCGCCTGCCGCGCCAACGCGTAGCGCTTACGCGGCCACTCGGGGCTGCCGGCGAACAGGACGAGGGTCCGGTCGAGCGGGAGGCCGAGGTGGCGACGGGCGTCGTCGCGCGGGATCGGGCGGAACAGCTCGAAGTCGAGCCCGGACGGGATCACGTGCGCCGGCACGCCGGGGGGGAGCTGCGCCTTCATGTGCTCCGACACGACGATCACCGCGTCGGCGCGGCGGGCGACCGCGCGCGACACCCGTTGCAGCAGCTTGCCGACGAGTGTGTAGCGTTCCCCGTCACCGATCTCGCCCAGGAGATCGCAGCCCCGGAACGTGACGACCAGGGGCAGGCGCTTGGGTAAGGCCAGCAGGCCGCTCTGACCGAACTGCGCGTGCACGAGGTCGTAATAGTTCCGCGCCAGGCGGCGTCGCAGCCGCCACCAGGCGGACAGATAGTTCCACGGGTTGCGGCGCCCCCGGAAGTGGAACACGTCCAGCAAGACGCCGGCCGCCTGGAGGAACTCGGCCTGGCGCTTGATGAAGTAGGTCGTACGCGGCTGGCCGGGCGTCGGCCAGTCGCTCGTGACCATGAGGACGCGGAGCGGCTGGCTCATCGTCCTCCCGCCGCCGCCACGCGGTCCATCGCCGGCAGCGCGCACACCACCGCGCGGAACTTGCCGTTGGCGCCGCGTGGGATCTCGGGGACTTCCTCGAGCACCACCTGCACCGCTCCGATGCGCTCCCGGAGTCGCTGCTCGATGAGGTGACGCGTCTCCACGCTGAATCCCGCCGCGGGCACGTAGCGCACCCGGATGCGGTCCAGCGCCTCCTGGACGATCTGGCCCTGGCGCACGGGCAGACCGTACCAGACCGGGTTGAACCAGGCGACCCGCCGGCCGTCCCGCGTCAGGAGAAGATCGTTGGTGCGGCCGTCCACGGCGGCGAGGGCCGGGAGCGTGCGCCCGCAGGCGCACACGCCATGCGACGCCCCGAGCCGCCCTGAGTCGCCGAGGCGGCAGCGGATGAGCGGAAAGTCGGCGTTCAGGAGCCCAGTGCAGATGAACTCGCCGAACTCTCCGGGCGCCGTGCCCCGCCCGTTCGCGAGCACCTCGATCATGCCGACCTCGGGCCACAGATGCAGCGTCCCGGCCTCGCATTCGCTGGCCCACGCGACCGCCTCGCTCATGCCGTACGTCTCGCGCACCGGGCACCCGAACGCCGCGGCGATCGTCTCCCGCTCCCACGCGGGCAGCGGTTCCGCACTCGTGATCGCGACCCGCATGGTCACGTCGGTGCGACCGAGGCGCAGCACTTCATGCGCCAGGGCATACAGCGAGGAGGAATAGCCGGCGAGATACACGATCTCGTAGCGCCGCAGGGCATCCAGGTAATGTGGGACCAGGTCGGGAGCGAGATGGTACGTAGACATGTAGAGCTGCCGCAGCGCGGCGTTCCAGACCCAGAACGGCGGCCGCCGGCGGGTGGCGGGAACCACGAGCTGCCCCCCGAGCGCGGCCCAACGGTCGCGGCGCGAGACGCCATGCCAAGCCCGAGTCCGCGCGAGCGACAGGGCGTACAGCGACCGCATCGTCCGGTGGGTCCGCCATAGGACGAGCGGCTTACCCGTCGTGCCGCTCGTGTACTCGTTGAACATCCAGCGCGGATTCCGGTCATCCGCGATGAAGGCCGCGGGGTTTTCGCGCACCCGCTCGTTGTCCAGGATGGGCCAGTTCCCGAGGATCTCCCAGGACGCGCGATCACCCCGCCGGCGCCGCTCCGCCCACTGCGCGCGGTAGTACGGCACGCGGGTCGCGGCCCGGTGCAGCACGTACCCCAGCCGCTCCTGCCGCCACGCGTCCCACTGCGCCGCGCTCCAGTGCTCGCGCTCCTGGGCCTCCGCGACGAGACGCGGGGTCTCGCGACCGTAGCGCGACCAGCGCAAGTACCACCCGCGCAGCGTGGCCGCGAGCGAGCGAGCAGGCGACGGGAGCCGATGATACAGCCGGAGGGAAGGGCTGCTCAAGGGGCCCCCAGCAGCAGCGCCGCGATGCTCGCCACCGCCTCGGCCGCCTCGCGCCCTACGAGACCGAGGCTGCAGGCCACGACCATGGCCGGCACCAGGCACAGCCGGGAAGCGACCCGCCATTCTCCCGCGCCGGCCGCGGCGGCGAGCTGCCGCCAGTAGAGGCGATTGCGGATCCGGAGGGTCGGGAAGCAATAGCGACCCGCGCGGAATGTCACGGCGCCCCATCCGTCCAGAGTGAGGCCGTGCCGCGCGTCCGGCGGGAACAAGGGGCGGTCGTACAACGACTCGTGGATCTGGTTAACGTAGCCGAGGTAGCAGCCCAACCCGGGAAGCAGGCCCAGGTCACGGGACACGTTCACCACGTAGCTCCAATCGAGCCGCTGGCCGCGCACGATAGTGACGGTCGCGACCACATCGGCGAGTCCGAAGGAGCGCCGGCTCGCCACCCGGGTCATCCCCTGGAGGATGAGCTGATCCTCGGGCGCCGGCGCAAAGAACTCCTCCCCGGCGTGTACGCCGCGGCGGCGGTGGACGAGCCCCGCCGGATACGAGGCATGTTCGCCGACCAGCCCGAGACGCCCGTGGTGCACGTCGAGGGCGAGCCCGGACTCGCGCAGCCAGTAGAGCGCCGTCCCGGCGAGACGGTCGCGCAGGTCGCGCGCGCGCAGCACGGCCCCCGTCCCCTCGAGAATGATCGCATCGACCCCCGGCTCGCGCGACAACACCAAGAGATCGAGATCACCCCCCACGTCCGGGAAGTGCTGCCACGCGGTGGGAAACAGATGCTCCACTCCCGCTCGCGCGCACCGCTCGCCGACCAGGCGCATGACCGTGCATGCGTTCCGGGCTCGCTCGCGCTCCCGCTCCACCGCGGTCGTGAAGAACGCCGGCGGCTGCAGCGCCGCCTGGTCGAGCCGTGTGGCGAGGCGGACCAGCACGGTGTTCCGCTCGGCCAGCGCCAGCAGCAGGCGCCAATCGATCGTCGCGCCGGGGGCCGGGGAGCCGCCCTGGTCCAGCAGCAGCCGCAGGGCGAGCGCCGCGTGTTGTTGCTCGGCCGTGTCGATCATGCGGAGAGACGTTCCTCGACCGCCTGCTCGAGCGCGTGCCGCGTGGCGGCCAGGTCGACGTTGGGCAACACGACTGCGGACGGGACGAGAGGCGCGAGGCGTCGATAGGCGGCGCTCCGACGGGCCAGGTAGGCCACGGAGTACTCGCCTTTGCGGGCGTAGGACTCCTCCGGGCTGACGTCCAGGAACACCGCGATGTCGGGCTCGGGCGTCAGTCGCTTGAGCAACCGGACCCAGAACCAGCGGCCCTCGTCGGCGACGTCCACCAGCGTGTCGTAGAAGTAGCGATCGGTGACGAGCACCCGACCCCGCACGGTGGCCACGTAGAATCGGATCGCCAGAAAGATCGCCAGGTCCACCGGATAGAGCACCCGGCGCAGCGGCTTGCTCCACACGATCGCATCCCGAATTCTGCCCACGAGTCCCCGGAGTCCGGGGGCCCGCGGACGCCCCGCCCAGCGCGGCCGGGGCGGCTCGCCGCCGTTGCCGCTGCCCATGAGACGCCGCACCCCGTCGCGAGCCGCGCGCAGCAGGGCGTACGCCCCCACGCCGTCGGTCAGGTGCAGCACGGTCACCGGATGGTGCCGCCGCTCGAGCTCGTCCCGGAGCCAGGCGATCAGGGTGGACTTGCCGGCCCCGTCGAGGCCCGAGAACGAGATCACCAGGCCGCGGCGGCTCATGAGTGGGCCAAGGCGTGCGCGCGCCCGTCCGGGACGCCGGCGGCGAGCCGCCGCGTGGCGCCGAGGTGTTCGGCCAGCCGCGCGCCGTTGCGCCACATGTCGAACTTGTCCTCTACGCGCGCCCGCCCCAGACGGGCGAAGGTCTGCCGGAGGTCGCCGTCCTGCAGCAGTCGCTCGATCGCGTCCGCGAGCGCCCGCAAGTCGCGCGACGGCACGAGCAGGCCGCAGCGGCCGTCGTCGAGCGCCTCCGGGATGCCGGCGACGCGAGATGCGATCACCGGCGTGCCGAGCGCCATCGCCTCCCGCAGCACGTTGGGCAGCCCGTCGCCGAGCCGATCCGACGGATGCACGAGCACGGTGGCCTCGCTCATGGCCCGCTGTACGTCGGCAAACGGCAGCCACCCGCGAAACCGCACGCGGTGGGCGATGCCGAGCTCGGCGGCGAGCGTGCGCAGGGCGCCGCCCTCGGGACCGTCCCCGACGATCTCGACCTCGACCTCGAGGCCGCGGTCCTGGAGCAGTCGCGCGGCTCGCAGGAGGAACGCGAATCCCTTGTCCTTCGCCAGGCGCCCGACGCCGATGATGCGCCGCGGCGGCCGCCCCTCCGGCCGGTACGGGAGCTGCGCCAGGTCGACGCCGTGGTAGCACACATGGACACGATCGGCGATGCCTGGAGCAGTGCGCGCGTAGTGCTCCGCGAGGTAGCGGCGGTTGAACTCGCAGCAGGTGATGACGGCGTCCGCGTACCGCAGCTTCTCCGCGAGGTACACGGGTCGCAGATAGAGGTCGGTGCCGGCGTGCAACCAGATCGAAAACGGGATCGGCCGGTCGATCAGCCGATGAAACAGATACGCGCAGGTCGCGGCGTAGTTGCCCCAGTAGGCGAGGACGTGATCGTAGCCGCCGCCGTTCCGCACGGCCCAGGCCCACGCCTTCGGCAGGACGTACAGGCTTTTCGCGAGCGGCGCCGCGCCGTACGGCAGCGCCGCTGTCCCCACCGCCGCGGCCGCCCGGACCACCGTGCCGAGCTCGCGCCTCCGCCACGGGCGCGTGCGGGCGAGACTCTGCAGGAGGCCGAGGTGGTGCACACGGGCCCGCGGCACGACGGCTTCGCCCCCGAGGCCGAGGCTGTAGCGCCACAACGTCCGGTCGAGTGGATAGATCGGGAAGATGTCCAGCTCGACGCCGGCTGCCGCGAGCGCTTGCATGTCGCGCTCGAAGAAGGTTGAGACGCGCGCCGGATACTTGCTGGTGAAGACGGCCAGCCTCATCGACCTTCGGCTTTCGCGCTTACCACGTGAGGTGGTGCTGGCGCAGCCACAGCTCGAGCGACAACACCATGAAGACGCGCTGATACAGGCCGGCCCGGCTGATACCGCCGCCCCGTGCGCCGTGCCGCGCCGCGCGGAACTGGCGCAGCCACGCCGCAACCTGCGCGATGTCGAGGAGCCCACGCGTCCGCGCTGCAGGGGAGAGCAACAGATCGTCCAGCGCCGCGTGCACCTGCTCCGGGACCATCACGTCGAGCGGCACAGTGAAGCCGTGCTTGGGATGGGCGACCACGGGGCGGGGGAGCCAGCGCGCCGCGAGTTCGCGCAACACGAGCTTGCCCGTGCGGCCGTCGGTCTTCAGAGCGTGCGGCAGCGAGAGGCCCTGGGCCACGAGCTCCTCGTCCAGCATCGGTACGCGGATCTCGATGCTCGCCCGCATGCTCATCATGTCGACCTTACGGAGCATGTCGGACGGCAGTCCCACCACGAACAACGTCTCCGTCAGCCGGCGCGACAGCTCCTCCAGATCGGACACGCCGCGCGGCTGGTGGCCGTTGAAATGGCGGTGCACGGCGAGGAGCCCTTCCCGGGCGGCGGGGAGGACCAGCGCTCCCTTCTGCTCTTCGGACAGGTAGTTGGCTAGGCCGGCGAGCAGCACCGCCGAGTCGGCCCGGCCGGCGTGGGCCAGGCGGACCGCCTTGCTGACCTGACGCCCCCAGTCCCGCGTCCACCGCGTCAGCCCGCGTCCGGTTGCCTGCGCCGCCGCCGCGACCCAGCGCGGCAGCTGCATGAGGCGCATCAATCGGTTGGCGCGCCAGAAGCTCGCGTACCCTCCGAACGCCTCATCGCCCCCGTCCCCCGACAGGGTGCAGATGATGCCGCGGTCCCGCACGGCGCGGGAGATCCAGTACATCGGGAGGAAGCTCGTGTCCGCGAACGGCTGGTCGAAGTGCCGCAGCAGGTCGAGGATCGCGTCGGCCGTGAGCGCCGTATCGCTCAGGTCGATCGTGTGGTGGTTGGTTCCGCAGTGCGCGGACACCGTCAACGCCGTCGTGGTCTCGTCGTGGGTGCGGTCGGGGAAGCGCACGTTGAACGTCGTCGTCGCCTGGCCGGTGGCTCGGCCGTGCGCGGCGACGACCAGCGACGAGTCGATGCCCCCGGACAACAGCGCCGCGACCGGTACGTCGGCCACCGACTGGGCACCGACGGCGGTGAGCAGCGAGCCGGACGCGGCGGTCACGGCGTCGGCGAGCGTACGCCCCCGGTCGGGGTGCGCCGCGATCCGCTCGTACTCGCGCAGGTGATGTCCCTGGCGGCTCACGGTGAGACAGCTCCCCCGCGGCAGGGCCTGAATGTTGGCGAATCCGGTGGCCGGCTCCGGGATGTAGCCCAGACCCAGGAAGTCGTAGCAGGCCTGGCGATCGATTTCCGGCCGGAATCCCGGCAGCGCCAGCAGCGCCTTCATCTCACTCGCAAAGGCCCATTCGCCGTCCTGGACGGTGAAGAACAGGGGCTTGACCCCGAAGCGGTCCCGGGCGAGGAACAGCCGGCCGCGCCGCCGGTCGTAGATGGCGAAGGCGAAGATGCCTCGCAGGCGCGACACCATGCGCTCGCCCTCGTCTTCGTACAGGTGGACGAGCACTTCTGTGTCGGAGGTGCTCCGGAACCGGTGTCCGCGCGCCTTGAGCTCGGCCGTCAGGGCGCGGTAGTTGTAGATCTCACCGTTGTAGACGACCAGGACCGCCCCGTCCTCGTTGCTCATCGGCTGCGCGCCGGTGGGCGAGAGGTCGATGAGCGCGAGGCGCCGGTGGACGAGGTCGCACCGCTCGTCCTCCCAGTGGCCCTCGCCGTCAGGCCCGCGATGTGCCAGCAGTGCCGACGCCCGGGCCGCCCAGCCGGGCTCCGGCGCCAGCCGGGAGGGGTGAAACCGGCCGGCTATGCCGCACATCGGACAGCGGGGGATTCGGTCATGGTGTCGACGGCGGCAAGTGCAAGAGACGTACGCATTGCGTCTTTCACTCAAGTTGTTCGGCCACAGACCGTTATGGACGACGGGCAGGCCCCGGCCGGCTTCCTTGTGGCAGTTGCGTTACAAGTTCGCCCCAGCTTCAGGCCGGGGCCGCGTGCTGACCGTCGACGGCATGCGTGCGAGAGCCGGGCGCCGGCGTCCCTTGGGGAGTGGCTCGGGCACGGGCGGCCCGGCCCGGGCGGGCACCTGGCGCACAGCGAGGGGGTACGTCGCGCTGGCGAGCCCGTACGTGAGAACGAGCCAGAGCAGCTTGGAGGCGATCCAGTTGCCGCTCATGTTGGCCAGCATCACGCCGGCCAGGAGGGCCACGGCCAGCACGCCATGGGCCCGGCGGCGCGCCTGCCAGGCGCCGCGGGCGCACAGGCCGAGACCCAGGAGGAACGGCACGACGCCGAGGGCGCCCGTCGCGGTGAGTACCTCGAGGATCAGGTTGTGGGCGTCCCGACGGCGGCGGATGCGCTCGTCCAAGCGAATGCCGAGCTCGTACTTGTTGTTGACCGGTCCCCACCCGACGAGCGGTCGCTCCGCGGCCATGTGCATGAGGGCCGGATAAATGCGCTCCCGCCCGGCGAGCGCACCGCGCTCCAGCGCCTCCGCGAAGCGCGCGCGCATGAGGCTGTTGGCGTAGGTCGCGTAGACCAGAACGCCGATGGCCAGCGCCGTCACGGCGGCGTTGCGCACCCGGATCCACGTCGAGTGGGCGCGCCCGATGGCGAACACCACGAGGCCCAGGCCGAGCGCGACCAGCCCTCCGCGGGAGCCGGTATTCACGACGGAGACGCCGAGCAGGCCGAACGCGGGCCACAGCAGCCAGCGGCGGCGTACGAACGGTCGCTCCAACCCGTATTGGAGCGCGAGCAGCGCGATCAGGCCGGCCCCGAGGATCATGGCACTGTTGTTCGCGTTCTGGCCCAGCGCTGTGATGCGTTCGCCGCCGCCCCACTCCGTGCGGGCGGTGCGGGCGATCCCCAGGATCGGGAGCATGGCCCGCGCGACGCAGGCGAGGGCGAAGACGGCCATGGTCTCCCGCCCGATCTTCTCGGTGCGCATGAGGTTGTAGCCGGCCCACAACACGATCACGCCCTGGACGATGAGGAGAAACTGCTTGACCACCTGATCCCAGTAATCGGGCGTGATCAGCTCGGTCGCGACGTGGTCGCGGCCGTTGATCGCGGCCGACAGCCAGTACGCGTACAGGTACGCCACGAAGCAGAGCAGCGCCGCGGGCTTCCGGGCGTAACACGCCCGCGGGTCGAGCAGCGTCGCGAACAGGAAGAGCGACGCGGTGAGCGTCGGAATCTCGACCGGGAACGAGCGATCGGGGAACTCGAACGGGATCGAGCACACCAGGAGATAGAACGCCCAGCGCACGACGGGGTTCAGGCGCGGCTCGCCGCTCACCGGATCCTCCGGACGAGCTCGCGCCCCCGCCGCAGCACGGCGGCGCGGGCGTCGGCGGGGAGGCCGATGGCGAGCGCCAGGCCGAACACGAGGAGCGCCGTCGCGACGACCCCCACGACCCACGGGATCCAGTGCCGGACGAGGATCCGGTCGCCGAGATAGGCGGCGGCGGTAAACAGCACGGCCATGCTGGCGAGCGGCCGCGCGATGCGGCCGAGCGACGCCCGCGACGTCACGCCCAGACAGCGATGCACCAGGTAGGGGTAGGCGATCGACTGCGTCAGGCGGCCGGCCAGGATCCCGGCGCACAAGCCGAGCACGCCGAAGCGGAGCGTCAACAGAATGCTCAAGCCGATGGTCAGCACCGCGGCCGCCACGGTCACCAGCACTCGCTGGCGCAGCTGCAGCGCCGAATCGATGACGTAGGCGTCGCTGCGGACGAACGCCGTCTGCGCCATGATGAACACGATGAGCAGGTTCACCCATGTGCCGGCGTAGTTCTGAGAGCCGACCCAGAGCCCGAGGAAGGAGCGGTTCCAGAGCAGGATCGTGACACCGACGGTCGCGGCAAACAGCCACGTGACCGACAGCAGCTCGTTCCGCAGCCCGACGGCCTTCCCGTATTGGCGCAGGCCGATCACGCCGCCGATGCCGGGAATCGCGCCTCCGGCCGCGAGGACGTGCACGTTGACCGCCATGCGGGCGGCGTAGCCGGTGAGCACGTAAGGGGTGACCGCCGCGGGGGAGAGCACCATGCCGAGGATGATCACGTCGCTCGCGAGCAACAGTTTGGTGATCGCTTCGCCGGCGGAATACCACGCGCTCAGGCCGAGCAGCCCCTTGATCTCGGTACGCGTGGGGCGGGCGACACCGAACCAGGGGACGTACTTGCGCACCACCCACCAAAAGCAGAGCCCCATGAGCAGGGCGAACGCGACCTGGGCGCCCGCTGCCCCGATCATGCCGAGCCCGACGTAAATGCCACCCGCCACAAGCGCCCCGCCCACCAGCTCGAGCCCCGCCTGCAGCCCCATGCGCTTGTACCCGAGATTCATGCCGCGCAGCACCGATTCGGGCAACGACGCGAGGTTGCCGAACAACAGGCTCGCCGTGAGCAGGGCACAGGTCACCCGGACCACGGGGACCAGCGCCGGCGCCGCCTTGGTGATCGTGGGTGCGAGCCAGACGAGGGCGGCGCCGGCGGCGACGACGACCGGGAGGAACAGCAGCCAGACGACCAGGGCGCCGCCGACGTAACGGCGCTTGACGGCGTCGTCGTCGCTCGCCTGCAGATTGGAGATCACGAGGCGCAGCGCCTGGGTGGGCCGGCCGTCGCCCGCGGTCATGTAGCCCGCGAGGCGGCCCAGCATCTCCCACACGCCGTACAGTGAGCGACCCAGTCCCCCGACCAGGATGGGCACGACAATCAGTCCGACGGCGACTTTCGCGCCGTAGTCGAGCAGTGACGCGATGACGTTGAGCGAGGCGCGCTGCGTCAGCGTCGCGGGACGCGGTGCGTCGGCCAGGGGAGTCGCGATCCGCACGGCGTCAGCCACGGGGACGCTCCGCCAGCAGCTCGAGCACCGCATCACCAAGACGGCCGGGGGTGGTCTCCGTGGTGGCGAGCATGACCGGCGGCGGCCCGCCCGCGCGTGCCAGCCCGCCCAACACCCGCTCGAAGGCGATCCGGTAGCGCGCCACCAGGTCGCGGATCTCCCCGTCCGCCATCTGGCGGAACACGTCGGCCGGCTTGTGCCTCCCGCGAATGCGCGAGGTGAGCACCGGCTCCGGGGCGTCGAGCAGCACCAGGCGATCGAGCAGAACGGCCCAGACCGCGTACGTGGCGCGCCACCAGGGTTCGGCCCGCCCGTTCTGGAGGCGTGGATGACCGAACACGCGCAGCCAGCTGAGCGCGAAGACGGGGCCTTCATCGAGCACCACGACTCGAGCGCCGGCGACCCGGCGCCGGACGAACAGGCGCAGCGCGTTGAGGCGAACGATCTGTTTCAACTCCTCATAGGGCAGCGAGCGGGTCACGATGCAGAGGCGGAGCAGCTGGGGGACCGACCGGACGACGCTCTCGAGCAGGAGCGCCCGGGGCAGGTTCCAGACGCTGGCGCGCACCACGTCGTGCCGCGCGAGCAATCGCTCCGCGAGGGCACTCTTCCCCACGCCCGCCGGACCCACCAGCTCGACGACAATGGGCCGCGACGCGCCGTTCCGCTTGGTCATGACGCCACTACAGCTCGCGCCACAGGATGGTCTTCAAGTCGGCGAGTACGTCGGCCAGCGGCCGGCTGGCATCCACGATGTGCACGCGCCGGCCGCTCCAGTCGGTATCCCACACGAGCTGGCAGCGGGCGCGCACGTACTCGGCAGGCTCGTCGGTCTTGCGCCGCACGGCCGTCTCGGGGTCGACGCGCAGCAGGACGAGCACGTCGGGGGCGAGAATGTGCCGGTAATAGCGGGCTTCGACCGCCACGAGCCAGCGGCCCAGCCGCGTCCGGGCGAGCGGCGCGAACCCGTCGAGCCGCGGCCCCGACAGGGTCGGATTCTCGGGCACCGGATAGCGCTCGCACAGCGAGATCCCGCCCCCCAGCGCGAAGCGCCGCGCCTGTAGGTACAACCGGTAGCGGTCGCGGGCCGTGCAGACGTCCCGCAGGGCGGCGAGGTACGCCGGCACTCGCGCGCGATCCTCGTCTGCTTCCGCGGCCAGCCGCAGCAGCCGCCCGATCCGGAACGCGGCGCCCACGGCGAGGGTGAGCAGCGAGCGGGGCGGGCGGCCCAGATGCGCGGTCAGGACGCCGAAGTCGTCGGAGAGCCAGTCGGTGATCTCGCGCGCGCAGGTAGATTTTCCCGCGCCGTCGCCGCCCAGCAGCGCGATGACCGTCCCTCCGTGCGCGAAATGCTTGCCACGCTTCCGGATGAGCTTGAGCCGGCCGCTCAGCGTGAGGAACCGGTGCATCATCCGGCTGAGCGTCAGCGCCAGCGGCGGCCGTCGCGCATGTGGCAGCAGACGACGGTGCAGCTCGCGCCGTACCGCCAGCCGGCGCCAGCGGGGGTAGCGGGGACGCAACGACGCAAGGCACTCGTCGATGAACTGCGCGTCGAGGGTCGGAAGGTGCGTCGCGAGGATGTTCGCCACAGCGGCGCGGTTCGCTCTGGCGAGCAAGGTGTCGAGCTCGACCTGGATCCCTTTCAGCCAGCGCGGCTGCCGCCGCAGCACCGTGTCGAGGGCGTTGTAGCGCTGCACCATCCGCGCCGCGAACGCGATAAGCTCGAACTCGGGTGCGGGGACCGGGAACACCGACCCCGGTACGGCCGAGGCCAACAGCGGCTCCTCGATGGGGAGACGGTAGACGGTGCGCCAAATGCCGCCGACCACGAGCCGGTAATGCGTGTGCACGTGGATCAGCCGGCCCGTGACCGGGTCGAGACCGAAGTAGCTCTCGATGCCGGCGATCGCGCTGGCGGGCGGCGGGTCGGCGCGGCGGAATCCCAGCGCCCACAGTACGGCCGAGAAGCGTGCCTCGGCGGAGCGGTGGACCAGGAGATCGATATCCCCCTCGCCGCTCATCCAGCGCGTGCGCTTCCAATTTCCCTTCCACTGGAGGTAGACGACGCGCTCGTGCATCAGCGCTTCGCCCAGCCGCTCCACCAGCGACGTGGCGGCGGGCGAACCAGCGTGCTCGGCGGGCCGGGGGAAGGCCGCCTTTCGAGGGGCGGCGCTCAGGGGTACAGCCGCGTCATTAGTGAGAGTGTGCACATCTCGTTCTCTGCAGCAGGCGGCGTGCGCGCGGCGAGTATGATCGTATATGGTTTAATGACAATATCTTATACAACAGGAATTGGCCGTGCGAAGGCCGGATGTAGCAGCTGTGCTACATCCTTGGGTAACCCGCCTTACGCCGCGCTGTTGGGTGCGGCGCTCAATGACACGTACCGCTTCCCGAATCCCCGACTCCCGCGCCGCCCGCTCGAATGAACTGCCAGGAGTACGAGCCGTCGCTCAGGGTGAGCTTCAGCACCCCGTACGCGCCGCTGATCTGCACCTCGCTGTTCGGGATGATGAGCGTGTTGGCCTGGTCCAGGCCCTCGCCGCCCGTGCCGGCGATGATCTGGCGGATCCCGTTCACCGGGTCCGCCACGCCCGCCGGCGTCTGAGGCGCGAACCGTTCGTAGTCGCGCATGTGGGCGTTGACGATCAGCTCGGCACCGGCGGCGTAGAGGTCGTCCCAGAACGGCTTCACCGAGTTCGTCGGTGAGAACGAGGCCGACGTGGTCGAGTAGAAGCGTGGGTGGTGGAACGTCGCGAGCACGCACCGTTTCGTGGTGGCGGCCAGGTCGGCCTTGAGCCAAACCTCCTGGACCGAGCCGAGTGCGGTGGGCACGAAGCTCGCATTGCTGTTCAGCACCACGATGTGCCACGCGCCGAGGTCGAAGCTGTAGTAGCCCTTGGTCGGATCGCCGGCCGCGGGTCCGAAGTAGTTGAAGTACGAGACGGCCGTGGCGCTCGAATCGTATTCACGATTGCCGACCACCGGATACGTGCGGGCCTTGTGGCGGCCCCAGGTTGGGTCGTAACAGTTCTGGAAGTTCGCGGCCGTGCCGTTTGGATACGCGTTGTCGCCGAGTGCGAAGACGGTGCCCTGCATGGTGTCGAGTATCGCCGCCGTGGCCTCGTCGTTGGTGCGGTCGCACCGGGCGATGTTGCCGGCCAGGAGCAGCGCAACGCTCGCGGGCGCCTGGCTCACAGTCACGATCGCCTGCCCGGAACCTGCCCCGCCGTCCTTGTCGGTCACCGTGACGCCCACGGTGTTCGTGCCGGCGGCGGCGTAGGTGTGCCCGGCCGTGATGGCGCCCTGGCTGGTCTTGCTGCCGGTGGTCTGCGGCGTGCCGTCGCCCCAGTCGATCGCGTACGACCAGGGGGCGTCATTCGCGCCCGCATCACTGAAGCTGGCGTTGAGCGTGACGGGGCTGCCCGCGTTCGCGGCCTGGTTGGCGCCCGCGTTGACCACGGGCGCGGCGTTCGCGACCGTGGCGGTCACGCTGACAGGCGTGCTCGGCGCCCCCTTGGCGTCGGTCACCGTGAGCGTCACGGTGTAGCTGCCGTTGTCCACGTAGGTATGGCTCGGCGCGGCGCCTGTGCCCGTACTACCGTCGCCGAAGGTCCAGGCGTACGTGAGCGCGTCGCCGTCCGGATCCGACGAGCCGCTTCCATTGAAGGCGATCGCCGCACCCTCGGAGCCCGAGTACGGGCCGCCCGGCGCGGCGGTGGGCGGACGGTTCGTGGCCGCCACCGTCACGGGCGTCTTGGCCGTTCCGGCCCCGCCGTCCTTGTCGGTGACTGTCACCCGCACGGTGTCCGTGCCGGCCACCGCGTACGTGTGGCTCGCCGTGATTCCGGCCGATTGGCTGGTCGCACTACCCGTCGTCGGAGCCGTCCCGTCGCCCCAGTCGATCGAGTAGCCCCACGGGGAGTCGTTCACACCCACGTCCAGGAACGTCGCGTTGAGGCTGTAGGCGGTGCCCGAGGTAGCGGTCTGATTCGCCGGCAAGGTGACCACCGGGACAGCGTTGGCGATCGTGGCTGTCGTCGTGACCGGCCCACTCGCCGCGCCCTTCGAGTCCGTGACCGTCAGCGACACGGTGTAGCTGCCGTTGTCCAGGTAGACGTGGCTCGGCGTCACGCCGGTGCCGGTGCCACCGTCGCCGAAGCTCCAGGCGTAGGTGAGCGCGTCTCCATCGGGGTCCGATGAGCCACCACCATTGAAGCTCACCCCCGCACCTTCGACGCCCGAATACGGGCCACCCGGTGCGGCCGTGGGCGGGTGATTCACCGCCGCCCCCGCGTTATGGCAGGTGGTTGTGCCCGAGTCGGTCGCGGTCTGTCCCGCCACCGGTACGAACTGCCAGCTGTACGCGTTCGACGAGAGCGTGAGCTTCAGGATGCCGTACACGCCGCTGATCCGCACCTGGCTGTTCGGCCAGAAGTAGGTGTTTGCGGCGTCGAGGCCGCCGCCGCCCGTGCCCACGATGATCTCCCGGATCCCGTTGGCCACGTCGAGGTTGCCCGCCGGGTCGGTCGGGGCGAAGCGCTCGTAGTCGTGCATGTGGCCGTTCACGATGACGTCCGCGTGGGCGGCGTACAGGTCGTTCCAGAACGGGAGCGTGGAGCTGCCAGCGGAGAGCGGGCTCGTCGTGGACGAGTAGAACCGCGGATGGTGCCACACCGCGAGGATGCACTTGCCCGCGGTGGACGCAAGGTCGGACTTGAGCCAGAGCTCCTGGGCCGACCCGACTGCAGTCGGGACGAACGTGTAGTTGCTGTTCAACACGACGACGTGCCACGAGCCCATGTCGAAGCTGTAGTAGCCGAGGCCACGAGGGCCCGCCGCCGCGCCGAAGTAGTCCCAGCTGGCGTTGGCGTTGCCGAGCCCATAGTCATGGTTGCCGATCGATGCGTAGGTCCGATACAGCTGGCGGCCCCACGTGGGCGCGTAGCAGTTCGCGTAATCGGCCGCCGCGCCGGCCGGGTAGGCGTTGTCCCCCACGGCAATCACGGTGCCCGCCAGGCCGTCGAGCAGGCTCGCCGTCTGAATGCGCCCGGAGCTGTTGCAATCCGCGATGTCGCCCGCGATCAGCGCGACCTGGGTGCCCGGGGCCACGACGCGCACGGCGAGCGAGTCGGAGCCGGTCCTGCCGGCGCTGTTGGTCACCGAGATACGCACGCTGTCGAGGCCGAGCGCGGCGTAGGCGTGGCCGGCCGTGATCGGCGTGGACGCGCTCGACACGCTGCCCGTGCTCGACGCGCCGTCGCCCCACTGGATCGAGTAGCTCCACGGGGCGTCGTTCGCGCCCGTGTCGCTGAACGCGACCGAGAGGTTGACGGTGGTCGCCGGATACGTCGTGAGATCCGGGCCGGCGTTCACGGACGGCGTGGGCGGCGGCGGTGGGGGCGGCGGGCCCGGGGGGCCGTGGCACGCGGCCGAGCCGGAGTCCGAGAACTGCGTGCCCGCGATCGGGATGAACTTCCAGGAATAGCTCCCCGGCGAGAGCGTGAATTTCAGCACGCCGTACACCTGCGCTCGCACCAGGCTGTTGGGCGCGATCGTGGAGAACGACCACGTGCCGAGGCCGCCCGTTCCGACGATGAACTGCCGGATGCCCTGGGCGGTGTCGAGGACGGCCGCGGGCGTCTGCGGGGCGAACCGCTCGTAGTTGCGCGTGTGCGAGTTGAGCACGACGTCGGCGTGCGCGGCGTACAGGTCGTTCCACAGCGGCAGCACCGAGGAGCGGACGGTGGACGTGCCCGAGTAGAACGCCGGCAGGTGCCAGTAGGCGAGCGTGCATTGCGACGGGTTGGCCGCCAGGTCCGCCTTCAGCCACACCTCCTGCGCCGAGCCGGCCGCCATGGAGGTCTGGCTGTTGAGCGCGATGATGTGCCAGGCGCCCAGGTTATAGCTGTAGTAGCCCTTGGTCGGATCTCCCGCGGCCGCGCCGAAATAGCCGTAGTAGCCCTGAGCGCCCGCGGTGCCGTACTCGACGTCTCCCGGCACGGGGAAGGTGCGCGCCTTCTGTCGGCCCCACGTTGGATTGTAGCAATTGGCGTAGGTGGTGCTGTCCCCCGGCGCCCCGACGTTGTCACCCGTGACGAACACGGTGCCGGGAATCGTGTCGAGCAGCTTGGCGGTGGAGGTATCGTTGTGGTGCGTGCAGAGGGAGATGTCGCCCGCGCCGACGAAGGTGACCGACCCGGGCGGCGCAACGCTCGCGAGGGTTGGTATCTTGACCCCCGTGGGTGACGCCGGACCGTGGTCCTCACGACAGGTCGACAGGAGCAGGGAAGCGCCGAGCGCCGACGCGAGAAGACGCGCCGCCACGGGGAGCAGGCTGGCAGACGAACGGCGGGCGCGGTCGGGCATTGCCATAATCTGTCGCACGTTGCGTGCGCGCAACGCCCAGGACTAAGCCCTGTGGAAGAAACGGGTTAGCCCAGTGATCGCCCCACGAGCCCCGTTGCTTGTTGTAACACTGCTACAGCAACGCGGTTACGATGTTACGGCCCAGGGGGCTACTGCGAACCTTGCTGTCAGTGGCAGCTACCGCTTCCCGAGTCGGTCCCCGTCTGGCCCGCGACCGGAATGAACTGCCAGGAGTAGGACCCCTCGGCCAGGGTCAACTTGAGCACCCCGTACACGCCGCTGATCTGCGCTTCGCTGTTGGCAATGACATTGCCGTTGGGCGAGTCCAGCCCGCCCCCGCCGGTGCCTACGATGATCTCCCGAATGCCGTTGGGATCGGCGGCGCCGAGCGGCGTCTGCGGCCCGAACCGCTCGTAGTCCGCCATGTGCGCGTTGATGATCAGCTCCGCGTGGGCGGCATACAGGTCGTCCCAGAACGGCTGCACGGCGGTGGTGGGGTAGAACTGGGTCCCCGTGGGGACCGAGTAGAAGCGCGGTCTGTGCCACATCGCGAGCACGCATTGCTGCGTGTTGGCGGCGAGATCGCTCTGGAGCCACGTCTCCTGAGGCGACCCCGCGGCGGTCGAGACGAACGCGCTGTTGCTGTTGAGCACGATGATGTGCCAGGCGCCGAGGTTATAGCTGTAGTAGCCCTGGCTGGGATTCCCGGCGACGGCGCTTGGATAGCTGGTGCCGAAGTAGCCGAGGTAGCCGTCGGCCGTGGAGCTCAAATCGTAGTCGTGGTTCCCCGTGACCGGATAGGTCCGGGCCTTGTGACGGCCCCACGTCGGGTCGTAGCAATTCGTGTAATCAGTGGACGCGCCGCTCGGGTAAGCGGCGTCGCCGAGCGCGAACACGCTACCGGCAATGCCGTCGAGCAGCGACGCCGTCGCCTCGTCGTTGACGCGGTCGCAGCGCGCGATGTTCCCGGCGCCTACCAGTGTGACCACCTGGAAGGCGGCGGTGATGGTGGCGGTCCCGGACCCCGACGCCCCCAGTCTGTCGGTCACCGTGACGGTGACGGTATGGGCGCCCCCCGTGGTGTAGGTGTGCGTCGCCGTAATCGGACTCGATTGGCTGCTGGTGCTGCCGGTGTTCTGCGCCGACCCATCACCCCAATCGATGCCGTACGCCCACGGACCATCGTTAACGCCGTCCGTGAAGGTGGCGTTGAGCGTCACCGGGCTTCCGGCAGTGACCGTCTGATCGGGCCCGGCGTTCACCACCGGCGCCGAGTTCGCGACCGTTGCGGTAGTGGTCGCCGCCGCGCTGGACGCGCCGTGCGTGTCGGTGACCGTCAAGGTGACGGTGTAGGTGCCGCTGGCCACGTACGCGTGACTCGGCGCGACGCCGGTGGCGGTGCTTCCGTCGCCGAAGCTCCAGGCGTAGCCCAGCTGGTCGCCGTCGGGGTCTGTCGAGCCGCTGCCGTTGAAGGTGATCGCCGCCCCCTCCGTCCCGGTGTAGGGTCCGCCGGGCGACGCCGTCGGGGCGTGATTCGCGGCCGACGGCGCGTCGTGGCACGTTCCGCTGCCGCCATCCGTGAAGGTCTTGCCCTCGATGGGGAGGAACTTCCAGTCATAGCCGCCCGCGTGCAGCGTGAGCTTTAGGACACCGAGTGTGGTGTTGTCGAGCACCTCGGAGTTCGGCGTCGGCGGATAGACGATGAACAAGCCGCCGCCGCCGGTGCCCGCGACGATCTCACGGATGCCGTGCGCCGAGTCGGCCACCCCGTCCGCCGTCTGCGGAGCGAAGCGCTCGTAGTCGTGGTCGTGTCCGACGATGACCAGCTCCGCCCCGGCTTCGTACAGAGCCTGCCACAGCGGTTTCGTCGAGAGGTGCGGTCCCTCGTTACCGGAGCTGAAGAGGGGGTGGTGCCAATACGCGACCGTGCAGCGCTTGGTGCTGGCGGCGAGATCGGCGCGCAGCCACTGCTCCTGAGGCGAGCCCACGCTCGTCGCGATATTGCTGTTGAGCGCGATGACGTGCCACGGGCCGACGTCGTAGCTGTAATAGCCCTTGGTGGGGTCACCGGCCGCCGCGCCAAAGTAGCCAAAGTAGCCGCTGGCGCCGGGCGTGAGGTAGTCATGGTTGCCGGGCACCGGCTTCGTCCGCGCCTTGAACCGACCCCAGGTAGGGGCGTAACAGTTCGTGTACTGGGCGCTGGTGCCATCCGGATAGGCGTTGTCGCCCACGGCGATGACCGTGCCGGGGATGGTGTCCATCAGGTTCGCGGTGAGGGAATCTCCGTTCTTGGTACAGTCGGCGATATCGCCCGCGCCGACCAGCACATCGGCGACGCGCACCGCCAGCGAATCGGAGCCGGAAGCGCCCAAGGTGTTGGTCACCGTGACCCGCACGCTATCCAGACCCTCCGCGGCATAGGCGTGCGCGGCGGTGAACGGCGAAGACGGCGTCGTCCCGCTGCTCGAGGCGCCGTCGCCCCACTGAATGGCGTACGTCCAGGGCCCCGTGCTGGGCGCGCCGGGATCTGTGAAGGCGACCGAGAGGCTCATCAGTGCCGCGCTCGGCGTCGTGCGATCGGGGCCGGCGTTGACGGACAATGGCGGTGCGTCGTGACAGCTGCCGGTGCCCGAGTCGCGGAACGTCTGGCCGGCCACCGGGACGAACTCCCAGGAATACGTGTCGACGTCCAAGTTGAGCTTCAGGACGCCCCAGGTCGTGCCGTTCCTGACCTCGCTGTTCGCGCGGAGGTGGTCGGGGTTGGCGTGCTCAGCCCCCCCAGTGCCGACGACGAACTCCCGGATTCCATGCGCCGGATCGGCCACGCCGGCGGGCGTCTGGGGCGCGAAGCGCTCGTAGAAGGCGTAATGCGCGTTCAGGACAACGTCCACGCCGGCCGCGTACAGCACGTCCCACAGGGGGCGGATATTGGGGTTGGGGTTGTCCTTGGATTCGAACAGCGGGTTGTGCCAGTAGGCGAGCGTGCAGCGCGTCGGATGAGCGGCCAAGTCGGCCCGCAGCCACTGCACCTGCGCCGACGTGGCGGTGGTCGGGACCAGTTGAGGGCTGCCGCTGTTCAGCACGATGATGTGCCAGGCGCCGAGGTCGTAGCTGTAGTAGCCCTGTTTCGGATCTCCTGCGGCGGCGCCGAAGTAGCTGAAGTACCCCGCGGCGTTGGCGGTCTTGTAGTCGCGCTCACCCGCCGCCGGCTGCGTGCGTGCTTTGTGCCGTCCCCAGCTCGGGTTGTAACAGGTGTTGTACTGGACCAGCGTGCCGTTGTCGTAGGCGGCGTCGCCGTCCGCGAACACGGTGCCGTCGGGGACGGCGTCGAGTAGGGCGGCCGTTGCGTCGTCGCCGGTCGCATTGCACTTGGCAATGTTCCCCGCCCCTACCAGTGTGACGGGTCCGGTGCCGGTGGCGAAGCTCGGCGCCGCGAGGCTCCCCGGTTGCGTGGGTGAAGGGGGAGCCTGGTCGTCGCGACAGGTGGCGACGGTCAGAATCAAGGCACAAGCGAGCAGCGCAGTGGCGAGAGGTCGGATCATGCGACGGGACCGAGGCACGAGCCGTGCCCTGAAGAGCGATCTGTAACTCACGTCCCTGCAGGCTGTTACCGACCCGCGCGAACGAGCGCGCGTGTGCCCTTGTGGCAGTTGTCTTACAGCTTGACGCTGGGACGTGGCGACGGGGCACCGAGATTGCCATCGCGCGACGTCGTCGCGGCGCTCTCGGCGAGCAGCCGGCGCGCCTCGGCCAGTTCGGGCGGGTCCGCGAAGCGGCGCCGGCCGAGCAGCGTCGTCACGATCACCCACAGCGTCCGCCCCACGATGCGGGCGTCGTACCAGAGCGACGCACGGCGCACGTACACCACGTCGAGTGCGAGCTTGAGCGGCAGCAGGTGCGCCGCGTAGGCCGCCTCGGGGTCCGCTCCGACGAGCAGTGCGGCGCCGTGCGTCGAGCTGTAAATGCTCCCCGGGCTCGCGAGCCCGGGACGGACCGCGAGCGTTTCGAGGCCGAGCGCGCTGTACAGCCGCGTGACGATGGCCGGATCCTCGGGGCGCGGGCCGACGAGCGACATCTCGCCCCGTAGCACGTTCCAGAGCTGGGGGAGTTCGTCGACCTTCACGGCGCGGAGCCAGGCCCCGAACCGGAACACCCGAGGGTCGTCGGCGCCGGTGATGCGGCTCGAGTCGGAGCGGCGCCGCAGGTGCATGGTGCGCAGCTTGAACATGATGAACGGCCGCTGGCGCCGTCCCACGCGCTCGGCGCGGTACAGGACGGGGCCGGCGGACGACAGGCGGATGCCGACGGCGGCCAGCGCGACGAGCGGAGCGGTCGCGACGAGCGCCAGGGCCGCGAGCGCGACGTCAAGCAGGCGTTTGGCCACGGCGCAGCGCGCGACGGACGGTCAGGAACACCTCGGCGGCGTCCAGACACTGCTGGTTGCCCCAGGCCCGGGCGCGGTGGCGCAGCGCGTCGAGCGAGCGGGGGTGGGGATACGGCCGCACCTCGCTTTCGTAGCACGCCATCGCGGCCAGCTTCTGCTCGAGCGTGGCGGAGATGTCCACCCAAGTGTCGGGCACGAAGCGACGGGGAAACCCCCATTCGGTGCTGCTGGCGGTGTCAAAGGCGTACACCGCTTCGATCGACGCTTCGGTGGGCCGGGTGGCGACGAGCACGGCCTTGAACAGGATCTCGTGATCGCGGTTGATGTCGCCGCCGTACTGGCAGTAGACGATCTGCGGCTGCACTTCCCGCACGATGCGCTCGAGCGGCGCGATGATCTCGGTGAGGGTGAGGGTATCCAGTCGCTGGTCCGGAAAGCCGAGCGGGCGGAGGTCGACGACGCCGAGGACGTCGGCCGCGCGGCGCATGTGCTGTACCTGGCCGACCCCGGCCGGTCCGTAGCGCAGCGATTCTCCCTCGCAGGCGATCACCGTCGTCACGGTATCGCCCGCCTTCACGTGCAGCGCGACCGTGCCGCCGCACCCCAGGAGCTCGTCATCCGGATGCGCCGCGATCACCAGGACCCGCTTAGGCACGCGCGCGCTGCTCCGGCGCCCGGTGATGGCGCTCCGCGATCGCCTCGTACAGCCCGGCGCAGTAGCGCGGCTTCGCCCGCTCGACGGCCCACGGGAAGAGGTGCGGAAACAGCCGCGCGCCGCGGGCCAGCCCGAGCGCGCTGCGCAGCCGAGGCGAGGCGAGCCGCGCCAATGCCGCGCGCAGTCGGACGGCAGCGCCGTGCGCGGCGGCGGGGGACGGAGCCGCGAGACCCCGGTCGTGCCACTCAGCGGCGTGGGTGCGGAGCCACTCAGCGTAATCGGCGAGCGAGCCCGGGGACAACACATCGTCCCGCTCGAAGAACAGCACGGACGCGGTTTGCTTGCGGACGCCGAATGCGCCCCGCGCCACACCGGCCGTTTCGACGATGCGCCGGCAGATCGGGCGGCTGTAGGCGCCCGGCACGTCCCACGGCGCCATCGCCGGCGAGCGGCTGAGCGCGCTCACGTCGCCGATCTGGCGCACGCCGAGGAACGGCACCGGCAGGTGGATGAAGCCCGCCCACAGGCGGTACTCGGACAGGGACAGCCCCGATTGGTCGCCCCGCACGACGTCGGCATTCTTCGCGCGCGGTCGCTTGCTCCACATCTGGTCACCGTGGTATCCCGTCACGAGCACGCGCCGCGCGAGGTACGCCTCGGCGCCCCGGAAGTACACGTCCTCGCCTTTCGCGTCGGCGGCGAGGAACGGCACTTCCGGTCCCGCGGGAGCGTCTGGGGCGCGCCAGGCGTCGCGGTCCAGGTGCCGGAGCCGCACGCCCAGGGCCCGGGCGATCGCCCCTCCGCTGTCGGATGCGCCACGGCTCGACGGCTCGAACGCGATCGCCTCTTCAAGACCATACGGCTGCGCCAGCACGGCCACCGCGGGCGAGTCGTACCCGCTCGAGATGGTGCCGAGCATCTGAAACGGGAAGGCGCGATCGCGCGAGCTCATGTTCTGCGCCAGCGCCGCGAGCGACGCCTCGAGGAAGCCCCGGTACGCCGCGAAGTCGCCGAAATCGCGCGCGGGTCCGGGCTTGGCCCGCTCGCGCAGCGCACTGCCGTCCCACACGAGGTTGTGGAAGTAGGTGAGGCGCATCGGCCCCGCCGAGGTGGCGACGCTGCGCGTGTAACGCGCCAGGCCGTCGCTGATCGACTTGAAATCCTCGTAATACGCGGCGTACGTCGGGTCCACTTCGGCGCCGATGGCGACGAGCAGACAGACGAGCGAGTTCGCCACCCACGCCGTGCCGGCCGTTTCGTGCGAGTGCAGGCGGTCCACGGTGGAGCCGGACGAGACGAACGTGATGCTCGCGCCGTGGCGCCGCGCCCCGGAGCCGAACACGACGTCGGTCTCGTCGAATCCCGCGCGGCGGAACTCGCCGTCCCACACCGCCTCGCAGAACCAGTCGGCGGTCGTCTCGACGTCGGGACCGTGGAACACCTCGACGGTCGGGTCGCCGCGGCGGCAGCGCGCCAGCCAGGCGAGCCGCGGCCAGTCGGGGACGGGGGTGTAGCGGAGATGCATGCGTCGTTCCTAAGGCGATCGCTCGAGGCGGAGCGGGCCGGGCGCCGCGCCGTGGCGCAGCACGCGATGACGGTTCACCCCCGTGGGGCCGGCATCCCGGCTCGGCAGCATCACGCCGAAGCGTTCGCTGAGGCTCCGGGCGGCCCAGAAGAACAGGAGATACGCGAAATCGAACCGGCGTCCCACCAGCACCGCGGGCGTGTCCGGGGGTTCGACCTTGAGCCACTGCCGCCGCGTGAGGTGATACCCTCGGTACCACCAGAAAGCAATGCGATTCGCGAGCGCGTGCAGGTACACGAAGCCGCCACCGCGGTGGTAGCGAGCCCGCACCTCGGCAAAAAAGCTGCGGCGCAGCATGCGGTTGCGCGGCCACGTGTAGGTCTGCACCACGGCCTTCTTGCGTCCCGCGAACAGTCCGCGCGGAATTCCCGCCTCCTCCAGAATACGGCGCGGGATCGGGCGGTCGTAGTCGCGGGCGTCCAGCCGCCAGGGGGCCATCTCGACCGAGTCGCTCAAGGCCGCGAGATCCTGCACGCGGCGGGCGTACAGCGACGGCACGGCGACGTTCACGAAGCCGCTCTTGAGCCGGATCTCGGACAGCATCAACGCCGCGGTATCGCCGCGCACGATCCCCTCGTCCTGGTAGCGCCGCTCCCAGGGGTTGCGGTCCCACACTTCGTCCCCCAGGAATCCCGTGAACAGGACGGCCGGACGGCGCCGCTCGATGTGCCGGGCGAGGGCGTGCAGCACCAGGCTGGGCGGGGCGCACCCGGGGGCGAGGAAGTACAGCTCGTCCTCGGTCACGCGGGAGCCGCGCGGATCGAGCCGGATTGTCGTGAGGCCCAGCCGGTCCGCGATCGGCGTGCCGTCGTCGATGCCGGCGCGGCGGTTGAGCCAGACGGGGATGTGCGTGTTGGAGCGACGGCTGGTGAAGCACGCCTCGATGGGCAGGTCCTTCACGAGCACGGCGGCCGCAGCCGAATCGTAGCCGGAGGAGATGGTCGCGAACGCGCCCAGCGGAACGCGGCGGTCGGGGCTCGTGTAGTTGGCGCGCAGCCGCTGCAACGCCCCGGCCACGAGCTCGCGGTAGCGCGCGTACGAGGGGACCGGGATGGCGGACCGCAGGGACGCGAACCCGATCCCGGACTCACCCGGCAGCGCCACCAGGCTGCGGTCGTACACCTGGAAGAACGCCGGGATCTCCGGGTGCAGCACCGTGAAGTCCCTGCGGTAGCGCTCCGCGCCCTGGCGGATGGCGTAAGTCTCGGCGCGATAGTCGTGCTCGGGATCGAGCCGCGCGCCGGTGAAGCCGAGGAGGAGCATCAGGCTGTTCGAGACCAGCAGCTCGCGCCGCCGCTCGCCGCAGAACAGGCCGTTGACGAGCGCGCTCGACGGGACGAAGTGGACG
>Ga0070694_100000289_pt1 | contig 26923 bp, 26 predicted proteins | sample KBSK1251metaG_FD_65470 | JGI IMG/M metagenome (GOLD analysis project Ga0070694, IMG submission 65470) | Corn, switchgrass and miscanthus rhizosphere microbial communities from Kellogg Biological Station, Michigan, USA - KBS K1-25-1 metaG | ecosystem: Host-associated > Plants > Roots >...
TCCAGACCGGCACAAGGAGCATGTCAAAGCTCGGAGGGCTTGCGGGCAAGATGCCTTATACTGCAGTTATCGCCATGATTGGTGCCCTTACCATAATCGGAATTCCGCCGACAAGCGGATTTATGGCGGAGTGGATATTGTTCAATGGGGTCCTGCAGACCGCGACAGCTGACATGGATCCGTTCCGCGTTACTTTGTTTGCATTCGGCATCCTTGCGACGGTGCTATCATCGGCATACATACTGTGGATGTACAAGCGGATTTTCTTTGGCAAGATCCCGGAAGAGCTCGCCCACGTCAAGGACGCAAGCCGTTACATCACTGTTACCATGGCAGCATTCGCCGCATTCACACTGGTAATCGGGGTCTACCCTGACCTATTTCTCACTCCTGTTACCGACTATGTTGGCGGCGTGATTTTTGAGGGCCAAGATGGTGTGCTGCCGGTTCCGGTTCAGGCCGAAGTGGTGGGAGCAGCCAATGGTTCCGCTGTTGAGGATATTGTCTCTGAAGGAGAAGGAGCGTTAGGGTGATCTAGATTTGGCGGTTGGCATTGAAGGTTTGGCAATAAACGGCTGGCTCGTATGGATTCTGCCATTCGCCGGCGCAGCGGTAATCGCCGGCGTTGCAAAGGCAGGGCACAGGCTCAGAGATTACACTGCGGTCGGCTTTGCACTGGCAAGCGCAATCTCTGCCGCCACTCTGATCCCTACTGCTCTGTCTGTGCAAGAAATACACAGCCAGATTCCATGGATTTCGTCACTTGGGATCAAAGCTGGCGTTCTTGCGGACCCGCTTGCGGTAATAATGGCCAACCTAGTAGCCTGGATTTCCTTCCTTATCATGGTCTACTCGACCGGCTATATGCACGGCGACAGAGATCTGACCAGGTATTGGTTCTTTATGCTGTTTTTCATCGGTTCGATGCAGCTTATCGTGCTCTCGGATAACATGCTCATGGTGTTCTTTGGCTGGGAAGGAGTGGGCCTTGCATCATACGCGCTTATCGGATTCTGGTATTATGACAGAAAGAAGGACTATGTTGGCGCGGAAGGTCACATAGCCGGCGGCATTGCAATGTGGGCGGCGCCTACCCACGCGGGCTTGAAAGCGTTTCTCATGACCCGCGCGGGTGACACCATGATGCTTGCCGGAATGTTTCTCATTTTCATGCATGCTGGCACCTTTGGGTTCAAAGAGCTGCTAGAAGATACCACTTGGGCTTCTATTATGAACCAGCAGGGACTGCTGGTTCCAGCTGCTATACTTTTGTTCGGCGGAGCAATTGGCAAGTCTGCGCAGTTCCCGCTAAATGAGTGGCTTCTTGAGGCCATGACCGGCCCCACGGCAGTTTCTGCTCTAATCCACGCCGCCACGATGGTCAAAGCAGGTGTCTTTTTGGTCGCGCGCATTGGCCCACTATTCTTTGCACTCGCGGTTGTCGGTGCGTTTAGCGTCGAGCAGTTCTTTGAAGTGGTTGCCTGGGTCGGAGCGATAACGGCATTCCTGCTTGCGACGCAGGCCCTCGTGAACCCAGAAATAAAGAAAGTACTTGCGTATTCTACAGGCTCGCAAATCGGCTACATGATGATGGGCCTTGGCATCGCGGGCCTGTCGCTTAATTTCGTTGATGGCTACACGGCCGGCTTTTTCCACCTCATGAGCCATGCCCTGTTCAAGGCCTCGCTCTTCATGGGAGCCGGTGCACTGTTGCACACAGTAGGCTCTAGGTTTATGCCCGACATGGGAGGTTTGCGCAAGCACATGCGCAAGACGTACATCTTTATGGTTCTTGCCGCGCTGTCGCTGGCCGGCGCGCCGTTATTTACCTCGGGCTTTTGGAGTAAGGACGCGATTTTTGCTGCGGTTCTTGAATCCGGGTATTCATATTCGTGGCCGCTTTTCATAATGGCTGCCGTAGTCGCAGTCATGACTGCGTTCTATACATTTAGAATGCTTGGCATGTCATTCTTTGGCAAGCCGAGCAAGCACATCGAAGAGATGGAGCGCCAGGGGAAGCATTTGCACGAAGTGGGAATGAGCATGTGGGTTCCAGTCGCTATACTTGCATCTGCATCCATCGCGATAGGCGTAATCGGATTTGTTTTTGAGGCGCAGATACACCACCTGTTTGGAGAATACCTAGCGGAATCCTTCGGCATACATGGGGTAGAAGAGGAAGGCGGACCTGCGATAAATATCCTGCCAGAAGGCGACAGGACGTTCTTTGGACTCAACACTATAGCAGCGGCAGCTTCTATTGGGGCGTTTGCCATCGGCGGGGCTCTTGGCTTTATCTTTTACATAGCGAGAAAAGCAGATCCAGCTGTCATTGGCAGAAACGTGGTGACGCACGCCATCTGGAAGTTCCTCTATAACAGGTGGTACCTCAACACAGCGCTATATTGGGGCGGGGTTGTAATCCCGCTTGCGGTATATCGATTCATCTGGCGATACTTTGAGAGCACGCTTATTGACGGCATAAACCCGGCGCTACAATACTCGATGACATACATGTCCCGCGTAGTCAAGGCGGGTCAGACTGGAATTACCCAGACATACCTGTTTGTATTTGGAGTAGGCATCATGATCGTGGTGATGCTTCTCCTGTTGTAGGGGATAGAAATTGGTTGACCTTTTATCGACTCCAATACTTGTAACGATAATACTGGGAGTGGTCGGACTTGCCATCCCAGCAATAGATGCGGGTAGGCGCGAAAAAGGCGCTGGCAGGAACAAGCTCTACAGCGCTATTGCCTTTGGTGCCCTGGTCGTCGCGATGGGGATAGTTCTGTTCAGGGTGTTTAGCGGAGAGGTACTGCCAGCGGTCGCGTTCTCCGAGGAAGTGTTGGTCGACGACCTCTTTGGATCGTTCTTTGCCGTTGCCCTGTTGCTAGTATCCATCATGGTCACCGCATCATCGTGGAACTATTACAAGGGGAAGACAAACCCCGCTGCGTATTATTCGCTTATCCTGCTTTCGTCCATTGGCATGGTCATAATAGCATACTCGACCGACTTTATCATGCTTTTTGTGGCTTGGGAACTCATGTCGCTTCCAACGTACGCCCTTGCAGGCTTTACAAAGCGCGACCCGATTTCAAATGAAGCAGCGATAAAGTACTTCATGTTTGGCGCACTATCGTCGGCGCTCATTGTCTTTGCGATGGGCCTCGTCTATGGCGTTACAGGCACGACGAACATTGGCGGATCCATACAAGCACTGACAAATCTTGACGCCAGCCTGACGCCGATCGCGCTACTTGCGGTAGGCCTGTTTATCGCAGGATTTGGCTTCAAGATGGGGCTTGTGCCCTTCCACATGTGGCTTCCAGATGCGTATGAGGGATCGCCTACTACAATAGGCGCGCTGCTGGCCGCAGGCACAAAGAAGGCAGGCTTTGCCGCAGCGCTGAGGGTTATTGTTCTTGGCATGTTTGCGCTCAATCTAGACTGGACCCTGACACTCGCTATAATCGCGGTGTTTACCATGACACTTGGCAACTTGGGTGCACTGATGCAGAGAAGCGTTCCCAGGATTCTAGCTTACTCTAGCATCGCTCAAGCAGGATACATCATGATGGGAATTTCGCTTGCTCCGTTTTCCGACCAGGCGCTATCAGGATCCTTGTTCCATATCCTCAACCACGCCGTAATGAAGTCCGCGGCATTTATCGCAGCTGCAGCTGTAGCGACCGCACTTGCCGGCTACAGCCTTGAAAAATACAGAGGCCTTGGCAAGAGGATGCCCATAACTGCTATTGCATTATCAATTTCGCTTCTTGCCCTAGCTGGTGTTCCTCCATTGAACGGCTTTTGGAGCAAGCTGGTCATTTTTGGCGCCGCCATCAACAGCGGACCGCTCGTAGAGTGGGGCCCCTGGCTGGCCATAGCTGGTGTGCTGAACAGTGCTCTTTCCCTCGGCTACTACGCATGGATAATGAGAAAGATGTACATGGAAGAGGGACCCGACATGAGCAAAGTAAAGGAGCCCCGGGCGATTGTTGCTGTGCTTGTGTTTGCAATGGTGTTCATGGTTGGATTTGGAATTTGGCATGCGCCGCTGCTAGACTTTGCTTCGCAGGCGGTGCCTGACCTTAGCTCGGCGATAACTCCGGCATCTCTAGGTCCTTGACAATTATCTAGAAAGCAGATACGTCACTTCGTCCGTTCCCTGCGCCACAGTATGCGCTGCTTGCGATAAACGATGATCTACAGTTTCCGGCTAGTACTGAACCGACGCTAAATCCGTTAGGTGTTCCAGGTGTCTTTTTGCGCCGTTATCTGTTGGTATCTTGCCAAGCTCGTTCTTGGCCTTTGCTGCGTACGCCTGGTAGAGCCTGTCCATCTTGTTCACAAATTCCTTCGTCTTGCCGTTGCTGTTTCTCACGAGAATGTTAAACAGCCTGTTTTCATTGTTCCAGTCGATCAAGTCATCGTGGATCTGGTATGCAATGCCTAGAAGGTTCCCAAAGGATGTCATCGCCCGGACCTCCTCTTCGCTGCCCCCACCAATCAGTGCGCCTATCTTGGCGGACGCTTCAAAAAGCGATGCCGTCTTGTATTCTAGAACCTTGATGTAATCGTCCTCGGTGATATTCCGAGCCTTTCCAAGCCGGATTTCCATCATTTCGCCTTCACTCATCCGAGTCGCCGCATGAGAAAGCTCGTTTATCAGCCGGGTATTCTGCAATTTTGAGCCAATGTTGAGAATGACTCCAAGCACAAAGTCTGCAGTCAATATGCTACTATTGTATCCGTATTTTATGTGAAATGAAGGCTTGCCCCTACGCAGGTTTTCCTCGTCAATAATGTCGTCGTGAATGATAGACTCGGTGTGCAACAGCTCGATCGCAGATGCGGCCAGGTACGCGTCGGGCCCGAGTCGTGTTGAATTTATGCACTCTGCGGACAGCACCAGTATAAGCGGCCTTATCCTCTTGCCCCCGTCGCTTGCGTAACGGAGCGGGGCGTGAAATTCAGACCAAGAATAGAGATCCAGCTCTCTCTCCAGCGCATCCTCGATCCTTGAAAGATAGTCGGCAAATTGATCGGTCAGAGGGTTAGCTTCGATGTTTCTCCTGGTACTCAAAAATTCGCCCTGTCCCTGAGGTATCTCTTATCAGTGAACATATTAATTTATCACTAAATCTATGGCACCAGCTGCGGCTGGCCCAGTTCAAAATCTGCACATAGGCGCGCCCAACAAGAGTGCCGATAACGCCGGCAGTCAAAGTGGCCACGAAGTCAGATAAAGCTCGAGTCGATAGTGCCATGGTTCTAATCCCGATCCAGTAGTCCTGCGTTCCTAACCCGCGCTTCTAGCCGGGGCACCGGTGTTAGAACACAAAAATCACGCGTGTAGATGGACTTTGCTACTGGGCAATAACGTTTTGGGGATGAGGCCGTTTGTGCTGGCCTTTTGCCTGTTTACCTTTCCCCGATGCGGGCTTTGTCTTGGGTTTGTTGGCGGGACGCTTGAACAGCTGCGATAACTTGGCAAATATCCCTTTCTTCTTTTCCACTTTGGCCGGTGCCTTTGGTACTTCAAGGGGCTCTAGTCCAAGCTCTTCAAAGAGCTCGTCCCTTACATCCTTTGGAAGGCGCATGGCCAATTCCCTTATCTTTTCGTCCAGCATCATTATCTTCTGCGACTTGCCATCGCTTTCTTGTGACATCTTGTTCACCTGTTTTTCCGAAGATAACCTTAGTTCCTCGTACTGCTGTGATTTCTTGGTGAGCTCCTGCATGAACTCATCATGGAACCAGTTTACCATCCTATCAACTTCTTCCTGTGCTGCAGTCGTCACCACTTGCTGACAGCTGGTGGTAATTTCCTTGCTCTGTCCTTCCAGCGACTTCTTTAGCCCTACAAGAACTGATAGATAATCGGACCTTTCCTTGTCAACTTGAGCATAATGATCCTTGAGGACTTTATCCATCAAGTCCCGGATGTCGCGCTCTCTCTTCTTCGCCATTTCGTTCAGGTTCTTTTGCAATGCCTTGCGTTCGGATTCGTGTTTCCTTGCGAGCTCGCGATTCTGAGTAGGTTTGGCTGCGGTGTGCGTTATTTTCTTCTTTGTCACCTGTTTTTTCACAGGCTCTGCCGCCACTGGCTCGGGCGCCTTGGGTTGAGTCGGCTCTACTGAAATAGGTTCGACCTTTGGCTCAAGGTGCATAGTCTGCAAGCTTGCAGCCTGAGCTTTTGCGGCCTTTTCCCTGGCACGCTTTTTCAGCTCTTCCATTGCAATCGTTTCTAACTCAAAGGTGGACGAAGGCTCCCCAATCTCAGACATCTAGGTATCTTTGACCGTTTTCTTTTAAAAGTAGTTGTATGTCTGGGATCTTCACGCGCTTCAAGTCCATCTCAAAGGCGGGTTTTGTTGAATAACAATTTCACTTGTCGGGGATGCGGCGCCACCTTCCCTTCCTGATAAATCTCCACGGGCAAGTCTAGTCAGGAGGCTCCTCCACGCCAAGACGACAATGAAATTCAGAAATAGTAAAAATCGTCAGAGTTTGTTTACGAAAATCGCCAAGGCGTTAGATGAAGGGAATTTTCCCTTCATCTAGATTCATAGCCGCACCAAATCGTCTACTGGAGAGACAACGACAACGGCGCCGCTGGCTCCGCCAAGGGCTTTTTTCATTTTTGCAATGATTTCTTCCATATCGTCAGCATTAACCACAGTAGCCACAACTTTTCTCGTGGTATAGGCGAGCTCTATGGTCCCCATTCCTCGCCCGGACGTTACCCTTTCTTTGTCTTTGCCAGCGCCTTTTACATCGTATACTGTAGCCTCTAGGCCCATTCCTTTTACTTCCGCAATGATGTTGTCGACGTTTTCTGGCTTTAGCAGGACTGCAAGCCTCTTCATGTTCTTTGATTTTTTGCTTGGCTTTTCAGAATATGTTATTTCAAAGGGCAGGTCCATCTTTTCTTTACCCATGAGGTTGGTGAGTAGCCGACAACTAGAAAAGGATTATGATCTAGATGTCCGGCGTTTTGCGGTGTATCTACGATTCTACTTGTCGCACCCACGAAAATAGAGCGTGTTCAGATCCAATTACGAGTCCACCAGAATCTGACATGTAATTTTGGTACCTGATACTAGGGACATACCCTAAAGACAAGGTAATTCCAAGACAAAGTGTTGGCTAAATGATCCCACATCATAATCCTGGTTACGCCGATGACCCGGTTACTGTAATCGTTACGCGAAAGTCCAAGAAAGACAAGATCAAGGAATTGGAAGAGTGGATGGATGGCATGTTTGCTACCGCAGTGTGAAGATTCCATTAGATCGATTGCAACCTGGTCCTGGAGTTATGCGTCGGAAAGGCCGCCGGAATGAATTGAATGCCATAGTTGCACTTGAAAATCCGGGCATGACTTTGTGCAGGTTAAATAGGCGGACAGCGCAGTAGCCATTGCCTCCCATGCCGGTAAGAGTTCTGATGGTCGACGACGAGCAAGATATCACGACCGCAGTAAGCCGCGGATTGGAACAACGAGGCTTCAAAGTCACGGCATTTAACAATCCTGTCGAGGCCCTTAATCATTACAAGAAAGAGACGTATGATATTATTTTGCTGGATATCCGGATGCCAGAGATGACAGGCTTTGAATTGGCTAGGTCAATCTGGAAGATTGATGAGAATGCAAGGGTATGCTTTATGACTTCATTTGAGATATATGAAGATGAGGCAGCAAGGGTATTCCCGTCGCTGCGCAAGCCATGTTTTTTTAGAAAGCCAATCGGCATAGATCAGTTTGCCAAGCATATCAACATACAGCTAGGCTCAGAGTCGGCGGACCTTACCACCATTAATTAGACCGTCGCTGAAGGAATGCCATCCTTAAAGTTTCAGATAATGTAGTCAAATCGAGACTCATCCGCACCTCTTTCGTTATAGGCCAATTTGAAATTCTGGTAATAGGCTTGTTTGATATTATCAGATAAGGCTTCAAGTTCCTGCCTGTCATTTAGTTCATTCTTTCGCTTAGGCTTGATCCCGAGGGAATCAAGCTCATTTTCCCAAAAGCCTTTCCTGGCTTCTTGGTCCCCAGATTCCATCTCAAATCATTTCCTTTACAGTCCTTGCTCCTAATGTCATTTAAGAACTGTAGAATAGTTAGCTGAATTCTGGTGTCCAGAATTTTTCCATGATCCGGAGACAAAGCGCGAATCGAAAGACAAAAGTTATGCATCCAGTCAAATCTATTCCTATGTGCTATTACCTCTATTCATTGCAAGATTCTCTTGAAGGAAAGCATTTGAATGGTCACTTGCAAGCAACGAAAGTCGAACTGCACAAGAAAGGAACGCGTTGACATACATTGACTAGACGCGATATATGCCTGATAGGCGTCCCAACTAATTCAGCCGGCAAGCCGAATGGCGTAGCAGGTGCTCCGGCGGCGCTTCGGCGGGCAGGTATACTGAAAGCGCTGAGAAAGAGGAACGAAGTTCATGATGATGGAGATCTGTCGTTCCACAGACCGACCACATCAAAACGAGATGCTCATTCGGTCGTTGTTGGCCATGGGTCACTCGTGTCGATGATTCGAAGCGTTCGGGCAAGCGTGAGTCACGCGTTGCAACAAAACGAGTTTCCTGTTGTAATCGGCGGCGATTGTCCGATTCTTCTTGGCTGCCTGGCTGGATCAGTCCAGACTTTTGGTCCTATAGGTCTTTTTTTCGTGGACGGGCACGAGGATGCATATTTGCCACATCAATCGCCTACAGGCGAGGCGGCCGATATGGACCTGGGATTTGCGCTCGGTGTTGAGGTACCACCGCTCATCCAAAAAGCGATCGGCGATTCGCTCCTGAGCCCGAACCTGGTTTGTATGCTTGGCCCTAGTGACAAGCGGATTTTGCAAAACGCGAATGTGAAGTCCCTTGCTGACAGAAGCATCACGTACTATGACGATGTCACACTACGCAGGGCAGACATCGCAGTCTTGACAAGAAGGCTGACGAGACAACTAGCTTCGAAGGTTAGCAGACTTTGGCTCCACATCGACCTTGATGTGCTATCAACAAGATCATTGCCAGCAGTAGACTATCAGCAGCCAGGCGGGCTAAACTGGAGCCAACTTGAAAAAGTCACCAAAACAATCCTAACTTCGGGAAATGTCGTTGGATTGAATTTGACGATATACAATCCCGACCTTGACCCAGATAAGGGCTTTGCGTCTCGAATCGTCCGATACATGCAGAATGTATTAAGCTAACAAGAAATACAGAGAAGGCAGCATTTCATAGCTCCCCCAATTGCCAAGCGATGAAATTGCGATAAGGCCCTCTCTAATTCTATCTCTCAGATCAAATCGTCGGATCAGGGATGTGAAATTCAATTCGCTGAATATATTAGTGATAATGAGATATGCTAATGTGTGTCTGAACCGCTTGATACAATTAACAGTCTTACCAGGGCCATGAATTACGGCGACATCGAAACCGCATTGAGCCTTTATGAATCCGAAGCAATCTTGGTTGTTGAACCTGGCAAGGTTGCGCGCGGAACTACTGCGATTCGAACCGCACTCGAAGGGTTCATGTCGCTCAAGCCAGCTCTCAAGGGAGAAATTCATCAAACGCTCAATGTGGGAGAATTGGCGCTTTATTGCTCTAGGTGGACGTTGAGTGGTACTTCACCTGATGGCAAGGCGGTAGAAATGACTGGGATCTCTTCTGACATCCTGTGACGGCAACCTGACGGACAATGGTTAATTGCTATAGACAATCCTTGGGGTACGGGCATAATTAGATGACATACCATCTTACAGTGCCGGCTTACTGATCGACAGTCTTCGCTGAGGATTCTGTGGATTTGATCATCGTTGTCTCTATCGTTCTTATGCTTTTTCCTTAATAGGTTTCCTTCCCTATTCCTTGTATTCTCAGCATTGCTCTCGCCTGACAGGGTGAATCATGCCTACCCTGTTGCCCTCAGTGTCAAGAAACGATACATAGAGTCCAACACCCGGTATATCCCATGGCTCGCCTAGAACCTTTCCTCCTGTCCTTTCCACGTTCTTCATGTGCTCCTTTACATCAGTGACCGCAATGACAACTGAAGGGTACTGCGATGGCTTGTCGTCTGTCTTCTGGAAAAAGCCGCCGTTTATTGCACCCGGATTTCTTGGGTAGCCATTTTCATCAGATTCTGTCGTAGTAGCCAACACATAATTTCCCATATCTTCACCCAGCTGTTCGGTTTTCCACCCAAAGACTTTCGTGTAAAAATCGGCCATACACTTTCTGTCCTCTGCTGGCATTTCAAAGTGTACTACGGGGTTCATCTTCAACTTGCCCCCAAATACGCCTTCTTTAATTCCGCAATGTCAAACTTCTTCATTCTTAAGAACGCCTGGGTTACTCGCGCTATTTTCTTCTCGTCTTTATCCCTCATCATCTCATCCATAACAGCTGGAACAATCTGCCATGAGAGACCATACTTGTCCTTGAGCCAGCCGCACTGCTCGGCTTCGGGTACTGCAGAGAGCTTCCCCCAATAGTAGTCAATTTCTTCTTGGGTATCACAGTATACCATAAATGATATGGACTCGTTGAACTTGAAAATAGGTCCAGCACTTATGGCCATAAACGGCTGACCGGAGAGCTCAAATGAAACGACATCGCAATCGCCAGAGGGAGTGTTGCGAATTGTCGTCACATTCGTTATCTTTGAGTTCGGGAATACGGAGGCATAGAACTCTGCCGCCTCCTTCGCTTCTTTGTCGAACCATAAATGCGGTGTGATTTTTTGCGCAATCACTTTATTCATAGGTGCCCTAAAGTAAGTGACATAAAAAGGCATTACTCCCCAAGGGGAGTCCAAAACGCTTGATGGATGTTGTCGATCTATTTGTCAAGTTCTAATCTTATCCAATATGGCTGGTTTACGCTTTATTGCATCTTCCTAACCGATTAGCTGATTGTTAGGAATAATTCTTTCCACAAGCCAATATGCCTCAGGACTCTATGAATTACAGTGAGAAGATGGTACACTTGATACTCTATTCTACTAGGATCAAAATTCTTTTTCGTTCCGCCTTTTGACTAGCGCTGTAATCTGTTTTTCAAGGTTCAGTACCTTCTCCAGCGTAGACCTGTTATGCTCTTCGATAGATTCTATCGTCTTGAGGATCTTGTCGTGTCGTTCGTTCAGTTTCTTGATACTCTCGAGTGTCAAGTCTTGCTTTTCTGCTGTCCTTTTCTGTCTATTGTAGACTAGCCAACTTACGAGTCCACCTAGAATAGCGCCGATCAGAATACCTAGATACGCACTTGATGCGTTTGTCATGTCGAGGCAATCGGTGCTAACCTCTGGGATGCAACCCCAGATAGCAAAGGGAATCATTGTATCATAAAGTTAGATTGGCACTTTATATTGATAGATGGTGTGTCAGGCAAAAACTGAAACCCTGATTGAAAAATAGTGCGGGGGGTGGGATTCGAACCCACGAATCCCTAAGGAACAGGGTTGTAGGACCCCGAGCGTAGCCCGGATCATTCTAAGCCTCGCACTCTAATAATAGAGACCTGCGCCGTTGACCGGGCTTGGCAACCCCCGCGCAAAAAGTCCTCAACCCTAGCCAAATTTATGTTGTTATATTGTCTGCTGAAAGATTTTCCAACATAGCGCTTGCGACATAGCATTTATCTATTCAAAGCTAACAATCGCTCCTCATGCAATCTGCCAGCAGCAGGCCGCGCCTTTTTGGCACTAACGGAGTGCGTGGCGTTTACGGCCAGGAACTGACCCACGATCTTGTAATTGATCTTTGCCATTCACTAGGGACCTATTTCGGACGGGGTCCCATAATTGTTGGAAACGACGGGCGAAAATCAAGCCCGGTACTATCAAAGATTGTCAGGTCTTCTCTGAACTCTGCTGGTCTTGACGTTGGTTACGCAGGTCTTGTTCCGACTCCCTGCCTGCAGTACGCAGCAAAAAGACTCGGTTACAACGGAGGCATCATGATCACCGCGTCGCACAACCCGCCGCAGTACAACGGTCTAAAGCCGTCTGGCCCAGACGGGGTAGAGATTTCGCGAGAGGACGAGCTAAAAGTTGAAGACATTTACTATTCCCGGGCTTTCTCTTGCATAGACGGACATGGAGGGGACTATGCCGATGATAAAGTCATCAGTTCATACATCGATGCGGCATTGGCGCTCGTAGATTCAGACAGGATAAGAGCAAGAAAGTTTACGGTCGCAATGGACATTGGAAACGGAGCTCAGGCTGTTGCCGCTCCAATACTGGCGGAAAAACTGGGCTGCAAGGTCATTCTAGTCAACGGTAACGTCGATGGAGACTTTCCTGGCCGCGGCTCCGAGCCGACACCAGACAACCTAGGACTTTTATCAGCAACGGTTACGAGCTCTGGCGCGGACTTTGGTGTGGCGTATGATGGCGATGGCGACAGGAGCATGTTCTGCGATAGTAAAGGCACAATACACTGGGGCGACAAAACGGGCGCGCTGTTAGTACGGCACCTGCTCAAAGAGAAACACAGGGGAGCCGAGGTTGTTTGCCCAATCAACACTACGACGATGTTGTCGATGGTTGCGGAACAGGCAGGCTCAAAGGTGGTCCACACAAAGGTCGGCAGCGTGGAGGTTTCCAGAGAGATGGTAAAGCGCAAGGCGCTTCTGGGGCTAGAGGAAAATGGCGGTTTCATGTATGGCGCGCTTAACGAGGTTCGCGACGGTGCAATGGCAACTGCCCTGGTACTCGATATGCTTGCAGCTTCAGGCGCCTCTTTTTCGGAACTTATCGGCCGCCTACCACAAATGTACCAGTTCAAGACAAAGTTCGTCTGCAAGTCACGCGACGTTATTGACAGGGCCATCCGGGCGTGCATCGAACACGGAAGCCCGAGAAAAGTGGATACTCTTGATGGTGCAAAGGTCTGGATAGACGAGGAAACGTGGGTCATGGTCCGGCCAAGTGGCACGGAACCGCTAATTCGCATGTATGCCGAGTCCACTGACAAGTCTCTTCTCGATTCAAAGGTCGAGGAATACCGAAAACTCGTGCAGTCCAAGATCGCCTGATCGAATAAACGTTTTTAATACGCTTATTCGTCTAGTCAAAACTAAGATGATCCCAATGGGTGATACCAATTGAGTAAGCCATATTACGCGACAAAGTATCCTGAAGTTTCTAAAGATGTCGTAAACGCAGTGTACGAGGCGGTGCGAGTCGCCAAGCAGAGTGGTAAAGTCCGCAAGGGCACCAACGAAACCACCAAGGCGATCGAGCGCGGCATCTCAAAGCTTGTAGTTATTGCGGAGGATGTAGAGCCTCCAGAGGTAGTTGCTCACCTTCCGATCCTGTGTGAAGAGAGAAATGCAGCGTTTATCTTTGTGCCAAGCAAGCAGCAGTTGGGCGCGTCACTTGGAATTGACGTCGGCTCTGCAGCGGCCACTATTATTGAAGCAGGCGAGGCTCAACACATTATTGAGCAGGTCATCAGTTCAATCGGCGGCGCAAAGGCAAAGAAAGAGTAAGCAAAGGTGGCTGACGGATGAGCAAGACTGAAGAAAAGGTCGTTCCTGCCGAAGTAATCCAGGTTGTGGGCAGAACCGGGATTGCGGGCGAAGTCATCCAGGTAAGGGTGAAGGTCCTCGAGGGAAAAGACAGGGGACGAATCTTGACAAGGAACGTAAAGGGCGCGGTACGAATGAACGATATTCTGATGCTTAGAGAAACAGAGCGCGAGGCTCGCAAGATAAGGTGACCTAGATGAGCAAGCCAGCAACTTCTCTTAGGAACTGCTTTTTCTGTGGCCAGCACATTACGGCAGGCCACGGCATTATGCTGATCAAAAACGACGGTCAGATCCAGTGGACTTGCTCTAGCAAGTGCAAAAAGAACCTGCGTGTCCTTCGCAGAGACCCAAGAAAATTAAAGTGGACTGCCAAGTACGTCAAAGGCGGCCTAAGAGTCAAAAAGTAGTGTCTCTAGATGGCTGTGGAGCAGACCCTCATTGTAGTAAAGCCAGACGGCTTTAAGCGTCAGCTAACCGGCAAGATTCTGGCGCGCTTTGAAGAAAAGGGACTGCAGATAAAGAAACTAAAGTCGTACAATTTCACAGAGGAAAAGGCGAAGGAATTTTATTCAGTCCACAAGGAAAAGCCCTTCTTTGGCGAGCTGGTCTCGTTCATTTCCTCTGGCACCGTCGTAGCATGCATCTTGGAGGGAAACAACGCCGTCAACACTGTGAGGATAATGATAGGATCTACAAAGTCGTTCGAAGCGGCTCCTGGAACAATAAGGGGCGACTTTGGGCTGGGCTTTACCGACAACATCATCCACGCTTCCGACTCCCCTGAAAGCTTCAATAAGGAGTCGCGAGTCATTTTCAGCTGACGCTGACTCGTGGAACTCCGCCAACCAGTTGTAGTTGTATTAGGTCACGTAGACTCGGGCAAGACCTCGCTTCTTGATAAGATACGAGGCACCGCAGTTCAGGCACGCGAAGTAGGCGGAATAACGCAACACATCGGTGCTAGCTTTTTCCCAGTTGACACGATTAAGGAAATAACGGGCCCGCTATATGACAAGCTCGCCAAGGCTGAGACGCCGATACCAGGCCTGCTCGTGATTGACACTCCTGGCCACGAGGTTTTCGCAAACCTCCGGGCTCGTGGAGGATCAGCTGCAGACATTGCGATTGTTGTTGCAGATGTAAATAAGGGGTTTGAGCCCCAGACCATAGAAAGTATCGACGTTCTAAAAAAGCGCAAAGTGCCCTTTGTCGTAGCGCTCAACAAGGTAGACATGGTAAGGGGTTGGCGCGCGGGTTCCAATTTTGTTTCAGAGGAGGAGAAAAAGCAGGAGGCGTCTGTTCGCACTCTGCTTGACGAAAGGATCTATACAGTGGTCGGCGACCTGTCACGGCTTGGCTACCCATCAGAGGCTTTCTGGCGAGTCAAGGATTTCACCAGGGAAGTTGCAATCGTCCCAGTGAGCGCGCGAACGGGAGTAGGTATTCCAGAGCTGCTTGCGGTACTTGTCGGGATGGCTCAGCAGTATCTTGCAAAGCGCCTGGAACGACATTCTTCCGGCCCCGCAAGAGGGCTTGTGCTTGAAGTCAACGAAGAGATTGGACTTGGTGCCTCCGCAAATGTCATATTACTAGACGGCACGCTCAGGCAGGGAGACACCATAGTAGTGGGCAAGAGGGACGGCGCAGTATCTACGCGAATAAAGGCGTTACTGCTACCAAAGCCCCTCGACGAAATGCGCGACCCAAGGGACAAATTCAAGCCTGTCAATGAAGTTGTGGCTGCTGCCGGACTAAGGATTACTTCACCGGATCTAGAAGGAGTCCTCGCTGGCAGCCCGCTGTATGTTTACGACAAGACAATGGGAGAAGACGCACAGGAGCGGCTCAAGTTGCTTGTTGAATCAGAGGTAAAGAATGCGTTTGTGAGCAATACTGATTCTCACGGTGTCACGCTAAAGTGCGATACGATCGGATCCCTTGAAGCGGTAACAGACCTGCTGAAGAAGGCAAATGTGCCCATTCGGGTCGCCGACATTGGCAATATCACGAGAAGAGACGTGATAGAAGCTGCAGCTGTCAGGGAAAACGACAGGTACCTGGGCGTAGTGCTAGGCTTTAGCGTCAAGGTACTTGAAGATGCGGAGAGGGAGGCGCAGGACCACGGAGTCAAAGTTTTCAACGAGCAGATAATCTACAACCTTGTACGAAGTTACACTGACTGGGTTACCTACCAAAAGGAACACGAAGAATCGATCCTCTTTAACGAGCTTCCGCCCGTGTGCAAGTTCCAGTTCATGAAAGGCTACGTGTTCAGGCGAAACGACCCCGCGGTATTTGGAGCAGAGATCCTTGCAGGCAAGCTGAAGCAAAAGATCCCTGTGATAAATGAGGATGGGAAGAAGGTGGGAAACATACACCAGGTGCAAGAAAACGGCAAGACGATTGAAGAAGCTACGATCGGTATGCAGGTAGCAGTTTCAATCAACGGCCCTACCGTTGGCAGGCAAATAAATGAGGGCGATATCTTTTACACGGACCTCAACGGCAGCCAAGCAAAGCAGCTGCTAGATCGGTTCAACCACCGGCTCAACGAGCAGGAAAAAGCGATCGTCGCTCTGGTAGTAGCAATGAAAAGAAAGGGCGACCCAGCGTTCGGGTACCTGTAGCTACTGATACTTTTGGAGCAGACCTTCTAGACCCTTTTCGCCTACTGCACCAACGGCCCTGTCAACTGCTTTCCCGTTCATGAACATGATAAAAGTCGGGATCGCATAGACGTCGTAGCGCATCGCTACCCCCTGGTTATCGTCCACGTTGAGACGGCCAAAGTTTACTTTGGCGCCATATTTTTTGGCAAGCTTGTCAAAGATCGGGAGCATGAACTGGCATGGGCCGCACCAGGTGGCCCAAAAATCTACCAAGACAGGCTTGTTACCTCCGACGATTTCATCAAAATTCTTTTCTGAAAGCTCCACCAGGCTAGTATTGCTGCCGGTGGCGTGCATACTTGCTGCTTTCCTGTCATCACTCATGTGCAAGTCCAATTTGCTCTATTTACTATTTAAAATTTTGTACCTTCCATAAGGCGACCGTTAATGGCTAGAAAATTCCAAAAATCGTAAGATCCAAAACGACATGACGGTACTGAAACCCTTGCTTCCGCGAAGCTCTTAAGAACCGGATCGCCGATCCAGATGGCTGCATGAGAAAAATTGTTGCAAATACCTTCGTAACGCTCGATGGCGTCATGCAAGCTCCGGGCGGGCTGAAGAAGATCCCACGGGGGGCTTCAAGTACGGAGGCTGGTCAGTCAACTATTGGGATGAAATGATGGCCAAGGTCATAATGGATGAGTTGTTGGCAAAACCTTTTGATCTATTGCTTGGTCGGAAGACCTACGATATATTCGCCGCTCATTGGCCTTTTGTCAAGAATGACCCAGATAAGCTAAACGCGATGGCTGCAGACAAACTAAACAGTGCGAGGAAGTGCGTCGTCTCAAAAACGCTTGCTAAAGCCGACTGGGAAAACTCTATGCTCATCACGGGCGACGCCGAGAAAGAAATCATCGAGCTCAAAAAACAAGACGGACCCGAAATTCAAGTCCACGGAAGCAGCAATCTTATCCAGACGCTATTGAAGAATGGCTTAGTTGACGAGTTTCGCGTGTGGACTTTTCCTCTTGTTATCGGCACCAGCAAGCGACTCTTTGGGGAAGGCACAGTACCTGTTGGTTTAAAACTGCGAGACAGCAAGATATCCGCGACAGGCGTCAGCATTGCAACGTATGCGGCGAGTGGAAAGATCAATACCGGCTCGGTCGCGCTCGAAAACCCGACAGAGGCGGAACCCATTCGCCGAAAACGGCTGGAATAGGTAGATTTTGTTGCGCCGAGGTCAGCGATCCCCTGTCAAATAACACTTAACACATTGGACATTCTGAAGGGTGATTATTCAATCAGATGCCCATGGATGTTAACGAGTAGTGCGTGACTTATTGTTGAATTTGAAGAAATTTTCCACTGAATACGAGTTATTGGTTGACTGGCCGCTGGCGCTTGCCGCGCAGTATGAGCAGCCAGGCGCCGGAAGCGATTGCTCCACCGGCGACAAGTCCCAGGAGGGCTGAGGACATCAGCTGCGGCGCGATATTTGACACGTTAATGTTTGCGCTGGCACTTCCCTCGTTCCCGGCAATATCTGTTGCCACAAGTGTTAGAGTGTGCTGGCCATCCGGTAGCTCAGAGGTGTCGAGAGTATATTCGCTCATGCCTGTAACATTTACAGTCCGTCTGTCTCCTATCTTGAGCACGGTGTCCTTGAGGTTAGTGTCGGACGCCTCGAGAGTCAATTTCACAGGACCGCGCTGCTCAAAAGCTGAAGGGGCTGTTAATACAACGGCAGGAGTAGTCTTGTCTACAAGAACCTGCAACGTCTTGTTAGCCCTGTTGGCTGCCGCGTCCTCAGCACCGACGGAAAACTCGTATGTGCCGTCTGCCAGTCCAGTAACGTTAAGCGGAGCCGAAGAGGACACGCCTGACTCGAACTGGGCAGCTCCTGGAATAGATACCGTTACCGGTGACGTCACGTCGTTTCTATCATTGACATTCCATCCAAGCGTTGTGTCCTTTGCCAGAAAAATTGTATCTGTTGCCGGCACTTTAACCAAGTCCTGGCCTTCTACAAAGAGCTCGATTGACGGAGGAGACCTATCAACTTCAAAGGACGAGACAGCAGAGGAGGAGTGGCCTACAGCGTCAGAAGAATCTATACGCAGACTGTGTTTCCCTTCTGAAAGGCTTGCTGCGTCAAGGTCGATTTCAAAAACTGTACTTGAAGAACTGAAATCCATTGCTGCAGCGCCAATCCGAGCAGGTTCGCCGCTGTCTATTGTATATGTCCAGCCTGCTGGATTTTTCTCTTCTATCTCTACAGGAATCTTGACGGGACCAGAACCAATGAACTTGGGAACGCTGAACTTTATCAGCGGAGAAATTGTGTCCGGCAATATCGTTGAAAACTTGGCCTCTATCTGCACAGGCTCATAGAGGCTTTCCCCGTGGAAGAGCGTGTTGTGTAGAAGAACAGAGTATATCCCAGTCCTGTTCACTGGAACGAAAAGAAGCGTGGAATTTTCTCCGCTGTTCTGGCTGAAGTAGAAAGCGCCGCCTTCGCTAAAAGATGTGGTTCCAAGCCAGTCGTTTGTGGGCCAGCCGGCAAACGTTTCAAACACACCAGCAGGAACGCTTGATGCCACTACTCTTCCGTCAGGTCCAAACGCCATCGCGTTGATGCTCGTAGAGTTGTGCGGCCACGAAATCTTCAAGCTCATCGAAGTTATCGAGCTGTCGCTCACCGTAAAGTAATAGGATCGCCAGTCGCCAGCGGCATACCGTGAGGTCATGTCAAATAGCCCGCCTACGTATCCGTTTGGCCGTAGCCCGAGTGTCGACTCGTCGGCTCCCAGTGGAGGGGTGAAAACAACTGGTACGTCCTTTGGTACCGGTTTGCTAGTTACAACATAGCTGACAGGCATGATCATCTGGTGACTGCTATTTTTTGCCTTGATAGCTATTGATCCGTAATAGATGCCAGGCAATGTTTCATCCGATGCTTCTATGGTGGCCTTGACTGTCTCGCGGCCGCCTGGCGCAACCATGATTGATGCTTTCTCTAAAGGTATGATATCTCCAAGCTTGATGGCAGGGTTTGGCTGCCTGCTGTAGAATTCAATAGTTAGCGTGTAATTCATGGCAGTAGAATTTATTTGCCTGTCTCCCTGCCAGAACGAAAAGATTGCCGGGACAGGGTAGACTCCGATAACCGGAGTGTCTTTGAATTTTTCCGTAGGCTCCGAGACGCGCAGCTCCTGGACTGTCCCCCATGATCCGCCTCTATTGACCATTGCCAGCTCTGTGTATGTTACATTGCCGTCTCCATCTCCATCATGCCAGTCATAGCTGTAGACGGAAGCCAGCCGGAGGCTGTCCGCAAATACCTCTGTCATGTTCATAAAGCTGTTGAACGGAAAATTGACCCGTGCTACCATCAGCTCGGCATTGTCCGGTATTCCTCCTATCTCTTTCTCCAAGTTGTAATAATTGGGAACGTACCCGAATTCAGTCGAATTGTAAATCGGATCCTTTTCAAAGAGGCGTGTTGCATTTCGGATCTCGTGCCGGGCCACTAGCGTTTCTACGACAGACGACACGTCCACCTTGATCTCACTTTCCGTAGGGTTTTCGACAACGATGTCGGTAGAGGCGGACTTGCCCTGCTCAATGTATCCAGCAAACCACCGAGATTCCCTCAGTTCGATGTCCCCTAGCTTTTCAGACAGGTTCTGCGCGCCGTCGATAATCGAAAATGTCCCGTTGTACCCATATACCGCATTTGCCATGAGCGACAGGACGTTTTTGGCAGTGTCCTCTGTGTAGGCAGACACCATCCTTCCAGTCCCCCTAGACAGGTTAATCGCAGCTTCTGCGTCGACCCTGCCTGACCCCTGAACGAACGGGTCGTTCTTCAGGTCTTTTGCGGATGACATCAGGATGCTCTTGACCTTGAAAGGATCGACTTGTTCTCCACGCGCATTCATGTCCTCAATGACAAGAGCTGCGACACCGGCTACCATAGGCGCCGCCATGCTGGTTCCGCCAAAAAGCGCAAAGGCCTGGTCACTCTTGGAGTCGTCAACGCTGGCCTCGGCGTTCTTTAGGTTGACGATCGTTGGCGTGAAAGCATAGGCGCCGACCGCCATGACTTCAGGCTTTGGATCGCCAAAGACTCCTGGCCCTCTACTGGAAAAATCTGAAACCTCGTCAAAGGGCAGTGCAGAAAAGCCAAACCGGGTAACGTTTTGGAAACCGTCGTAACCGATATGGACGTTGTTCGAAGTGGCCCCGACAGAAATCGCAAGCGGCGCGGTGTTCGGCGAGCCTACGCTTCCATACCCAACGCCATTGTTCCCAACGCTATTTATCATTACAATTCCAGGATAATCTTCGGAGAGCAGTCCTGGAACAGTCAGAAGTGACGATGTCACTGACATGAGGTCGTAGCCTGGCCCGTACTGCAGAAGCGGAAACGACGCGATCCCCCAGCTGTTGCTGATGACGTCGGCCTTGTGCTCGCCTGTGTACTCCCACTGGCCATCAGTAGAGTTTAGTGAAAAGCCTGAAGCGTACAGCCACCCGTACAGCGAATTGCCAGCCCACAGGGCCTTTACGGGGATTATGTCTGCTCCAGGAGCTATTCCGGCCAGGGCGATTTTGCTGCTGTTGTCATAGATATCGTACTCCTGCTTGCCTGCCGATGCGACGGTCGCGGCTGTACTGGTCCCATGCCCCTGTAGATCGTACATCACGCCAAAATATTCACCATTTGGATCGTACGGCTCGAGCAAGTCTGCAACGACGACGCCACCGTAGCCTTCTTCAATGCCCAGTACAGGCTCGGTCTTGTTATCGATGACCTGCCAGATGTCGACCACCCTTGCTCCGGCGGTACCTGCGCTGAAATCGGGGAATCCGTCCTTGTCATAGTCGTAGACGAGAAACTCGTTGCCATCACCTATCTTTATCGGGGTGTCGTCAGTAAAATCAAACGATGGTTCTGGAAACAGATCTTCAATGTTTTCGCCGCCGATTCTGGCCAGCTCGTTCCGCGTGTAAAAGTACCAGGCGCTATACATGTCCGGGATAATGGTGTCATATAACCCCGCCTTTTCAGAATCGACAAACAGGATTGGGACGAGCGCAAATGTTATCGTCCCGAACTGCTGCTGGGTCTGAAAAATAATGCCAAAGCGGTAGATGCCGCTCTGCGATTCGATGTAGTCAGTGGGGCTCTTGCCTATCAGCCAGTCGACGGTGGACGATGCGTTTAACACTGGAGTGCCAAAATACGGATAGAGCGTGTTGTAAACTGGTATGTCTCCATGGGAGACCCGCATGAGCACCTGGCCAGTGCTGTTAATGTAGACCCATGAGGTCATGTTGGCTGGGAGTTCTGATTTCGGCGTATAGCCGGCATCAAGCATCTTGCGGGTCACCGGATCTATCTTTGCAATGTATTGTGCCTGAGTCAGCACGATTCCCTGGCCATCTGCGTCCAGCATTATCGGGACGCCGTTTTCGTCGCGCGCTAGCGAGTCCATCATGTCAGGGTTGCTAAAGTCTGTGCCAGTATCGACGACTGCAACTCTGACTCCGTTGCCCGTGACGTTGTGCTTGCTTGCCACTTTGTCTGAGCCGATTATCGATGTTCCAGAGTATCTACCAGCATCAAATGGCACTTGATCCTCGGGAAATTCAAAGTCAAATTGAAGCGGAGAATCGGCAGAATAAGAGAATCCCAAGTTAGAGGGCAGAGGAGATTCAGAGACAGCTACTCCAAGCATGGGGTGCGACTGGCTTCCCCCGCCAAAGCCGATCACATGCGCATTGCGAGCAAGGGCGGCAGTATCTCCAGAGCCATAGACTAAAGTCCTGGATGGCTTGCCATTGTAAGGCAAGTCCCCGAGGTTGATAAATCCAAAGTCAGACCTTATCGAGTTTTTGTCAACTGGGAATCCGTTAAAGTTTATGATGTCGCCGTCCTGCGGCAACTGCGACTTGTTTCGTAGCGCTGTCAGAGGTCCTGATTCCGTAGACGGTGAAAGGGAAAATGCAGGTGATGCGACAGATGTAACCATTACAATGGCAAGGGCAATTGAGAGAAAGGTACGAAGCATGTAATACGCAATTGTTATGGAGGACTATTCTTGGTTATTACGATTTCGTTCCTAAAAAAAGGAAGAGTCACTTCAGAAGGTCATCATACCTTCCAGAATCAATGTCGGCAAAAACTTCCTTCGCAGGCTTGCCTTCCACCTTGACACCCATGCTGACGCAGGAGCCGATTACTTCCTTCACGGCTCCTCTGACGTCAAACGCGTAGGAGCCGTCTATCTTCATTTTGGCAATCTTTACCGCACTAGCCAATGTCAGGTCGCCAGCATAGTTAGTGCCGGCGGTGCCTGAGCCCTTTGGAATTCCTGACTCCTTTGCCACGAGCGCGGCAGTCGGCGGGATACCCACTTCGATTGTGAATTTTTTAGTTTCAGAATCGACTTCGACCTTGACTGGCACCTTCATGCCAGGAAAGTCTTTTGTCTTCTCGTTAATGGTATTTACAACCTGTAATACGTTAACACCCATCGGTCCAAGAGCTGGACCAAGTGGAGGCCCTGCGTTCGCTTCTCCGCCGCTAACAAGGGCAGAGATTGTCTTCTTGTCTCCCATATTCTGCTAGCAAGAGTATAGAGCCAAATTATAATTCTTGCTACTGTACCCAGTTTTTTCGAGTTTGACACATTTTTAAACATGCATCTGCCTAAGCTTAGAGAGAATGGCCGACCAGGAGCCAAACGAGGGAGTTGGGTCTTTGTTCTTTGAACTTGCTGGCGACCTCCGGCTTTCAATGCTCTCCAGACTCAAACAAAAGCCTTACAGGCTCTCGCAGCTCGCTTCAGAGCTTGATGCCACCATGCAAGAAGCCCACAGGAATATGACCCGGCTCATTGGATCCGGACTTGTTTCAAAAGATAAGGAAGGTGAGTTGGTTCTTACCGCATACGGCAGAATAGTTGTCGCAATGATTCCAGGGTACGACTTTTTGTACCAAAACAAAGAGTTTTTCCTTGACCACAGCCTGGGAGACTTGCCGGCCAAGTTTATTCAGAGGATGGGTGCGTTTCAGAAATGCGAAGTTGTCAGAGGAGTCATGGCCATCCTTCAGCGTTGGAAGAACCTCTACATTGAATCAGATAATTACATCAGGGAGATAATGGCCCAGGTTCCACTTGACCTGATAGAAACCGTTAGCGGAAAAATCGATCAGGGCGTCAAGTTTTCTTACATCTTTGCAAGCAACGCAGTGGTCCCAAAAGGCAGGACACTAATCTTGCAAAAAGTCGGATGGCGCAATTTCATATCAAAAGGCCTTGTTGAGCGCAGGATGCTTCCAGAAGTGCGAGTGATGACAATATTTAATGAAAACCAGGGCTGTGTCATTTTTCCAAACATGAAAGGCGAGCCCGATCTCAATGTCATGTTCCATGGCCGCGATCCTGAATTCTTGGAATGGTGCTCTGATCTCTTTGCTCATCAATGGGAAATTGCAGAAACCTTTGACGAAAGCAAGCTAAAGCAAGAAATCTAGCGTAAGGGAGCGCATCATGTTTTTATACATCACATCTCATAATGACTCTATATGCCAAAGGCTTTTGTTTTAATGAATGCGGAATTGGGAAGCGAAGATTCACTGGTTGGCGACCTCAAGAAGCTAGAGAGCGTCAAAGAAGTCTACCAGGTCTATGGTGTCTATGACATTGTCGCGCAGGTTGAAGCAGATACCATGGACAAGGTCAAAGAAACGATCACCTGGAAGCTCCGCAAGCTCAACGGAGTAAAGTCCACTTTGACGATGATAGTGATGGAATAATCATGCGCGCACCTGCGGTGCAACTTTTACTTTCTTAAAGAACCTGCTGACAAGTGCGAACGAAGCTATGGCAACGATTATTGCAAGTGCAAATGTCGCCCCGTAGCCATATGTAGTCGACACTTCTCCCGCGGCAAGCGAGCCAATCAAGAGGCCTGCGCCGATAACTGCGCTGTTTATCCCAAGTACTCTCCCTTCCTGCCCGGCGGGTATGATCTTTAGAAACGAGGAGGTCGTAGTTGCGCTCCACATGCTAAAGCCCACCTCTGTCCCTACAAACGCAAGAAGCGTTATCATTAGTATCGATCCAGGATTGGCGACTACCAAGAGCGCAGCCGCAACTGCCAGCGCTAATCCCATAATCCTTGGAATGTAGGCTATTTTGCTCATGCCCTCTTCACCCCTGAGCGCCACGATCCTGTGGTTGAATGGCAAAAACACAACTTTGCACATGTGCAGAACCGTGTACGCGAGGAATACCTGCGCGTCGCTAACCCCGCTGTCTTTTAGAAACGGAGTATAGGGCGTGAAGATCAGGTTTCCCGAAAGAAAGTATAGACCGGTGCCCGCGAAAAATAGGAGCTCTTTCCTGGACAGGCTAGTACGTATCTTTTTCGCAGACACCTCAGGCAGCGGCCTGAAAAAGATCATTGGAACTTGCCGCAATCGGTAGAGTAGGGCCGGTGTGCGAAGCAATGCCCTCCTGTCAAGGGTCGTCCGCGGATCCTTGACAAAGATGATTGTTAGTGCAAGAGACGATATCGCAATTGCAGAGCATGCTATTGCATATGTCTGGGCGTCGTACTGCAGCAGCCAAAGGTACCCGGCCGCCATCGCTATGACAAGGCCAACCGCGCTGATAAGCGACGTCCAGCTGTAGGTCTTGAGCCAGTCCTCCTTCCGTGATTTTTCCATCACAAGCAGGTTTGTGACCGGGGCGGGCCCCACGCTGAAAAAGCCGACCACAGCCGAGAGCAACATCAAGAGAGGAATGTCGGCAACAAAGTACATTGATGCAGCACTGACTGCGATGGCTGCAGAGCAGATCGCAACGATTGTGCTCCTCCAGTGCATCGAATCTATCAGCCGGCCCCAAAATATCGCGCCAAGTGTCATGGCAAGGTTGGACAGAAACGCAGCTATTGCGACCTCCCTCACCTGCCCGCCAAGCGCCAGTATGTAGATAGGGATTATTGTCGAAATCCCGGTGGAACTGGCGTTCATTGGGACGAGGAACCATGACCAGTTGCGACTGGCCAGACTGAGAGAAGCCTGCAAAGATATCTACTTCAACATTCCACGCTACGATTCGAATATAAGATTAGTTTGGTATGAAATTATGACAACAGCCTACACCTCCTCGCGATCGGAAGTTTAATCAAGCGGGCTATTCCATGAAATGGGCATTGGGGCTATTCGGCAGAAAAGGCGCTGATGCGGAGCAAGGTAGTAAAAAGATCTACAAGTGCCACTACTGCGACATGACTTTTGACGAAAAGGAGCGAATGCAGCGGCACGAGAAAAAGGCCCACAGGGAGAAGGGCGGCGACGACATGCCCAATCGCAATCCTTTCGGCTTTTAGGGACAAAGACTTATTTCTTCATGGTACATTCTACATGCAGACACGGGCAGCATGTTTCCAATACATGACGACACAGAGCGCATGCATGGACGGCCTTGGCTCAACTACGGCATGATCGGTGTCAACATCGCAGTTTTCGTCTGGCAGATAAGTGTCGATCCTTCTTGCATATTGAATTGCCAAGACGAACAGCTGTTCTTGCAGTACGGCACTGTCCCCAATGACATGTTTGAGAATCCCCAGCGCGGCGCCGCTACGATCGTAACTTCGATGTTCATGCACGGAGGGGGCGCCCACATTCTTGGCAACATGGTCTTTTTGTTTGTCTTTGGCGACAATATCGAGGACAGGTACGGGCGAGTAAAGTACATCCTGATCTACCTTGGTTGGGGTGCAGCGGCTGCACTTGCCCACAGCTTTGGTGCAGTAAGCGCTGGAGGCGGGAATATTCCAGCCGTCGGTGCATCGGGCGCCATATCCGGAATTCTCGGCGCATACCTTGTGATGTATCCCCGCGCAAAGGTCTTTACTATTCTTGTAATGTTCTTTATCACTACGGTAAGAATACCAGTCTTGATCTATATCCCGTTCTGGTTCGGCATGCAGGTGCTGTTTCAGGTATTGGAGCTGGGTGGAGTAGGAGGTGGGGGTGTCGCTTACCTCGCACACATCGGGGGATTTGTTGCCGGGGCGGCGACGGGGCTCGCCTGGCGGGCTCTTCCAGACTCTGTCAAGTACAAAGGAGGTGCACCTGGGACCGGCACCATATACAAGCCGACTTTCCGAAAGTCGAGACCGCGGATTGAAGACGTGTCTCCTGTTGCTCCGGAAGTTATTGAAGGGCCAGACTATTACGAAGTCATTGCGGAAATTAGGGGCGTGTCAAATGCAGAGGACATCAGCGCCAGGTACGAGCCGGACTCTAGGCAGTTGCGGATCGTGGCCAGTGGCTCCCGCCGCTACGAGCTATTCGCAAAGCTTCCCGACGACGCCGTAAACCCTGTAGTCAAGTACATCCAGTATCTCAACGGGATTGCGAGGATCAGGCTGGCAAAACAATGAGGCGCAGGTAGTAAGTTTAAAATATCTCAAATAGTCCCTTTATTTTTGCAGTTTTAGGAGGAATATGGAAATGTCAATACAACAAGGTACGGCTGGAGGAGTTCCAGTATTAATTCTGAAGGAAGGGGCATCCCAGACTAAAGGCCGCGATGCCCAAAAGAACAACATCACTGCCGCAAAGCTGATCGCAGAGATTGTTAAAACCTCTCTTGGCCCAAGAGGGATGGACAAGATGCTTGTCGATTCGCTTGGGGACGTG
>Ga0070694_100000295_pt1 | contig 26787 bp, 17 predicted proteins | sample KBSK1251metaG_FD_65470 | JGI IMG/M metagenome (GOLD analysis project Ga0070694, IMG submission 65470) | Corn, switchgrass and miscanthus rhizosphere microbial communities from Kellogg Biological Station, Michigan, USA - KBS K1-25-1 metaG | ecosystem: Host-associated > Plants > Roots >...
CCCCCGGCATGAGCACGTTCCACAGGTACTCCTTGTCCACGGCGTAGTTGAACGCCTGGCGCAGCGCGGCGTTCCCCTTGAACGGGGCGACCGCCATGTTGAAACCGATGTATCCGGTCCCGATGAACGGGTACTTCCGGATTTCGCTGCCGACCTTCGCCATCATGGCGGTGTCGCCGGGATCCGGCGTTTCGTCCAGGCTGTCCAGGCCGCCGGCGATGTATTCCTGAAGAGCGCTCGTGGCGTTCTCGATCATCCGGACGACCACGCGATCGAGCGCCGGCCTGCCGCCGTAATAGCGATCGAAGGCCAGGAGCTCGATGAAGTTCCCCTGCTCCCAGCGGGAGAAACGGAAGGGGCCGCACCCGACCGGGGCGCGCAGGTAGCCCTTCCGGGGGTCTTCGTAGGCTTCGCGCGGGACGATCGCGGTGTTGGTCATGGTCAGCTGCGGCAGGAAGGGCGCGAACGGCTTCGAGAGCCGCAGCACGACCGTGCGATCGTCGGGCGTCGAGACTCCGGCGATCGAGGGGCTCTTCCCTTCGGTGAACTCCGTCGCCCCCTCGATCGGCTCGAGGAGGAAGCGCCGCGGCGAGTTGGTCTCCTTCCTGAGGATCCGCTCGAACGAGTACACGACGTCGCCCGGGGCGACCTTGCGCCCGTTGTGGAAGAAGACCCCGTCCCGCAGCAGGAAGGTGTACGTGCGGCCGTCCGGAGAGATCGTATAGGACTCGGCGACCGCCGGCCGGACCTCGAGCGTTCCCGGGTCGAGCTCGACCAGCCCGCGATGGACATTCAGGACGATCGCTTCCGAGAACTGGTCATTCGCCAGCGCCGGATCGAGCGTCGGCGGATCCTCGTGCAGGCGGAACCGGAAGGCCTGCTCGGCGGGGGCGGCCGGCTTCTGCGTGCGCCCGCAGGAGAGACAGGGCCAAAGCGCAGCCGCCAGGAGCGCCGGAACGACCAGGTGCCGACTCTTCATGCGCGAATCCCCCTTTACAGGACCGCTCCGCCCTTTCCGGGGCCGAGCCGGTCGGCAATGCCGTCTCCCAGGAGATTGAACCCGAGAACCACCAGGACGATGGCCAGGCCGGGGGCGAGACACACCCACGGTTTCGCCAGGAAATAGCCCTGCCCTTCGGTGATCATCGTGCCCCACGACGGGAGCGGAGGCCGCGCCCCCACCCCGAGAAACGACAGCCACGCCTCCATCAATATATTGCCGCCGACGCCGAGTGTGCCAACGACGATGAGCGGGCGAAGCGCGCCCGGCAGCAGGTGGCGCAGGACCAGGCGAGGGGCGCTGGCCCCCAGCGCCTGCGCCGCCTGCGCGAACTCCAGCTCGCGGAGACGCAGGAACTCGGCGCGCACCAACCGGGCGACGGGGGCCCAGCCGAGACAGCCGAGGACCAGGAAGACGATGCCGACCGACGGGTGGGGCAGGTGCCTCAGGATCGGCGCGCTCTCCGGCTCCGGAACGGCGGCGATGATCGCCAGGGCCAGGAGCGGTCCCGGAAAGGCGAGGACCAGGTCGGTGCAGCGCATCAGGAACGCGTCCATCCGCCCCCCGGCATAGCCGGCGAGCGAGCCCAGCGCCGTGCCGAGGACGAGGGCGATGATCTCGGCCACCATCCCGACCTCGAGGGAAATGCGCGCGCCGTGGATCAGCCGGCTCAGCACGTCGCGACCCAGCCCGTCGGTCCCCAGCAGGCTGTCACGGTTGGGAGGGGTGGGCGGCGTGAGCGTGCGCGGCGCCACCTGATCGTACGGATCGTGCGCGAACAGGTCCGTGAGGAGCGGGGCGAACAGGGCGCACGCGACGAACGCGCCGACGAGCGCGGCGCCGATGGCGATGGAGAGCCGCGGGCGCGAAAAGGAAGGCAGGCGCAGCGCGGGCGACGTCACGGGCGTCACGGCCGGGACTATAGCACAGCGGTGGCGGGCCCTGCCGCAGGTCGCCGGCCCGACCTAACGGATCTCGATCAGCATCCCTCCGGGGAGCATCTCCGGGTTGAAGGGGATGTAGCCGCGCAGGACATACTCGCCGGGGGGGAGGCGATGGCCGGCCTCGTCCACCTGGTTCCAGAGCCGGGACCGGAAGAGATATTCGCCGGGCTGCAGGGTGACGGGCTGCGAGGGCCCGCAGGTCAGGTGCGGCAGATCGTCGTACAGCACCGTGCCCGACCGGCTCTCGACCGTGAAGGAGGCGCCGCAGATCGAGGCGATGTCCAGGGTGATCGGCTGGCTGCTCCAGTTGGTCGCGACGATCGAGAACTCGACCTGCTCCCCCGGGACGTACCGGGGCCTCGATATCATGCGAACGCGCGGCGTGGTGGTGTGGATCGTCGAGGTCGCGAAACCTTCTGGAAGGCTCTCGACGCTGAGGATCCGCCCCCGGAGTACGTAATCCGCCGGCAGGGGGACCGGCGCTCCTTCGTCGTCCGTCATGTTCCAGGAGAAGGGGAAGCTCCTCGTCTGGCCCGGCTGGATCGTGATCTGCGTCGCGATCAGGACGCAGTCGACGTGCCGCAGGAACTGGTACACGACGACCCCGTCCAGCGTCTCGACGTCGAAAGCGGCCTGGCAGCCACCGAAGTGCAGCGTCACCGGCATGGTCGTGTTGTTCTTGACGTCGACCGACAGGCCGACCGTTTCCCCCTGAGCGTAATAGATCCGATCGGGGCTCACGCCGACGGAGATGGGCGGCGGCGGGACGCGCTCGATCCGGAAGGCGGCGCGGCCGTCCGGGACCGCCTCGGCACTGTCGATGATGCCGCGCAGGATGTAGGTGTACGGATACAGGGCTTGCTTGCCGCGGTCGTCGAGCATGTCCCATGTGAACGAATAGGTCTCGGTCTGTCCGGGCAGGAACGTCTGCTGCCTCAAGACGGCGGGACAGGTCGGCCGGTGGGTGTAGAAGGTCGTGAACCCCTCGGGCGATTCGATCGTGAAGTGGGCCGGGCAGCCGAAAAAGGTCAAGGTGGCCGGGATCGGACCGTCGTTCGTCACGGAGACATCGATCCCGACCATCTCGCCGATCAGGTACGTCGGCTTGTCGGTCTGGACGCGCACCGAGAACGGCGAGTCGGGGCGTCGCAGCGCGATCGGGGTCGTGGACGGCGTCACGTACTCCTGGCTCGGAATGCGCCCGTCGATCCTGAGGTCGGCGGGAGCAGGGACGGGAGCGTCCTGAGCGTCCACCTGGTTCCAGCTGAAGCGATAGACCCTGCTTTGCCCCGAAGCCAGGTCAAGCTGACTGAGCGTGTCGGGACAGGCAAGGACGTCCTGCCAGTCGTAGATCGGGACGCCGTCCTGCGTGAAGACGCTGTACCAGGCCTGGCACCCCGAGGTGAAGTGGAGCGTCACGTCGGCCGGTGTGCCGTTCACCACCCGAACCGCGATCGGCACGGGTTGGCCCGACGGGTAGGTCCAGCGGTCGGTGTAGACCGCGGTCTCGACCCAGGCGGGCTGCTGGCAGGGATGGGCGTTCGGTCTCTCCCGGCCGCTCGAGTCGGTCCCCAGGCCCTGCTCGTGCAGGTCGAGATTCCCGCTCACCAGGAAGAAGGTGGCGTCCCCGAGCTCAGGGTCCGGCCCGGCGAAGCCGGGCTCGGGCGGCCAGGAGCACAGGCGGCGCGTCACGGGCCCGGAGCCCGGAGGCTCGGTGTACGTTCCGCTCGCGCGCAGCGCCTGCAGGCTGCCGGCGTACAGGTTGAACGACTGATACCCGGCCTCAGGCTGCCAGGTCACCTGCGCCGGATCGGGGACGTCGAGCACGATGTTCCCGTCGTCGAGATCGCAGGCGTCCCCCTGGCTGTCGCCATCCCGGTCGATCTGCTCCGGGTTCGGGACGGTCGGGCAATTGTCGGAGCTGTCGGGGACCCCGTCGCCGTCCCCATCCGGAGGGGCCGCGCGCAGCGGCGCCGGCAGGAACAGGACGGCGATCAGGCCCAGGAATGCAACGAGAACGAGCGGCTTCGAGGGCGGAGCGGCCATGGGAGCCCTCCTTCCGATGCGGCGTTACGGCGAGAAAGTCGATCCGACGATGCCTGGAATGTACCGCGAACGACGGTCCCTGACAAGGGACCCGGCCGATGACCGCCCGGGGGCTTGCCTGTCGGCTCCTGAGGCATTGCCTTGATCGGATCGGACCGCTGTGTTAGCGTGCCTCTCCTCATGAACAAGGATCAGCTGCAGTTCCTCCTTTCGGGCATCCTCTTCGGCTTCCTGGTCGGATACATCATCGCGTACGCCGTGCACGAACCTCGCGTCGTGCAGCAGGCCGCCCCCGTTCCGGCGGCGGGCAACATGGGGATGGGGCAGAGCGTGCCCCAGCCGGCCGGCGACGCCGCGCCGACCGACGCCGGCGGCGGGCCGGGGGGCGGCAGCGAGCAGGCGATGGCCCGCGTCTTCGAGGAGATCACCGCCCTCAAGGCGGCGATCGAGAAGGACCCGAAGGACGTCAGGGCCCTCCTGAGGCTGGCCAACATGTACCACGACGCCCGCAAGTTCGAGCAGGCGGTCGACTTCTACAAGAAGTCGCTGGCCATCTCGCCGCAGGACGTCGACGCCCGGACCGACATGGGAATCTGCCTGTACGAGATGGGCATGGCGGACGAGGCGATTGCGCAGTTCCGGACGTCGCTCCAGTACGGACCGGACCACTGGCAGACCTGGCTGAACCTGGGAATCGTCTCCCTGTCGGGCAAGAACGACCTCAAGACCGCCTCCGAGGCCTTCGCCAAGGTAGAACAGTACAATCCGGGGTTCAAGGACCTGCCGATGCTCAAGGACGCCCTCAAGAAGGCGGGCGCCGCCCGCCCCAGCGGCTCCTGAGCCCCCGGGCTCCGGGTATCTCCCGGGCCCCCAAGCGTTTGACTTCCCGCCCGCAGGGCATAAATTGTGCCGTTGCGGGGCCCGTCTGTCCCGCATGGGGAAGTCGTGATCGACGACGAAAAACTCCAGGAACTCCTGACCCGGGCTTCCTCCCTCTACAACAACGGAGAGTACAAGGGGGCGATCGAGGCCTGGAACGAGGCCCTCTCCGTCGATCCGCAGAGCCAGAAGGCCAGGGAGGGGATCCGCATGGCGACCCTCCTGATCGGGGACTTCGACTCGGCGCCCGCCGCGGTCGAGGAGGCGCCGGAGCCCGCCGACGGCGCCGTGGCCGAAGACGTGCCGCCGGAAGAGGCGGAGGCGCGGCTCGAGCTCGGGATCGCTCACGTCAAGCAGCTCGTGGCGGAGGGCCGCCATGCCGAGGCGATCGAGGGGGCGCAGGGGCTCCTTCCCCTGGCTTCCGATTCCCCCGAGCTTCTGGCGCTCCTGGAGCAGGCGCAGCACGCCTTCGAGTCCGCGCCGTTCATCGAAGAGCACATCACGCTGGCCCGCGAGCTTTTGGCGCAGGAGCGCTATGCCGAGGCCGAGGCGGAGTGCAAGAAGATCTTCACGCTGGATGCCTCCCACGCCGGCGGGAAGCAGCTCCTGAAGGAGATACGCGACGAGATCCAGAAGAGCCTCAAGGCCGCCGCCAGCCAGCTCGGCGGGATGACCGTCAAGCTGTCGATGTCGGATGTGCTGAAGGCGGGCCCGAAGCCGAAGGCGCCGGCCGCGCCGGCTCCGGCCCCCGCGCCTCCGACGGAGGAGCCGGCGTCGACCGAGACGCCCGAAATCGACGGCGGGCCGAATTCCTTCGAGTACGGCGACCAGGCCGTCGTCCAGGAGGACATCGCCGCGCGCGCCGCGCTCGAAGCGGCCTTCGCCGATCCGGCCCACGAAGGCGTCCCGGAAGAGTCCCCGTTCGAGCTGGCGGGAGGAGAGTCGCCGACCGCCTCCCCGGAGATGTCACAGCCCGGTCCGGCCAACACGATCGAAGAGCCGGTCGTCGAGGCGAAGACGGTGCGGCCCGCGTCCTCGCGCGTCGTTCCGAGAGTCCCCCCGTCCACCGCAGAGCCGGCCGCGCCCGAGCCGGCCGCGGGCCCCGTGGCCCCTCCGCCCGTCGTCGCCGGCGCGGCCAAGCGGCCGTCGACGCCCGACCCGTCCGCTCACGCCCCCTCGTCGGCCAAACCGGCCGCCCCCGGCGCGAAGCCCGCGGCATCCCATGCGGCCATTCCCGTGGCGGACCCCGCGGCGCATGACGAGACCTCGGCCTGGGAGGCCGAGCTTTCGCAGCTGAACCTGAAGGAAAAGGAACGCGGCATCCTGCGCGGGACCGGCGCGAAGGCCGTGGGGGGCCCCGCCGATCCCGGCGACGTCGACCTGATGTCGTTGCTCGACAACGGCTCCATGCCCGGGATGGAGGAGCCTGGCGGGGAGAAGACCGTCGTGAGCCCGCCCTCCGTCCCGCTGGCCCACGCCAAGGAGACCGTCAAGCCGCCGAAGCCCGCCGGGGAGCCGAAGAAGAGCCGGCACCATGCGGGCGTCCCGGCCGAGGCCCCGGCGGAAGCGCCGGCGGTCACGCCCAGGTTGCGGGCGGCGGAACGTCCGAGACCGGTTGCGGCGCCTTCGAAGCGAGGGTCGTCCTTCTTCAAGGTTCTCCTGGTGCTTCTCGTGCTCGGCGGAGGCGGGTACGCCGCCTGGGTCTACTACATCCAGCCACGCCTTCTCGGAGGGGCCGGACAGCCGGGACAGCCGGTGGCGCCACCGGCCGGCTCGCCCGCCGGGACCATCGATGCCTCTCAAGGACCCATCCCGACGCCGATCGGCGGCTCCAGCCGCCAGCAGGCTGCCCCCCCGCAAGGGGCGGACGGCGCCGGTGTTGCGGGGTCTCCGGGTGCGGCCGGGGCCGGCGGCGCTCCGGGCCCGGCCGCGGCCAATCCGGCGGGGACACCCGCGCCCGCCGCGACGCACTCGAACGAGCCGATCAAGCCCGCGACCGTGCCGGCGCTCTCGCCGGAAGAGACGCGCCGGAGAATCGCCGGCTTCGCCGCCGACGGCCGCCGGCTGGCGGGCGAGAGAAAATGGCGCGAGTCACGGGCCAAGCTGACCGCCGTCCTGGCGCTCGACCCGGCGAACATCGAGGTGAAGGAGCTCCTCGACCAGGTGCAGGCCAAGATCGACGACGAGCAGAAGCTGCAGGACGAGTTCGATTCCGTGAAGTCCCTGATGGCCGAGAAGGACTACGAAAACACCCTGCGCAAGCTCTATCGGCTGCCGAGGGACAAGGGGCTGGGGGACATCGATCTCTACATCAGGAACGCCTGGTTCAACTGGGCGGTCACCCTGATGAAGGCGGGCAATTCACGGGACGCCCTGCAGAAGCTCTCCGAGTGCCTCACGGTCGACCCGGACGACGCCCAGGCGCTGAAGCTCCAGGAAGTGTCGGAGAAGTACACCGCCCGGGCCAAGGATCGCGTCTACTACGCCTTCGCCGACGGCCTCGTCCTGCGCGAGCTCGGCCAGAAGTAGCCTCGCCCCCTCCGCCCTAGTGCCGGAAATGGCGCGTGCCGGTCAGGACCATCGCCATGCCGTGCTCGTCGGCGGCGCCGATCACCTCGCTGTCCTTGACCGAGCCGCCCGGCTGCGCCACCGCCGTGACGCCGGCCTTGGCCGCCTCGTCGAGGCCGTCCCGGAACGGAAAGAACGCGTCGCTCGCCAGCACCGAGCCCTTCGGCGGCTGGAGCGATTTCATCACGGCCAGCCGGACCGAATCGACGCGGCTCATCTGCCCCGCGCCGATCCCGATGGTGCGGTCGGCGCGCGCCAGGACGATGGCGTTCGACTTGACGTGCCGCGCCACGCGCCACGCGAAATCGAGCCCCTGCAGCTCGGCGGCCGACGGGGGGCGCTTCGTGACGACGCGCGCCTTGCCCATGTCGGTCGCGACGTCGTCCCAGTCCTGCACCAGGTAGCCTCCGGTGACGCGGCGCACGTCGGTCCCCCGGAACATGTCGCGACCGGGGCCCGCCTCCAGGACCCGCAGCCCCTTTTTCTCGGCGAGGAGATCGCGCGCCGCGGCGTCGTACCCGGGGGCGATCAGGCATTCCATGAAGAGGGCGGCCACCTCGGTCGCGGCCGCCCCGTCGAGCGGGCGGTTGAAAGCCGTGATGCCCCCGAAGGCCGAGGTCGGATCGCACTGGCGCGCCTTGACGAACGCCTCCTTGAGGGTTGCGCCGACGGCCACGCCGCAGGGGTTGTTGTGCTTGACGATCACCGCCGCCGGCACGTCGAACTCGTGGACCGCCCGCCAGGCGGAGTCCAGGTCGATGATGTTGTTGAACGACAGCTCTTTCCCCTGGAGCTGCCGGGCGGCCGCCACCGAGCCGGGGGCGTCCTCGGCGGACGCGTAGAGCGCCCCGCGCTGGTGGGGATTCTCGCCGTAGCGCAGCTCCTGGAGGAGGCGTCCCTCGAGAACGAGCCGCTCGGGAAATCCCGGGCGCGCGCCCGCGGCGGGAGGCGCCTCGGCGCGGCGGCCCGCCGTCCCGGCCATGCGGGCGCCGAGCTCGGCCTGGATGGCCGCGTCGTACGAGGCGGTGTGGGCGAAGGCCTTCACCGCCAGCCGCAGGCGCGTCGCGTCCCCCAGGGCGCCGTCGGCCCGCAGCTCGCGCAGGATCCCGGGATAGTCGGATGGATCGACGACGACGCCGACGTGCTTGTGGTTCTTGGCGGCGGCGCGCACCATCGCCGGACCGCCGATGTCGATCATCTCGATCACCTCCTGCAGCCGCGATCCCGGGCGCCCCGCCACCTCGCGGAACGGATAGAGGTTCACGATCACCAGCCCGATCGGCTCGATCCCCGCGCGCGCCAGGTCGTTGCGATGCGACTCCTTCGCCAGGTCCGCGAGGATCCCTCCGTGCACCTTGGGATGGAGCGTCTTGACGCGCCCCTCGAGGATCTCCGGCTGGCCCGTGTAGTGGGCGATCTCGACCACCGGCACGCCGGCCGCCTTGAGGGCCGCCGCCGTTCCTCCCGAGGAGAGGAGGGAGTGGCCGAGCTCCACCAGCTCGCGCGCCAGGTCCACGACCCCGGTCTTGTCGTACACGCTGAGGAGCGCGCGTTTCCTGCCGCCCGGCCGGCTCACCGGCCGTTCCCGGCGGGAGAGGGCGAGGGGGAAGGGCACGCGGCGGGACGGGCGGGCGTCGACCTCGGGACGGGTGCCGCCGCCGGGCCGGGCGACGGCGCGGGGCTCGCGCCCGGCTGGGGCGTCGGGCTGGCCTTCGCTGCGGCGGCCCCGGGCTTCGGCTTCCTGGCCGGCTTGGGGGGGCGCGGCGGGACCACCACCTTCTCCGGCGGCGGGCTGTTCAGGAACGGCGTCCCTTTCATGTCGCCGTGGATCGACGTCCAGACGTGCTTCCAGATCCAGGAGACGTCGCTGGCGGCGTGCGAGTACGACAGGGAGGTGATGCCGAACGGCACGGAGCGCTCGTCCAGGGCGGACGGCGCGACCGGCGAGCCGTCATCCTTGAAGGCGGGTCCGATCAAGGAGTAGTTCCTGGCGGCGCGTCTGGCGATGCCCAGCACGAACCCGCGCACGTCGTCCTTCTTCAGGGCGGCCGGCTCCTCGCGATCGATGACGAACGGGATGCGGTCGAGCATCCGCTCGGCGTAGCGGCGGTAGGCGTCGCGGTACAGCGGCTCGCGCGGATCGGCATCGGAGGCGTTCAGCGGGAACTCCGCGTCGCTGACCAGGTGCGCCAGGATCCCCATCTCGTAGGTGACGCGCGCGAACGAGGCGCGTGTCTTCAGCAGGTCCCGGATCTCCGCCACCTTGCGCTCGACGCCGGCGGCGGCCAGGCCGCGCCGGCCGTCGGCGTGCTGGAAGTGGACCTCCTCCGTTTCGCGGCGGGACGGATCGAGCATCCCGCGCTGCAGGTCCTTCTCGTAGTGCAGGAGGATCTCCCGCAGGGCCGGCGGCGAGATCTTGAGAGCGTCCTGGATCATGCGGGTTCGCGTGCCGTCGGTCCACGACTGGGCCAGGGCCACGGGGCAGTGCGCCAGGATCAACAGGGCGGTGGCCCGTGCGAGACGCGACATCCGTGGATTCTAGCAGCGGGGGGCGGCGTTGACAACGCCGGCCGCGGCGGGGTGGCGCACCCGTCGTGGTCGCCAGCGGCGCCGCCGTCGCATCAGGAGGGGATGGCGGCCCGCGGCGCGTCGGTGCCGGTGCGCAGCGGCAGCACGGTCATTGCCAGGCCCTTCCACTGCAGGCGACGCTGCACCTGGTACGCCGTCTCGTTGTGCAGGATGCGCTGCCACCAGCTCTCCCGCTTCCAGATCAGCTTGCCGCCGAAGAACATGATGCGCGGATAGCGCTTGGCGAGATCGACGCAGACGCGGAAGACCCCCTCCACCGGATCGGTCGTAACGACGGCGGCGGAGCCGGCGTTCCAGCCCAGCCGCCGCGCCATGGCGACGTATTTGGCGAGCGCCTCGTCCACCTCCTGCTTGAGCGCGCTGATCTCCTCCTTCCCCTTGAAATGTCCCGAGTCGATGACCGCCGCCGACACGAAGATCACGTTCCGGAAGAAGTCGGGAAACATGCGCTGCACCGACAGCATGAGATGGATCCCCATCCCGCCGTAGCCGCGCACCAGGAGGACGGCAGTCTGCCTGGAGGGGTCGGGCTCGCCGCCGGGGCGGGGGGCCGGAGGCAGATCGAGAAGCTCGCGGTCGAGGCGGCGGACCTGCAATTCGACCGAGCGATAGTGGGCCCGGACCCAGACGCAGCCGACGACGAGCAGGCAGGTGATGACGAGCGTCTTCCAGGCCCCCTCCCCGAACTTCTCCACCACCATGACGCCTAGAATCGTCAGACAGAGGATCAGACCGGCGACGTGAACGGAGATGTGGCGCATCCAGTCCTTGTGCGTCCGCCGCCCCTTGAACCAGAAGCGGCACATCCCCATCTCGGTCAGGGAGAAGGTGGCGAACACGTTGACCGAATACATGACGACCAGCGTGTCGACGCTGCCGTGGGTCAGGAACAGCAGCGCCATCGCGGAGTATCCCATCAGCAGGACGCCGTCCTTGGTGGTGAGGCGATCGGACAGGGAGGCGAAGCGGTGCGGCAGCCAGGAGTCGACCGCCATGTTCGACATGACACGCGGCCCGTCGATGAACCCGGTCTGGGCGGCGACGAACAGCAGCGCGGCCTCCGAGATGATGGTGAGCTTGACGAACATCCAGCCGATAGGCACGCCGCCCGGGCTCCAGCCGCCGGCGAAGCGCTCCGCCAGGACGCTGTTGAGGGTGCGGCCGATCTGCTGGCTCTCCGGCAGATCGAAGAAGCCCTGCACGTCGAACAGCAGGTAGCAGACCAGGATGCCGCCCGCGGTGAAGGCGAGCGAGGCCGCCATGTACAGCATGGTGCGCTTGCCGGTCCGGACTTTCGGCTCCCGCATGATGCCGATTCCGTTGGACACCGCCTCGATCCCGGTGAACGTGCCGCCCCCGAGGGAGAAGGCGCGGATGAAGATCGCCAGCAGGCCCCAGATTCCGAAGGTGCCGAACCCCCCGCGCACCCCGTCCGACACCTGACCGAAGAGCTCGGGGATGCGCGACACGTGGCTGCCGATGCCGGCCAGGACCAGGATGAGATGGGTGACCACGAACACCAGGAAGACCGGCATCACCGCCTCGACCGATTCCTTCACGCCCCGCAGGTTCATGATCAGGAGCGCCGCGATGACGGCGATCTCGCAGAGGATCTTGAGATCGAAATTGGCCCGCAGCGCGTGCGGCAGAAGGTCGAAGACCGCGTCCCCACCGGCGGCCACCGACACGGTGATGGTGAGGATGTAGTCGACCAGCAGGGCGCAGCCCGAGACGACCCCCGCGCGCGGCCCCAGCAGCTTGGTGGCGACCACGTAACCGCCGCCACCGTGCGGAAACTGCTCGATGACCCGGCTGTAGGCGTACGAAATCACGAAGACGGTGATGACGGTCGCCAGCGCCAGGAAGATCGCCAGGTACCACTGACCCTCCATCCGGCCGGTAGCCGGATTCCGGACCAGCAGGTTCTTGAACGCCTCCGCGGGCCCGTAGGCCGAGGACGACAGACCATCGGCCCCCAGGCCGATCCAGGCGAGGAAGGCCATCAGCGAGATGTTGTGGAAGATGCGCGGGTCTTCGACGTCGCGCGGTGCGCCGAACAGCCTGCGCCACAGCCCGGTCAGGGGGGGCGGCTCGTCCAGGGGGTCCCGCGCGGGGTCCTTCTTTCGGGCCATCCACACCTCCGCCAGGGCGGCGCACGGCGATGGCGCCTCCCTCACGATGCCTGCGAGGTTAGCTGACGGGCTCGAGGGTGAAGGTCCCCGGCGCTTGCGCGCTTCGCCCCGTATTGCTGGTTCCCCCGCTCCTCCCGGGTGGGAGGATTCGGCGACGGCCCACGGGTTCTACTCCCCGCGGGGGCGGGTGTCAAGGCCGGCAGCTCCCCGTGGTTATTCGCACGCGAAGCGCCGCGATGCTCAAGAGGATTATCTTGGCGCTGCGGACCCGGCGACTACTTGCGGGCCGTCGTTCCGGCGGCCACATGCTCCGCCGCGAGCTGCGGGATGGGAGACGGCTCGAGTGGCTCGACGGCGCCGGTCGCGCGGCTCTTGCGACGCGCCTCGTCCACCCAGTTGCCGATGATGATGGCGACCATCATGAGGCAATAGCAGCCGAAGAACCCGGTGATGAGGCCGCGCGTGTAGTAGGCGCCCACCTGGCGGTAGTACTCCGGAAAGCGCATCAGCGCCGGGCTCCCCTCGATGGCGTTCCCGGCGACCGCATGGATGAAGCCCAGGAAGGCCCGGAGCGCCACCACGACGCCGACGATCGACACGGCCAAGCCCGCGAGGCGGATCACATTTTTGCGATCGTCGGTGAGGGGCATCCACCCGAATATACCGCCAGCCCCGGCCGGGGGCCACGGAAAGAGCGGGTATAATCCGCGGCCATGCAGAATCATTGGCGGGACGAGGAAGCCGGCCCCCTGTCCGGCCTGAACCTGCTCGTCTACCGCTCCCGCCTGATCGGCCGGGACACCAACCTGGTCGTCTGGGGAGGGGGCAACACCTCCATCAAGCACGAGGAGACCGACTTCCGCGGACGCAAGGTGCGCGTCCTGCGCATCAAGGGGAGCGGGTCCGATCTCAAGACCATCGAGCCGAAGCACTTTCCCGGGATCCGGCTGGACGATCTCGAGCCCCTGGAACAGCGCGCCTCGATGTCCGACGAGGAGATGGTGGCCTGGCTCGTGCACTGCCTCATGGAGCCCCAGTCGCCGCGGCCCTCGATCGAGACGCTCCTGCACGGGTTCGTGCCGCACCCGCACATCGATCACACCCACGCCGACGCCATCCTGGCCCTCACCAACACGGCCGACGGGCGGCGGCAGGTCGAGCAGGCGTTCGGCCAGGACGCCGTCTGGGTCCCGTACCGGCGCCCCGGCTTCGCGCTGTCGAAGGAGGTCGCCGAGGCGGTCCGGGCGCACCCTAAGGCGCGATGCGTCGTGCTCGAGAAGCACGGGCTCATCACCTGGGGCAAGAGCGCGAAGGAGTCGTACGACGCCACCATCGAGATGAACACGCGGGCCGAGGAGCACGCCGGCCGGCGCGCCGCCGGCAAGGCGGTCTTCGGGCCGGCGGCGCGGGCGGTCCTGCCCCGGGAGGCGCGCCGGGCGGTCGTGGCCCGCATCGCGCCGCGCCTGCGCGGGCTCTTGAGCGGCCGCCCCCCGGGGGCCGTGCGCGCCATCCTGCGCTTCGACGACGGGGACGACGTCCTGGAGTTCGTCTCGTCCCGGAGCGCCAGGGAGCTCTGCCAGGCGGGGCCGGCCACGCCGGACCATCTCCTGTACACCAAGCCGCGGCCGCTCTTCGTCGAGCCCCCCGGAGATCTCGATGCGCCCGGCGGCGCCGAGGCGTTGAAGGCGACGCTGGCCGAGGGGCTGCGCCAGTACGCCTCATGGTGCGACGAGTACGTCCGCAAGCACGGGACGGGGAAGGAGCCGCGGCTCGACCCGATCCCGCGCGTCGTCCTCATCCCGGGCGTCGGGATGCTGACCGCCTGGAAGGACGCGAAGCACACCCGGATCGTCGCCGATATCTATCACCACACCATCGGCGTCATGCGGGCCGCGCAGGGGATCGGCGAGTACCGATCGCTCGACCTCAAGGACACCTTCGACGTCGAGTACTGGCCGATGGAGCTGTACAAGCTGACGCTGGCCCCGCCGGAGAAGGAGCTGGCCCGGCGCGTGGCGCTGGTGACCGGCGCCGCGCACGGCATCGGCCGCGCCGTCGCCCGGCTGTTCGCGGCCGAGGGGTGCCACGTCGCGGTGACCGACCTCGACGGGGAGAAGGCGGCCATGGTGGCGCGCGAGATCTGCGAAGCGCAGGGGATGGATCGCGCCATCGGGCTCCGCCTGGACGTCGCGGACGAGGCGAGCGTCGAGGCGGCCTTCCGGGAGACGGTCGTGGCCTGGGGCGGCGTGGACCTCGTCGTGTCCAACGCCGGCATGGCGCACTCCGCCCCGCTCGACCGGATGGAGCTGACGGACTGGCAGCGGTCCCTCGACGTGAACGCCACCGGACACTTCCTCGTCGCCCGCGCCGCCCTGCGCATCCTGAAGGACCAGATGATGGGAGGCGGGCTGGTGTTCATCGCCTCCAAGAACGTCCTGGCGCCGGGCAAGGACTTCGGCGCCTACAGCGCCGCCAAGGCGGCCCAGACGCAGCTGGCCCGCGTCCTGGCCATCGAGGCGGGGGAGCACGGCATCCGGGTGAACATCGTCAACCCCGACGCCGTCTTCCAGGACTCGCGACTGTGGTCCGAGGCGGTGCGCCAGGAGCGGGCCAAGGCCCACGGCGTGCTGCCGGACCAGCTCGAGGATTTCTACCGCAAGAGGAACCTGCTCAAGGTGCGGGTCCTGGCCGAGGACGTGGCGCAGGCGGCGCTGTGGCTGGCTTCGGACCGATCGGGCAAGACCACCGGCTGCATCCTGCCGGTGGACGGCGGCGTGCGCGAGGCGTTTCCCCGCTAGGGCTTGATCTTCTTCTTCGGCTTGGGCGGGTACATCGACTGCACCGGCAGGACGACCGAGCCCCCCTTGTCGAGGTAGGACTGGATCAGGATCTCCGGGATGTGGCGGTTGCTGGCGATCTGGGGGTTGTTCCGCACGTCGAGCAGGCCCGGGTCGATCTCGATCGCCCTCTGGTAGTAGACCAGCGCCTGGTCGAAGTTCCCCCGCTGGTCGAGGTTCGCTCCCAGGTTGTAGTACGCCAGCGCGTACGCCGGATTCAGCTTGATGGCCTTGCGATAGGCGCTCTCCCCGTCCGCGAACTTTCCCTGCGCCGTCCGTGCGACCCCCAGGTTGTTCCAGGTGATCGCCAGCGCGGGCTGGAGCTTCAGCGCCTTCTCGTACTGCACCACGGCCTGCTGCAGGCGGCCGTGCTGCACCAGGATGTTCCCCAGCTCGTTCAAGAGCGCCGTGTTGTTCGGCGTGACGGAGAGCCGATCGACGACTCCCTTGTAGTCCAGGGGGACCGCGGTGTCCATCGGCGAGAGCCCCGCGACGGGAGGGGGCGCGGCAGGGCGGGGGGGCTCGGCCTGCGCCGGGGCCGGCTCGGCCTGGGCGGCGCCCGGCTCGGCCTCCGGCTCCTGCGCGATCGCAATGGAGAAGCCGCCGACCAGGAGCAGTGCGCCGAGGGCCGCCAGGGCGGCCGTCTTCTTGAAGTTTCGAGCCGCCGTGCGAGCCGTCATGCGACCTCCTACTTCAAAGGCTTGGCCTTGATGCTGACCTTGTTGTCCTTCGAGTATATCTTAAAGTCGATCTGCTCACAATCGACCTGGCCCTTGATGGTCGCGGCATGCCGGGCGATTTCCTTGGCGAACGAGTCGAACGACGGCTTCTTGCGGTCGCCGACCTGGTCCTTGGCGGCGATGAAGGTCTCGTAGAGGCTGCGGAGCGCCTTCTCGTCCTTCCTGGTGGTCGAGATGCGCCACGATTCGGGGGGCTGCCCCGCCCCCTTCGCGGGGCCCCGCCGTCCGGCCGCCTGCCGCGCCGCGGCCCCCATGGCGCCGCCGCCGTTCGACCACCCCGCGAGCCCTCCGGCCGCCCCGGACTGGTGGGCGGCCCGTCGGGCCAGGGGATGGAGGTGCGCTCCTTCCTCCTTGGTCCTGCACCCCTTCAGCCACAGCTCGCTGTACGCGTTGAACTTGTTCAGGACGCTGTTGTAGAGGAACCGCTCCCCCACGGACTTGACCTTGAACTGCAGCTCCTTGACCTGCTTCTCGAGGGCGTCCCGCTGGTTCGTGGGCGGACGCGGCGTCGCCCCGGTGAAATAGAGGTCGAACTGGATCTTCAGCTTGGTGATGTCGAGATCGACGCGCCGGATCTCTTCGTCGACGGTCACTGTGCGCACCCCCGTGGAACGGTCTGAATATAGGGTCCCGTCCCCCGCGAATTCAAAAGGAAAATGCCCTACATCCGTGGAGGTGAAGCCAGGCCGGGGCGTTCCAACCCGTTGGTTCTCAATTACATATTCGGACGAGGAGCGGGGGGTCGCCTTTGGAGGCCCCCCACTCTGGCTGACAGCGGGATTTCCCCCGGGGAGGGCCCGGTCCACCTCCACGGTTGTATGGCATTTTCTGAAGACGTGTGGTGAAATGCCGCTCCCCGGGCGATTGCAACAATGTGCTCGCGAGCAGAGCCCGCTCGCGCCCGGACATGGAGGCAATCGACCCCGATGCCGTCGTCCATCCCGTCGTCCCGCAAAGCCGCATCCGGGGCGGGCCGGAAGCCCTCCCGGGGGGGCGGCGCGGCCGCCCTCCGCGCGGCGCCGCGGTCGATTCCGCAGGTCGATGCGGTCATGGCGGGCGAGGGGATGCGGCAGGCGGCGGCGCGCCACGGGCGCGCGCTCATCGCCTCCCTGGTCCGCGAGCGGCTGAAGGACCTGCGCCGCCGGGCGCTGGGCGGGACGCTCGACGCGGCCGGCCTTCAGGCGGAGGTGGACGCGCTTCCCGGCTGGGTCGAGAGGGAGGCGCGGGCGCGGACCGCCTCCAGCATGCGCCCGGTGATCAACGCCACGGGCGTGGTCCTGCACACCAACCTCGGCCGGGCGATCCTGCCCGAGGCGGCCGCGCGGCGCATGGCCGAGGCGGCCCGAACCTACACGACGCTCGAGTACGACGTGGCGCGCGGCCGGCGCGGCTCGCGATCCTCGCACCTCGAGCGCGTCGCCGCCCACCTGTTCCCCGGCCGGGGGCTCCACGTCGTCAACAACAACGCCGCGGCGGTCCTTTTGATCCTCAACACGCTGGCCGAGGGGAAGGAGGTCGTGGTGTCGCGCGGCGAGCTGGTCGAGATCGGCGGCTCGTTCCGCATCCCGGACGTGATGCGCAAGAGCGGCGCCATCCTGCGGGAGGTCGGCACGACCAACAAGACCCGCCTGGCGGACTACGAGAGGGCGATCGGCCCGCGGACCGGAGTGATCCTGAAGGTCCATCCGAGCAACTACCGGATCGTCGGGTTCACCGCCCAGGCTGGGCTCAAGGAGGTCGCCGCGCTCGGCCGGCGTCGCCGCATCCCGGTCGTCCTGGACCAGGGGAGCGGGAACCTGCTCGACCTGGCTCGGCACGGCATCCGGAACGAGCCGTCGGTCTTCGACGCGCTCGTGGACGGCGCCGATGTCGTCTGCTTCAGCGGCGACAAGCTGCTCGGCGGCCCGCAGGCGGGACTGATCGTCGGCCGGCCCGCGCTGGTCGCTTCCATGAAGGAGAACTCCCTCAGCCGGGCCCTGCGCCCGGACAAGACGACCCTCGCGGCGCTCGAGGTGGTCCTTCTCGAGTACGCCCGGGGCACCGCGGAGTCGAGCCTGCCGGTCGCGCGCATGATGACGGCCACGTACGAACAGGTGGGAGAGCGGGCCCGGCGGCTGGCGGCGGCCGTCGCGGCGCGCGCGGGCGGGACGCTGTCGCTCGACGTCCAGCCCGGATTGTCCGTCTCGGGGGGCGGCTCGGCCCCGGAGGAGGGCCTGCCCACGACGCTCGTGTCGGTGGCGGTCCCCGGACTGTCGAGCCGCGCCATCGAGGAGCGCCTGCGCGGGCACTCGACGCCGGTCATCGCCCGGATCGAGGGGGGAAAGGTCCTCCTGGATCTGCGCACCGTGCTCGAGGACCAGGAGGGGGACCTCGCGGAGGCGGTGCTCGGGCTGGCCCGGGGCTAGACGTTGAAGCGGAAGTTGATGACGTCGCCGTCCTGGACGACGTAGCTCTTTCCCTCGGATCGCAGCTTGGCCTTCTCGCGCGCCGCCGCGATGCTGCCGGTGGCGACGAGGTCCTCGTACGCCACGACCTCGGCGCGGATGAACCCCTTCTCGAAATCGGAGTGGATGGCGCCGGCGGCGCGCGGGGCGGCGGCGCCGCGCCGCACCGGCCAGGCCCGGCACTCGTCCTCGCCGACGGTGAAGAACTGGATGAGGCCCAGGAGGCCGAAGGCCGCGCGGATCAGGCGGTCCCGCGCCGGTTCCTGCAGGCCGAGATCGTCCAGGAACGCCCGGGCGTCGGCGGGCTCGAGCGAGGCGATCTCCTCCTCGACCCGGGCGGAGATGGCGCACAGCGCCATGCCGGGCCGGGCGGAGAAATCCTTCAGGCCGAACGTCTCGACGAAGGCGGCCATCTTCGGCACGTCCTTCTCGTCCAGGTTGACGACGATCAGGATCGGCTTGGCGGTCAGGAACGCGAACCCGCGGATCTTCTTCACGTCCTCCTCGGACAGCCCGATCTCGCGGATCGGCTTCTCGCGCTCCAGCCCCTCGAGGCAGCGCCTCACGACCGGCAGCTCCAGCTCGTCGTCCTTGTTCTTCATCTTCTTGATGTTCAGCTCGAGGCGCTCCAGGCGGCGCTGCGCCACGTCGAGGTCGGCCAGGATCAGCTCGGTCTCCATGGTGGCGATGTCGCGCCGCGGATCGATCGACCCTTCGCCGTGCGGAATCCCTTCGTCGCGGAAGGCGCGCACCACGTGGGCGATGGCGTCGACGTTGCGCATCTCCTTCAGGTCGAGCGTCTTGGCCTCCCCCTTCGCGAGCCCCTGGATGTCCAGGAAATCGACGTGCGCGAAGGTGGTCTTCTTCGGCTTGAACATGCCCGACAGGCGGTCCAGCCGCGGATCCGGCACCTTGGCGACGCCGACGTTCGGCTCCGCCTTGCCCGAGGCGAAGCGCTCGACGGCGATGTGCGCCCCGGTCAGGATGTTGAACAGGGTGGTCTTGCCCACCTTGGCGAAGCCAAGCATGCCGATCTTCACGGGTCTCTCCCTCGGAGCGGCGCGATTCTATCCGGCTAGAACTCGAACTGCAATCCCAGCTGGATGCGGCGGCCGAAGCGGCGCACGCCGTCGATCTGCAGGCGCGACAGCGGCGTCGGATCGTTCGGGTTGAACTGATCGGACTCCGTGGGCAGGTAGTTGTAGATGCGCAGGTCGTCGGTGTTCAGGACGTTGAACACTTCGAGGAAGAGGGAGCCGGCGTGCCGCCCCATCGGCAGCATCTTGCGGACTCTCAGGTTGAGATCGCGCACGGCATGGTTGCGCAGGCTGTTGCGCCGCACCGGCACGAACGTCCAGTTGTTGTCGATCTTGGCGGTGTAGCCGTAGCGGGTGCGGAACTGAAGATAGTTCGAATCGTCGAGCGCGAAGAAGCGAGAGATGATCGAGTAGGGGAGCCCGGACGACCAGCTCGCCGACGCGCCGACCTGCCAGTCGCGCGGGAGAAAGATCGCGGCGTTCACCTTGACGACGTGGCGCTGGTCGTAGTCCAGGTAGCCGAACTCGGTTTCGACGGTGGACGGATCGTTCCCGAGGCGCGACTGGAAGTCCTCGGCCGATCCCGTGGCCCGCGAGTACGTGTAGGACGCCTGCAGCTCCCACCGGCGCGCCAGCCGCCTTCGCAGCTCGACCCCGACGGCGCGGTAGTGCGCCTCGTTGTAGTTGCCCACGCGCAGGACCTGGTTGAAGAAGACGTTGTGGATGTACAGATCGGGAAGGCCGTCCGAGCGCGGCAGGGCATTGTTGTTGCTGGACGTCCCCGGCGCGAACTGCAGCAGGCCGAGCCGGTCGGCCGGCCCGCCCGTCACCGGATCGGTCCTCAAGGAGTGGTTCACGTCGACGTCCTGCAGCTGGTTCCGGAAGCGTCGATCGATGAACGTGACCGACAGGGCCATTTCGGGGGCGATCTCCCGCTCGAACCCGACGGTCAGCTCGTCGCTGAAGGGGGTCTGCAGCGAGCGGTCGACCTGCGTGATCGACGGGGGGGACTTCGAGACCGAGTCGCCCAGGTTCGCGTTCGGAATGGCCCCGGACACTCCGGTCTCGTCGTACAGGTAGTACCGGGTCAGGAAGTCGGGACCCTCCTCGCCGACGATCGTCCCCAGGAAGAGCTTGTCGAAGTACCGTCCCCATGACCCGAACAGCTTGGTCCGCCCGTCCGCCAGCGGGTCCCAGGAGATCGAAAGCCGGGGAGCGAGGTTGTGGTTCGTCAGCACGAAGTTCTGGCCCTGCTGAGGGAGGATGCCGTACTCCACGGACTTCCTGGGGTCGACCTCCTGGCCGCTGAAGATCTCGGGCAGGAGCGCGAGCAGCTCCGCCGAGGTGAAGGCCACCGAGGTGTGCGGCCGCGTCAGGCGGCCGAGGGCCGTGATCTCCAGCGAGCGCCGCAGAGGGGTCAGAGCGGTCGGGAGCCCTCCGATCCCGACGAAGAGGGGATCCGTGAGCAGCCCCAGGGACTGGATGTCGTCGGGGTCCACCTGGAGCCCCGCGCTTCCCGGCCTCCTTCCGGCGATCGATCGCAGGCGGTTGAAGAGCGCGCGCTCGGGGGCCGGATCGAAGAACGAGTAGCCGAACGTGTCGGCCGCCTCGCGCTCGAACCGGAGCCCGAGCCCGAGGCTCAGGTTGGGGACCGGCTTCCAGGTGTCCTGGGCGTACAGCCCGGTCGTGATGCCGAGCGCCCGGTTGTCGACGGGGCTCTCGGCCGCCATGAGGGCGCGCACGGTGCTCTTGCAGGGCGTTTCGAAGCTGCCCTGCTGGACGGGCGGGCAGCCCTTCTTCCCGACGAGGTACGGGGCGCGCACGACGCGCGTCGAGACGCGCCGCTCGAACGACTCGCGCTCGGCGATCAGGCCGGCCTTGAGGTCGTGGCTGCCGCGCGCGTCGGGCACATAGACCGAGAAGTCCTGGCGAAACGTGAAGCGCCCGCGCCGGTCCGCCAGGTCCTGGTAGAACGGGCCGCTCACGATGCCGGTCTTCTGGTTGAGGCTGTAATCGCGGTCCGGGGGGAGCGGCGTGAAGCGACCGTAGGGGTACAACGTCTCCTGGAACGGCCAGTCGTTCAAGAGCCCGTCCCCGTTCCTGTCCTCGTCGCCGGCGTCGAGGGACCGGTCGCCGTCGAGGTCCTCGTCGTAGTCCAGCACGCCGTTCCGGTTGCGGTCTTCCGCCAGCGCGTCGAGATGGCCGTCGCAGTCGCGATCCTCCCGGAAGGCCCCTTCGCAGACGCGCGACGTGCTGCGGCCGTCCTCATCGGCGTCGCCGGTGAACTTTTCGTTGATGTCGTACAGGCCGTCGAGGTCGTAGTCCTCGCCCGGATCGCGTTCCTTGGCCTCGATCAGGCCGTTGTGATCGAAGTCGATGGCCAGGACGCCGTTGTCGTTGGTGTCGGGATCGAGCGTCGGGCTGCGCGTGGGCCGCTCGTCGAAATGCGAGATCGAGGTCTCCAGCGACACGTAGGGGCTCAGGATCGACATCGACTTGAGGGTCAGGATGGGCCCCCCGACCTGGTCGGTGAATCCGCTCTCGACGCGGGAGAAGCTGGTCAGTCCCCGGTTGGTGTATTCCTGCGGGTCGTAGTTGAGCGACAGCGACAGCCTTTGGTTCGTGGCCGCCTGCCAGGTGATCTTGGCGAATTCCCGGAACTCGGTGGTCCCGGCGACGAACGCGCTGTTGAGGGCGTTCACCGGCTCCTCCAGGCGGACGTACTCGTGCGCCATGAAGAACCAGGCCCGGTCGCGGGCGATCGGTCCCTCGAAGGACAGGAACGGCATGAAGTCGTTGAAATGCAGGTCGCGGATCCCGACCTCGCCGACCCCGGCGTGCAGCCGCGGGCTGTCGGTCCCCGCGCCGTCGCCGTCGAGGAGCGACCCGCGCCAGAAGAACTTGAAGGTCCCCTGGAACTCGTTCCCGCCCGACTTGGTGATGATGTTGACGAAGCCTCCCTGCGCGCGGCCGAACTCGGCGGTCGCCCCCGAGGTCTTGACCTCGATCTCCTGGATCGATTCGATGTTGAGCTGCGCCCCGATCTTTCCGGTGAGCGGGTCGGTGGTGGACACGCCGTCGACCAGCGTGACCACGTCCGTGTCGCGGGCCCCGTGGATGTTGGGATTGCCGTCGCCGTCGACGTCGGTGACGCCGGGGGCCAGGGCCAGGACGTCCTGGTAGTCGCGGCCGAGAATCGGCAGGGCCTCGATGAACTCGCTGCTGAAGCGCGTCTCGGTCGTCGTGTCGTCCAGGTTCACGATCTGCGGCCTGGCCCTGACCTCGATCCTCTCCCTCAGGCGCGACTCCGGCTGCAAGACAACTTGAAGACTCACGAATCGCCCGGGAGGCACCTCGATGTCGTGGAGCGTGACGGTGGCGAAGCTCGCCAGGCTGACGGTCAACCGATACCCGCCGGCGGGAGGCAGGGAGGCGACCTGGAACTCACCCGACTGGCCCGTGACCGACCCGCGGTCGGGGGAGGCGTGCCGTTCGCTCTGGACCGTCACCACGGCCCCGGGAAGCGGGTGCCCGCTCTCGTCGAGGACGATGCCGCGCACCCCTCCGGTGGTCTGGCCGAACGCCAGCGTCGCCGTCAGGCACAGAACGGTGCCGGCGAGCGCCGTCAGGCGCGGGTGGGACGCGGGCGCCGATCTCTGCAAGGGTGTGACTCCTGGGGATTTAATACCACCAATCCGGCTTTGACGCCATGCTAGAATGACCCCCTCGGGGCGTAGCGCAGCCTGGTAGCGCATCTGCTTTGGGAGCAGAGGGTCGGTGGTTCGAATCCACTCGCCCCGACCAACGCCGTGGCAGACATTGCGCATCACGCGCCTGTAGCTCAGCGGATCAGAGCACCAGCCTCCGGAGCTGGGAGTCGGAGGTTCGAATCCTCTCAGGCGCGCCATCCATGACACGGGGCCCCGCCGCCCTCCGAGGGGCGGCGGGGCCTTCGCGCGTTCCCGCGTGACGGATCCAAGGATGCAGTCCTCCGAGGACCAGAGGCCGCCCGATCGTCCGAAGGGGCTGGGCATCCAGGTCGCGGCGATGATCCTGGCGGCCCTGGTGCCGGTGGCCTGGCTCGTCGGCAGGCGGACCGTCCCTCAGGCCCAGGCGCTGCCGCTCGCCCTGGATGCCGCCGAGCCGATCGTGGTCCTGCAGGCGGGCGGCGAGGGGTTGCTGGCGGCACCGAACGCGGCGCGCCTCACGGCGCCGTCCGTCCCGGACGGGGCGTACCGTCTGGATTTTTCGCCCGGGGGAGGGGACGCGACGGCGGCTCCTCCCTTCAGGCTGAAGATCCTGGGCCCAGGCGGACGGGAGATCTGGCAGGCTTCGTGGTCGGGAACGGCCGGCGGCAAGGTCGAGGTGGTCCTGCCGGCCCGGGGACTCGCGTCAGGCCCGCACGCCCTGGTCGCGACCGATTCCGTGGGGAGGGTGCGCAGCTTCCCGTTCCTCGTGCCGTAGGAGCCCCGATTGTCCCGCGGGGCGCTATGGTAAGATGACCGGCTCCCGGGTGGCGATCGACGGGCGCGGCCGGCCACGCACAGACGCGCCTGTAGCTCAGGGGACAGAGCAACGGCCTTCTAAGCCGTGGGTCAGGGGTTCGAATCCCCTCAGGCGCACCACCCGGCCTCAGAGGACTCCCGGGACGCGCAGTTCGGACGACATGCGGTGAGTGTAGCTCAGGTGGTAGAGCTCCGGGTTGTGGCCCCGGCTGTCGCGGGTTCGAGTCCCGTCACTCACCCCAAGGTAGCGCAGGAACGTGGGCCGTTAGCTCAGTCGGTAGAGCAGCTGACTCTTAATCAGCGGGTCGGAGGTTCGAGTCCTCCACGGCTCACCGCGCTTCCTGGTCGTGAATCGACGTTGCGCCCCGCCTTTCCTCCGCGTACTTTCCCGTCAGGTTCCCCCAGAGGGAGGTCGCCCATGCCCAACCACACGCCGGTCCTGGTTCGCGCATTCCTGCGCGCGGTCGTCCCCGCGATGATCGCGGTGGCCGCATTTGTCTCGCTGTCGCGGCCCGCCCGGGCCCAGGCGGACGATCCGTGCCGGGTCCTCTACGGGGTCGATTCGGCGTCCGACAGCCTGAGCGTCGTCGATCTCGATCGCCTCATCGTTTCGCCCGTGGGTCCGGTCGGGAACATCAACCCGATCGCCATCGCCACCCGCCCGTCCGACGGGCAGGTGTTCGTGTGGGACAATTTCATCGCCGCGTTGATGACGGTGGACACCTGCACCGGGCACGGCACCGCCTTGCGCGACCCCGGCTCCTCCAACATCATCTTCTACGACCTGGTGTTCACGCCGGAGGGACGCCTCTTCGGCCTGGGCAACTACGCCTACGAGCTCGATCCTGAGACCGGCCGGGTGCACTACATGGGTGGATTCCGCGACCAGGACGGGCGGCCGGTCAATCTCATCCCGGGCGCGGCCTATGCGCCCGACGGCCGTCTGTTTGCCGTGGCGCACTCCAACATCGAGTTCGTTCCGAAGGATCTCGGGCTGCTCGACCTCTACACCGGCACGTTCACGTTCGTTTCCCGGCTCTCGCTGCCCGAGACGGACGTGCCGCAGGACCTCTTCTTCTCGCCGGACGGAACGCTGTACCTGATCGACCTGCGTAGCTCAGAGCTCGAATCGTGGCGCGTCTTCCTGGTGGATCCCGACACGGGCGACGCGACGGAGGTCTGGCGCGCGAGCCGCCTTCCGCAGCACGTGGACTACGGCCCCGCCTGCGGGGTGCCGGTGGACGCGTGCCTGCAGCGCGTGACGGACATCGTGGCCGATCGTTCCAACCCGGCCGGCGGCGGGGCGGCGGTCATCGACTGGACGACGGTCGGGGAGACCGACATCGAGGGGTTCAACGTGGTGAGCATCGACAATCTCGGCGTGCGCACCCGGATGAACGGGGTGCTGATTCCGTGCGAGGAGTGCATCACCGGCGCCTCCCACACCTACGAGTTCTTCGTTCCCAGGTACAAGGGCAGCAAGGACCTCTTCATCGAGACGGTCCGGTTGGACGGACGGATCGAGACCTACGGTCCGGCGGCGCGGCGCTAGGGGCCGCGCGCCCGCCGATCGCGATACAATGTCCCGGTCGGCGCGAGCCCGGCTCACCGCGCCGCTTCTCTGGAGGGCCCACCCAATGCCCGGTACCGTCCGCATCTTCGGCAAGGACACCTGACCCTACACCTCGGCGGCCCGTGAGGCGTACGCCAAGGACGGGTTCGACGTGCAGTACCACGACGTCCTGAAAGACCGCGCGCTCCTGCAGGAGATGCTCAAGTTCTCCAAGGGGGATCGCTCGGTCCCGGTCATCGTCCAGGGATCCAAGGTCGAGATCGGCTACGGCGGGTCCTGAGGCGTCTGACCCTCCGGCCGGCGGCCGGAGCCGAACCAGCAACAGCCCTCATCGGATATCCTCTCCCCATGCAGGCGGAGCCCTGACCGTGAGCGTCGCGAAGGACCACGACCGTTTCCAGATCGAGCTCGGCGCCCTGCTTGAGCCGATCGAGGAGATCACCAAGCTCTACAAGGTGGCGGTCGGCCAGATCGGGCACCACTTCGGCGCCGAGGCCGGGGCGGTGATCCTGCGGAACCCCGTGTCCGGGGCGCTGCAGACGCTCGGCTGGGGCGAGGCCGGGGGACGCTGGGACGAAAAGACGGTCACGGCGTTTCTGGACCGGAAGGTCCCGCAGCTCCAGCCGAACGAGATCATGGCTCCGATCGTCTACGGCGGCCGCGCCGCCGGGCTGATGGCGCTGCGTCACAAGGGACCGTTCGAGCCGGGGGCGGGGCGGCGGCTCGCGCGGCTGTGCCGCAAGGTGGCGCGCGAGGCGGATCTGCGCGAGGAGCGCCGCGTCAATCGGGTCATCGATCAGATCAAGGACAAGACGGTGCGCGAGCTGCGCCCGAAGGACCTGTTCTACCAGGTCCTGCACGGTCTGCGGACGCTGACGCGCTACGACCACTCGAGCGCGCTTCTGATCGCCGAGGAGGACGCCTCCCGCCTGGTGCTGCACGCCGAGCAGATCGCCTGGGACAAGAGGAAGAGCGACCGCATCGGCCGGAAGATCAAAGTGCCGCAGGAGCTGCGGACGCACCTGCGCCGCTCGACCGCGATCCACTGGGTGTCGCTGCCGAAGGGGAAGAAGTCGGCCGGCGGAGCGCCCGCGCACGGCGGAGCGCCCGCGCATGCGCGGGAGGAGGCGCACGGCGAGACCGAGGCCGTGGCGCGCCTCCTGCGGTGGGGCGGACGGCGCGACGAGCCGCACGAGGGGGAGGTCCTGTGGGCCCCGCTGCACCACGAGGGGGACCTGCTCGGCGTCCTGAAGATCGCGGCGCGCCGGCCCGGCGCTCTCGGGGCGGCCGAGGCCGCCTGGGTCGAGCGCGTGGTGCGCCACATCGCCTCGGTCATCCACAATGCGCGGCGGGCGCTGTCGATGGAGGAACGGATCATCGAGGCGGAGAAGAAGCACGCCATGGCCGACCTGGCGCGCGCCATCTCGCACGACGTGAAGAACGCCATCGGCGCCATCCTGCCGCTGGCGCAGCAGGCGCGCGAGGAGCTGCAG
>Ga0070694_100000298_pt1 | contig 26690 bp, 17 predicted proteins | sample KBSK1251metaG_FD_65470 | JGI IMG/M metagenome (GOLD analysis project Ga0070694, IMG submission 65470) | Corn, switchgrass and miscanthus rhizosphere microbial communities from Kellogg Biological Station, Michigan, USA - KBS K1-25-1 metaG | ecosystem: Host-associated > Plants > Roots >...
CAATCACAGCGGCGAGATTGTCATTCCCCTCCACGCCAGCTTCAAGGGTTCACAGCTTGTCCTCAATGATGGCACATCAGCCAATGCGCTGACGCTGTTGATTTACAATACGTCGACCACGGAGGCGATCCCCTGGAATCCAGGAGACTTCCAAAGCGCCACGTCATCCAAGTTCATCATCTCGTTCGAGGAGCAAGGCAGTAAGCCAAAGGATTATGCGTTGGCGGAGACAGGTCAGGTAGAAGGGATAGAGATCAAGGACAACGTCGAGGGGGCGGGCTGGGAGTGCCATAAGCAAACGCAAGGCGAATCGACCGAATGGATCGTGACGCACTCGACGAAAACCTCAATTGCCATCGACGAGGTCATCGAGTTAGCGATCTCGAGCATCATCACGAAGCTGCCTTCGGGGCTGACCAATCTGTACCTGCGCTACCAAAACATTCCCGGCTACTGGGACGGGCAATTGATTCGCGCCATCGAGAAAGCGCCGTTGCAGTACGTCGACATGTACGTCGGCATCGGCACTGCAACCCCGCGCACCGCGCTTGATCTCGGCAAGGGTTTGATGAGCGGGGCCGCCAACGATTACCAGAAGGCGCAGTTCACCTTGAGCGGCGGGGGAACGGTCACCTGGGGTGGGCCCGGCGCGCGCTTGAAATGGACGCAACGATTCATCGCAATTTCGATGGAGCGGTCGAAGACCTTTTCAGAAGGCCATGTCGAGATCAACCAGCCGACCACCGATATACCCGCAACGCAGGTTTACGATGGGCATGATCGGTCGGCTAATGCCGAGGGCATCGTGCTCAATGCCTGGGAATCGCTTTACGCTGTCCATGAGGTTGGCGGGAACAAATTAGCGGTGAGTTTTCAGATCGTGAAATATACCACAATGGATTTTTTCGTCCCCAGCAACTGGATCCTGATCGCTGCCGTCAATATGGATGACCAGACAGTGAAGTTGGGCACCGGGGCGATCATCAGCGCGAACAGTTCTACCGCGAAGGGAACTGGCGTGCCGTGCGGCACCATCGTGATGTGGTATGGCGATGTCCATCCGGTTCCTGACGGGTGGGCGCTTTGCAATGGCGAGAACGGCACGCCGAATCTGGTCGATAGATTCATCGTCGCCGCCGGCAACAAATACAATCCGGGCGATACCGGCGGCACAGACAGTGTGAAACTGAGTGCCGGGAACCTGCCGGGTCATCAGCACAGCGGCACGACGAGCCTGGCTGGCTCGCACTATCACCAATCGAAGCTCGATACCGGGAGCGGCGGCGATTCACAGTCGTTGATGCCAACGGGCGGGAACAATTACAGGAACGAATGGTTCAGTACGGAAAGCACAGGGGATCACTCCCATACCGTCACAGTCAGCAGCACCAACGAGGCCCAGCCGCATGAGAATCGGCCCCCTTATTATGCGGTCTATTTCATCATGAAGTTGTTTTGAGCGGGTGGCATTCCAATTGGGAGGACCAGCATGGCGACACGAAGAATCATGTCCTGGAACATCCAGAATCTGGGCAGCAAGAAAGAGGACTACCAGTCCATTCTTGAAAGCATCGCGCAAACCGTGATTAATTACAGCGTTGATATTTTTATCGTCGTCGAGTTAAGAAGCATCTCGGTTCTCAAGAAGTTGAGCCTGGAGATAAACCGCATCCAGTCCGGGGCGACCGGCAAAGATTACCTGGGGTTCTTTCACTCGCCGAGTTCCTATACCAAAGGCTTCTACTCCGATACTCTATCGAGTCACCACGAGTATTACGGATTCATCGTCAAAGACGCGAAAACGGTGGTTCCTTATGGGTTCAAGGGGCCTCTGGATGAGTATGCTTCCTACACGGATTCAACGCAGCAATTAACCCCACTGACCCTGACCACCGGATATGGCAACAAAGGGTTCTCTTACTCTTTTTATTTATACAATAAACGATTCATCGGCGGACGCCCGCCTTGCTGGGCGCAATTTCAGGAACAACTCCAACAGGGGGTGATGAACGTCAATGTCATCGCGCTCCATCTGCGGCCTGATTTATACGTGGCGACAGAGCAGCTAAATAATTTGGCGGCGTTCGACCTGGTGCAGAACGTGAAACAGACCCTGATCATCACTGGCGACTTCAATACCAATAGCGGCCAGATCTTGAACCGTGGAGACGGCGATAATATCAATACGGAGATCGCCAACCGGCTGGCCAAGTATAACTGTTACCCCGCATTCAATCGCGGTACGGCAACCCACATCAGCGACGAGGTCTATGACAATTTCTATACGCGAAACTACGGCAACATCATCGGCAACGCCGGCATCGTGCCGTTTAGAGAGGTCCTGGGCTATCTGCTCAACAACAACAATGCCCAGGCTGAGCTGCTGCAATACATCATCACTTATAAGGACAGGGTGATTCTGACCGGCTACATCAATCAGATGTTCGCTCAAGGGGTCAATTCGCTCACCGATGATGAAGCCAGGAGCATCTTCAAGATCGTCAGCGACCATTACCCGATCTTCATCGATGTCACCCAGAACTAAGCGACGCGCGAAAGGCTTGGCGAATGGATAAGACCGAACTGGAAGCCGTGCTGCACCGGCCGTTGACCGAGGCCGATTCGCCCGATACCTATCGGCCCCCCGCAGGCTGGCGGTTTATGGATAGTTTCCCGTTGCTCGAAAAGACGCTGCTCGGCGAAACGCTGTTCAGCGATCCGCGCTTTACGATTGGCAGCAGCGCCGCGAGCCTTCTGCCCGCTACGTTTCAAGCCGACTTCGGTTATCCGCTCACCGTCCAGATCGCGGCGGAAGACATCGCCTCCGGGGTCATCTTTTCCGGCTCTTTTACGGTGACTGAAGGTCAGCTATTGAGCCGGTTATTGCCGCCGGGCGACTATCTGCTTGAAGGCCCGGTCGAATTCATCGATGACATCCCGCGCCTGTGGTTGAAGTCTGCAAGCTCGGTGAACCTGAGCATTGCCGGGCTGCATTTGCCGATCACCTTGCAGATGGTGGCCTTCTGGTATGACATTTCGACCGACGACGCCAGGGCGCTTTCGCCGCTCAGCTTTCTTTGCCTGCAATCCGAAATCAAAAGCAGTGACGGCTTGAGCTTGCCCTTGATCGCCACCTTCATCAACGCCGACCCGACGCTCATTCGCCTGGAAGCCGACACCGAGAGCTTGTCTGCGATGGGCTTCAGCGAGATTGCTTCTCTGTTTGAGGATGTGCCGCTCTCAAGTTGCTTCTCGCCGGCATTCGCTTTTCTTGATGATCTCTCCATCCCGGAGTTGACCTTCACCATCTCAACCACGGATTGGAGCATTCCCTCGCTCGGGCTGACGATTGCTTACGCAGCGCAGTGGGACATTTTCAGCAACCCGCGCATCGTCTTTTACAATTTGCTGGGCGTCCTGAACCTTGCCAACCCGTTCGACAGCAGCACGCTCAGTTTCGAGGTCGGACTCTTCGGCAACGCCGACATCGATACGTTTACGATAGAGGCTTACCTGGGCCTTTCGAACATGGCGTTCAATACGGGTTTGGATGAGGATCAAACGGTAGACATCATCAACCTCGTCAATCCGATTCTGTCCAACAGCATCGATATGCCGACGATGGTCTGCACCGAATTCAATATCAGCGGCCAGGTCAGCGCCGGGGACTATTCGCTGCGCGCCGTCCTTGAAGACACCTGGGATATTCTCGGCGATGGCAAGCTCCTGATCGAGAAACTGGCCTTTGATTTCGCGTATACATCGGTCGAACCTGCGGGCACATCAGGTTTCGTGTTGGGTGTTTTTATGATTGCCGGGGTCGAGGTTGAAATCAGCGCCGCGCATAATTCGCAGCCCAATACAGGCTGGCAGTTCAAGGGTAGCACCGGCATGGGCCAGCAAATCCCCATCGGCGCGCTCATCCAGGACCTGGTCAATCTGTTTGGCGACGTGACATTGCCCTCGACCCTTGCCGACCTGACTATTGCAAACTTAATCGTAGAGTTCAACACTCTGACCCGAAACTTCAAATTTACCGGTGAAGCGAAGTTTCCCATAGACGATCAAGCAGTGGACATCACCGTGACCATCGAGGTAACGAACCAGGGCACGAACTACACCAAGGCCTTCGGCGGCTGGATCACGATCGGGTCGTTGCAATTCACGCTCAACTTCATTCAAAACAACACGTCGGATTTTTTCGTCGCCACTTACAGCCACACGGGCGAGCCACAGGCGGTCTCGATCAAAGACCTGATGGCGTCGGTTTCATCAAGCGTCGCGGCTTATATTCCCGACGTTCTGGAGGTCGAATTAAAAGACGTCTTATTCGCCTACAGCAAGACGACCGGAACCAGCCCGGAGACCAAATTCCTCTTCGGCTTCGATGTCGGCACCGGCATCAACCTCTCGAACCTGCCGCTGGTCGGCCACGAGTTTCCACCCGATCAGACTATTGGCGTCGATGATCTACAGGTGCTGGTCGCCTCGAAACTGTTCAACCTGTCGCTGGTCTCGCAACTGAACGCGCTGTTTCCTGAAGGCGTCACCAAGCTGCCGTCGCGTGATCTGAATTCGGGACTGAGCATTTCAGCCATCATGCAGTTTGGTGGCTCGCCTGACACGCTCGATCTCCCGGTTGCCAGCGACAGCCCTACGACTCAGGCGACAACGAGTTCCACGACGGGCATGACCACAACGGCCGGCAGCACCAGTACCTCAACCGACAACATCAAATGGTTCACGCTGCAAAAAGCTTTTGGGCCGGTCAGCTTTCAACGGGTAGGCGTGCAATACAAAGACGAGGCGGTGTGGTTCCTGCTCGATGCAGCGATTACGGGAGCGGGCCTGACCTTGAGCCTTAACGGCTTGTCCGTAGGCTCACCGCTCGATGCGTTCGACCCGCAGTTCAACCTGCTCGGCCTCGGCGTCAGCTATCAGAGCGGCAGCACCGTCACCATTGGCGGCGCGTTCCTCAGAAAACAGGTCACCACCGGTGGTGAAACGTATGACGAATACGACGGTGCGGTGGTCATCAAAGCCGAAGAACTCACCCTCTCTGCGATGGGTTCTTATGCCGAACTGAAGGGCCAACCCTCACTGTTCGTTTATGGCCTGCTGGATTATCCCATCGGCGGCCCGGCTTTCTTCTTTGTGACGGGACTGGCCGCAGGGTTCGGCTACAACCGCAAGCTGATCGCGCCGACGATCGATCAGGTCGCCAAGTTCCCGCTGGTCGAAGAAGCGATCAACGGGATACGCACGCCCAGCGCGCTCACGGACGAATTGACCAAGCTACAGCCCTACATCCCGCCATCGATTGGCGATAACTTCCTGGTGTTCGGCGTTAAGTTCACGTCCTTCAAGCTCATCGATTCGTTCGTGCTGCTCACGGTGATGTTCGGCAAGCGGTTGGAAGTCAATGTGCTGGGGCTGTCGAGCTTGATCGTGCCGACGCCCGTACCCGGTAACAACCCGGTCACGCCGCTGGCCAAAGTGCAGATGGAGTTGAAGGCCACTTATTACCCGGACGACGGGTTGTTGGCCATCAACGCGCAATTGACGAGCGATTCGTACATCATCTCCAGAAATTGTCACCTCGCCGGCGGGTTCGCTTTTTACACATGGTTCACGGGCGATCATGCCGGGGACTTCGTGCAGACGCTGGGCGGCTATCATCCCAACTTCAACAAGCCGTCGCATTACCCGAAGGTGCCGCGCCTGTCGTTCAACTGGAAGGTCGACAATAACCTCACGCTCAAGGGCGATGCCTATTATGCGATCACGCCGTCGACCTTGATGGCGGGCGGCAGCCTGGACGCCTCGTGGAAAGACGGCGACATCAAGGCGACCTTCAAGGCTAAAGCCGATTTCCTGATTTCGTGGAAGCCTTATCATTACGACGCGCATATCAGCGTCAACGTCAGCGCCTCGTATAAATTCAAAGTCAGCGTGCTCGGGGCCACTGTGCATAAGACCATCTCGGCAGATGTCGGGGCTGACGTGCACATCTGGGGGCCGGAGTTTTCCGGCAAAGCGAGCGTCGATATTTCGGTGATCTCGTTCGACATCACCTTCGGCAGCCGGTCCCCCGAAAAGAAAGTGGCCATCGATTGGCAGACATTCAAGGAATCTTTCCTGCCGGCCAGCGAGACGGTCGGCATCTCCGTAGGCGACGGGCTGGTGAGCGCGCCGCAGACCCAGGAGACCTATTGGGTCATCAATCCGAAACACTTTTACCTCGTTTTGAATTCTGCAATCCCGGCAAAAGCAGCCTATAGGTTGAACACCAAACAATCCCTTGTCGGGACGGACCAAACCCCATTCGGCATTGGGCCGATGGAGTTGAAAGCCGAAAAGTTGAGTTCCGACTTCTACGTGGAAATCACCCACGACAACGTGTCCGTTGTAAACGACGAGTTTGCTTTGACGCCGATCTTAAAGAACGTTCCGGCGGCGCTGTGGGGCGAGACGATGACGCCCAGCTTGAAAGGGCCGGGGTTTATCACCAACGCGCTGTGTGGCTTCGAGGTCAGACCGGCGAATCCGCCCACCGCCGATGTGACGCAGCCTATCGCCCGTAGCAACCTGCAATACGACTCTACGCCTGTTGATAACGCCTTCGCGTGGGCAAGCACTGAAACCTTCCAGGCCACCACACAGAATGACTCGCAGCGGGAAGCAAACATTCGCACCACGATTGTGAGCGACGACGCGGCGGCAGCCAGGACGCGGCTGATGGCAACGATGGGCGTCACGGTGGCGATCAATTTGAGCGAAGCGACGGCAGACGCTTTTCTCATCGCACCGCTCATTGAAGCATGAAGCGAGGGCATTCCTGGGGCGCGGGCGCGCTCCCAGGTGGGAGATAAGATGACTGACACAACGCCAGATGATCAGAGTAGCGGCACCGGAACCATAGAGTTTCTCGACCACCATTACCCGCCTCTGGAAGCGGGCGGTTATCAAATCACCTTCACGCAGGAGCTACACGAGGGCGCACCCACCGAGGCGAAGGTGCTGCTGTTAACTGATGGCTTGTCGCGCACCTTCGAGGTGGCGGGCGAGCGGTTTCAGTTGCCGAGCGAACTCATCCACTCAGTCTTTCCCCCCGATAGCAGCAAGGGCGAATACGCCAACATCCTGCCGCACATCATCTTCAATCGCAGCACCTTGCCCTGGGAGCGGCGCGCAAATCAAGACGTCAAGGCCGCGCCCTGGCTCGCCCTGCTCCTGTTTACCGAAGACGAGAAACCCACCGAAGAGAAGTCTACCCTGCAAGTCATCACGCTCGATCAACTCATCAACTCATCAAGCAGCAATGTGGTCTTCCCGCAGATCATCTTAGAGAGCGCACAGCACGAAGATGACAAAGTAACGGTCATTGATGTGCCGCAGAGCCTGCTCAATACGATCATGCCGATGACCGCTGACCTGCAACTTCTGGCGCACGCGCATCAAACCAAAGACGAAGAGGGTAACTTGACCGACGATGAGCAGGCCGTGATTATCTGCAACCGCCTGCCGCTGCCAGGCAACGTCAACACCGTGCATCTGGTCTCGGTCGAAAACCGTTTCACCGCCGACAGGTTCGACGTGCCAGCCGACAACGAAAGCCAGTTGATCCGCCTGGTCAGTTTGCAAAGCTGGTCGTTTACCAGCACGGACGAAGATAAAAGTTTCAAAGGCTTGCTCATGAGTCTCAATTGCGAACCCAGCGCCTTGTGCCTGACCCTCACCGACGAGGTTGCAAGCACAGAGGCCGCGCCGTATATGCAGATGGGCTATACGCTGCTGCGGCACAGTTTGCGACAGGGCGAGACCACCGTCTCCTGGTATCACGGGCCTTTGAGTGTTGGCGAGAATACGACCGAAGTATCGCTACCCGCTAAGGCAGCCGATGCGCTGATGCGGTATAACCCGGCGACCGGCATATTCGACATATCCTATGCGGCGGCCTGGGAACTGGGGCGCTTGCTGGCGCTACAGAGCAAGCAATTTTCCATAGACCTTTACAACTGGAAGCGCGCCCACGCACAACAACTCAAACAGGCCGAGCAGCAGTTGCTCTATCCTGCACTCGCAGGGCGGAACTCATCGAGTGAAGCGATTGCATTGCCCGATTCGATAACTGTCTGGTTCAACAACCTGAGCGAACTGGAGGGCGTGCCGTTCAATTACCTCGTGCCGGACCAGCGGATGCTGCCGACCGAAGCGATTCGGTTTTTTTACGTCGATGGGTTATGGGTTGATTGCCTGCTGGATGGCGCGTACAGCATCGGGCGGGCGACGACAGCAGATTATGAGCTGGATCAATCTCAAGAGGAGAATCCCGCCTCAAGCCCTTACGAAGAACTGACCGGCTTTCTGTTGCGGTCGGACGTGGTATCGGGCTGGCCCGGACTGCTGGTAGATGGCTACAGTGCGGATTCCGCGCCGCTCAACCTGTTACGCATGGACAGGCTGTCTGAGAATGTGCTGCTCTGCCTGTTTGAAGGAGAGGTCTTCAGCGTTAATATTCACCAAAAGCCCGAGACACTGCACTTCGGATTGGACAGGGGCGACGAGCAGCCCGAAGAGTTCTACAAAATGCTCAGGGATGCCGATGGCATAGAAAACCAGGACCCAGAAAACGAGAGCTTAGTCCTCAAACCGATTCCCTGGCGCGACCAATCGAGAAAGGTTCTCGACATTCATTCGATGGCCGAAAATATTCGAGCTAATTTGGACCTGGAATCTTTCACTTCTGCCGAGTTTGCCTTGCAAATGATCGAGGGTGTAGAGATGGTTACCTTCGAAAGTTCGGGATGACTGAAAGTTCCGACTACGCCGCCCAAAAAGAAACATAAATCCTAGCTGACCATCAGACTAGATTGTTGTGCGGCTCTCTTTTTTCTTGTATCACCCTTGTATCACTACCAGTCGACATAGACTCGAATCTAGGCAATCACAAGCAAACTCGAAATGACGAAAACCCTAATAGAAATGGACACAAGAAAACAGGGCTGAACTTGCGCAAAGAGCTTCGCCGAGACTGCAAAACCTTTACACGTCGGTTCGATTCCGACCGCCGCCTCCACAACCTCAATAAATTCAGTAGCTTGCAGGTACTACTACTAGTCCCACATTTTCGTGTGTGTCACTATCGGTTCACCGGCGCGCTAACAAATGCGAGTGGGAAACACACGCCACGCTCGAAATGTTGGAAAATGCTAAAGAAATCGCGCGGGCCGGGATGATCGAACTCTTACCGAGATGTAAAAGCCTTTATTCATCGGTTCGATTCCAGTCGCTGCAGTTACCAAGCAGGATTTGCCGACGCCTCAGCACGGGTACCAGAATGACGTTTCTTTTCTTGTATCACTCTTGTATCACTAGCAGTCGAGATAGAGCCGAATTTAGGCGATCACACGTAGACTCGAATGCTGAAACCGCGAATGAAAATGGACACAAGAGTTCAACTTACTCTGGCAGTTAATTTATCAACCACTAAGGCGCAAAGGCACAAAGAAGAATAACAGGGGTGATGACCTCTTAATAGCATAGATCGCGCACATCTATTGTCACCGAAATTGCGATTGAGCGAGCGTACTCCCTATGCTATAAGTCGATAGCTCGCTTCTTGATAATGAGCGCCCGAGAAAAGACCAGCTTATGCTCCTCGCCCGGGCAGTTCAGAAAGTGCGGGGAGTCTAACGTGACACCCCGGTCAAACCGCGCTCCAATGGCTCACTCTCTGACTTCTAAGGACACTATCTGGCGCGTCCGAATTTGTCACATCAGTCTTGACCGAAATCGCTGTGCTTAACCCATGCTCGACATCAGCGGAGATCGTCAATGGAGAGAGGAGTCTCTCTGAGAGAATCCACCTACCAGGCTTGAACCATCATGCCGCGGTAATGCGGTGGAGAGGAGAAAGCGATGCCCAATGGAGCCGCCACCCTGCGTAGGCTTTTTGCTCAACCAGGTATTATTCGCTTAATCGGAGCACACAACGCGCTGGGCGCGAAGATGGCTGAACGTGCGAATTTCGATGGAGTTTGGTCGAGCAGTTTCGAGATCTCGGCATCTCATGCGGTGCCCGATGCCAGCATTCTCACCCAGAGTGAACACCTGGCGGTGGCGCGAACGATGTGCGCGGCGGTTGATGTGCCCGTCATCGCCGACTGCGACACGGGTTATGGTGACAGCTTCCAGTTTGCACACGCGGTTCGCCGCTTCGAGGAAGCGGGAGTTGCCGGCGTCTGCATCGAAGATAAGACATTCCCAAAACTCAACAGCTTTGCACCCGGCAAACAGGAATTGGCTTCGATAGATACATTCGTGGAAAAGCTGCGCGCGGGCAAACGAGCACAGCAAAACCTGGATTTTGTAATTATCGCTCGCGTCGAAGCGCTGATTGCCGGCGGCGACATCCAGGAAGCGCTCGCACGCGCATGTGCCTATGCGGATGCCGGCGCTGATGCCGTGCTCGTGCACAGCAAGTCCCCTACGATAGACGAACTGGCAATTATCGCGCGGGCTTGGGATCGGCCCACGCCGCTTGTTTCCATACCCACCGCCTATTATCAAACAACGGTCGAGGAGTTGGCGGCGCTTGGCATAAAGATGGTCATATATGCCAATCACGGGCTTCGATGCGCACTCCGTGCGATGGAGCGCGCATATGCCGAGATTATGCGCAGCGGCTCGACTGCTTCAATCGAAGATCAACTATGGCCGATGAGGGCAATCTTCGAGTTGCAGGGCGGCGTTACGGACATCGAACCAATTGCAGCAAACGCCATTAGCGCGAAAGGCGGGCAGTGAATAGTAGCCTCTCATTCACCGCGCTTCTCCGCGACACCGGTTTCGATTTTTTTACCGGCGTGCCTGACTCGACTTTCAAACACATGCTGCGAGAGATCGAGGCCCGGCCCGAGTTCAACTACGTTCCCGCAGTCTCTGAAAACGTGGCCATCGGCCTTGCGGTTGGAGCATATCTTGGCGGGCGCCGTCCCGTCGTCCTGATGCAGAACTCCGGGCTGGCGCTGGCGTTGAACCCTTTGGCGTCGCTGGCCGCGCTTTATCGGGTGCCGCTTTTGCTCATCGTCGGATGGCGTGGGCATGATGGAAAAGATTCGCCTGAGCATAGTCTGATCGGCGCCAACACTTTGCAGCTGCTGGAGACTCTCGATCTGCCGTTGTATGTTCCGGACGCCGATTCGCTGGAGCGCGACCTTCGCCAGGCCGCTCGCACAATGCAAGAGCGACGTGCGCCGTGCGCCCTGGTTTGTCGGCCCGGAGTTCTGACATGATGAGACGCGGTCAAGCCATCGCTGCTATCCTTGGACAAATTCGTAACGAGTTGGTCGTCGCTGCCAACGGATGGATCAGCCGCGAGACCTGCGCGGCGCACGACCGCGCGGAAAACTTTTACATGCTGGGTTCGATGGGGTTGGCTTCGTCGATAGGACTGGGTCTGGCGCTCGCACGGCCCGAACGGCGCGTCGCGGTGTTTGACGGTGACGGGAATCTGCTGATGGCGCTGGGCACCCTGGCGATGGTTGCGGAACGACATCCACCGAACTTTTTCCACTTTGTATTTGATAACGAAGTCTACGGCTCAACGGGTGGCCAGCGCTCGATCTCCGCGCAGGTCCCCCTCGACGCAGTGGCACTGGCAGCCGGTTATCGGCACGTGCTTCGGGTTACCGAAGCGGGCGAACTCGTCGCGGCTGTCGCCGACCTTCTGGAGAAAACCGGCCCCTCCTTCTTACTGATAAAGGTGCGGCCTGAAGCAGATGGTGAAGCACCCAGAGTGCCGCATGAGCCGGAGTGGATTGCCGAGCGATTGCGACAGACGGTTGTTGGCCGGAAGTAATCGTCGAATTTTTTGGTCTTGCTGAAAGTCACCTGAGACATGCCTTCACTTGATTGGAACCGCAAATGGGGAGCGATGCTCTCCGACTTTTCGCCTGGCGCTGATGAAGAGCATTTTGGCGATCGTTGGGGCCATCCGGAGTCCTTTGCTCCGCTGCTGGAAATGCGGCGTAGATTTATCGAGCCGTATTTCGTTCCCGGCAACACCGTACTTGAAATCGGCGCCGGCGGAGGTCGCTGGACCCAATATTTTCGGAGCGCCGGGCAACTCATCATAGTTGAGTTCAACCCTGAGTCATTCGACTACCTGCGTCAGCGCTTTCCTGAACTACGCTTTACGCCTTACCAGACGCGCGGGTACGAAATGGCCGGCGTGCCGAAAGCGTCTGTTGATTTGGTCTTCACGTTCGATGTCTTTGTCCACCTTGAGCCGGAAGGGATCCAGGCTTATCTGATCGAGATTGAACGCGTGCTGAAACCGGGGGGCGTCGCCGTGGTTCACTACGGCGACATTCGGAAAAGGACCGCCCGAGAGAACCCCGGCTTTTCACGAATGACCCGGGCAGTCATGGAAGAGTTGATCGCCGGCACAAACCTGCGCGCGTTGGACCACGACGAAGAAACAATGTTTCATAGCAACCTCGTCGCCCTGATTCGTTGATGCGGATCTTACACATTCTCTCGCAGCGGCCTGGCCGTTCAGGCAGCGGCATTTTTCTTGCCGCGATGGTTCGCCAGGCGGCGCGCTCCGGCTATGAGCAGCATGTGGTTGTTGCCGGTCCACCGGGCACGTCAGCAGCAGAGTTGCCGCCGCTAACTGCCGAGCAGGTTTCGCCGATCCTTTTTCCCTCAGAGGACGCTCCGTTCCCACTTCCAGGCAATAGCGATGTAATGCCCTACCCGACGACCGTGTTCTCACGGATGACCAGGCTTCAGCTCAAACAGTACTTGACGATCTCGCGCCGCGTAATGGAGGCCGCCCGCTCGAAGTTTCGGCCGCACGTGGTGCACGCTCACCACCTCTGGCTGATGACCGCGCTGGCGCGCGAAGTCTTCGCTGACTTCCCGATGCTGGCCAGCTCTCACAATGCCGAACTGCGACAGATGATCAAGGCCCCGCACCTGGCGCCGCAAGTGCTCCCGGCTGTGCAGGCGATTAACAAGATCTGCGTATTGACTCCGCAGTCGCTCAGCGACACGGTAGAGCGCTTCGGCGTGGACGCAGACCGAATCGCCGTGACGGGCGCGGGATTTGACGCGGACCTATTTCATTTTTCATCAGCGTCGCACGCGAAAATCGTGACTGAGCTGCGTGAGCGATTCGGCATCATACTGCCCGACGGCAAAGAAACGCGACTCGCTACTTTCGTGGGCAGACTGTCGTCTCCCAAGGGCATACCATTTCTGATCGAGGCGGTCAGCAGATTGGAATGCGAGACGCCGCCTTTCCGCATTATCCTGGTAGGAGCAGTTGGCAGCGGCGAAGATGGCCGCAAGGTGGACGCATTGGTAAAAGCCGCCGGTCCGTCGGTGATTCACCTCGGCGCCCAACCGCAGGAAGTCGTCGCCAAGCTGCTTCAAGTGAGCAGCGTCTTTGTCCTGCCGTCACTCTTCGAAGGGTTGCCCTTGACGATGCTCGAGGCCCTCGCGTGCGGCTGTCCTGTCATCGTGAGCGCCTTACCTACTGTGCAAAGTTGGGTGCCGAAGCAGTGGCAGCAGGAGGGGTTCATTCAGTTGGTTCCGGCGCTCGCGACGACTCACGCCGACGAACCGGTCGCATCCGATGTGCCCCGTTTTGTGGCCGACGTTGCCGCCGCGCTAAAACGTCAACTCGCTCATCCGCAGGCAACCAAACGCCGGCGCATCTTAGCTGACAGACTGCTGCCACATTCATGGGCTGAAGTCTTCAAACGATACGAGCGAGTCTATCGCGAGATTGTCGGCGGCGAATTGACGACCGACAGCCACTCGTGTCGCGTCCCGGAAAAAGTCATTCACGGAGGCGTGCGATGATGGCGGGGCGAGGTGGAACTGCCCGCCGGCTCTTGCGTAGCCTGACGGTGGCGGTGCTGGTTGACAAGGAAGTTCTGATCCCCGGAACTTCGCGATTTGTGGCCGGCGAGGGGGATCGCCCCGTCGTCAATGCGCTCCGCCGCCTGGTTGAGAAAGTGGTCGTCGGACCGTACACGAGTGCCGCTGGATTGTTTAAATGGATCGAGGATGTAAAGCCGGATCTCATTTTTAACCTAACCGAGCAAGCGGATGGGGACCGGGGGAGAGACGGCCATATCTGCGCCCTTTTGGAATTGCTCAAACTCCCGTACACGGGAACCGGGCCGAGGGGCCTGACGCTTTGCCGCGATAAGGCCGTCAGCAAACTGATCGCCTCTCGTGAGGGATTCAGGACGCCGGAGTACTTCGTGCTGCAGGCCAGCGCGCCTCGTCTGCCGCCCCGGACAACGTTCCCTCTCGTCGTGAAGCCGCGCTTTGGCGATGCTTCGGAGGGAATCACTCAAGCGTCACTCGTACACACGAAGGAGGCCCTCCTCAACCGCATTTTGGTTCTCGAAGCAAGCGATACAGAGGACATCATCTGCGAAGAATTCATTCCGGGACGCGAACTGCTCGTCGGAGTAATTGGCCGGCGAGTAATGCCCGTGAGAGAGCTTATTGTCGGTCGCACGTCATCAAACAAACCCCGGCTCGCCTCTTACCGTCTGAAACACGACAGAGTCTATCGACAGCGCTGGCGAGTGCGGACGGACTTTGCCGGTTTGACGTCACAGCAAGAAAGAAAAGTGAAGGAACTGACGCGGCGGACGTTTGAGGCACTGGACTTGAAAGACTATGGCCGCCTGGACTTGAGGTTGAGCCCGTCTGGAGATTGGGTATTTCTGGAGGCCAACCCCAACCCCGGATTGACGCCGTTCAACCGCTCGCTAGCCGGCATCTGGTCGGGGATTGATTACGAAGAGCTTATTAAACAGATCACGATTCGAGCACTCCGAAGAGATTATTGAAGGCGTCGTAGTGTCAGAACCGGGAGCGCTAGCGACCGGATCAAATGCGCGTTTGATTAGACTGACTTCCTGATCCGGTCGCTGCCGCTCGCGGTTCTGACACGGCGAGATTAGCCTCGAGACCAATTACGCCATTACCCATTAGAGTGAATGCGACGCCATGGATGAACAGGATAAGTTAAATACTGAAGTGAACGATGAGCACCGGCGCCACTGGGAAGGGCAGGGTTACTTGCTCTTGCCGCAAGTACTGTCGCCCGCAGACACGGCGCAGCTCCTCGACAGAGTGGACGCATTGCTCGAGTCTTGTGATAAGAAGCAGTTGTTCTCACAACAGACCGCCGCGGGATCGGGCGGCGCTCCCGACGAGGACTTGAGAACATTCAAGATTGCGTCAGCAATTAACCAGACCGATGCGCTGGACTCGTTGATTGATCATCAGAGCACTTTCCCCTGGCTCCTGGCGTTGATCGGACCTTATCTCCAGATTCTCGGAACGGAAGTATTCGTTCGCCTGCCAGGCCCGGGCACGGAGCCTTTGGTGGAATGGCACACGGACGGCGGGCCGGCGTTGTCGCGCTTCCTGCCCTCCGCCGGCAATCCCGTCCTGCAAATGAAAGTGCAGTTCTTCCTGACTGACCTCTCCGAGTTCGACAAGGGTAATTTCATGCTCGTCCCCGGCAGTCATCGACGACACTTTCCCGATCGAGAATTCTCGTTTGCGTCGCCGCCCGCGGGTGCAGTCCAGCTCAGGGCGAGGGCGGGCGACGCGCTTCTTTTTCCCTGGTCTTTGTGGCATGCCGTAGCGCCCAACCGCAGCAACTGCGCACGCAAGAGCATCACCTTCCGGTATGGGCCGACGTGGAGTCGTCCTTATGACTATGAACGGCTCCCGCCGGAAGTGCTGGCGCGAATGACGAGCCGTCGGCGACGCCTTTGCGGCGATTTAGGCGAGGGAGCGCATCCCTCTTCCTTTTTCTATCCAGACCCGGCTGAGCAACTGCGGCTTATGTCGGACGATGAAGGCGCAGCGCCTCGTTGAGGGGCTGGTCAGAAGTTAACGCCGATACCGCGTCACGAAGCGTACGGGCAATCGCGCCGTGGGATCGCGCGCAGGCGATGATCGCATCCAGATCAGAGTAGAGCCGTTCGACATCTTCGGCGTGACGGCTCAATGGGCTGGTGCCGACGAATGCTTCCGAAGAGTGGAACATCACATTCACAATCCGGAATCCTCTTTGAAGAAGCGCACGAGTAGCGCGCACTAACTGAGCGCGCGGGTGCTTCAGCGGCCGCACCCACACCAACTCCTGAAGACGCAATGCGGCCAGTGTGCGACGCAGCACAGGGGCCAACGAAACGCCTTCGGCGCGGCAGCCGGCCGCGCGGGCGATTGCCAGAGATCCTTCTGCGCCACCCAGCAAGCCAATCGGAGCGATTGATGCAGGAACCTCCCAAAGCGTACCCACCCGATGCGGCTGCAAACTGTCTCTCGTTAAGAAAGAGCGAAAATCCGGACCGAGCCGTCGCAGGCCTGATCGATCACGAAAATCTATGCCCGGCGGAACACTTGAATCGATTTGGTAACCCAACTCGGCGAGGTGTTGTAGTTCAATCGAGTCAATCGCCCAACGACCGGCGCGATAACTCACCGGACGCGCGTCAAACGCATCCTCGTGCGCGGCCAGCAACGAGCGATGCTTCGCCAAACGCACATCCGGGCTGTACTCGCCGATGAAGGGACGGTTGGAGCGGTCGAAGTCGGCGAAGGGCGGTGTCTCCCAGCCATGCAGGTGCCCGGCGATCTCATCACCTTCCGCGGCGGCAGCGCGCAGGACGCGGGCACTCTCCCGGTCGCGCGCGATTGAATAAGAGGTCATCCACGTGACCGGCGCTTCGTGGCGGCGGAAGAAGTCTTTAAGTTGGCCAAGACCGCGCGTGTTCCGAAAGGCAAAAGGAGGCAGACTGCCGTCGGCCAAAGCGGGCGCCCACTGATCGTCAGGTTCGGTGTCTACCGTGAAGATTAAGCTCGGACTCATCAAATCACAGGTTACGCCATCAGCTTAGTAGTGTCTTACTTTGCGGTTTTCTTTGCGGCTTTGCGGCTTGGCGTGAAACTACCACGCGGAAAATATTTCACGCAAAGACGCGAAGGCGCCAAAATGCGCAAAGTCCAAACTTAGACACTACCATCAGCTTCGAGCAGCGGACGAAGCGCCAATGCCATGCGCCTCAGATCGAATTCTTCGAGATCCTGGTGCACGGGCAAGCATAGGATTTCTTCGCGCAACACGCGGCTGTCAGGAAACCGTTCGGTGTCCATCGCCGGGTGACTGAACATGCCAAAAATGAAAGTTTCAACCAGAGCTGCCTGAAGTCTAACCAGTACCTCCGTGCGATGGCGAACGAAGATCGGCAGGTAAAGCGGACAAGTTTCCGCCGGCAACGCGGAAAGAACCGGACGGTAATTCCGAACACCGCACAGCATCGAGTCGAGTTGGAGGTAATTTCGACGGCGTCGCTCGACCACCCTCCCGGTATCCAAACGCTGAATCATCGCTAGCGAAAGCCTTGAGATGCCGCGTCCGTAAATCCATTCGCCTTCAAAGATTCGTCGCCTGGCTGTCACCACTCGATCTCCGAACCGTCTGGCTAACTCCTCCTTACGATTCCGTCCGTTCTGAGCAAAGATCGTCTTCGCTCTCCGCTTTCTGCGGCCAGCGTGCCAGGCAATTGTCGGGCGTGCTTTTGTTGGCTGCAATGAAAATTGATGCCCCGTGAGGTCACTCAGTTCCGATTGCTCGACGCGTAAAGCGCCGCCGTCACTCGTACCCAACGTTTTGTAAAGACTAAAAGTAGCCGCCTGACCAAACGTGCCGAGTTCACGTTCCTCCAAGCGTGAAAGAAAAGCGTGCGAACAGTCTTCCACCAGCGGCACTCCACGCTGACGACATAGCGCGACAACAGAGAACGTGCTGCGTTGAGGGAAGCCGAAGTAATGTATCAGCAGCACTGGGCCCGGCTCGTCACGTAGCCCATTGGCGAGATCATCAACGTCGACGTTCAAATCTTTGTTTACCTGGTAGAAGCGCGGCGGGAAACCTGCATCGGCGGCAGCGCGCACTTCCATGCCGCAGTGATACGAAGGCATCCACACTGGCGTCTGATTCGGGTATCCGAATGCGCCGAACAACGAATGTATCGCGTCACGAGAAAAATGATAGAGATGCGGCGCCAGCTGAAGCGCGTCAGCCATTGCAGGCGAGTGTGGCCGGGCCAGCACACGAAGTGAGGCGTGAGGCTGCGAATGTATCGGACTTCCAATCATGGCTGCGCTTCCTCACGCCACGAGGCAGCTATCTCCCGACGGATCGTGGCTTCATCCGACATGAGCAGCCGCGAGATCAAAGTTGGCTCGCGCGAGCGCAAAGTTTCGGGAAGCTTACCCTGCGCGCTGCATACGGCATCGACAAACGGACCTGTGAGCGTTGGACTGCAACTACACAAGAGGTTTGGCGGGTGGCGGTCTCCGAACAAGCGCCTCATCACGTGGGCCATGACCAGGGAGTAACGAATCGAACCGCGTCCGTCGATGATCCCAGCAACACCGAGCCGAAACAGGAACAATGGCGTAAAGACATCCAGCGACCAGCGACCTGAGAGGCGGCGCAACAACTCCTCTAACGATGCGGCATCCGCACGGCCAATGTTGAAGACTTCGGTTCCCTTTGTGCTGACGAGGAGATGATCCGCGCCCCGCCGCTGTAGGCGCAACGAACGCCGCATACCAGTTTCCGCGTCAGCCAACGCCAGCGGAACATGACCCGGTTCTTTGCTGCTGAAATTGAGATCGCCTCCGTCATCGAACTGCATTGCCTGGTTGACGCTTTCGATGAAGAGAGCGTTACGCTCGATGAAAATGGCGAGGGTCGCCGCTACCGAAGGAAGCAGCTCATCGCGGGCGAGCAGTTTGCTGAGCGACACCAGCGGCAAACGGAATCCCAGTCGGTGAAAAACACGGGCCGACCAAAAGCTGTTGAACTCGCCGGTGTTTTTGGCGGCGACGCGCGCCGCTTCATAGTCGCTTAGGAGAACTCTCAGCCTCGCAAATGCCGCTTTCTTCGAGAAGGATTCTTCAGGCAGCCACTTCGCGGTGTGCGTGATCATTCCCTTAAGATTCTCAGCTACCTCTGCCAGCACTTCCACTGAAGGCGGCGGCACAAAGCGAAGATCCTTGCCTCGGTGCGTCCGCATCGAACGACAAAATCTGAGCGGCATCAGGCCGTCAGGGGCGCTGGCACTCGGCAGCGCCGTGCGCGTCATCCAGGGGTCCGAGCCGAGCGGAGCGTAGTCGGCAAACGCGTAAACGGATGTGCCGCCAAAATCTTCGAGCGCGTCAAGCTTGGCCAGGACCGCAGGGTAATAGTCGACGTAGGGCTGCTGTCCGGCGAAACACGGACGAGCCGCCTGGTCTGGCCACGATGGGATTTTTACACCTGCTCGATCGGCAAAATGAATCGCGCCCTCTCGTATCGCTTTCCACAGAAGGAGTTGGCGAGGCTCAACCGGCATTTTCGCCAAAAGCGTGGTGAACTGTGCGGGCTCGTCTACCGCGCACGCCTGCTTAATCAGGGGAGCCAGCTTTTGGCTGCGAGTAAAAACCTGGGATAGTCGCATAATTGAACGAAGACACGGCGAGCCTTAAAGAGTAAGGAGAGCAGTGAGAGTTTCACTACTCGCTCAAAAAAGAACTCATGCTCTCTTCGGCACAACTCTATTGTCGTTACGCAGTCGGGATCAAGCTTTACCCATAACTGTGTGTTCAATTTGGGATTGACTTTTCAGCCGTTGCCGGATAGATTGCGCGCACCTCGCGAAAAAGGCGGTTTAGATTTCACGCCTTAGCCACCACCAACGCTCTACACCTCTTTCGCAACCCGACGAATTTACCGCGAAAGGATCCGGGCACAAAGGTGCGCCAAGTCGTTTCGTTGAAGCAGTGACCGGGACCTTGCCCCAGACCGAACACAGCGGTCCGACCTCCGGCTTGCATATATATGTGGGTTAACACACAGACCTGCTTTCCTTCGAATGCTAAAAAGCACGATCATCCCTACCCTTAGGAATCAGCTTCGATTTCCATCCGGTGCAAATGAAAGGATCTCGTCTTGCCTGTAGAAACATCCAACAACGTCAGCCTGACATCGCAATGGTTCATCCGTCCTGGGTGCGAGGACGAGGTGATCGAAGCCGTCACCCGATTGGCGGCCGAGGTCGAATCGCAACAGCCCGGCACGCTGACCTATCTGGTGCATACGCAGTGGGCGGGCGATGGCGACTTGCAGTCGTTGCCGCCGTTCAATCCGCTTTCATTGCTCTTCTTCGAGGTGTACCGCGACGCGCAGGCGTTCAAGGATCACGTTAACGGCCCTCTGTTCACGCAGTTCGTGCAGCAGTACGGCGACCTCTTCATTACGGCCGGCGGCAAGTCCATCGCTGAAGGCGACCGGCCCTACACCACGGTGCAGTTTTTATCGCGGCGTGCGGGATACGTTCGCAACCTCGCGCCCGGTTCGGTGTCTGTCGGCGAGGGCGAGCCGTCGTCCGCCAACCAGCACCCGGCGGTCATGTTCGAGGCCATCGCCAACAACCAGAGCGCCGCGCAGTCCTTCTATTCGCAGGTCTTCGGTTGGACTTATCAGACCGGCACGGGCGGCTTCGCGTATGTGCACTTCCCCGTCGAGACGAGGCCGCTACTCGGCGGCATCGGCCAGGCGGACAGTTCCGTGCCGGGATTCGAGCCCGGCCACAGCTTTTACATTCTCGTGGACGATCTTGATGCCGCAATTGCCCGCGCCGTGTCGGCCGGCGGTACAGAGTACATGGATCCGACGGGCGTGGACGGTTATCGCTTCGCCATGATCCGCGATCCGGAAGGAAACCCGGTTGGATTGATCGAACCGTTCGTCGAGTAAGGCGCGCCGTAGCGTTTGTCATGCGGCGCGGTTTAGTGAACCGATTCTTCATCGTAAGGGAGAGATACATGAGTTACCTCAATGCGCTAAGGCTGCACTTCGCAGGCCAGTTTCAGGCCAACGTGTCGTCAGTCAACAACGACCCGGACCACTTCAACAACGCGACGTTTAGACCCAACTATCAGAAAATGCAGGGGCCGGGCGGTGTCCCGCCCAACGGCTGGTTCAATCCACAGGGTGATGCCGCCTTTCGCCTGCGCGGGTGCAAAGTCACCGCTGCGTGGATGCCTTCCGGGCCGGTGTCCGCTCCCGATAAGGTGATTAGTTACATCATTGCCGATTCCGACGAACAGGCGCCTGCCAAGCTCGTTGACCTCGATAGCGAGCAGCAGTTGACGTCGGAAATCTGGGGCTTGCAGGTGCGCATCGCTGACCAGGAGGGCAACACGGTTATGTGCAGCGATTTCGAGGCGGCCGCGTTTATGGACATCTGGGGCCGCAGCACCGGCGGCGGCGGCGATGTCAATGCCGGGGCCATGTATCAATCGGTGCTGACCAACGTGACGTGGGGCGACGTCTCGGACTCGCCGTTCCTGACTGCCTTGCAGCAGGCCTCAGCCGACGGGCTGTTGTCGATCAAATTCAACGTGGACGGGTTAAGCATGGACTTCCAGTCGCCTGACTTCATGTGCGGCCGCATCGCCGGCACCATCGGCCCGGCCGCCCCAGACGAACCGCAACAATTGCTAATCGGTCGGCAGTTCATGGCCGACTGTCCTGTGACTGGGGGGTTCCCATTCCCCAATGGCCAAATCAACTTCTTCGCCGGCGTAGTCGACGGCGAGGGCGGTAATATCTACCTCGATCTGGGCAATGCCCTACCGACGGCGACTACGGGCGGCGCGATGGTTGACTTGGGCGACCTCACGCTGAACGTCTACGACCCGCTTACGACGCCCGCCAATCCGGCAGGGACTTTGACACCTTTAGGAACGATTCCGGCGAGTGAATATATAGACGCGGACTGGTACTCAGAGACGGCCGGCGTGGTGGCGCTGCCATTGAACGCGGCCCAGTTGCAAGCGATCGCTTCGGCGCAGTTGGTGCTGACCGGGAACCCGGGCGTAACCATTAGCGAGTGGAGCAGCGGCGCTTTCGTGCGCGCGGATTGCTTCGTCTACCGACTGAGTCCGGGCGACCAACCCCAGATTTCAGTATACGCAACGCAGTGGGGGCGGCGGCTGCCGGGTGTGGACATAAGCTTCGAGGCGGATCCTTCCCAGTTGCAGGCGCAGGCAGACCTTCCGGTGGCGATTCCGCCCGAAGCTCTCGGACTAAAAACCGGCGCGATCGCCACCACGGACAATAACGGCTGCGCGGTGCTGACACTTAGTCCCACCGACCCCGGGACACCGCGCTACTTCGGCAACGGCGCCGACTATGGCATCGACGGCCAGGTTTACGGCATCCGGCCGTCGTTCGTGGGGACGCAATACAACGGCGGGCCTGTAAATCAGTGGAACTTCATCAGCGTCCTTTTGTGGAGCGCCTTCACGCCGTCCAACCCGGTGACCTGGGCCGATCTGCAACCGACCTTTCAGCAGTATGCCAACTTGTATCCGGTGATGAACCGCTTCCTCAATCTCGGGGACTACAACTCGGTGGTTGCCAATGCCGGCTTGCTGATGCTGGCCTTCGGTCTGAATCCTGGTGATCCCAACGTAATGCCGGTCACCCGCGACCTCTCGCTTGCGAAGCGCAATGCGATTCTGGCCTGGCTACAAAAACCACTGCCCGCGCCGACTGGCTGGCAACCGGTAACCCCCGCACGCAAGGCGGCTGCTTTCGCTCCGACCGCCGCCGCCGCCGTACCGCTGCGCAAAGGTGGGAAAACCGCCGCCCTTGCTCGCCGCCTCATCTTGCAGAAAAAATAAAGGAGAACCGCGCCATGATTCGTCTTCAACGTTCGATGATCGCAGGGCTCGAAGGCCCAGCCCCCGCCGTAGAGAGTGTGTGGACTGCGTTGCAAAGCGCCATTGAGTTGGAACACGCCACCATCCCCGTCTACCTGTACGCGCTGTACTCGCTAAACCCAGCATCCAATCAGGAAATTGCCGGCATCATCCAGTCGGTCGTCGTGGAGGAGATGCTCCACATGACGCTCGCGTCCAATGTGCTCAACGCGCTGGGCGGCTCTCCGCAGATCGACCAGCCCGGCTTCATTCCCACTTACCCCGGGGCGTTGCCCGGCGGCGTGCAAGGCGAACTAGAGGTTAACCTGGCGCCGTTTTCGACGACCCAACTGGCCGCCTTTCTTCAGATCGAAGAGCCCGAAGATCCTTTGAACTTCCCCTCCGCTCTGGCCGAAACCGACACGATCACCATCGGCGAATTTTACACGGCGATTTCAGATGCAATTGCCGCGCTCGGCGACGGCGCGTTCGTCGACCCGCCGCGCAATCAGGTCGGACCTGATTTGATGTACGAGTCCATCGTGGTCGTCAACGTGGCGACCGCGCAGCAGGCCATCAGCACTATCGTCGAACAGGGAGAAGGAACCACGACTTCGCCCGAGGCAGTCGTCGGCATCGGCTACGCACACTACTACCGGTACATGCAGATTCAGAAAGGCCATCTGCTGGTGAAGGTTCCCGGGGCCGATCCTCCGTACGCTTACACCGGCGCGCCGGTGCCGTTCGACTCGGGGGGCGTGTATGCCGTGCCCACCAATCCGTCGCTGTCGCCCTACCCGCCGGGGTCGGTGCAGGCTTTCGCCAACGACAACTTTAATTACACCTACACCAGTTTGCTGATCGCGCTACACGAGTTGTTCAACGGCGCAGCGACCGACGATCAAATGAACCGCGCCATTGGGCTGATGATGTCGCTCAAGGGACAGGCGAAGGGGATGATGTCAGGCATTCCCGATCCGAGTGTGATCACCGGGCCAAGTTTCGAGTACCAGCCTGTTAACCCGAAGGCATAGGGCATCCAGCCTCATCCGGCGCAGTGCCCCGCGTCCGCGATTCGGGAGACGGCTCCGGTTGATTGAAGAGAAGGACAGAGAAAATGCGCAGACTAGTTTTTGTTCTTGAATTTAATCGGCTCGGCAGCACAACTCCGGACCCCAATCCGATAGTCGCGGCAAGCAACTGTGTAGTCACGATCATCACGCCGGTCGGCGTCACAGGAGTGGTCGAGCCGCTTCGGGAACAAATGACAGCGTCGTTGCAGGTCACCCCGACGAAGCCAAATCCGGACGGATCGTTCACCGAAACCGGGGTCGTCACCTTCGGCGACCCGGAAGAAAACAATACGCTGACCTTCAGTTCTATCCACTTCGGTTACATGAATGCTTACCCCTGCCCCGAAGCCCCTTTCACCGCGGGTACGGTGATGTGGGCGATTGACTCGGGTGCAGGATTCTTTGAAGGGGCGACCGGGGCCATCACGTCCAACTTCCTTCTTGACCGAAGCAACCCGAATGTAGCAGGAGAGTTGATCGCGTATCAGTTGGGCGTGGTCTATCTCCCGTAACTCAAGCTCACTTGCACCCCCGGCATGCAGATCCCATGGCAATCGTTCTTAACCAAACGCAGTAAGAGGAGAAACATAAAGATCAGTTAACGAGAGATGTTCAGGGATATTCAGAAACTTCATCACGAATTCCTCGGTCGGTTCAAGTCCGCTCGCGCCTACCAACTTCACCACTGCTGTCGGTAGTAGGAAAAATGGAGACGAAAATTCGAGTCACATCTAAGGCACAAAATAATCAGCATAGTGAGGACAGTGTAAATAATGTAATGACAAAAAAAGTCAGAATACTGAGGGAAATTGAAAAAGGCCCGAAAAGCACTGTACAAGCATGAGGTGTTCGAGTCCCCCTTCGGCAAATCAACTCCGCAAGTCCTTCCGTTTCAGTCGTTTAGCGAAGGGGTTCGAACCTGAAACTCGGCATCCCCGCAATATATAGACACCAAGCGCTGCTCCTATACAGTATTGTGTAGTTGGAAGCTAAGATTTTTGGTGTCTATTTTTTTGGTAGTTAGATCTTTGTGGCTTTGATCGATGCTAAGGCTGGTTCGAGCCTGCATACAGACCCGCTAGTCCAAACGGATTTTAAGAACGTTGTAGAGGGTACTACGTAGTCTGACGAAACGATATGAGGCAGTATTTACGCGCCTAGCGGTCGTCAAGGTATTGCTTGGTCTGGCTACATATCAACACGTAAGGCCCCCATCTTGGCCCCAACTTTTCTTCCCAAATTCAAATGAAACCTCAACGGTTTGCGTATCGACGACCTTTAGCTTCCCAAGCTGGTAATACGGGTTCGATTCCCGTCGCCCGCTCCATTTCACTCAGAAATTCTAAACTCAAGATTCAAAAGTTAGCTAAATGTTAGAAACGTCCCGCAGCTGCTTTAGGTTTTTTGGTGGCCGCAAATGTCAGCCTTTAGGGATGACACTCGCCACGGATTTTAAGTCGTGATCGCCTTCTTTATCCTTTTGGCTGATTAAGCGCTTACTTGAGTGCTAGAAGAACCAGAACTCTCTCGAGAATGCTCGAATAGATCAGAAGCACCACCCTGCTAAACCGCGGAACTGCGAACTCTTGCCGGCGGTCTTTGCGCTCGCCAACTGAGGCGTCACCGCGGCGACCACAGCGGCCGATTGTTCAGTCTGTTCAAGAACACGTTGCAGCTCGTCGATCAGCGCGGGATCCGAACGTTTCGAGAACATAAGTTTGCCGCTTGCATCTAGGTCGACGTAGACCGAATCAGCGAACCCCACCTGCCCAGTCGCTATTAGATTCGAGAGCGGCTGGACGAGTAATCTCTCGATTGAGCGCTTCAGGTGGCGCGCCCCATACTGATAGTCAATCCCTTCGCGCAGCAACATCTCCTTGGCCGCGCCGGAGCAGTGTAAGAGAAATTTCGTGCCCGCGGTGCGCATGATTCGGTCCTGTAGTGCCTGAAGTTCCAGGTCGAGAATTTGTCGCAAATCGTGCTCCTGCAAGCCACGGAAGACGACCACTTTGTTAATCCGATTCATGAATTCGGGCGAAAACTTACGCCGTGCAGCTTCGACCGCTGTGTGGAAAATCCTATGATTAACTTCAGAGGAAGAATTTGTTGTGAGGTTGCCGGGAGCAAAACCGATGCCGCCAGAAATCAGCTCTGACATCTCACGAGCTCCCAGGTTCGATGTCATGATCACTATAGCGTGCGAGAAATCAACGCGGCGGTTATCTCCTAAGGTCAAGGTTGCCTTATCCAAAATGCCGAGCAGCAATTGCCATAAGCTATCTGAAGCTTTTTCGATCTCGTCGAAGAGAACGAGGGTGAGCCTCGTATCTTTGGTGTGCATGTGATCGAGATACTCCTGCGTCAGCATTGGGCTGGTTTCACGATGCCCTAAATAACCGGGAGGTGAACCGATCAACTTGGCTATCTCGTGCGAGTGCTGAAACTCGGCGCAGTCAATCTTGACAATGGCATTAGGGTTGCCGAACAGAACCTCGGCGGCGGCTTCAACGACGCGCGTTTTACCCGATCCTGTTGGTCCTAGAAAGAGCATCGTACCGACCGGTTGGTTGGGTGGATTCATGCCGGCCAAGAAGACTTGATAAAGGCCGCTCGTCTGTCGTACGGCGCGCTCCTGACCGACAATGCGACTTGAAAGCTTGGCTTCAAACTCGTTGGCGGCTGCGCTCTTTTGATCGGCGTCGAGGGAAACCGTGTTTCTCGTCTCGTCAACTGTTTCTATTTCGAGTTGCGCAATCATGGCCATCCCTTTCCGAGCGAGCAGTACAATCGCGTCAGTGCGGTATCTGT
>Ga0070694_100000300_pt1 | contig 26523 bp, 20 predicted proteins | sample KBSK1251metaG_FD_65470 | JGI IMG/M metagenome (GOLD analysis project Ga0070694, IMG submission 65470) | Corn, switchgrass and miscanthus rhizosphere microbial communities from Kellogg Biological Station, Michigan, USA - KBS K1-25-1 metaG | ecosystem: Host-associated > Plants > Roots >...
CGAGCCGCCATCAAGCAGGCGCGCGATGTGCGCGTGTTCGAGCGTGGCCAGAATTTGCCGCTCGTACCGGAAACGGTCGAGCACGAAATCGGTGTCCATGCCGCGCTTGACGAGCTTGAGCGCGACCTGTTTTTGATATTGATCGTCGTCGCGGACGGCGCGATAAACCGCGCCCATGCCGCCGTGCCCGATGAGGCTGGTCACGCGATAGACGCCGATGCGCTGTCCGACTCGGGCATCGTCAGCCCGGCTGGTGAGCGACTGGGCGGCGCCCTCGATTGGCGCTTTGAAGAAGGTATCGGCGACTTCCTGGGCGAGGAGGGATTCAACTTCCGCTCGTAGCTGGTCATCGCCGCGGCAGGCTTCAAGCACAAAAGCGTCACGCTCAGCGGGCGCGCGTTCGATTGCTGCTTGAAAGATGTCTTCGATCTGTTGCCAGCGTTCTGGAGTCATAAGAACAGTGATGAGTGACGAGTGATAAGCGATGAGTAAAAAGTTCTTTTACTCATCACTGCTCGTCACTCCTTAGTCATTTCACGATGCAGCCACGCCTGAGCCAGCCGCATTTCACGCCCGACGGTCGCGACCGAGATGCCGAGCACCTCCGCTATCTCTTCCATGCTCAACCCGCCGAAGTAGCGCAATTCCATGACGCGGCACTTGCGCGCGTCAAAAGCCGCGAGGCTGCGGAGCGCATCATCGAGCGCCACCAGGTCGGAGGCTCTTTCCTGAGAAAAAATCGTCGCCTCATCGAGCGAGATTTTCTGCCCGCCGCCGCCGCGTTTGGCTGCCGCATGGGCGCGGGCGTGCTCGACCAAAATCTGGCGCATCATCTGCGCGGCGACGCCGTAGAAGTGCGTGCGGCTCTGCCAGGGTTGCCAACTCTGATTGATGAGCCGCAGGTAGGCTTCGTGGATGAGCGCTGTCGGTTGCAGCGTGTGATCGGGCCGCTCAATTTTCAGATAGCGGTTCGCGATCTTGCGCAGCTCCTGATAGACGACCGGCATCAATTGATCGAGCGCCGCTTGATCGCCGTGGCTCCAATCGAGGAGCAGTTGTGTGATGTCAGGTGGTGGCGGTGTTTGCATGATCAACGCCGGATGTGACCGCGCTGCCAGGAAACTTTGTTGCTCGGGTGGCCATCAGGAATGACCGCGAGGAATTGTGCGGTCTCTTTCGGCTTGGTGTCAAGGAATGCGTGCCAGGCGCGCTTTGACCCAATTTCTGCGCGCTGCGTGCGCTGCGTGTACTGCGTGGTGAAATGCTTAATGGCCGCAGACGCGCTTTGCTTTAGACGAGCCGATTGCGGAGAGCCTTGGCGACAGCCTCGGATTTGGAGTGGACTTGCAGTTTCTCGTAGATGCTGCGGAGATGAAAGGAAACGGTGTGGACGCTGACGCCCAACTCCGCCGCCGCTGTTTTATAGTTGTGTCCTTCGACGAAGAGCTTGAGCAGGCGCGTTTCGTGCGGTGTCAGCTCGTAATCGGCGCGCTCCGGCGGGCGAATCTCGCGGAAGAGCGCGATCACCCGGCGCGCCACTTCCGGCGACATCGGCGCGCCGCCGCCGACGGCTTCTCTTAAACTCTCGAGCAACCGCGCAGGCGGCGTTTTCTTGAGCAAGTAACCGGAAGCTCCTGCGCACATCGCGTCAAAGATCCGCTCATCGTCGTCGTACACCGTGAGCATAAGCAGGAGCAGCTTCGGGTAGCGTTCCTTCAAGATCGCCAAGCCCTCGATCCCGCTCATCCCCGGCAGGCCAATATCGTTGAGCACCACATCCGGCATCTCGCGGCCAATCTTTTCCAGCGCTTCTTCCATCGAACGGTAACTACCGGTGCAGCGAAACCCCTCGGTGCCGTTGATGAGCATGGCCAGACCCTCGCGGATTTCGCGGCGGTCTTCGATGATCGCCACTTTGATCATCGGCGGCGGCTGGCCGTTCGGCATGTTTTCTTGAGCTTCAGAAGCCATGATCTTTATCTACGTTGGCCTGCGATTGGAGGCCATTGAGCAGAGATAGCTTAATCGGAAACGCTTGGAGTGTCACTACGTGTTTATGTAGTGATCTGCCGCCCGAGACAAATTTAGGTCGTCAATTGAGCTAAGGGAATCGTCAGAGTCAATGCCGCTCCAAATCCCGGGGCGGCGGCTATCTCCAGCGCGCCTTTTAACTCGATGATCCTTGCCTGTAGAGTGTGTTGTCTAACCTGCCAACGCCCATTGACGCTTGATTGCCCCAGGAGCTTGCTGACCGAGCCGCAGCCTTCATGCCGAATCTTGATTCGCAGCCACTGATAGTTGACTGTGATGCTCAGGATGCTAGTTGCGCTGTGGGTTTGGTCGGCGAGGTGGTTGAACGTCTCCTGGAAGAGCCAAAAGATATGTTGGCACTGCTCCGAGCTGAGTTGAATCTGCTTCAGATCGGGCGGGGTGATGATCTCACACCGGATGCCATTGACTTGGAGCACGTCAGCCGCAAATTGCCGGACACGGAGCAAGATTTGCTTGAAATCCTGGGACTGTGGGTTGGTGGACTGGGTGCTCGCCTTCGCGACATCATCATGCCTGCGCGTCGCATAGATGTCCTCGCTCAGTCGCGGTTGCATTTGTAGATCAAGAGAGCTAGTTGGATGCAAGATGGATTCTTTCTTGATCACCAGACGCGGGAAGCTCAGGCAGATGGCGTTGTGTCGCGCGCGCTTCATTTCGCGCGCCAGTGTTTGGTTATGGTTGCCGCGATGAGCCGGGTTCTCGTCCTTGGGCTTTAAGCCCGGCGCGGCGTCCGGTGCGCTGCTCTTTGCGTCTTGGTGAAAGTTACTCATGCAATCAGCATGATTGGAAATAGTTGCAACTTGATTGCCTGACCGTGTTATTAGCTTATCTACCGGCGGAGTGCGGGCGACGCGGAAGCCGTTCCTTAACGCGTCGGCACGCCTGCCCGCTGGTGCCAAATGATGAAGCTGGAACGCCTTGCCTTTTCCTTGCCTTGAGTCGGTTGGGCTACTGATTTCAGAGCTGGATCTTAACGCCAGCTCTGAAATCAGTCTTGACGCGCAGGCTCTTCTTCGCCTCACGCCAGTGCGTCTGGCTGTGATTGTCCTGGCGTTAGATGGCAATGATGCCCGCTTTGACCTTAGTTTTGACTTTTAGGCCTTGCTTCTTCGTGTTCGAAACTGATTTGCGATTGTTCATGTTCTTCTCCTGGTTATGAGATTGATTGGGTGTTGCTGTTGTCTCTGCCATTCACGCATAAAGTCAGCGTTGACTTCCGCTCAGGGCTATTATTCCAGTTAATTGCCGCCAGCTTTTCTACACGTAAGGATGCCAGCCTTGAGGTTGGTCTTGACGCGCAGGCCCTCGCGCCGGAGCGTTTGGTTGTGGTTGGTCTGGAGACCACCGGCTTTGATGTCGGCCTTGACCTTTAAGCCAGTCGTGCTGGTTGTGCTTGCTTTCGAGCGTGAGTGATGTTTGTTCATGTTCTTCCCCAGAGTGTTCGATTCACTGTTAGTTGCTTTCGCGATTCGCGGAGCGTGCCAACGTTGGCTTCCGCATCGCTCATACACAATACGTCAGGCATCGTGCGCCGTCACCGCGCAGGTATGTAGGAAGTTGCCGCGAGGGAATGTGATAAAAACTCGATAAATAAAGGGTGAAACGCGGCTTTACCGAAATCGCTGCCCTCTCTTTCGCGTTTCGCGGCCGGAGTCACTACGTATGTATGCAGGTCAAGGACGGACTCGTGAGGGGTTCGATTTTTTGCCGCTCTGCGCGCTCGCGAGGCTCGCAGGTGAGTGAGACGTAAGGTGGAGTCAAGGTCGTGCATTTGCTGCCAGCGCCCATCTCTTGATGGCCGGGAAGGGAATTGGGCTGGAAGAAGATCGAGGCTGATTAAAGCTAAAGCCAGAGCGTGATGGCCACGCCCTGGCTCGGCTCTCACTAACTGGTTATCAACGGAGCTATCTTCCGATGAACACCTGCGGGCCTTCTTGCCACACGAAAAACGGTTTCCCATCCACGGTCAGCGTCGCCCGGCGAGACTGGCCGCTCATATTCGCCGTGACTCGGTAGGTAACTTTGCCGCTCCCGATGCCGGTTGCGTCCGAGGTGATCGTAATCCAGTTGATCCGTTCTTGCACTTCCCACGGGTGCCCTTTCGGAGCCGTGACATAAATAGTTCCATTTCCGCCTCGGAGGCCGAAAAACGCGTCGAGCGGTGCGATGGTGATGGGGCGCGATGCTTGGACGCAGTACTCGAACGAGCCGAGGATCGCCGCGATCAGTTGCTCCTTGGTCAGGCCTTGCTCTCGCGCAGAAACAAAAAAAGCAAGTTCTTGCGGCGTGGCCGCGCGCCCCAGGAACTGGTGAAAGTAATCATCTACCTCCTTCTTTCGGTATTCGTCGCTCTTGAGGATCAGTTGGACGATCTGCGCTCGTGAGAAGCTCGTCTGCAACAGGTTGAGGAAAATCGTCCGATTGCTGGCATCAATCGGCCTGCCGAGCAAGTCCTGGAATAGCTGATCCAGGAAGCCCTCGTTGGTTCCGCCGCCGTGATTTTGGGCATACTCGGGTGAACTCAGGATGGTTGTGATGAGCTCCTCTTCCGTCATGCCTTGCTGCAACGCGGCGGTGTATAAATCGAGTTCTGATTGATTCGCCGGGCGTCCTAAAAATTTCTGGAAGAAGCCGCTCACCCGCTGCGTGCGATTTTCAACGCTTTGGAGAATCATCTCCACCACTTGCTCGCGGCTCGCGCCTTGAGCCAGCAGAGCTTGATAGTAAACCAGATCGCCAGGGGTAACGGTTTTGAGCAATTCCTCCAGGGCGCTTTCTAGAAAACCCTTCGCTGGACAAGCGTCGGCGCTCGTTTGGGCGCTGACCGTCTTCGCTTGTGAAGAGGGAATTGGGATCACGGCCATCGAGCACATGATCATCACTGACGCCACGGCGAGCATCTTCTTCGCCCGTGTTCCTCGCATCTGCATAAATCTTCTCCTTGAAAATATCTGACAAACTGCCAGCTTCTTGGCTTACGGCGCCGCGCACTACTTATCATTTCTGGGCGCAGCGCCGTGTTCTGAAAACTCCTTCAAGTAATGCTGTGACTTAGCCACCGGCTTTTCTGCCAGCTTTGAGGTTGGTCTTGATTTTCAGACCACGCGCCATTGTCTGGTTGTGGTTATTTGACAAGCCGCCGGCCTTGAGATTGGTCTTGATTTTTAGACCACGCGCCACTGTCTGGTTGTGGTTCTGCGACAAGCCGCCAGCCTTGACGTTGGTCTTGATGCGCAGGTTTTTCTTAACCTCGCGCAGGAGCGTCTGGTTGTGATTGTCTTGGCGGCACACGACGATGATGCCCGCTTTGAGGTGAGTCTTGACTTTCAGGCTTTGCGGCGGCGTGCTCGAAACTGCATGACGATGGTTCATGTTCTTCTCCTTAGTTTTTGATTCACTCTTATCTGTTCGCGCGATTCGCGGATCGTCAACGCTGACTCCCGCATCGCTCATACACAATACGTCAGGCATCGTGCGCCGTCACCGCGCAGATATGTAGGAAGCTGTCGGTAGGTTACTTGCCAAAAAGCCAATAAAATAAAGCTGAAAGCGCTCTTTCATCGCAATTGGCAGACTCTGCTCAAGGTTTCCACGCCCGAAGCCGCTACGCATGTATGCAGTGCGATTGCGGCCTGAGCGGCGTCTCGATTTAGCTGATGGGATGAGTCGGATGGTTGAGCGGAATGTGAAGTGTGATGGTCGTACCTAGTTCGGGTTGTGACGTCAACTCTAGCTCGCCGCCGATCCCTTTCGCCCGGTCGCGCATGCTCATCAGTCCGTGACCGTCGCTTTCGCGCGTGAGGTCGAAGCCGCGGCCATTGTCGCTCAATTTGAGGGTCAGCGCATCATCGGCGAAATGCAGATCAATCTCGGCTTCGGTGCAGTGCGCATGGCGCACCATGTTGTTGACGCTCTCTTTGAAGATCAGAAAAACTTCGCGGCGCAGGTTCGCGCCCAGTTTGATGTCTGCTTCCGCGTCGGGCAGACGCAGTTGGAATTTGATATTGCGCGCGGTGAAGCTGTCGGCGGCAAAACGGCGCATGCGTTGGGTCAAATCGCGGAGGTGATCTTTCTGCGGGTTGATCGCCCAGACGATGTCGCTCATCGAGTCCACCAGTTCGCGCGAAGCTCCGGCGATCTGTTCGAGCGGCTCTGTGACCGGCGAACGATCCTGGCCGACGCGCTGGCGGATGACTTCGCTGAGGATTGAAATCTGCGTCAGGCTCGATCCGATGTCGTCGTGCAAATCAGTGGCGATGCGCCGCCGCACGCGTTCGAGTTCGATCAGACGCTCTTCGCGGCTGCGTTGCAAGGCCTCCTCGGCGCGTTTGCGTTCGGTGATGTCGCGCGCGATGCCGGTGAAAAAACGCTGGCCGTTTTTGGTGAACTCGCCGAACGAAACTTCGAGCGGAATCTCGCGTCCGCTTTTGTGCAAGCCGGGCAATTCGATGGCTTGCCACGACAAATGCCGCCGCCCGGTGTCGAGATAACGATGGAAGCCCGCGCGATGCAGATGGCGCATGTATTCAGGCATGAGCATGGTCAGCTCTTCACCGATCATTTCGGCGATGGCATGGCCAAAGACCGTTTCCGCCGCCGGATTGACGAAGATGATCGTGCTGTGTTCATCAATCGTGATGATCGCGTCCGAAGCGGTCTGGGCGACCGTGCGAAAACGATCCTCGCTTTCACGCAAGGATTCTTCGGCCCGTTTGCGTTCGATCAATTGGCCGATGTGACTGCCGATGGTAGACATCATGATGATCTGCTCGGCGTCGGGCTGGCGCGGCGCGAGGCTGAAGAATTCGATCACGCCGATGACTTCGCTTTCGAGCAGAATCGGAAATCCGAAGGCGCTCTGGACGCCTTCTTTGGCGGCCACCGCGAGGCGCGGGAAATTCAGGTCTTCCGAGAGGCTGGCGATCCAGAGCGCTTCGCCGCTTTGCCAGACGCGCCCCGGCAGCCCCGCGCCGGGTAGAAAGATGGACTCCCGGGTCAGGGCTTCGAACTCGGCGGCATTGACTTGCGGTTGATGCCAGACATCTGCACAACGGAGCACGCCGATTTCCGGCTCCACGTCCCAGATCGCGCCCATATTCCAACCGCCGCTTTCGCAGGTTGCTTGCAGAATTTTAGGCGCGGCTTCCGCTGGAGTCGCAGCCTCCGCGAGCACGCGCGTCACTTCATATTCGAGCGCCAACAAGCGATTGGCCTGATGCAACTCGGTCTGATGCGCAGTCAATTGCTCGGTCAGTTGGCGGGATTCGCCGAGCGCCGCGCCCAGCTCTTTCATCCTTGCTGCGCGGTAACGATCAAACGCGACGAAGGCCGTCGCCATCAAAGAGCTCGCGAGTGTCAGAAACCACCAGCGCCGCCAGATGGGCGGGAGAATGGTGAATGAGACCGAAGCCGGAGTGGCGCTCGACGCGCTGTTCAGGCTAAGGGCGCGCACCAGGAAGCGATAATGGCCCGGCGGGAGGTTCGGATAATTGACCGTATGCAGTTCAGTCGGCCGACTCCATTCACGATCTGCGCCTTCGAGCTGGTACCGAAAGCGCTGCGCTTCACCGGGCGCGAAACCGATCCCGAAGTAATCAATCTGAATTTGATTTTGATTCGGCTCTAACTCCGGCACGCTGACCGCCGCTATGCCTAACTCTGAAACTTGATAGTCTACGCCTGCCACGCGCAAGCCGCCGATGAAGACGGGCGACGGCTGGCGTGGCGGCTCCGGCTCCGGCATGAAGCGCGAGATGCCAAAGATGGTGCCGAACCAGAGCGCGCCTTGACGGTCGCGGAAAGCCGCTATCACCTCTACGCTGGCCAGCCCGTCCGCCGTCGTGTAATGCTGGATCTGGCCGGTCGCCGGGTCCAGCCGGTCAATGCCTTGATTGGTACAGACGTAGATGTTGCCGTGCGCGTCTTCGGTGATACTTCTGAAAAGAATGCTCGACAGCCCATGTTGGCGCGTATAGGTGAACGCCTGCGGGTGCTCTGCCTCCGGGTGATCGAAGCGGCTCAGGCCGACCAGATTGGTCGCCAGCCAGAGTCGCCCGGCGGAGTCAAAATAGAGATTGGTGGTTGACACGCCAGGTGGTTGCTGGGCCAGGTTCATCATGGTGAAGCGGCCCGCCGCGTAGCGCGCCAGCCCGCCTTCCCGAAAGCTGATCCACAGATTGCCCGCTGCGTCGTTACGGAAAGCGACGGGCGCGTTGAAGGAGGGTAGGCCGTCAGCATCCGAATAACGTTGGAAGCGGCCCGTCGCGCGATCCCAGCGCGTGAGCACCTCGTGGCCCGGCGCGAAAGCGGCCATCCAGATGTCGCCGCGTACGTCTTCAAAGAGGCGCCGCAAACCGTTTTCGGGCAGCCCGTCGCGCGTGGTGTAAATCGCTTTGGGGCGGATGCGGGAGAGTTCTTCGATCCGGCTCACGCGCGGAAAACGGTAGAGACCTTCAGGCGTCGCGATCCACCATTCGCCCAGATGATCCTCAATGGCTGATTGCCCGCCGAGCAACGTGCCGTTCAGGATCTGCGCTGGCAGGTTGGGCTTGATGGAGATAAAGCGGCGGCCATCGAAGCGGCTGATCGCATAGTTCTGGCTCACGACATAAAGCTCGCCCGCTTGACCTTCAAAGATGTTGCTGATGTATGAGCTGAGGCCGTCGGACTCGCGATAAGTGATGAAGCCATGACGCGCGATTTTGTGCACTCCGCTGGCGCTGGTGCTTACCCATAGGTTGCCGTCTCGGTCCTCCGCGATGGATGAAATCTGGCTCCCGCTCAACCGCTCGTCCGTGACCGGGTGAAAAACACCGCTGTCGAATTCCGTCAGGCCGTTGCCAGCCGAGCCATAAGTATTGAGCCAGATGCGCCCGCGCGAGGTTTGCAGCAGAGCGGTCACTCGGTTGTCGCGCAAGCCTTGAGCGACGGTGTAATAATGGGCTTGGCCTGCCTCGATCATCATCAGCCCTGCGGTATGGCCTACCCAGATCCGTCCTTCGCGGTCGGCGAGCAGCGCGTAAATATTGCCCCGCGTTACCGCCATCGCGTAGCGTTCCACCCGGCCATCGGGAGAGCGCCGGAACAAACCCGTAATGCCCCCGATCCAGATGTTGCCTGCCTGGTCTTCGGCGAGCGACATCACTTGTGCCAGTAATTCCGATTGCGGCGCAATCCCGAGTTCGACGCGGCGAAACGTGAGCGCACCGCTCGTTTCTTCCGCGCGGAACAAGCCGCCATCAGTGGCTGCCCAGATCGCGCCCGTGCGGTCTTGCAACAGCTTATTGACGCGACTGGTGGCTGGCTCCTGGCTGACCAGGTAGGTGGTGAAACGTGACTTGGCCGAATCTGACAGGGCGGGCTGTATGCCTGTAGTCATGTTGAAACGCACCACCCCGTTGCCATTGGTCGCCACCAAGTAATAACCGTGGCGCGTTTCGAGCAGATCGTTGAGTGAAGGGAAGGACAAGCCTTGTTCCAAGCCATAGGTGACAAAGCGCGAACCATCAAAACGGCTCAGCCCTTCGGCGGTGCAGAACCAGAGGAAGCCATGCGAATCGGGGATGATGCGCGAGACCCGATTGTGGGCTAGCCCATCCGCCGTGGAGTAGGTTTTGACCGGCAATTGCTCGGCTTGAACGATGAGCGCCGCCAGGAGCAGGCTGAGCCAGGCTCCGGCGTGCCGAGCTATTGTTATTGTCTGGGCCTTCCCCGCGCCCATGCTTCTTTCTCCTTCAATGACGGTGAGAAACTGCGGCTGCTCATTAAACCACGAAATGAATAAAAGGCCATAGATACTCTCAGCCATTTGATCTGTCACTACGCATGTAGGTAGTTATGTCGGGCAACAGTGGCGTGATGGTTATGAAGAGGCTTGACATTCCATCACGGGCCGGTCAAAGTTTTTGGCGCGGAGAATATGTATGGTTGCCGAGTTCAAAACGATCACTTATCAAGAATATCTAGCCCTGCCGGAAACCAATCAGCCATGTGAGGTGATTGATGGAGTGTTGATTATGTCACCTGCCCCGACCAGCGATCATCAATGGATCAGCGACAACATTCTCGAAGCATTGCGCCCCTTTGTCAGGAGGCGCAAATTAGGAGTAGTGGTGTCTGCGCCAATAGATGTCATCATCCGCCGCACGCCGTTGCGCACTCGTCAGCCAGACATTCTTTACCTGAGTGCTGAACGGAGCGGCATCAAGGGCCGCACTGAATTGCGCGAGATGCCATTGATCGAGGTCGCGCCTGATCTGATCGTCGAAGTGCTTTCATCGAGCGATACGCGCCGCGCACTCGCGGGCAAGCTCCGTGATTACCAAAGTATCGGTGTGCGCGAAGGCTGGCTGGTCAGCCCGGAAGCTGAAACCGTTGAAGTGCTCCGCCTTTCAACGACCTCCGCCACCACAGTTAAAATCTTCGGCCTCGGTGATACGCTCCGCTCCGAAGTGCTGCCCGCTTTCAAGCTCAAGCTCAAAGACATCTTCAGCTAACTATCGCATCAGCAACGCGAGTGGTACTGATCCGACGATGCTTTCATTTCGCATGCCGATCCAGATAATCGAGCAGCACGTTCGCCATCGTCTTGACGCCGATGACCAAACATTCTTCATCCACATCGAAATTGTTCGTGTGATTGATGGCCGTGATGCTTTTCGCTTTGTTACCGCCGCCGAGAAAGAAAAAGAAACCGGGCACGACGCGCTGAAAGGCCGAAAAATCTTCGGCGCCCATTTGCGGCGGCGGGGAGATGACATTGGCTTCACCCACGACGCGGCGGATGGTCGGCAACGTCTCCTCCACCAGTTTCGGCTCGTTGTAAGTCACGGCGTTCGCATGACCAAACTTCAGCTCAAACTGCGCGCCGTAAGCCGAGGTCACACCGGTCAAAGTCTCGCGCATCATCTCCTGCGCGCGGCGGCGCACCTCTTCGTTGAGCGTTCGCATGGTGCCTTCCATGACGACTTCATCGGCGATAATGTTGAAACGATTGCCGCCATGAAAGCTGCCGATGGTAATCACCAGAGGCTCCATCGTATTGATGCGGCGGCTGCGGATAGTTTGCAGCGCGGTCACGCATTCGGCGGCCACCACGACTGTATCAATGCTCTCGTGCGGATACGCGCCGTGGGCCTTCTTGCCGCGAATGGTGACGGTGAACTTATCCGAAGAGGCCATCGAAGGGCCGGAGTTGTAAGCGATCTGTCCGACTTCATACATCGGCATGACGTGCAGGCCGAAGATCGCTTGCGGGCGCGGGTTCTCCAGCGCGCCTTCCTTAATCATGAACGGTGCGCCGCCTTCTTCGCCTTCTGGCGCGCCTTCTTCCGCTGGTTGAAAAATAAACTTGATCGTTCCCGCGATCTGGTCGCGCATTTTGCTCAAGACCTCCGCCACGCCCAACCCGACCGACATATGCACATCGTGGCCGCAAGCATGCATGACGCCAGGATTTTGTGATTTGTAAGGAGCGTTGCCAACCTGCTGGATCGGGAGCGCATCCATATCCGCGCGCACGGCAATCACGGGGCCGGGCAGTCGGCCTTTAAGCAAAGCAGTGATTCCATACTTGCCAACACCGGTTTTGATTTCTTCCAAGCCGAGCGCGCGCAGTCGTTCCGCGATCACCCGCGAGGTGCGCTCTTCGCGGTTGGATAATTCAGGGTGCATGTGAAAATCGCGGCGCTGCGCGATGAGTTGCGGGCGCAAAGCTTCGGCGGCCTGCGCGACAGTTTGCGCGCGTGCTGCCGGGTTCTTCGCTGGCTGCTGCGCCGTCACCGTCAGCAATAACGTGAGGAGCAGGAGCAGGGCGGCCAGAACGAGGGCAAGCTTGGGTTTCATGTTTTCTCTCCGATGAACAGTACAGGGAGCGGTAGCGACCTGCTGTTCTCAAGACTAAGACGGTGGATGTGAAGCAATCGTTGATGCGCCGGAGAAGCCTATGCCGGTTGGTGCGGCCAAGTCAATCAGGGCGGGCTATTTTCGGCTCAACGTTTTCGCCTCTTCACCAGTAGAAATGAAAGAAACGTGCTGGCCGAAACGTCTCACCGCCGGTCGGCGGTCATAAAATTATCGTCGGAGATCACTTGACAGATTATTGATGAACTATTAAAGAATTGGAACTTTGAAATAGCCTGAACGTTAATTGGTCATAGAGTCAGGAGGTCATCATGGGAAACTCACCTTGCACAGGGGGGAAAGAGGCCGGGCGGGCGCGGGCGCTGATCATCGTGGCGCTCCTTGTGGTGCTCTTACTGCCTGCCGTCTATTTCTTCCGTTCACGCATTGCCGCCACCAAGCTTTTTTCTTCCATCACGCCGTCAGCTCTCGCACAAGCCAAAACGACGCCGCTGGTTACATCTGAAGTCAAACGCGGCGCGATCAACAAGCGGTTGCTGCTTGATGGCGAGCTGCGCGCGGTCAGATCGCGGACCATCTTTTCCAACACAATGGAAGACACCAAGATCGTCTATCTGCCGCCCGAAGGCAGCATCGTCAAACCCGGCGACCGCCTGGTCGAACTCGACAGCACCACGGTCCTGACCAAGATTAAAGAGGCCGAGGACAAAGTCATTGCGGCGGATGATGAAATCACGAGGATGAAGTCCAATCAGGAAGGCGCACTGCGCGATATGGAGGTCGAGCTGAGTAAGCTCTGGCTGAATCTGGAGCAGGCAAAAATCAAAGCCAACGTGCCAGCCGAGGTCGTGCCGCGCCGCGACTATCAAGAGAATATTTTGGCGCAGGAAAAAGCCAAAACTGAGCATGAAAACCAGTTGGGCAAGATCGAGCAGCGCAAAAAAGAGCAGGCGGCAGACCTCCAAGTCAAGCTCATCGAGCGCGGCAAGCTCAACACGCAGATCGAGCAGGCGCGGAGCACGCTCTCGACGATGAACATCAAAGCTCCCGCCGAAGGCATGGTCATTTATAACGATCATTATGATGAGCGCCGGAAAATGCAGATCGGCGATACGATCTGGGGCGGATACCCCGTGGTCTTTCTGCCGGATATGAATGAAATGGAAGTGCTCGCGCCGGTCAATGAGGTGGACGGGCCGCGCCTCTCGATCGGCAACAAAGCGCAAATCATGCTCGATAGCTTCCCCAACATGGTGATTACCGGCTCGATCAAAGAGATCACCCAAACCGCCGTTAAAGCCGGTTGGGATTCCAAAGCCAAAGTCTTCCGCGTCTTCATCTCGCTCGACAAGACAATCCCCGAAATCATGAAACCGGGCATGTCGGCGCAGGTCTCGCTGTCTGTGGCCGGGCCGGATGCGCCCACGCCTTTGCTCATTCCACGTTCAGCCGTCAATTTCGAGGGCGGCATAGCTCAGGTCGTGCGCATTGAAGGCGAAAACCTGAAGCGGCCCATCGCCGTCACCATTCTCTCTGCCGATGCCGTTCATTACGCCATCGCCGACAACGGCGCGCTCAAGGAAGGCGACCGCATCCTGCAACGCTGGAGCAAGTGAGCCACGGGGAGCACAACACGGGGACAAAGAAAAGGAGGAAGCCATGCCCAAAGTTATCAAGAGAATAATTATCGGGGTCGTGATTATCGGTGTGATTGGCGCGGCGGCGGCGTTTTTTGTCATGCCTGCCGGAGTGGCCTCGTTGCTGTCTAAAACAGCCGCGATGGGTGATGAAGTGGTCGTCACATCCAAAACAATGAGCTTCTGGGTTGATGCTACTGGCGCTTTGCGGGCGACGAGCGTGGCGAACTTCGGCGCGCCGACCGAGTTCCGCAACTACTGGCAGTTCCAGATCGTGAATATGGTGCAGGAGGGCAAGAACGTCAAAGCGGGAGATGTGATCATTAATTTTGAAGCGCAGAAAATCCGGGATGATTTGCAGCGTGTGCAAACCGAGCTCGATCAGGCCAAGAAAGAGTTGGAAAAGACCACCGCGCAAATTGATCTGGAGCGCCAGGATCTGAAATCCAAGCTGGCGAATGCCGAAAACAATTACGAGAAAGCCAAACTCAAGCAGCGCGTGGGCCAGCAGGAAAAACTCAAAGATGTCCAACTCGATGAAATTACAGTTGAGCAGGCGCGGCGCGAAGTCGAAGCCTTGCGGGCGCGCATCGAATGGCACCAGAAGGCGAGCGAGGCGACGCACAATCTCATTGTCGGCAAGCAGCGGCGCGCCGAAAATAGAGTCAACGAGATCAAAGAGGGCCTGGATCGTTTCCAGATCAAAGCTGACCGCGATGGCGTGCTCGTTTACAAAACGAAGTGGAACAACGAGCGTTTCAAAGTCGGCGAAACCGTCTGGTCCGGCCAGTCAGTGGCGGAGATTCCCGACCTCAATACGATCCTTGCCGCCGCCTACGTGCCCGAAGTTGATTTGGGCAAAGTCAAAGCCGGGCAGCGCGTTGAACTCACGATAGACGCTTTTCCGGGCAAGACCTACACCGGCATGGTCAAGGGGCTGGGCCGTCTGGTGCGCGCCAAATCGTGGGACATCCCCAACAAGATTCTCGATGTCGAGATCACGCTCGACAAACTCGACATCTCGATTATGCGCCCGGCCATGAGTATCAAAGCCAAAATCGAAACCGCTTCCATCCCCGACTGCCTCGTTGTGCCGCTCAAGGCCGTGCGTAACACAGCGGACGGCGCGGCGTTGAAGGTGAAGACTGAACAGGGCTGGCGCGAGCAAGCGGTCAAACTCGGCGAATCCAATGGCGCTGAAGTAGTGGTTACCGAAGGCGTCAAAGCTGGCGAGCATATCGCCGCTGATTTTTCCAAAGCGAAATAACATTCCCTGGGAGCGCAGGCATCTTGCCTGCTCATTTTCGGAAACGGTCAGAGTTGGAAACGAGCAGGCCAGATGCCTGCGCTCCCAGGGCTTAGTGAGGGCATCGTGAAATCAGTATTCAGAAAGAAATGGTTCAAACATCTCCGTGCTGCCTTGTTTACCTTGATCCTGCTGGCTATGGCTGGCGGGGGAATTTATGCGGCGCGCCGCGCTTGGATCAGCAGCAATGTACCGCTCTCGCCGCTCATGATGACCATCCAGCCGCGCGAATTCAAACTCATGATTTCGGCCAATGGTGAATTGCAATCCGAAGAGTCGCTGGCCATAGGCATGCCGCCGGTGCCTGTCTTTCGTCTGAAGATTGCGGAAGTAGTGCCTGATGGCCGCCACGTCAACAAAGGCGATACGCTGGTCGAATTCGATCCGACGGAACTGGATCTACAAATGAGGGAGCAGCGCTCCTCGCTCGAAGCCGCTAATCAGAAGATCAACAAGGGTGAATTATCCATCGGCGTCGAAAGGAGCGACATTGTTAAGGACAAAAAGCTCGCCGAACTCGAACTGCAAAAGATCAATGAGTTTCTGCCGCGCGACGAACAGATTTACTCGCGGCGCGACATCATCGAAGGACAGCTCAACCGCGACTTCACCGCACAAAAGGTCGTGTTCGCCGATGTGCGCTTACAACTGAGAGGCAAAGTCTACACGCTGGACGAAGCGATCTTGATGCTCGAACGCCAGCAGGCCAACGCTAAAATCGGCCAAACCGAACGCGCCCTCTCTTCGCTCAAACTGCTTGCCCCTGCTTCCGGCATCGTCGTCTACAACAATTCAGGAATGTTTATGGGTGGGAGCGCGCTCATGCCGGGCCGCACCATCTATATGGGGATGATGCTCTTCAATCTGGTCAACCCGGAGAAGATGGAGGCAAAGGTTTTCGTTTTGGAGAAGGACGCTGGAGAGTTGCGGGTCGGCGAGCCGGTTACGCTCACGCTCGATCCTTTCCCTGGCTCAGAATTTACGGGCAAGGTCAAGAGCGTGGATAAGCTGGCGCGCCCGATTGATAACGGCTCGCCCGTGAAATATTTCCAGAGCGTCATCGCGCTCGACCGCACCGATACCAAATTGATGAAGCCGGGCATTAAACTCAAAGCCAGCATTACCGCCGGTAAGCTGCCCAATGTCATCGTCGTGCCGCGCAGCGCTATTGTCAAAAAAGATGCCGATTTTGTCGCTTACGTTCAAAAAGGCCCGAATCAATTCGAGCCGGTGCCGGTCAAACTCGGGCAAGGGGATTTGATTCAGGTCGTCGTGACCGAAGGCTTGCAGGCTGGCCAAGTGCTGGCGCTCAATCCGCCCGACATCAAGGACTTCAATCCGGCCAAGAGCAGTAAGACGCCGACCGGGAGCAATCCGAAATGAAGAATCTGACCGAAGTGCAACTGGCGATCAGTAATCTTTACAGTCACAAGCTGCGCACCTTTCTGACCATGCTCGGCATGATCTTCGGCGTCGGAGCCGTGATCGCCATGCTCTCCATCGGCGCGGGCGCCGAAAAGGAAAGCCTTCAGATCATTGATACCATGGGCCTGCGCAACATCATCGTCAAAGACCGCGAGTTCAAGGATGAAGACTTGAAGAAGATCCGCGAAAACTCGCTCGGCCTCTCGCTGCGCGATATTCAAGCCATCTCCTCCGTCACGCCCGATATTGAGACCTACGCCGCCCGCAAGCGCGTCAAAACTTTTCAAATTTTTTCTTTCAAAGGCAAGAGCGATGATTCCAACGTGGTCGGCGTCACGCCCTCGTATTTTCGCATCGCCCGCTATGAATTGTCTGAAGGCAGCTTTTTCGCCGAGCCGGACGAACGCGACTTCGAGCAGTTTTGCATTATCGGTTCGCGCGTCAAGCAAAAGCTCTTCGGCTATCTCTCGCCCATCGGCCAGACGATCAAGATTGACAAGATGTGGTTCACGGTCATCGGCGTGCTCGCCGATCACAACTTGGCGAAGGATGAATTCGAAGGGGTCAAGATTCAGGATTTCAGCAATGACATCTACATCCCGCTCACGACCGCGCTCAAGAAATTCGAGCTGAAGCGCTTTGAACCCGAGTTGGATGAGTTAGTCATCAGTATCAAAAATACCGACGCGCTCAAACCCAGTGCCGTGCTCATCAGCCAGGTGCTCGCCAACACGCACGGCAAGGTGGACGATTTTTCGATCATCGTGCCGCGCGAACTGCTCGAACAGAAGCAGAAGACGCAGCGCATCTTCAACATCGTCATGAGCTGTATCGCGAGCATCTCGCTCCTCGTCGGCGGCATCGGGATTATGAACATCATGCTCGCTAACATCCTGGAGCGAACGCGCGAGATCGGCGTGCGACGAGCGATTGGCGCGCGGCGGCGCGACATCTGGCAGCAATTTTTGATCGAAGCTCTGACCATTAGTTTCATCGGCGGCCTGACCGGGATTCTCTTTGGCTTCGGCGTCTCGCGCGTGGTGGCGCTTTATGCGGAGTGGAGCACGGTTGTGACCGGGACATCCATTGGCATGTCTTTTGGCGTATCGGCGGCGGTGGGTTTGATCTTCGGGATTTATCCGGCGGTGCGGGCTTCGCGATTAGATCCAGTCGAGGCGTTGCGGTACGAGTGAGAGGAGAAGGCTGCTGCGCACAATATACGCAGCAGCCGGAAACCGAGTTAGTAGAGTGCGAAGTTGAATTCGAGTTGCGCCCGCACGCTGACCGGCAGGCCATCTTTGACGGCTGGCTGGAATCGGATTTTCCGCGCAGATTCAATCGCCATACGACTCAAACCATCCGGTAACCCCCGTACGACTTTGATGTCTGTCACTTGGCCGTCTGCACCAAAGATAGCGCTCAGCATCACGGTTCCTTGCACATAATTCTTTCGCGCAATTTCCGTATAATGGGCTCTCTCTTTGTAGAGGATCGTCGGTTTGCCCGCCCCTAGCTTGCCCGCTGGGTAGATGGTTTCTCCGCCCCGCTGCTCCGGCTCAGCCATTGGCGGAGTTGATTGGTTGCTGCGTTTGCTTGCTTCAGCTTGCTGCGAGGCATTGGCTGGTTGGGCCGCCGGTAAGGGCATGGAGAACAAGTCCAAGAGGTACTCAGCCAAAGTTGGATCCAGGTTCTTGAGAAGCTGATACTGATGCTGAGCCGCCTCTTTATTACCCAAAGCCCAGTACACCTTGCCTAGCTCATGGTGCGAATAGTCGTCTTGGGGCGCGAGTTCGCTCGCTCGTTGATAAGCGCCCAGCGCTTCCTGATAATTGCCGAGCTTGTAATAGGACAAGCCCAGGTAATAGTAGGCATCCCTGCCCCCGCCAGTTTCGACCGCCTGTTTGAAGCTTTCGATGGCTTGTTGGTACTGACCTTGTCTGAGGTGCCCCATGCCCTCAGCATAGCGCGGATTACTTTTGGACTGATCACGCACCTCTTGCCCCGTGGCCTCGGGCGGCGTTTGAGCTTGAAGCGAAGCGAAGATCAAGACCGCGAACATGAGCGCACCCAAAACTCTTCGAGCATAACTTGATGATGGACGCATGGCATTTCCCTCCTTAGAAGTCGAATTCGTCAATTCAACCGGAATCTGCCCTCTATTGAACACTTCGCCCAGTTTTATTTCAACCATTCCAGCGGGAAAAAAGAACCAGCCTTTTCCGGTTCCAGTTTGACACCCAGCAGCGCCGCCGCGCGCGTAAGGACAGAATCACGTTTGGCGGCCAGATCCGCCGCCGTCGGCAAACTAACTTCGTCCGGCGTCACGCCAATCTTCTCCAAGCTTTTGCCATCGGACATGATCAAGTCCGCATCCGTCACGCTCAGGCCGAAAAGAGTTACGGTGGTGACGCCGACCTGAAGCGGATAGTACCTGGCCCGCATGACGTAGCCCGGGGTCTGATCGCCGAGCACTTGGCCGCGCTTCTCAAGCTGGATGATGCGCGCCAATAGCTCAGCCGCCGAGCCTGATTGGCTATCCACCAACACGATCAGTTGGCCGGTGAAGATGTCTTTTCCTTGGGTCTTCGCCTTGAGCGGTTTGTTCTCCTTCCGGCCCTTCAACTCGCCGATCTGGATGTCACGGTCAAACAAGCCGCCGACTAATCGGAGCAATGTGTCTTGACGACCGCCGCCGTTGCCGCGCAGGTCAATGATCAGCGTTTTGTGCTTCCGCGCCTTGTCAATCATCGTATCAACCTGCTCAATCGTCTGATCGAAAGCCGGCATCTTCCAAATCAGTAGATCGTCGCCGACTTCGGCGGTGCGGTGCCGGTGGAGGCAGTTTTCGTTCTGCGTTTCGCGCACGGCTTCCTGGATTTCGTTGTAGTTGGTGAAGTCACGCACGCGCTTGCCCTCTTTCATTTCGGCCCGGATTTCAAGCTGCCGCTCCGCGCCGTCCACCGTCCGTACCTTCAAACTCAAAACAGGTTGCGGCACGATGGCATAAATCAGATAGCTGATAGTCCACAAGTTTTGGCGCGTCGGTTGATAGCTGCCGATCATCAAGATTTGATCGCCGACTTTCAAGCCTTTGGCTTCGGCATCGCTGCCCGGCTTGACGGCCGTAACGTAACAACCCTGGCCGATCATCTGCATTTCCCAACCATATTGCACTTTCGTCGCCCGTGGCGGCGGCACAAAGAAGGTATGCGAGTCATCCAACTCGATGAGCACTTGAGCGATGATCCCGAAAATTTGTCCGTTGGAGGAGGCTTGCTTGATCTTCTCTTCGGCGGTTTGGAATCTGCTTTCGATGTCTATGCCGTGGAATGAAGGATCGTAATAATTTTTCTTCAATTCGGTTTTGATTGTCTGGAGCATGGCCCGCCCCCGCTCAAGATCTAATTTGGTGATGGTTTGAGCCGTCGCGATCTGGCTGATGACGGCGAGCAGGAAGCCCGCGCAGGCCGCGCGCACGGATGCGCGGCGAATGAAAAGGGGAGCAATCAAACGCATGAGTAATCCTTTCCTAAGTCAAAGAAGGTGAGTGAGGAGAACGGGACAGGGAGCGAGCGCGACCTGCCGTTCCAAGGAGTAAACTTTCAACCGCCTCCGACAAAATGCACGATCTCCAGCCGGTCGCCCGTCTGCAACCGTGTCTCGGCCCAAGCCGAGCGCGGCAGGATATGGAGATTATGTTCAATCGCGAGCCGTTCGGGAGTGAGCTTGAGGTCGTGAATCAGATCAGTCACGGTTGATTCGGCGGCGATCTGGCGCGATTCGCCGTTGATGATGATTTCGATGGCGGGGCAATCTGTCATGAGCGTTTACTTGCGGCGGATGAGAAATTTGAGTTCGGCCTCCTGCCCCTTGGGCGCGGCGGCCCGTAAGATCAGTGCTGCGGTGCCCGCTGTGAACGACGGCAGCGTGACGCTGAAATTGACGATCCCATTTTGATCGGTCAGCGAAACAAAGTTCTGCGGTTTGATGCTCGTGCCGACGATCTGCATCTTCACCGTAGCATTATCTGCCGGGCGCTTGTTTTCAAACAAGACCGCAGCGCACACTTTGACCTGTTCGCCCGCGACAAAGTGGGGCGAGGTCATCAACTCAATGCTCAGCCGTTCTCGCGCCTCGTCGGCTGGCAAATAGCCCGCAATGATTTGATCGAGATTGAAATCCACCAGCGGGCCGGTTGAGCGGCGGATTGGCTTTGATGACAATAACTCGGTGGGTGCGGTATCGCCGGTCATTGAAGGCGGCGCTTCCGGTTTGGGAGCGGGCAGCCGGTCGCTCCTGTTACTGTTTGAAGCAGACAGCCGATCGCTCCCACTTCCGGTACTGTTTGGCACTGGCTGTTCTGTCTCAGTTGGCAGTTGCGCCGAACTGGCAGCTTCCGCGCTGCGTTTGATGAGTTGCTCGATCTTGCCCGCGCGAATCGCGGCGATGAGGATCTGATGCTGACGTTCGAGCATGGCCGCCAGATTCTTTTCATCCACCGCGCCCTCGCTGACCATCTCGCCATAGCTGGTGCGCTTGGCGGCGAGGATCGTCCCGCCCTGGTAGACCAGTGAGAGGATGATCGGATTGGCCAGCCCTTTGTCTTCGGTCTGCACGTGATAGGTTACGCCATCACAAGCCACGTCTGTGTTGTATCCGGTGAGCATTGCTTCACCTCTTTTGCTTTGGTCCTGGGGTGTTCGGCTGCTGATTACTCATGCGCGAAGGTGGCCTGTTTCGGGGGCGGGTATTAAGTAGCATAGGCCGATGAAGCAAGTCAACGAAATGCTTTATCCGGCCATCCCGCCAATCAACCTCATTAAGTTTTCACCTTCATCCGCGTCGTGTCAGAAGTATTGCTTTACCGCGACTCAATTGTCACTGCGCTCTCTCCGGTGATATGCTGCACGCGCAATCAAGCACACAATTCCGTACTTTTCTGATGATCCGCCAAAGGAGACGCGATATGAATTCAATGGCGAGCGCTGATTCAAACCTCCGCCTTCACCGCAGGCTGACGTGGTTCGTCAGCGGGATGATTGTCGTCTGTCTGTCGCTCAGTTTGCCCACTCAGCCAGCCGCAGGGGATAGCGCACAGCAGGGAAGCGCGATTGTTCCCGGCAAGACTTGGGAGCGCATCGAAAAGCCCGAATCCATCGGTTACTCCTCCGCGCGGTTACAGGCGCTCCGAGCTTGGCTCGGGTCGCTCGACACCACCGCGATGATGGTTTCGGTCGGCGGGCGATCACTCTTTGAGTACGGCGATCTCGCGCACTTGAGCTACCTCGCGTCGGTGCGCAAGAGCGTGCTCGCCATGCTTTATGGCAAGTATGTCGAGAACGGCACGATTCCGCTCAACAAGACGCTACGCGAACTCGAATTCACCGATGTCGGCGGCTTGCTGCCGCGCGAACTGGACGCCAAGATCCTCCATCTGATAACGGCCTACTCTGGCGTTTATCATCCTGCCTCCAATGCTGGTGATGATACTGACAGCGCTCCGCCTCGTGGTTCGCAGCGTCCAGGCACTTACTTCCTTTATAACAACTGGGATTTCAACGCCGCCGGGGCCGTCTTTGAAAAGCTTACCAAGCGTGACATCTACGACGCGCTGGAAAGTGATCTGGCCAAGCCGATTGGAATGCAGGATTTCGACCGCTCGCGGCAGAGGAAAGGCGGAGACGCCAGCCGCTCGCAGCACATGGCTTATCACATGTGGCTCTCGACGCGCGATATGGCGCGGATTGGATTGCTCATGCTGCGTGACGGGAATTGGGCAGGGCAGCAAGTGATTTCGCGCGAGTGGGCACGCCGTATTTCAAGTCTCGTCACGCCGCTCAATGAAATGAATCCGCCGGGCAATCGCGCGCTGGGCACTGGCAGACGGTGGGGATATGGCTATTTGTGGTGGGTGTGGGATGCGCCGAATTCGCCTGGCCCATTCCAAGGTGCATATTCGGGCATGGGCGCGGGTGGGCAATACATCACAGTGCTGCCGCAGCTTGATATGGTCATTGCCCACAAGACTGATCTAGAGCAAGTGTCGCCGCACAGGCTGGAGCAGGGGCGGAGAGCAGTCTCAGCTTCAGATTACGATTCCATTCTCAGGATGTTGATCGCGGCTAAGTGTCCCGGCAGATGCCAATGAGAGGCAAAGATGAGATGAGTCCGCAAGCTGCCCCTCATCAAGTTTGTCGTGCATAAGATGTAATGCTGCAAATTGTGTGGCCTCTTCCACCGCTGAGACGCAGAGTACGCTGAGCTAACGCAGAGGAGGGAAGAGAGGGATGAGAGCAGGGAGAGTTGGTTTTCCTCTCCGCTTCCTCAGCGTGCTCTGCGCCTCGGCGGTGAACGGGTATTGGGTAACCAAACTCTCGGCTTCTCGTGGAGCCTTACGTTTTTAACCTAGCCATCAAGTCTCACCTTCATCTTGGCTTTAGCGGAAAGATGGCTTTGACGCTCCTCAATTGTCACCGCGCGCTGGCTGGTGATATGCTTCACGCTCAGGCTAGCAATTCAGTTCGATCAGCCGCTTGCAAGAGACAGCTTTATGGCTTACGTGCCTAGGTTCGAGCACGACATCTTCATCAGCTACTCTCACCTCAACAACTATAAGAAAGGTAGTGGTGAGGAGGGATGGGTGTCTCGATTTCACCGCTGTCTGGAAGACGAACTGAAGGAGTTGATCGGTAAAGAACTGAAGATCTGGCGCGACCCCCGGCTGGAAGGAAATCAGCTTTTCGACCAAACGATCAAACAGGCGGTTGAAAGTTCGGCCCTCTTCCTGGCCATCAATTCCTTGGCTTATAAAGAATCCGATTATTGCCAGCAAGAGGTCGCTTGGTTTTGCGATCAGGCGCAAAAGGGCAGTTGGAGATTGAGCCTGGGCGACCGCAAACGTATCTTCAACCTTCGGTATAACAACATCCCATTTGCCGAATGGCATCCGGCCTTGAGCGGCACCACTGGCTATCCCTTCTACGAGGATGACCCGATCAAGGAAGTTGGTTTTCCTTACGCAATTGAAAGCAGCTTTTTCAAAGATCAACTCAAGCTGCTGGTGAGCGATTTGTGGAAAACCCTACACACTTTCAAGAAAGCTGCCCTTAATAAGGAGGCGACTGATGCCGTGCCGGACAAGCCAAATGACGGCAAGCCGGGGACAGCGCCTGCGCCTATGTCTGACGCTGTGTTGCTCGATACGCACATGAAAGACGACGACCATGCGGTTGAAGTGCGCAATGCGCTCCACTCACTTAATGTCAAAGCGGTCTTCAATCAGAGTGAGGATGATCCCGGCGAGAGCATCAAGATTCTGGAATCGAGGTTGAAGCAGTTCCGCCGTATGATCATCGTCTTTGGCAATGTGAATGAAAGCTGGGTGTTTGGTCGGTTGAGCATGGCTTCTGAAATCGCCAACAAAGAAAAGGCCGCGCTCAAGCTTGGCATCTATTACGCGCCGCAACGCCGCAAAGGTAATGGCGGCCAGATCAGATTTGGTTCGCTGACTGTGCATGAACTGGATGATACCGACCTGCGTAACCCGCAGGCGCTGCTGCCGCTGTTAAGCTAACGCTACCGGATTTATGCAAAGCTTGCCATCAATAACTGAAGTAGCTAAACCCGGAGTGCTGGGGATTAGACTTCCCGCGTTGCCGTCTAATCCCTTCGTCGGCCTTCGTACATTCAATAGCGATGAAGCCCTGCTCTTTTTCGGTCGCCGTGAGCAAGTCATTGAGTTGCTGCAACAGCTTCACCGGACGCACTTCGTCGCCCTCGTCGGCAGTTCGGGCTGCGGCAAGTCTTCCTTAGTCCGCGCTGGTTTGATTCCCAAACTCGAAGCCGCCTTTCTGGTTGAAGACCGCGACCGATGGCACATTGCCGCGATGAAGCCGAGCGATGCGCCGCTCGGCAATTTGGCGGCGGCGCTGTTGGGCGCGACCGAAAAAAATCCCGCCGGGCCAGAGGGCGATCAATTGGTCGCCGCTCTCGGCACGGACGGCGCACAGGCGGTCATCGAACGATTGACGCATGCACTCGCCAACTCCGACGCCAACCTGCTGCTGCTCGTTGACCAGTTCGAAGAGATCTTTCGTTTCGGCATCGAATCGGGCAAGGCCGAGGCCCGTGCCGAGGCGGAACAGTTTGTTTCGCTCATGCTCGCGCTGGCCGCACAGCGGACGCTGCCAATTTACGTTGTCATGACGATGCGCTCGGATTTTATCGGCGATTGCGACAATTTCTACGGCCTGCCGGAAGCGATGAACCGCAGCCAGTATCTGGTTCCGCGCCTGACCCGCCAGCAGCGCCAGCAAGCCATCGAAGGCCCAATCAGTTTGTATGGCGCGAAGATCACGTCGTCACTGCTCGACCGTGTGCTTGATGATGTGGGTGAACATTCTGATCAATTGCCTGTCATGCAGCACGCTTTGATGCGGACATGGGAGCATTGGCAGCAAAGCGGTGACGAGCAGATTGACCTCAAGCATTACGAAGCCATCGGCGCGATTCAGGATGCGCTCGCGCGCGACGCCAACCGAGCTCTTGAAGGCATGAGCGACGAGTCTCTCAAGATTACCGAGCGTCTGTTCCATGCCTTGACCGACACCGACGCTCGCAACCGTCGTATTCGCCACCCCGCGCACTTGAGCGACATCGTAGCGATCACCGGGGCCAGTCGCGAGCAAGTTTTGGAGATCATTGAACGTTTCCGTGGAAGCGGTCGGTCGTTTCTGACTGTCACCAATGACCTCGACCCATTGATTGACATTTCGCACGAAAGCCTGATTCGACAGTGGCAGAAGCTGAACGAGTGGGTGAGCGATGAGGCAGCATCGCGGGAGATTTATCTGCGTGTGGCTGATGCCGCCAGACGCCGCGAAGCCGGGCATGCCGAATTGTGGCGCGGCGCTGATTTACAGCAGGGGCTGAATTGGTTGGAAGAGAAGAATCCCGAACCTGCCTGGGCCAAACGTTATGACAAAGACGAAAAGGGGTTAGAACGCACACGTAGTTTTCTGGAAGAAAGCCGTGTGGCGGAAGAAACCGCAGCCAGAGAGAAGGAAGAGCAACGTAAGCGCAAGGTGCGTCAGACTCATGCCTTCATAGTTGTTCTTGCGATAGCCTTTATCTTCTCATTGGGACTCGCATATTATGCTCGGACTCAACAGCAAAAAGCATTAACCCAAGAGAAAAACAACCGTCAGTTCTATTACGACTCCAACATCCGGTTCGCACAGCAACTGTTCGGTCAGGCTGATACAGAGGGAGGATACGATCTACTTGAGGCTTTTCTGCCAAAATCAGAAACGCGCGACCAGGATGATCTACGCGGTTTCGAATGGTATCACTTTTGGCTACACCCTTACAAAAGTGTTACCCTCAAGGGGCATACAGATTCTGTTAGTTCAGTGATGTTTGCGCCGGGTAGCAAGGCGCTCGCCTCGGCCAGTCGGGACGGGACGATCAAGCTGTGGGATGTAAACAGTTGTCAGGAGGTCGCCACACTCAAGGGGCACACAGACTCCGTTAGGTCAGTGGCGTTTTCGCCGGACGGTAGGACGCTCGCCTCAGCCAGTGATGACGGGACGATCAAGCTGTGGGATGTGAACAGTCGTCAGGAGGTCGCCACACTCAAGGGGCACACCGACTATGTTTGGTCAGTGGCGTTTGCGCCGGATGGCAGGACGCTCGCCTCAGCTAGTCGGGACGGGACGATCAAGCTGTGGGATGTGAGCAGCCGTCAGGAGGTCGCCACGCTCAAGGGGCACACCGACTATGTTTGGTCAGTGGCGTTTGCGCCGGACGGCAGGACGCTCGCCTCAGCCAGTCGGGACAAGACGATCAAGCTGTGGGATGTGAACAGTCGCCAGGAGGTCGCCACGCTCAAGGGGCACACCGACTCTATTTGGTCAGTGGCGTTTGCGCCGGATGGCAGGATGCTCGCCTCAGCCAGTTGGGACGGGACGATCAAGCTGTGGGATGTGAGCATCTGCCAGGAGGTCGCTACGTTCAAGGGGCACGCCGACTATGTTTGGTCAGTGGCGTTTTCGCCGGACGGCAGGACGCTCGCCTCAGCCAGTTGGGATAAGACGATCAAGCTGTGGGATGTGAACAGTCGTCAGGAGGTTGCTACACTCAAGGGGTATGCCGCCTCTGTTCTGTCAGTAGCGTTTGCGCCGGATGGCAGGACGCTCGCCTCAGCCAGTGATGACAGGACGATCAAGCTGTGGGATGTGAGCA
>Ga0070694_100000302_pt1 | contig 26506 bp, 18 predicted proteins | sample KBSK1251metaG_FD_65470 | JGI IMG/M metagenome (GOLD analysis project Ga0070694, IMG submission 65470) | Corn, switchgrass and miscanthus rhizosphere microbial communities from Kellogg Biological Station, Michigan, USA - KBS K1-25-1 metaG | ecosystem: Host-associated > Plants > Roots >...
GGGTAGCATCGAAATCAAAAAATGAATCACTAAACGAAAACGATTGACCCCGGTCTGACAAAAACAACGGGAGCGGTGATTCACTGAACTTATTCAGAGCTTCCTAAAGTTTGTCGGACATTCTTTAGAAAGGAGAAACCGAAATGCCTTACGAAAAGCTACCAATCGGTGGCGCCCACAGCGAGATTCTCTCGTGGGCCAATCATGAATTCAGCATCGAAGAACAATCGATGCTGCGAAACGTTTCGCGCCTGCCATGTTTGTTCCGGCACGTCGCGCTGATGCCGGACGCGCATCTGGGCAAAGGCAGCATGGTTGGTTCCGTGGTCGCCACTAAAGAGGCGGTCATTCCCGCCACGGTCGGCGTGGATATCGGCTGCGGCATGATGGCGGTAAAGACGCCATTCAAAAGCGGAATTCTCGACGGCAAGTTGAAGGACCTGCGCCTGGCAATCGAATCAGCGATTCCGGTCGGCTTCAACGCGTACAAGGAGTCAGTTGATGAATCCTCGTACTGGGAAGGCTGGAAAGAATTCAGCGAACTGCACCAGGGCGTACGCGATCGCAAAGCGAAAGCGATGACGCAACTGGGTACACTGGGTGGCGGCAACCACTTCATCGAAGTTTGTCTGGATACCGACAACGTCGTCTGGTTAATGCTGCACTCGGGTTCGCGCAACATCGGCAAAGAGTTGGCTGAGCGTCACATTGCGACCGCAAAGTCGCTGTGGAAACTCTCAGAACTTCCGGCGCCTGATCTGGCTTACTTCATTCAGGGTACGCCTGAGTTTGCTGCTTACTGGAAAGACCTGAAGTGGGCGCAAACGTACGCGATGAAAAACCGCGAGATCATGATGGCCCGTCTGTTGAAGGTCTTTAACAAGATGTTCAATCATCGCGAAGCCTTCGAGCCTGAGGTTCAGGTCAACTGTCATCACAACTACGTTGCGCTCGAAGAGCACTATGGCGAAAAAGTTTTCGTCACACGCAAGGGCGCAATCAACGCCGACAAAAACGCTTACGGCATCATTCCCGGATCGATGGGCGCGAAATCGTTCATCGTTAAGGGACGCGGCACACCTGAGAGTTTCAACTCCTGCTCTCACGGCGCCGGCCGCAAGATGTCGCGCGGAGCTGCCAAGCGTCACTTCACTCGTGAAGATCTCGCGAAGCAGACCGCCGGCGTTGAATGTCGCAAAGACCAGGGCGTCCTGGATGAAATTCCCGGCGCCTACAAGTCGATTGAAGCGGTGATGAAGAACCAGGAAGACCTGGTTGAAATCGTCGCGGAGATTAAGCAAGTGGTCTGCGTAAAAGGATAAACAGTTTCGAGTTTCGAGTTTCTGGTTTCGAGTTTAATCGGCCCTTTGACGCGAAACTCTAAACTCGGAACTCGAAACTGCTCCTGCCGGGGTGTGGTGTAACGCAAGCATCCGAGTCCTGGGAACTCGTGGTGACAGTTCAATTCTGTCCTCCCCGACCAAATCATTTTTAGTTTTCGAGTTTCCTTATTCGCTCCTGTAGCTCAACTGGATGAGCGCGACGCTTCGAACGTCGAGGTTGCGGGTTCGAATCCTGCCAGGAGTTCCAGAATGTCGCGCAGGTTGTCCAACCTGCGCATGGTCGAAATCTCACCCCACAACCAAAGTTTGGAGTTCCGCCTTCAGGCGGCTCGATTAAATCCGCCTAAAGGCGGGACTCCAAACAACTCCAAAAAAGAGCGGGAGTGATGTAGCTGGAAACATGCGAGTCTTCCAAACTCGATTCGAGAGTTCGAGTCTCACCGCGCGCTCCAAATCATGTCAGAACCGCCTGCGATAGCGGGCGGGCCTGAACTAATCGCCACAAATTGGCCCGCCCGCTACCGCAGGCGGTTCTGACTTCATTCCAAACGAAAGGAGATGCCGAGTATGGCACGAGGTTGGTGGTTCGACTCCACCCACAGCCACCAAAAACTAGTTTCGAGTTTCTGGTTTCGAGTTTCGATTAAGCCGTTCACCCCAACTCGAAACTAGAAACTCGTAACTCGAGACTTATTCAGATGCCCTAAAAGCTCCTTTAGGAGCGACACATTCCCCTCCTGAAGGAGCTAAGAATCAAAATACGATCCTGTCGCTATAAACATCTCGCTCCTACCGAGCGAAATCACTCGCTTCATAAAAACGCAAAAAGGTAAATCGGTTGTCGAGTAAACACTTATGTTCGTTCGTTTTGTCAGCAACGAAATCGACAATGACTCGCACGTGCCGGCGGGTTTGTTCTGTGCTGCTTTCGATTTGATCGACGATGGAAAGCTTTCGGACCACGACTATGACGAGTTGGCCGATCTAATGCGCTGGTTTCGTCTGCATTTGAATGGACCATTCGAACATCGGCTGCGAAAGCCCTGGCGCGCTCGACGCTCGATCTGTTGGTTCAAGTCGGAGGCTCACGAGCACGTTAAGCACGCGTGGCGTCTGGCCAACGTGCTCAAACGAAACGAGGTGTTGGTACGGATGATCAGGTCACAAACCGTGGGCTACATAATTTACGAAGACCCAGCCCAGGTATTGGCGCAACCGTCTGCGGATGTCAGACGGCTGCTTTAAGGGAGGTAAACGAACAATGGCAAACAAGAATCTATTCAAGTCGCTAATCGGGAAACTGATTCCAGCTCCCAATGCAATCAACGAAGAGCGCGCTCCGGCGTACGCTCTTTCGCCTGGGGCACAGCTGGCGCAGTACGCCGCGACCGGTTGTCTGAACACAACTTTCTACGCGGGCGCCGAAGAGCAACTGGCCAGGGTGCTGGAGCTGTGCGCCGACGTCGACGCCGAGTTCATTGCCAAGACTGCGGTGTTCTGTCGCGAGCGCGCTTTCATGAAGGACATGCCGGCGCTGCTTTGTGCCGTGCTGTCGGTGAAGGACCGCGAGCTGCTCGGGCGTGTGTTCCCGCGCGTGATCGACAACGCAAAGATGCTGCGCAACTTTGTGCAAATCATGCGTTCGGGGGCAGTGGGCCGCAAGTCGCTGGGCTCGGCGCCCAGGCGTCTGGTGCGCGAGTGGCTCGACGCTCGTGATCCAGAGACGCTCTTCAAGGCCAACGTGGGTCAGGACCCTTCGCTGACGGACATCGTGAAGATGGTCCACCCCAAGCCCGTAGATCCCGCGCGCGAAGCGCTGTTCGGTTACTTCATCGGTCGTGAATATGCGGCCGCTGCGCTGCCGGAAATTGCTCGAGCGTTTGAGGCGTTCAAGCAAGAGCTTGGGGAAAAGCACGCCGGAGGCGTGCGTACCGTGCCGGATGTGCCATTCCAGATGCTGACTGCTCTGGAACTTGGTACTGCTGAGTGGACTGCGATCGCGCGGCGCGCGCCCTGGCAGATGACCCGCATGAACCTGAACACCTTTGCACGTCATGGTGTGTTTGATCAGGAAGGCATGACCGAGCTAATTGCCGAACGTCTTCGCGACGTAAAGGCGATTGCGCGGGCCAGCGTGTTTCCGTACCAGCTGATGGTCGCGTACATGATGGCTAACGCGAACGCCGGCATTCCGAAGGAAGTCAGCGATGCGCTCCAGGATGCAATGGAGATCGCCATCGCGAACGTGCCTGCGATCGACGGACGGGTTTATGTCTGTCCGGATGTTTCGGGTTCGATGTCTTCGCCGGTAACCGGTTTCCGCAAAGGTGCCACCACAGCGGTGCGTTGTATCGACGTGGCGGCGCTGGTTGCGGCTGCGGTGCTGCGCCAGAACCCGCGCGCCGAAGTGCTGCCGTTCGAGTGTGATGTGGTTAAGGTCAACCTGAACTCGCGCGACAGCGTGATGACTAACGCAGCGCGGCTGGCTGCGATTGGCGGCGGTGGAACTAATTGCAGTGCGCCGCTCGCGCTACTGAATGCGCGCAAGGCGAAGGGCGATCTGGTGATCTTTATTTCGGATTACGAGTCGTGGGTTGATGCCGGCGCCGGCCGCGGCACCGCAACGATGCGGGAATGGAACGTGTTCAAGCAACGCAATCCGAACGCTCGCCTGGCTTGTATCGACGTGCAGCCCTATCGCACGGTGCAGGCTGCGGAGCGCGAGGACATTCTCAACGTCGGCGGATTCTCGGATCAGGTTTTTGCGGTGATCTCGGAGTTTGCCCGCGGTGAACTTAACGCGAACCACTGGATCGGGATGATCGAATCCGTGGCGCTTTGAAAATTGGTTCATTGATTCATTGGATCATTGGTTCAATAGCCGTGTTTCAATGAGTCAATGGATCAATCAGGCAATGAATCAATCGACTGGAGCGCAAGCGTCCCGCTTGCAGATTTCCGCAACACGAGTACTTGCAAGCGAGACGCTTGCGCTCCAGTCACAACTTGGATTTGGCGAATGCTGGCGTGGAGTACATGGCTAAGCAGGTTCGAATCCTGCCCGCATCGAATCCGATGTGTGAAAAATCCTCTCACCGATTTTGTCGCCATCTATTTTGAGGTCAGAACCGCCTGCGGTAGCGGGCGGTTGATCTCTAAATCTAATGATGTCGTTCTAATAACGTAAGACCGCCCGCTACCGCAGGCGGTTCTGACTCCGGGGTGAATGCCGGAAAGACTACATTACCAACCTGAGCCTTGTGGAGTGTGATAGCTCCAGCATTGCACGTCACCGTGCTCAAACGTCTTTTCAACACTTGTCACCCTTTTTCACGAAATGTGTTTTGTGCTCTGAGCTTAGCACTTGATCAGAGATTCAAAGCACAAAGCACGTTTTTTCGCAGTGCGACGAATGCCGATGGAACTACATGTCTACCAAACACGAGGTTCCGGGTTCGAGTCCCGGTGGCTCCAACAATTCTTGCGGGGCCATAGCTCAAGGGTTAGAGCACGCGTTTCATCAACTCTTGTCGTCGCAATTGGTTTTCTCAATCTCTGCGTGGTCTGCGCGACCTCTGCGTCTCTGTGGTGAGTAATGGTTGGTTCAATGGATTCACCGCGGAGACGCAGAGAACGCCGAGGTGGCGCGGAGAATTTCAAAATGGGTGTTATCATTCGCAACCCGAATTAGATCGTTTTCCTTAAGACGAAACCCGACGGTCAGGGAGCTTAATTCGTGCGCAGCGCCATCCTGTCTGTTGCCACTGTCGTTCTGCTATTCCTGCTCTTACTGGCGGTTGCCTTCGCGCAAGAACCGACCAAACCACCAGCACGGCCAGAATCATCAGCACCCTCGCCAACTCCGAGAGGTGAAGAAATAGCCGAAGACGATGTCATCAAAGTGAATACCAATTTAGTGACTTCGTCCGCCCTGGTTGTCGGGCGCGACCGCAAGTACGTCCCGACTCTGCGCCGCCAGGATTTTCATGTCTTTGAAGATGGCGTGGAGCAGGAGTTGGCTTATTTTGCCGCCGTCGACGAGCCCTTTACCGTTGCGCTATTGATCGACAACAGTCGCTCCACGACTTTTGATTTACGAGATATCCTGGATGCTGCCGTCGCTCTGGTTGATCATCTGCGAACGAATGATCGAGCGCTCGTCATTTCCCCTACTGATGACCTGAAGACGATCGTCGGGCCAACCAACAACAAGGAAGAGCTGCGACAAGCGATCACAAATATCAAGCCTGGCGGAGGCACGCGTCTGTACGATGCATTCGATTTTGCACTCAGACACGAACTGGCCGGCATCAAGGGGCGAAGAGCGATAGTCCTTTTGACTGACGGTGTTGATAACGCGAGTCGTAATGCCAGCTACCAGACTAACCTCAACGACCTTGCCAAATCGGACGTGCAAGTATACGTAGTTCAGTTCAGCACCTATGCGACTGTGTCGAAGCAGACTGGACGTGTGCGCCGGCCGCCGCCGGAAGGAAGCGGCTTCAGTCGCGTCGATTATCAGCGCGCCGATGCCTACCTTCATCAAATTAGCGATCTGACCGGGACATCAGTTTATCCGGCTGCGGATGTGAGCAAACTTGACGCGGCAATTGCGAGCATCGCGGATGAACTTCATAACGAATATAGTCTTGGCTATTACCCAAAGCCCGGCAAGACGGGAGAGCTTCGCCGCGTCGAAGTACGCGTGGACCAACCGTGGTTAGTCGTGCGTGGCGCTCGCTCCGGTTATTTGTTTGGCAAAGGTGGAACGGTCAACTACGACGTCAAGAATCCTGTCGTCCCTTCGATCTCTGATATCGAACCCGATTCCAGGAAATTTAGCGAAGACAAGAGGCCGTCGAATTCCCGTTGGATGTGCAAGGGTCCATTCGTGCCCGGCGATTACGCTTTGGTCCAGGAAGGCTACGACTCAAAGTGTCCTCAGAGCACGCGGCCCAACGATCAGACGAATGCCTGGTTGATCAGAAAACCCGGGCCCAGCGAAACCGTCTGCAAGGGCTTCGTTTGGTGGAATGGAGCCGAGACCCGCGCCTCAACCATACCCAGTGGATATGCAGTCGTTGGCGAAGTGAAATCCGCGGTCTGCTCGAGCAGTACTGATACTTCTCAACCAACCAACGCCTGGAGAGTAAAGCTTCCGGCCGCGAAAGAAACGGTCTGCAAAGGATTTTTGATTCCGCGCGGTTTTGTCGTGATTGGTGAGAAAATGGCGAGCGTCTGTCCGGCAACTTCCACCCCAGCGAATGCCTGGCTGATCACGTTAGCCCGCTAGGCATATCGCCAGGCGGAGCCCCATGGCTTACGAAGCGGCAAGAAGACCCTCGACTCAGGGTCCTGCGCTTTTCTCCGTCTCTGCGGCAACCTCTGTTGACTTGCCCTGATTAAGTGGACTGATGGTTTAGGCAGCTGCACTCAGGATCCGTTGCTCGTATTGCCACGGACTGAGGTAACCAAGAGTCGAATGACGACGCTGACGGTCGTACCGGATTTCGACGTGCCCAGAGATGGCGCTGAGCGCAAGTGCCCGCGTGGATCATTGGCGCCGATCGAGCAACTTTAACGGCAGTGCGCTTACGGTTTGACTTTCTTCTGCTCTTCGCGAAGTCTGCGCTGCTCCTCACGTTGCTTAACGACCTCGGCCGCCGCCAGATCATCGAGGTCATAATGCGGAGTCTGATTCCCTCCGACCTCTTCGATGCCAATACCCAGGGCCAGGCGAAAACCTTCGCACTCAATGGCCAGATCGCCCAGATCCTCGGGGTCGCGGACGTCCTTGTTCCGCCAATCATAGAATGGCTTCCAATCCGCCCGCACAGAAAACTTTGGCGCCATCACGGAAAGAAACTCACTCTTGCTGGTCCATTTGTTGGTTACGGGATAGGCCACTCTGAGATAAGACAATCGGCCATCCGTGAATTTGAGAGCAAGGCTTTCGACGCCCTCGAAAAATGAGCCGGAACCGGCCAGGTTGGCGATCTCGGCCGTTTTCAATTCGGCGTTAGACACGCCCAACTCGTTAGCCGCACTGATCTGCAGGCCGGGCACTAGCTGCTTTGCCTGGCTCTCGGTCATCCCCAGATAAAATCGGTCAATCTTTGGCGCTTGTTCGCGGCCGAGACCGCAGGGTGGTGGAGCTTTAATCCCCGGCGGAATTACGGGAGCGGCCTGCCTGGCAAACACTTGAGTCGGATCAAGTTCAAGCCGCGCGCGCGCGGAATGGTAATCGACGATCGCCTGGTAATACTCCAGTCGCGTTGAATTATAGTCCGACTCAGCATCGAGTACTTCCAGCAGGGTCGCTTTGTTTGCGTTATAACGCACAAAGGTCAAGGTCAGGTTCTGCTGAGCTGCGGTCGCCGCCTGCTGCGCGAATCGGGTGCGATCCAGCGCCGAGAGCGCGCCCGCCCGGGCCGCGTAGAACTCCTGCTTAAGTTGCAATACCTGATTGTCCCGTTGGACGTCGAGCGATCGTGCCCGTAAGTCGGCCTGGGTCGCGCGGCTCTTGCTCGCCCCGAAATTGAAGATGGGAACATTGAGCGTGATGATGGCGTCGCCACCGGAATACCGGCCTAAAGGCTTAAAATTAGCAGCATCAAAGCCACCATTCAGCGAGTAGGTCAACTGCGGCCAACGTTCCCGCCGCGCCGCGCGGGCGTCTGCGAGGGCGGCGCGTTTTTGCGCGTCGAGCTGGGCGAGTTCAGGGCGTAACATGATGGTATCTTCCCGGTAACCTAGAAGGTCCATCAACTGCGGCGCGCTGTCGGAGAGCCGGACGGTCGTGATGTAGGTTGCGTAGTCCAATCCGGTCAATACTCTCAACTGGCTCATCGCTAATGATTCGGCAAGCTGAGCCTGGGCGAACTCGTCCCGACGCGAACGCGCGGCTGAGCGAGTGCGCAGAACGTCAGTTTCTGAGGCAGCGCCACGTTTCTGCTGTTCTTCGGTGACACTGGCAAGACCCTCCGCCAGCGCCAGAGCTTCGTCAGCCAGACGGCGTCGCTGCCGCGTGAGCGCGAGACCGAAATACGCGTCGATCGTAGCGATCACCAGGCTTCGGCGCGCGGCCAACGTCCCGGCATGCGCCGCCGCCAGCAACGCCCGCGAGCGTTTCAAGTCGGCGCGCAGTTTGCCGGCTATATCGATCGTGCCGTTCACGCTTAAAAATCCCAGACTCTCGTTGATGGCGCTCGACGCGGCAAAACTGAAGGTCAACGGATCGCCGGGCTGCCGGATCGTCGAAGGCGTCGTGCCCCAGTAAGTCAGCGGCATGTTGATTTGAGGAAGCAGCCCCGCTCGTGCCTGCTTGACGTCTTCGGCGGCGATTTGCTCGTCGAACTCCGCTGCCCGCAAACTCGTGGCGTTATCAAGTGCCAGCGCCACCGCCTGCTCGGCTGATAGCGTGCGATTCTTCGTCGTCGTGCTGCCATACGGATAGTCGTTGTAGGGTGGCAACTGCTGCTGGACCTGAGCGGCCTGACCTGGCCCGGTTGGCGTTTGCGTTGCCGGGATAATCGCTGGCGGCGTGCTCTCTCGAACCACGGCCGGTTGTTGACCCAAAGAATCAGTCCCGGCTGAAATTGCGACAATCAGCGTTAGCGAGAAACGCATTAGCGCATTCTTTTTCAATTTAGACTCTCCTTAAACCAGAGGGATAGCGAACAGAGTAATCTACGTTTTGTTGAATCTGGAAGCGTCTGCTCACAGGATATTGACAGCCCGCGCCGCCAACAACACGAGGACGGTTAGTGAGACAAGTGATTGCAGAATCATCAAGAGTTTTGCCCATCGAGCCAGCACAGGCGAATCTGTCGGCGAAAATGCGGTGCTGGTATTGAACGCTAGAAACAGATAGTCTGCGAAATTCGGCGACCATCCGTGCTCGTCAGCTGCGGTTCTCGCTTCATCAGTCATGGTCATCTGCGGAAAGAGGAAGGCTCCTTCAGGATGGCCGAATCGTTTGTCGCGCCCATGAGGCCCGCCGGCATCCAGCCGCCAGTACCACAAGGCAAAGACCAGGATATTGGTAAACCAGAGAGACGAGGCCGAAAGCAAAAGCTCCGTGGGAGTCTCTTTATGTGCCGGCAGGGCGCGGATCAATAAGCCAACCGAGGCGAACATTCCAATCGTTAGCACTACGGACACTGCGAAGCCAAAGAACCTGTTGATCCGGTGATGACCGGTGCCATGCGAAATGATTGTGGGCACGAGTAGCGCTAAAACAATTGCCGGAAAAAGCCAATGTGGACCGACGATGAGATAACTCGGGAGCGCCGCATATAGGCCACCCACCGCAAGGATAGCAATAAAAGCCGGCCACCGTGGCTCAGGATCCCAGCGATCCAGGATATTATGCTCCTTGTTTTTCACCTCGGTGATTTAACACCGTTTCGGTACTCATCGACCACCTTGGCGAGCGCGACTCGATCGCCTTCGTCAAGCAGTTCGAACATCCTAATGTTGGCCAGGAAATTTGGATCACAAGGCATGGCGGCTCCCCTCTAAAGGCGACGGGACTGGAAGAGCGGCGGCATTATAGTCCAAGTCGCTTGAAAAATGTTTGAGAGCGGAGAACTTAGATGAGCGCCGCAGCACGGCTTCAAATCCGAGCTGCCAGCTGTTAGGACCAGAGTGTGGGGTTAGTACTACGGAGATTTGCGGGGCGTATTGTTTGCAGGTTGCCGCGCGTTATTCGCCGGAGTAGGCGTCGCCTTCGCTGGCTTGGCGGAACCTGGCAAACCTGCGTTTCGTCCGTTACGGGTGAGCGCGATTCTTTTTTCGCCGCCAGGCTGCGCGACGGTAACTTTGATTGAGCGATAGGTACCGTCGTGCGTCTTATTCGTGGGATCGTAACTGATCACGTATTGGGTGCGCAGATCGCGCACAATCTCGTTAGCAATCTGCGGTAGTTCAGAGATCGACTGCGGGAAGAAAGCGCGCCCACCGGTATCCGTGGCCAGGCGGTTGATCAAGGCCACGGCCTTATCGCGCGGACTCTTTCTAATCAGCCCCTTTTCTGCATCCAGTTCATTAACGAATCCAATCACGAAAATCTGCACATCTTCTTCGCGCAGACGCTGGAAGAGTTGGGTCTCCTGATAGTAACTGGCGCGGTCCTCACCGTCGGTAACCACAATCAGGGCCCGGCGGCGGCGATCGTCGTCGCCACCTTTCTTGTATTCGGCGACGTGTTCGGCAGCGAGGTAAACACCATCGACCACGGCGGTCTGGCCGCCTTCGACATAGAGCGTGTCGAGACCATCAAGCAGTAAATCTTTGCTGGCTGTAAAGTCCTGGACCGTTTCAATCTTGTCGCTGCTGATAAACCGTTCGATGAAACTTTCGTCGCCCTTCTTGTTGCTGTTGATGATGGTCTTGGCGGCGTCGATGATTTGCTGGAACTGGGGTCTGACTGAACCTGACGTATCAACCGCCAAACCGTAGATGACGGGAACCTCTTCTTCCGTGAAGGAAAAAATCTGTTGCGGCACGCCATCTTCGAGTACTTTAAATTCGTCTTTCCCGAGCCGATTGATGGGATGGTTGTTGCGATCGATAACGCGGACATGCAACGTTACCAGTTCCGTATTGATTTTTAGAATGTCATTCTCGCTGATTTCCGCTGTTGTCGGATCAGGCGTCGGCGTCGGCTTTGGTCTCAAAATCGGCGGCGGGGGCGGGGCTCCCAGTTGCGGCGCCACGCGACGACCAGGACCAGTCTGGGTCGGGGTTGCGGTCGGCGAAGGTGTCGCCGTGCCGGTTTGGCGTGGGCGCGAATCCGGTTGCTGAGCGCGTGAAGCGCTGCCAATCATCAATGAAATTGCGGCGATAAAGGCCGCCAGAGCCACAATGGCGCTTCGTCGAGCTTTAAGAATTTGCACAGTCCCACGTCCCATCTCTCGTAAACCTTCTATGAATAAATGACCAAAGTCAAACGATTTTCGGGCTCAGGAGAGAACAAGCCGGATAAGAGATGCAATTAGGCTGGGTTGACGTTGCCGGTAAGCACGCCTCTGGCGTGCTGACCCTCGAAACGTTGGAGCTGCACGCCGGAGGCGTGCGTACCGGCGCTCGCCAAACTCACTTCGGATTTGCGATGGCGTAGTAACCCTCCCGGCTCCGCACGAACAGGCGGGGAAGGCCACGCGGCGGATGCACCGTAACCTTGATCTTGTGCCACTTGCCGTTGCTCACAAAGTTAGCCGGCCGGTAGCCGATCGAATACTGGTGACGCAGCTCAAGCGCAATTTGCTCGAAGATGTCATCCATTTCCGCGGCGCTGTTCGGATAGAAGGCCTTGCCGCCGGAAACTCCCGCCAGCTCATCGAGAATGCCCTGGCCTTCCATACCCAGCGCGCTGCCCATATCGCTGCCGCCAAGGATACCGATTGCGTAGAGCGTCACATCAGATTCTTTCAGCACCCGCCGCAACTCGCCAAAGGTATAGCGCGAGTTATTGTCCTGGCCATCGCTGATCAGAAGCAGCGCTCGCTTTGGATGGGTGCCGCGCTGGACGCGCTCGACTCCTAAATAGCAGGCATCGTAAAGCGCCGTATTGTTCTTGGTCTGAACGAAAGTCAGCTTGTCGAGCACGGCGTTACCGTCACGCGTGCGATCCATCAGCAGCTGGGCGCGCGAGTTGAAACCGATGAGAAAATACTCGTCGCGATCGTGGCTGGTCTGCACGAAGTGGGCCAGCGCGTCCCGCGCGCGCCGCACCTTGTCACCGCTCATCGAACCCGAGACGTCGAACAGGATACCCACCGAAACTGGCGCGTCCTCGTCGCTAAAGAACGAAATGTCCTGCTGTGATTTCTCGTCAAAGATAGTGAAGGCGTTCTTGCCTAGGCCCGAAACAAAGCGGCCATAGATGTCCGTGACGGTCACATTGAAGGTGATCAGGTCCGTGTTGGTAATGATTGGCGTCTTGTCGTCGACACCGCCTTCGGGCAATTGAATTTTCGTTGCTGACTTTGGGTCCGATGCGGGGGCCTGGGCCGGCGCCGGCTGCACGGTTAGCAATTCTTTGTTTTCTGGCGAGGGTGACGGTTTCCCAGGGGCTGACTTCTCGGCAGGCTTCTTTTGCGCGGTTGAAGGCTCAATTCCAACCAATGCGGCAGCAACCATTGCGCACAGAACCAGCACCGGCAATGCTGCTTGTCGAGGCAATCTCATTTGTCCCCCCCTTGAAAGCGAAATTGTGGTCAGTTTAGATTGAGATCGGCAGGCACACCTTTCACCTTTGCCCGACTTGGATGCGAGTAGCAGTTGAATCGCAGACCGAAAAGGTTTCGCCCTCACTGATCCACTTTTCTCTGCGCCTGGTGCTCGAAAGAGAGCTAGCGCAGATCCAATCCAAACCTTCCATTGCAGGGGAGACGCTGCGCGCGCCTAATGCAGTGACGAACTTGCCTCGCATTGTAAGGCCAGTGCCAGCGGCGACGCAAGGGATATCGAGATCTAAGGCAGGTGTTTTCTACAAAAGTTTACCTGGTCCATCTCGCCATTCACTCCAGGCTGCTCGCGTTTCTTCCGTCAGGATCGATCCAACTGCTTGCGGAAATGCAGATAGGTGCCGGCATTCAAGGCAAGAGACAGAATCAAGACCACCAGAAAATAGGATACGACACTCATCGGAGTGATGAACCAAATATGCGAAAAGTTGAGAAGGAGTACAACGAAAGAGCCCAGCACAAAGAACCAGGACGCCGTATGACCTAATCCCGGCAACTTGGGCTCTAATCGGGACGAAAAATAACGCAAGTTCAACGTCACTAACAGAGCCAGGCCCGCCACTACAGGAATCAACAAGCCACTTTCTATGAGAACGCTTGTGTCGCTTGACTTGGTGAGCGCCAAACGAGAATAGACATACAAGCTTGTCCCCAACACGATAATCGCAAAGCACGCCATTCGAATTAGAGATCGAAACTTCATCGTCAAATCCTTTCTATCTTTATTCCACCCGCGAATCGCGATTGGAGAAGTAGAGGGCTTGGACAAGCCATGCCCTCGTTCGTACCTTTCAAGCGGCGTTGGTCCTACGAGGGGCATGAATCCTGCACGCCATTTGAGCACGCCATTCCGTTTATGACGCAAGCACCTGCCCCTAGTAAAAGAACTAAATCAGCCAAAACCTCGCACGCGGGTGCGCCTGCTAGAAAAGTTGTGAGCGAACACCCAGCGAACGTGGCAAGAAATGCGCCCGAGGCCGCAAGCAGGCACGCGCCGAACACAAGATTGCAATTAAATATATGTCGCGCAATGCAATGCTCCCTAGTCTCCACATGGCTGCCGCCTCCTTCGTTGCCTGCTGTCTGTTCAGTTAGTGGATTTCCATTATCAAAGAGCGGAGTCCAATTGTAATAGTGTGCCCAAACGTCAGTGAAAATGACATCATCACAACAATCCGGAGGCGGGGGCACCCCTTCCTGGAGCACTGAGGCATGCGCGCGCAACGGTTTTCCCAGTTGAGCTATGCCAGTCGAGGGACTCAAGCTTAGGATGCGCCCGGCGTCGTCACGCTCGACACGTTTAACGCTTCCGTCGTTATCAATCAAAGCCTTCAATCGCCCTCGGTGATCATACTCAAATTTGCGATGTTTACCAGGGGCCCTGTAGTCGATCAAAGCGCCGCGCACATTGTAAGTGAAGCTGCGAACACCTCCATCATAATTGGTCTCGCGGATAACGCGCCCACCCTCATCACGAACCACGCGCTGCTGCTTCCCATCAGCTCTGATGTAAGCCATTGGCAAACCGCTGGCGTCACGCTCGACAGAGACAGCATTTCCGCGGTTATCGCTTTGCCTGGTAAACGCGCCACGCGCATCGTACTCATTGAAATACGAAAGTCCTGACGGATAATTCGCCGCCACGACGCGACCACCCGGGTCCCGCGCATAAGTGAAGCGGCCGACCTCCGAATGGTTCATGGCTATCTCGTTGCCGTTTGCGTCGTACTCAAACGAAACCTCACGACTCGCCAACTTGAGATTCACGATCTGGCCGCGCGAATCATACCTGGCACTATAGCTGTTTGCTGAGTTACTACTTTGCGAACTGATGATCTGGCCGCGCTCGTCAAGGCTCAAATCTGTCCGCTCGGTCCCCTCCATGAGGGAAGAAGGCTGCCCGTCCGTGCCAAAAGTAACAGCGCGGTCAACGTTGCCGTTGGTTGACTGACTGACAAGCCGATTTTCTGAATCGTGGCTGAATGTCATCTCGTTGCCAGTTGAGTCAGACACCCTGACCAAGCGGTTTGCCCCATTGTATTGCATGGACACTCTGCGATCTTCGTCGTCGGTCACACTTGCTACCGCGCCGAGATCCGTTTGTTCATAAACAGTGACAGCACCTAAAGGATCCGTGACGATGGTACGACGCCATTCATAATCGTAGCGAGTCAGGCCAAAAGCGTCGCCGGCCGCCGCCACTCGCCCGAACTTGTCATAGCGAGCGCGGAGAAGCACACGGCCCATCGGATCGATCGCCTGCCGCAGTCCCTTGTTCGTATAGTCATAGGTCCACTCTGCCCCCGTCTGATCAACAACTGTGCGCAAGAGGCCACCGTCTTGACGAAAAGATATGCGCCGCCCTGAGCTGTCTACCACGCCAAGCAGACGCACATCCCTACCCTCTGACCACTCGAATGCGATCCAGGCACCGGGATCATTGGCAACGCGAGTTAACCTTCCGGCCGCATCGTGAGTTACGAGAACATTGATACCTCTTGGTCCCGTAACGCGGCTGAGTTGATAGGCATCGCCGATTTTCGTATAAACGCGCGTCACATCCGAAGTGCGCTCCGTAATTGTGGTGGAGTCGGTTATCTCGAACTGTTGATGCAGACCGGGCTCATCAGATTGCAGGGCAAAACGCCGGCTTTGTGGAACACGGCGGAACTCAAGCGTTCCACTCACGTCTGCCAGCTTCGCCACGTCGCCGGCAACGTTGATCTTGTCGGTGAAGCCGAATGACCAGCCAACACCCAAACCGATGTCCTCCTTTCGGTCACTTACATAGCTGCGCTGAAACGCAATCGGCGTTGGACCACCGGGAAGGTAAATGTCGGCTACACCGAACGCGAGGTCGCCGCGGGACGTTTTTACCAAATTCACCGATAGCCCATCGAAGATCGATCGCTTAAGCGGCAAAAAAGGACTGGCCTGCGTGCGCCGGCCGAGCGTAGATAACCTATCGAGCCGACTTAGTGGATCGTTACTCCGCTGAGCGGCCTGGCAGGTAGGACAAGACGAATTTTTCGACTTGTTTGTTGTGTTCGACTTGTCTGGTGTTGAAGTAGCGAGCGTTCGCTTTGATGATCCGACCCGTGCAAACGCACTGGGTAAGACAATTAGAAGTGAAAAGGCGATCAGAATTGTGAGTAAGCGTTGGGGCATAGAACCTCCTGTGAGTTGTAACCGAAGGGTGGATGAACAAGCGACCAGAGAAGCCACACCGAACCCAAACCGGATGCCGGAGGTACCTGGCTCTTCAAGCCGTCAAAAGATTTTCCAGTCTATTGAACCGCTGAACTGGGTCGGTATTAGGAAGTCAGCAGATCCTTAGGTGTGGGCAGATTATAGTGCGATTCTGATGATAGTCAACAAGTTTTTTTGCTACTGCTGTTAACCAGCAACATAATTGAACTTAATCGTGGTTGAGCAATATATTAACAGCTTCCTTGTCTAATTAGATTCTGGTCACTTGGCGACCGGACGGGCGTTATCTGGCCCGCGCGAGACTTGCTCTTATTCTTTCGGCACTCTTCGGGCCAATCCCATCGACCATCTCCAGCCCTCCGCCCTCGGTAAATTTCCGCAGGTCATCAAGCGAAGCTATCTTGAATTTTTGATGAAGGGTCGCCGCCGTTTTCGGGCCGACGCCAGGCAGTTCGAGCAGGTCAAGGACGGTGGCCGGCGTCTCTGCCGTCAACCTTTCCCAGGCGTCAAAGGTCCCGGTTTGAACCAGCTCGACGATCTTGCCGGCCAAAGCTTTGCCGACTCCCGGAATCTCCAGCAGACCGGCCAGGCCCTGCTCGCTTTCGATGACCTTCATTTCAATGGGCCAGGTTTCAATCGCCTCAGCGGCCATGCGGTAGGAACGAACCCGGAACGAGTCCTCGCCGCGGACCTCCATCAGCGATCCCATCTGGTTGAAACGACGGGCGATTTGTTCGTTATTCATGAAAATGAATCCTAAATCGGGTTGCGAGATTAGTAAATGATCGAAGACAGTAGCCAGTCGGATCAGGGTTGACTCACCTCACGCAAGCCGAAGGGTTGCCAGAAAGTAGCCGGTGGTCGAAGTCCGCGGAGACCACCGGGAATGCGAGATTAATTGGGTCGCACCCCGGAGGGGTGCCAGATCCCTCGCTGCAAAGATCTTTTACGTGACCTGACGTCTGGCAACCCTTCGGGGTGCGGTCATGACCAAAGCTTTTCCGGTGGTCTCCGCGGACTTCGACCACCGGCTACTTTCTTTGCAACCCTTCGGGTTGTGCTGAGGCGAGTCAACCATATGAATGCCCTCGCAAAGCCTCACGTTGGTCCTAACTCTGGCCGCTGCTACTTAGCTCGCTCGAACATTTCCTGCAACTTTCTCGCTGGAAGCATCACTTACTAATTGAAGTAACCCTGCAAACGAAAACGCTGCCGGTGACCGTACCAACGGTCACTGGCATAAAGCGTTTCAAGACAACGCGGAGGAAAATCTATGACCAGCCGGATTGATCTCTTACCAAATCTCGCGAGAACCTTAAATATGCGTCGAGGCAGACTGATGATCGCGCTGGCGTCGCTGGCTCTGTTCTGGGCCTGCTATCCGACCGCCGACACCACTTACTCTAACCCGCAGGAGTTCGGGACCGGGCAATGGCTGGTTGAGTTTCGGACCGGCGAAACCGTGGTCCAAATGGAATTGCGATATCAACGCAAGAGCGAAAAAGGTACCGGTTACAGCAGTCACGGCTTCACCATCGACCCGTCCGCGTTATCAGGACTATCGCGCGATCAGGCGATGTCCAGCGGCACGAACGTTCGATTTCAATTGAAGCGCGATGCCGGAACTTTCAACTTTGAAGGATGGTTTAAAGAAGGCAACGGCTCCGGCCATTTCACCTTCACGCCCGATCGCGGCTTTGCCTCGCAGCTGACTTCACAAGGTATCGGTTCTCCGACTGACGAGCAATTGCTTTCTCTGGCGATGAGCGACACCGGCTTTGCTTTAATTAACGAACTCAAAGCGCAGGGTTACGAACGTCCCACTCTCGATCAGCTCGTGCAGATGGGCAATCATGGCGTCAACTTTGAATACATCCAGGGATTGAAGTCCTACGGCTATCAACTCAAGACGATCGATAAGCTGGTGCAGATGAGGGACCACGGCGTGAACCTGAAATTTATCGGCGAGATGGCGGCTTTGGGCTATAAGAACCTCGATCCTGATGCTCTGATTCGCGTGCGGGACCATGGCGTCACGCCGGATTTCATCAACGAGATGGTGGCCGCCGGGTATTCTCAATCTTCGCTGGATGATTGGGTGATGCTGCGCGACCATGGCGTCAACGGCAAGTACATCAAGGAACTGGACGCTTTGGGTTATTCGCGCCTGCCGCTCGATCAGCTGAGACAGATGAGAGATCACGGGGTCAATGCAAAGTTCATCGAAGAACTGAAGCAGCAGGGATACGACCGAGTGCCCGTGGATCAACTGATAAGACTCCGGGATCACGGGGTAAGCGCGTCTTACATCCAAAAAATGAAGGAGCGCGGCTATGCAAATTTGAGCGTCGACGATCTGATCAATATGCGGGACCGCGGGACCCGGGAATAGGACCCAACTTACCTTCGACCTGCAAGTTCAAAGGTGGCCGGGCGCCGCCAAACATTCGAACTCAAGAACGAAATGGCTCAGCTTGACATGCTCAGGCTGAGCCTTTCTAATTCAGGCATCCAAATCTAATTCAGGCATCCAAAATGAACGGCAAAGGCTCTAAAAGTTTTCGGCACGCACATCTCCGGCGTGCTGCGCAAAGTTTCTCCTCCCAATTTAAAACATCGAGGTAAGTATGAAATTCAAAAGATTCCTGTGCGCTCTGGTAGTGGCGCTGTTCACTCTCCAGACAGTCGGCTTCGCCCGGATGGACGAAGGCATGTGGCCTTTTAATAACATTCCGCGGGAAGAGATCAAAAAGAAGTACGGCTTTGACGTCACGGACGAGTGGCTGAAGAAGGTCCAGCTCGCTTCGGTGCGTTTCAACAACGGTGGTTCCGGATCGTTCGTGTCGCCGAACGGACTCGTGCTAACGAACTATCACATCGTCGAGGACATCGTTAACGAGGTGAGCACGCCGGAGAAAGACCTCGCGAAGGAAGGTTTCGTCGCGCGTTCGAGTGCGCAGGAAATCAAAGCGCCCAGCCTGGAACTGAATGTGCTGATGAGCATCGAGGACGTGACCAAGCGCGTGAACGATGCGGTCAAACCCGGGACGTCTGACGTCGAAGCGTTTGCCGCCCGGCGCAAGGAGATTTCGGCAATTGAAGCAGAATCGACCAAGGCTACGGGGCTGCGCTCTGACGTTATCACGCTTTACCAGGGCGGCCGGTACAATCTCTATCGTTACAAAAAGTACACCGACGTGCGTCTGGTGTTCGTACCTGAATTCCAGGCAGCCTTCTTTGGCGGCGATCCGGACAACTTCAATTTCCCGCGCTTCAATATCGACATGGCGTTGGTGCGAGTTTACGAAAACGATCAGCCTGTTCGCCCCGCCGGCTATTTCAAATGGTCGACGGCCGGAGCAAAAGAAGGAGACCTGGCGTTTGTCACCGGAAACCCTGGCTCAACTTCCCGCTTGAACACAGTCGCCCACTTGCAGGAACTGCGCGACACCAGCATCCCCGTGATCCTGCGTCTGCTGGAGAGGCGCGAAGCGATGCTCAAGAAATATATGACCATGGGTGAAGAGCAAACACGCCGCGCCCAGAACGATCTGAACAGCATTCAAAACAGTTTGAAGGTTTATCGCGGCCGGATTGACGGCCTCAAAAACAAGGCTTTATTGGATCGCAAGATGAGCGAAGAAGACGCGCTGCGCAAATCAATCGCGGCCGATCCTAACCGGCAGAAGATGTACGGCGACGCGTGGGACGCCATTGCCAAAGCGCACCGCGATTATCCTTCCTACATAAAAGAGCGGCGGATTTTCGATCAAGCGGGCGGCTTCAATACCGTGTTTTTTGATTTCGCGCGCACGCTGGTGCGGATGGCCGCGGAAACTGAAAAGCCGAACGGCGAGCGACTGCCCGAGTTCACTGATGCGCGACGCGCTTCGCTCGAGTTGGGACTTTACTCACCGGCGCCGATTCATGACGATTTTGAAAAGCTGAAGCTGGCCGATTCGTTGTCGTTCATGATTGAACTGTTAGGGGCGGACAACGCGTTGGCGAAACAAATCATGAACGGCAAGACGCCGGAGGCCCGGGCCGCAGAACTGATTGAGGGCAGCAAACTGGAAGACGTCGCCGTCCGGAAAGAGCTGGCGGCGGGTGGCATGAAAGCTATCGAAGCTTCAACCGATCCAATGATCGTTTTGGCGCGCACCATCGATCCGAAGGCGCGCGAACTGCGCAAGCGTTTTGAGAGTGAAGTCAGCGCCGTCGAGCGCGCGAATTATGCAAAAATCGCGCTCGCCCGTTTTGACACCGAAGGCACCAAGCTTTATCCCGATGCCACTTTCACTCTGCGCCTTTCTTACGGAACGGTTAAAGGTTACCTGGAAAACGGCAAGAAGGTGACGCCGTTCACCACGCTGGGCGGCCTCTATGAACGCTCGACGAATTTCAAAGCCGAATTTCCCTACAACCTGCCGCCGCGCTGGATGGAAAAGAAGTCGGCAGTAAATCTCTCGACTCCTTTCAATTTTGTGACGACCGACGACATCATCGGCGGCAACTCAGGCTCGCCGACAATCAACAAGAACGCCGAGCTGATCGGCTTGATCTTCGACGGCAATATCCAATCGCTGGTCGGTGATTACATCTATGACGAATCAGTCAACCGCGCGATTTCCGTCGATGCGCGCGGGATGATTGAGGTGCTGCGCAAGGTGTTCGACGCAAATGAAATTGCGGATGAACTGACTAAGAGCGCCGCGCCGACGACGTAGGCTTGAAGTCAGTACCATCTGCGTTAGCAGATGGGATCATTTGACCCCATCGGATCTACTGATCCCACCCGCTCACGCGGGTGGTACTGACTCCGTATCTCATCACCCCAGCACTTGCCCCCTCTCCGCCCTTCGTTATAAGCTAAAGCTTACTAATCTTCCCTCATAGCTCTCCTGCAAAAGAAGTGAATCCCTCTGGATGATTGACTGGATGCCTTTTTCCCTTGGAAAGGAACTAAACACGATGAAAAAAATCCTACTTGCATTCCTGATCGTAATTTGCGCGGTAAGTTTTGCTTTCGCCGACACGATCTTTCTCCGCGACGGACGCCAGATTCGCGGCACGCTGCTCGGCTTCATTAATGGTCGCTTCGTGGTGCGCGTTGAGAACCAGTATTCAAGCTCGACCGCAGGCGCGAACGTCGATCGAAACAGACGAGACAACGACCTGCAGTATTTTCGCCCGGAAGAAGTCGACCGCATCGAGATCGAGGGGCGTTCGCTCGACGATACGCGCTACGAAACGCGCAATGTTCAGGTGACGCTCGATTCGAACTGGGTCGATAGCGGCGTGTGGGTACGCCGGGGTCAGCGCGTTCAGGTGAGCGCTACCGGTGTAATCACTGTCGGCCGTTCCCGGATCACTCCGGACGGTTTGCGTTCAACCGATCCAAGTGCGCCGTTGCCCAGCGCCAATGAGGGCAAGTTGATTGGTGCTCTCGGCAATGACCCGCGCTCGCCGATCATCGAACTCGGCAGCAATAATGAATTCACCGCCGAACGCAACGGCCGTCTGTTCCTGACGGCAAATCGCGGTTCCTTCGCGGACGCGCGCGGAGGTTTCGACGTTAGCATTCGCAGCGAGCGCAATCTCAACGCCCGTGAAGAGGACGGCGGCGGCATCCGCTCGCGAAACCGTGACACCACCGGGGGCGGTGGTGGCTATCGCGGCAACCAACGCGAGCGCAGCGTTGACGTGCCGGGTAATAGTCGCGGCGTGGACACTGGCATAGACGTACGCGCCGGTGAACCGATCACAATTTCGGCAACCGGGACAATCGTCGCCGGCACTCGCGTAGGTGAGGTTGGGCCGGATGGTCAACGTAGCAGCGGGCTCGGAATCAGCGCACGTCCGGTCGCCAGCGCCGGCGTGGGCGCGCTCATCGCCTACATCCGCAACGTAAACGGCAGCTTGAGTCCGGCGTATTTGGTCGGCAGCAATCTGACGACGAGCGTGCCGATGGATGGTCGTTTGATCCTTGCAGTCAACGATGACAACTACAACGACAACAGCGGCACCTTCAGGGTGACAGTTCGCTACTGACGGTGCGCACGCCGGAGGGGTGCGTGCCCGATGACAGACGCCGTTCGCGCAAGCGAGCGGCGTTTTCTTTTGATAGTCTCTTAGTCCTGAGCGGGATTAGCGTGCCGACTTTAGATGTGCCTGGACGCGGCTATGCCGCCTGATGTGCGGAAGGCCTTTGGCCTTCCGGTGAACCTTGTTGTCAAAAGGGGCTGCGCCCCAAACTGCGGGCCTAGCCCAAAAGAGAAATCAGGGGCTTTACGGAAAGGCAGAGCCTTTCCGCACATCAAGCGGCATAGCCGTGTCGAAGCCCCACTCAACTTGGTAATCTAAGGCCCGGGTATTCAGGTCAAGCCGAGCACAAAAAATGAACCTGCTCAAATCACCTTGCGACGAAGGCGTAGCCAGCGCCCGCAAAGCTGCCTCCACCAAATGCGGCCAGGCGCAACGGCGCTGGACGCTGGCGGCAACGATCCTCGGTTCCAGCATGGCCTTCATTGACGGCACTGTCGTCAATGTCGCGTTACCCGCTCTCCAGAAGAACCTCAACGCCACGGTCACCGACGTGCAATGGGTGATCGAAGCTTACACGTTGTTTCTGGCGGCGCTGCTTTTACTGGGCGGCTCGCTCGGCGATCACTTTGGCCGCAAGAAGATTTACGCCATCGGTGTGGCGCTCTTTGCTCTGGCTTCAGTTTGGTGCGGTCTCGCTCCCACCATCCATCAATTGATCATCGCGCGCGCGGCGCAAGGCATCGGCGGCGCACTGCTGGTTCCCGGAAGTCTGGCCATCATCAGCGCCACCTTTTCCGAAGATGAACGCGGCAAGGCCATCGGCACCTGGTCAGGCGCTACTGCGATCACAGCTGCGCTGGGTCCACTTATGGGTGGGTGGTTGATCGAACATGTTTCGTGGCGCGCAGTTTTCTTTCTCAATGTTCCGATTGCCCTCGCAGTCATTGTGCTAATCCTGTTGTTCGTTCCCGAAAGCCGCGACGAAGAGAATCCCGGCAAGCTGGATCTCCTGGGCGCGGCCCTGGCCACTGCCAGTCTCGGCGCGATCGTCTATAGCCTGATTCAATCTTCAAGTTCTGGTTGGCAGAACTCAATCGTGCTCGCGAGTCTCGTGATCGGAATCGTGCTGCTCGCGCTTTTTGTTTTAGTCGAAGCCCGCAAGCGAAATCCGATGTTGCCGCTCAATCTCTTTCGTTCGCGCAATTTTACCGGGGCAAATCTGCTGACCTTGTTTCTGTACTCATCGCTGGCGGGCACACTTTTCTTTCTGCCGCTCAACCTGATTCAAGTACAAAGATATTCAGCGACGGCAGCCGGTGCGGCTACTCTGCCGTTCATCCTGATTATGTTTGGTCTCTCGCGCTGGTCGGGTGGCCTGGTAAAGCGCTACGGTTCGCGTCTGCCGCTGGTGATTGGACCGACGGTCGCCGGATTGGGATTCGCGCTTTTCATTCGACCCGGCACCGGCGCGAATTATTGGACCGGATTTTTTCCGGCGATAATCGTCCTGGGAGTGGGCATGGCGATTAGCGTCGCGCCGCTCACTACGACCGTCATGAATTCGGTTAAGTCGAGCCACGCCGGGGTTGCTTCGGGAGTAAGCAACGCCGTCTCGCGCACTGCCGGCTTGCTGGCAATCGCGGTGTTCGGCCTGATCATGTTTCATGTATTCAACGGCTGCCTCGATCGACGACTGGAGCAGACTCCGCTGGTGCCTGACGTCCGGCAGGCTTTGAACCAACAGCGCGCCAGACTTGCCGCGATCGAAATTCCTGGAAACGTCACGGAAGGAACGCGGTTCGCGGTGGCGCAGGCTATCGACGAGTGTTTCGTGAACGGCTTTCAGCGGGTCATGCTGGCCGGCGCCGTGCTGGCCTTCGTGAGTTCGCTGACAGCCTGGATTTCCATTCGAGATGAATAATTAGACGTAGCGCCTGGTCTGCGCGCTTGTGGCCCATGCTCAGGGGAAGCACAGTAGACAGGCCGATTTTACAGCAGAGTGTTGCAATGACTCTGCCGACCGCAAGATAACTGCAAAGTAACGACTAAACCAACGCCATGTTCTTCCGCCCCTCGCCCTCTATTGTGATGAAGGGCCGCGTCTGTTGGACGATCTCAATGATCGAAGGGATTACTGCCATGATTAATGCGTCTTCTACCATTCTGGTTGTCGATGACTATCCCGATAATCGGATGCTCCTGGCAACCTGGCTGCGGGCCAAAGGTTACAAAGTCATCGAGGCCAAAGATGGCAAGGAAGGGGTGATGCAGGCAAACCGAGCAAATCCTGATTTGATCCTGATGGATTTGGCGATGCCTGAACTCGATGGCATCGAAGCGACGCGGCAGCTTCGGCAACGTCGCGCGCATTCGCGGACACCGATCTTTGCGATCAGCGCTTACGCCACTCACGACGTAAAAGACGATGCGCTGGCGGCCGGCTGTACGGAAGTCTTTTCTAAGCCACTCGATCTCACATCACTGCTTGGCAAAATCCAAACGACACTTGGACCACAGAGTTCGAGTCCCGCGAATTACCGCACGGCTGGTGCATAAGATAGAGCGGCAGCGATCAGAGTTAAAAGTATATTAATCCTCAAACGCTCACTTTTTGAGCAAAGCCCTCGCGGGCAATAGTCTGAGCAAGCGAGGAAGCTTGCGCTTCAGTCGGAATCCTCAGCGCTCGAGCTTGCGATCGACGGCCAGCCCCCTAATCATCCCTTCCAATTCGCCCTGCAAACTGGCGCGTTCATCATTCAAAGTTTTCTTGTCTTTATTCAGTTGCTCCAGACGCGTCTCCTGCGTATCGGCTTTCGACACGTAGCGCGAAATCAACGCGCGGGCTTCGGCGGTCGCCGTCAACGCTTTGATGTTATCGCGCAAGCGGCCCTGGTCTTCACCAATCTCGACCACTTCTTTGTCGATCGTTTCAATGCGCGAGTCCGTCAGGGTCATACGGCTCTTCACATCAAGGATCTTTTCCAGGACGGTCCGCGTCGCAGCGTCGATGTAATTGCGCGCGATAAATAATTCAAGGTCGGGGCGCGAAAAATTCATCAAGGCGTAGCTGTCCATCAGGGCGCGGCGCTCAGTGACGGGCAATTCGACTTTCTGGTGCGGCCCGAGCGGAACGCGAAAGCGATAGTAACGCGCAGTCTTTGCATCCGGCTTGGCCGTGTCATCCGTGAGCGTCCAATCCTGACGTAGCGGATGCTCGATAAAGACTACGCGAGGTTTGTCCGTCTGGTTGGTGAGCGTGTAAATCTTCTTGCTGGTCTGATAGTAATGGGCCTGAAAGACGCCGTTGATGGCGCGCACCATAAATGCGGGCGCGCGATCCTCTTTGATGCTGGCATTGACCAGAGTGCCGAGGTCGAGTGCGAAAGAGATCAAACGCTCCTCGCCGGGTTTCAATCGTTCCATCAAGGCTTCGCCCGCATAAGCATCGCCATCGATTACGGTCATCGCGCCACCTTCAAGCGTCAGCGACGAAGTGTTCTTGAGCAACATTCCGCCCATCGCGCGATCGCGCCGATTGCCTTCGTTGTAGATCGAGACGCGCTCGCCTTCCATGCGCGTCTGCAAAATTGGAATCAGAGCCGAACGATCGCGCGGCACCGTCACGGGTTGCTCGATTCGATACTCAAACAGGTCGCCGACTTCGCTGCCGGTTGCGGCAGTTTCGACGCCCGAGTCAGGCCGCGTGATTGCGTCGCTAAGCTTCGTGCGATCAGCCAGCCCATTGTTCGCCAAACCCGGCGTAAGAGTGTACAAACCGCTGACCGTGTTGTTCCGGCCGCCGCTGAAACCAAGGCCGCCCTGTGGTGTTCGCTGGGTCGGGAAGTTTGAGAATTGGTTTGCTGATGACGTAACGGTCACTGTCTCTGAAACGCTTCCCACTTCAAGTGTGGCGTTAGCATAGGCAGGCGAATTACCGCTGACCCTAACGTTAGTAATTACATAACGCTTAAAGCCCGGAGAGTTTATGGTCACCTGATAATTCCCGGGCGCCAGGGTCTGAGATTGAAACGTTCCGTCACTCAACGTGGTGGTGTTGAATGTCTGGTTCGTGGCGGTATTCGTAATACTCACCGACGCGCTGGCCACGGTGGCTCCGTTCATGTCGGTGATTCTGCCGCTCACGGTTCCCGCGGCGCTGCCTTCGTTATCTTCATAAGTTTGCGGAGAGAGTTTCAAATCTTCAGGCATGCCGACCACCGGCCGATAACGATAGAACGGTTTTTGGATCGGCTGGATGAATGACACCGGCGAGCCGGAAACCAGCGACAGCGAGACATTGTTCCAGTCTTCTTCGCTGACGTTATCGACAATCGCCCATCCCTGAAAGAAAGGCTTCCCGGTTGAGTCGAGCACGACGCGGTAAGTCGTCTTCCAAATCGGCGCGGCGATGGTGTAGCTCACCAGCATTTCACGTGAGCCCGCACCATCGGACGTGACTACGATCGTCTTGGCGTCCCGCCGGCGCGCCGAAGCTGTGGCATTCGCAAATTCCGACACGTCGCGGCGCGTGCCTTCGTCGATCAGTTTGATTGAGCGCACCTCGGCCAGATCAAAACTCATCAACTCGCCGCCCTCGGAGGCAATCACCAACGCGTGTGAAGTCTGGGCCGGCTTGTTGGCATCAAGCTGGGACTT
>Ga0070694_100000303_pt1 | contig 26497 bp, 19 predicted proteins | sample KBSK1251metaG_FD_65470 | JGI IMG/M metagenome (GOLD analysis project Ga0070694, IMG submission 65470) | Corn, switchgrass and miscanthus rhizosphere microbial communities from Kellogg Biological Station, Michigan, USA - KBS K1-25-1 metaG | ecosystem: Host-associated > Plants > Roots >...
CCATAGCGGGCGAACTTAGTCCGAGACTCACGGGTCGCGAGCTAACGGAAATCTCAAACTCCGTCGTTGCGCTTGCGCCGACAGAAGATTCCTGGCCGGGCGCACCACGACCGCACACGCTGCTTTCAACCGTCACGGGCCGACTCATAGGAATTGATCTCTTTGATCGGAATCAGATTCCGTCGCCGTTGATTCAGATCATTGCCGCACCGCGCGGCGGCAAGTCGATTCTGATGGCGCAATTCGCTTGTGACATTTTGGCAAGTCTCCGCGATGCCAGCGTCAATGCGATCGATATCGGCGAGACCTTATTGCCTTTAGTTAGTGTCCTCGGTGGCCGCTACATCAGACCACACCCTGACGAGATTCGGGCCATCAATATCTGGTCATATGCGGAGTTGTCGGAAGGCGGGATGCCTGATGACGTCCAGAAGGCGCTGGTCGTTGGCGACCTGAAGATGCTTGCCCGCATAGGCGACGACGACAAGACTGCTGAAGACATTATCAGCGCAGTTGTATCTCAGGTGTACGAGAACATCGTGCCGGAGAACGGTCCCGGCCGGCCGCTCTTTGAGCCGACCCTTTCTCACTTTGTCGCGCAGTTGCGCACCTATCCGTTTGAGTCGGATCTGGTTTGCGAACGACGCGAGACTCTGGTGCTCGCGCTCAGTAATTATCTCGGGCATCCCTGGTTGGACGCTCCTACGCATCCTGATTACGAACAGAAATCTGCCTTTGACGTTTTTGAACTGGGCTCACTCAAGGATTTTCCCCGCGACATCAAGTTGTCGCTGGCCTATCGCATCGCGGCGCATGTGGCCCGCTGCATCGGGCGACGACGCGAAGATGGGACGCGCGCACCAACGGCCAACCTGTTCGATGAAATGTGGGAGATCAAAGAGGAGTATCGCTTCATCTTCAAGGTCCTCCAACACGCCGGACGCAAAGGGCCTAAGGAGAATTCGATCACGGTGCTCGCGACCCATGCCTTCGAAGACATAGAAGATGTTGCTTCACTATCGAAGACCGGAAACGTTCTCTTTATCGGAAAGCAACTAGGCGACTACTCAAAGGCAGTCGGGCACGCCAAGCTTTCCGCCAACGGTGCGGAAGCGATCGGTCACATCAAAAGCGCGCCCGGCAGATTCTCACAGTTCGTGATGGTAATTGGATCGGGGCCTGACCAGATTGTCGAAGTCGTCCAGCATGAACTGAGCCCGCTCATGCTTTGGACGCTCACGACCAATGCCGACGAACGAAACGCGCGCAGCCGAGTATGGGCTCACCATTCCGATTGGTCAGATATGGAAGTTCACGGATGGCTGGCGGAACACTATCCGCGAGGTCTCACCGCCGTAGGTCTGCGGGAGATCGACGAAACATTGTTGGAAGTTGCTGCTTAGCGAAGAGAGGCATTTCGATGAAAAGAACCTTCAAGTATTTTCTATTAGGTACTCTAACTGCTGTCCTCTTGATGCCAATGAGTTCTCAGGCGCAATGGACTGTCTTCGATCCCGCCCAGTACTCACTCCAAATTGAGCGCCAGATTGAAGAAGCCAACCGCTGGCTGGAGCGGGTGAAGCAGTATTCGGAAGAGATCAATAAGTTGGCGGAGCAATTAAGCACCATGAAGGGCGTGCTTGGGCAGGCAGAAAAACTTGTTCTGCATAACGACAACCTCACGCGAACCATGGCTCAGATCGGTCACACAGTTCGGGACGTGTTCGCCCTGAAGCGAGCCATCGAGACGATGGTGATTTCGCGCCTGAACATGATCAAATCCATCAAGACGAGGTTAATGAGCGGCATCTTCGATCCTGAAGCTGATCTACGCGATTTTGAGGACTACCTGCGTGACTCACTCGGTCGTCAGGAAGAGGACAAGATTGCCACGATGAATCGAATCGCGATGTTCGATGCGACCCTCGCGCGCCTTTATCACGATTTGCAAACCGCCGAGGCAAGACAGGCGGGCGCCGCCGCAGAGCTGAAGCAAGCGAAGGACAAACTTGATGCTGAGTTGGCCAAACCTCAGACAGAGCAATGTCCTCACTGCGTTTCAGATCTCAAACTTGAAATCGCATCGTGCGAAAAAATGATTGCCGACCTGGACACTCAAATCACCAACCTGTCGACGCAGATCGAAGATCGAGTCAAGCGCTACAACCTGACGATGGAGGAGCGAGTGAGAATCGCCAACCGGGTAAAGGCAACCGACGAGGCTTGGGACAAATTGAACATCGTCAAGGACGGGATTTTCGACGCCATTCAAAGAGGCGGCGTGCCAACACCAACGCCCTAGTGATCTCGTGAGGTGCAAATGAGACGACGAATTTACGCATCGATTATGTTTGCGGTTCTGGTGCTCTTGCCGGTTGCTGCATTGGCGCAGAGTCCCAGTCCCACACCGGCTCCGTCACCGGTGCGGTCCTTATCAGACAACATTGCCGCGCTGTCGCAGCGAGCGGCTTCGTTGTTGCCCTACTTTGAAAACGAGATCGTCTCAAAACTGATTGGTTGGTTCGAACTGTTGGCCTGGATACTCGGCAACTGTCTGGCTGGCTTTGCCATGTTGCGGATAGTCCGCGAGGACAATGGCGAGGGTGGCAATCTCTATTGGTGGTTCGGGAGACTCGCGCTCTTCTTCATGCTGTCGGGCACAAGTCTGGCAATCATGAACGGAATGACGGCGATCGGTTATGAGATTGCCAACGGCAACGAGTCGGGCCAACGATCGATCTTGCAGAATTTGTATCTCGCTCAACGGGACAGCTTCAACGACTCCTACGCCAAGTTCCAACAGAACATGTTCACGGTAAAAGTCGACGGACGTGAAACGAGCGTGAACGCGGTGCCGATGGGGACTGAATCCGTGCTCGGCATCATTGTGGATGCCGACAGCACTATTCAGAACTTCGATCAAAAGGCCGATGTGTCACAGTGGAGCATTTCCACCATGATGACGTGGTTGAATTTCGAACGTGCCCTCTTGGAGTTCGGAGATCTAATCCTCGTGATCCTTGGTGCAGCGCTCACACTCGCGCTGAAGTTGGCGATGCCTTTCATGCTTGCGTGTATTGTCGATAAAAACATCGCCAATAAGACAACCCACCCCTTCTTCTACGGTGTGATCGCTCTAACCCTGCTGTGGCCTTCCGTCTCGAAAATAATTCGCATTATTGCGTACATGTGGGGCAACGTCGCCATGGCCGTGGGCGACAGCAGTCCTTTATACATATGGGACTATCAAACGATGCGAGCGATCACGAATCCACTCGTGCAGCCGGAATACACCGTTGCCCTGGCCGTATTTGCGATGGGTCTCGGCGCGCTTTGTCTTTACGGCACTCCATTCATCTCCCTGTATCTCTTATCAGGCCGTGTCTATGAATCAGTCGCGACTGTCGTTTCCAGTTGGATGGGCGCAATGGTTGGCACGGGAATCGAGAAGTACAGCGCCGAAGCCGCCGCTTCTATTAACCGGCAAGCCGAGACGACGCAATATAACGCGGGATACCAAGCAGACGTGACTCGTTCTGGCGGGCAACTCGAAGCCGGAAACATGCGTGCCCAAGGTCAACGCACGGCTCAATTGGCTTCGATTCAAGCCGCGCTGACTGGCCAGACGGCTGCTACGCTCGGCGCAGCAACGACGCAACGTATGATCATTCAGGCAGCCGCAGGATTTCAAAAGTCTTCGACTGGGGCTGACGTGTCGCGGAGCATTCGCGAAACCGATATCGGTGCGTCGAGAGAAGTCAGTAACATCATTGCCGGGGCGGAGCGCGATCTGAGCATGACACGAGGTAACGCGTCTATAGGAAAGATTGAGAAGGCGATGGAAGTAACGGAGTCCGCAATTCCGTCCGACGCCCCACTACTAAGAGGCGTGGTGAGTTGGCCGAAAATCACGGCGGTCGATGCACACCGAGACGTTGCCACGAATGCTACGACACAATTCAGTCGCGACATGGTGCAGAATCAAGAAACGATCGCGAAACGGGTGATCAATTCGTCGCAGCAGTACCAGACCGAGATGAATCAAGCGATCGACAAACAAGCGGGCGCTCAGATCGCCGGCGTCAACGCGGGTGCGGGACAAGCCATCGGCGGATATCAACGTGCCGCCGCACAATCCCGTTCAGGCGTAGAGCAAAACTATCAACTGGAACTTGGAGCCAATCAGAGAGTTTATGTCTCTCAGATTGATGCGGCCGGTCAGGTCCGCAGCGCGGGATTGGAAGCCGCGAAACTGCGTCAGGTGGCCTCAATAATTACCCAAGTCGGACGCGAGATCTCGAGAGAAGTCGGTCAAGGAATGCGTATTCGGTTCTGACACTGAAATGACTGTGATACAAAGCAGTCTGCTATAGCCAGGGAGGCTGCGAAGCTCTGCGCCAATTACGGTGAGGAACGAGGCTGAGACCCGGTCAGTTCTTGAAGAGTGCAGTCCACAAGGCTCGCACCTCTATGGGACTTGGAATGACCTTTAAGAAAGTACGTGTTTGGATGGGGCAACGCACTGATGCGATCACGTCATTGCTTTGTCGTAGCTCGCGGAACCGAAGGCATTCGCCGTTACCTCCGGGATTGCGGTCGTCGCCGTTTTTTTGGTTGCAGGTCGGCAGTGGCTCCGATGACCCGGGCAATCGCGGACGCGTGTTCCTCGGATCCGTCCCAAATGGATTTGAATGCCGTGAGAATTTTGCCTTCGCCTTTGTCAAGATCACCGCGTAGTGCTTTACGTGCAAAAACAAGCAACTTTGCTTTGGACCTTCCTTGGCGAACGGTGTTCTGATTCCTGATTACTCGCGACACTGTAGATTGATCAACGCCAGCCTTTTTCGCTAGTTCCGTCTGCGTCAGTTGCTTGTCCTGTAAGAGCCGCTTTACTAATTCACCGGCATCTTTTTCTTGCATATTAATGCATACTATTGCATAATACCTCGATTATGAAAAGGCGCGAAGCTCCAAGCATGTTTTGCTGGACACGGTTTGGCACTGAAGCGGCGGAACCAATCGACGCGATTCTTCGTCGCAAGGAGCAAGAGCGTCTACTCAATCGGGGACTGTTTCTCTGGGGTATTGGAAACGCTATAGGTCCATCGATGGCGGAGTTGGTGCGGAGGGAATCTCTTCCTGAGGTCCTGTTCAGTCCGATGAAGTCAGCGCCAAAGTGCAAAGATGTTTCGCCGGCAGCGGTTGCGACATGGACATCTGCTACCGGACTTGATGGGCGCAGCTTTGAGCTTCCGAATAATTCAGTAGTAACAAGTCGGTTTGACATCTTGGCACCCAAAAAAGGACATTACGCGCTGGTCTGCTATAGCGATGTTCCTTTGACCTTGGCCCGAGGAGAAGGGACACTGTCATTCAGCAAGCTACGGAACATACTCACCGGTCGTCCAGTCGGGGCCTCCCAGGTAACTGCAGTTGTGGAACAGTCCTTTGATCGTTGTGTGGATCTCGCTACGTACGACATTGCCATTCGTGCAACCCTTGTTGCTCCGTACTTTGTGCGGCTTGCCGATCCCGTTTGGCACGCATTAAACTGCGACGCGCCTAGGAAACGGTTCTCAACCGTCACGGCCTAAGCCGAGTAGTATCCTGAACCGTCGCACAGATCACGCGGATTAATCCGGTACCGTCATGAGTCACGGGCTTGATTTCATTCCCTCTAGAGCCCTGTGACGCGCGGATGATACAATGTCCTATTCATGATACAAAGCGTTAAGGTGACTAGACTGGAAAACTTTTACCAACGAGACCTTACCGTCATGGCGTAATTTCTGGTGCGGAATGCTTAACGATCCTGCCTACAATCTGCGCCGGCGTCTGAGGCGAGTTGGGCTAAGCGAGTCAGCGATTAACGCCGCTTGGCCCACGTGGTGGAGTGACGAAGCAGACGCGTCATCATCCGCGCGGGCAGAGTTACGTTATTCATTGGCGCGGAAATTGGGTCTCGATCCTCGTTCTCTTTTGGAAGACGATACGGAACCGATTTTTGTTTGGCGTGACGTTGCGCGGTTCAAGCATTTGAGAGGCGAAACGGATCAGGATCAGGCGGTCATTTCCTCATTCGGAGCGGCGCTTGGTGGTTTACTGATTTCTGCCACCGGATCGGAGTTCTCAATCGCTGGTCGATCCGCGAGTGACTTGCGCCAGACGATCCTGCAAAGAAAACCTTTCGTAGGTCTGTCAGATCTGCTCTCGCTTTGCTGGACCGCCGGCATACCGGCGATTCATTTGCGCGTTTTTCCTTGGCGCGGCAAGCGAATGTCCGCGATGACCGTTCGCGTCAACGATCGGAACGCGATTCTTTTAGCCAGAGATTCATACTACCCAGCGCAGATCGCGTTCTACCTCGCGCACGAGTTGGGCCACGTTTTGCTCGGTCATTTGGGAAGCGAGTCGGTATTAGTGGATTTTGAAGCGCCGTCGAGTCATGGAAGTGGACTTCAAACAGAAGGTTGGGAGCCACCGGGCCTGCCTGATCGCGAAGAATTCACAGCAGACAGTTTTGCGCTCGAATTGTTGACTGGTGAGAGCGATCCCAAGGTCTTACCAATGGCACACGTTGGCAATGCGCGAAGTTTAGCGGATGTGGTCTTGCGTTCTGCAGAAGGACTTCAGATAGAACCAGGCACGTTGGCGTTGTGCTATGGCTATTCTACGGGCGCATGGAACGTTGCGATCGCGTCGCTGAAATACATCTACACGTCGGTGCAACCTGTCTGGGAATTAATAAACAGGGTTGCATTGAGTCAGCTATCTTTGGACGAGGTCCATGACGACCTAAGAATTTATTTGCTAAGCGTTTTGGGCGGCAATACTTAAGATGGACACTCTCGTTGACAACGACGTCTTATTTAAGGCTGCGTGTTACGGCTTTCTTCGAGAGCTGATTGCGACAGTGACTCTCGTAGAACGGGTTGGCGTTTTAGGGGCAGCGTGGTTTGTGATTTCCAAGAAGATTACGAAGATTGGCTTAAAGAAAAATGGCGAGGACGTACTGCGTGAGTTGCGTGACTTCTTGGATGAAGTAGAGACTGTCGAGCCGACGGAAGCGGAACAAAGCATGGCAGCGGAATTCGAACTGGCAGCTCAGCGCCTGGCTGTCAGTCTTGATCCTGGTGAGAGTCAGCTTTGTGCCGTGCTGATATGCAGGACGATGCGTTTGTTGATAACGGGAGACAAGCGAGCGATCGTTGCAATCGATCGATTGATTCAGGTTGACCAGCGCCTGGCGTATTTATCCGGCCAAGTGTGGTGTATCGAGCAGCTCGTTTTGATTATGTTATCTGACGGCAAGGTTGCCAGCGTGCGCAAAGCGATTTGTGACGAATCCTCAGTCGATATTACGTTGGCGATTTGTTTCAGCTGCGCGAGCGGCAAGGCCAACGAGGGGGAGGTTAGAGCCGGTCTTGAAAGTTACATCAAAGACTTGAGATCGAAGGCGCCGAAAGTTTTGGCGGCTTAGGTCGGACGGTTTCTCACGTGCACGGCGTACGGGGCCACAATGTCGGCAACCAGTCCAATTTTCACAACCTTCTCGGGAGTTTGGACATTCTCATCGATTACTTCAAGACAGGCCTTGTCAACGCGGCCGCGGATGTACTTATTGCCAGGCGCGCCCATGCTATTTCCGAGTGCGACTCGCGTAGTGTCGAGGATTAGATCGAAGTCGAGCTTCCGTAGGTTACGAATGACCAAAGCATATCGCGAGCCCAGCACTTCTATGCATTCAGGAAAAGGATTCCAATCTACGCCGTCGGTCGACCATTCGTCTGCACGAATGGGTTCAGCAAAGTGCTTGGATTCCATCTCTTGCATGCATAAGTAGATTACGTTACCCCGTTTCTCATAGTCCTTTCCAAACGGCTGAACCATTGTTTGGGGATGACAGGTGCCCCCACCGTAGCCCCAATATCCAACACCGTTTTCCTCAATCTCTTTGGTCTTCCGAGCGATAATGTCTTCCAGCGACTCCTGGGCGTGAGTGCCAACTTTCATATAGAGCAAAGCTTGCCCGGGCTTGATTAATTCAGACATTTACTTCCTCTCCAATAACTCAAGTGCGTACTCGTCCTCATGCGCCTTACCATAGTTTAGCCGTTTTTTCTCTCGGACGAAGCGAACTCGAGGCGGATTATCTCGTCCATAAAAATTTGCGAGTCGTGCTGGATCCGTGATGGCTAAGCTTGTGGTCAACGTCGGTCGTCCCGGAACTGATTTAAAGACTAAGTTACAGGAACGAAGGTCCGGGTTGTCGTCCAAGTGGTAGGAATGAAGAGACGGCATCATGCGCTGAACGAAAAGTCCTGACTCGATCGCAAACGACTGCACATTCGCAAGAACCCGCTTTGGCCACTCTAGCTCTGGATCATCGGCGATGACAACCATTCCTTCGCCGGTACCCCCGGTTGCTTCGATGCCGCGCTGGATAAACACTTTCACGCTCTCGCCGTCGTTACTGGCCCCCCACGGCGGATTCGTGTAGAAACAATCGAAATCCATTGGTCCCGGAAACGGTTCCAAGCAATTGTAGAGGTGAGATCTGAGCGTGGTTAACGATTCGCTGTCCGCGAATCGCGTGACCATTGAACACATGCGTTCATCGAAATCGAACACGGCGATCTCCGAAGGTCCATAGTCCAAAATACCGCGCTTATGCAAGTATGCTACGCAGCATCCAATCGCATCGCCATCACCGATGAAGGCCAGTCGTTTGCCCTTTGCCCAACGTGCAACGATCTCACTCTGAAGTACCATGTCGCCCGTTTTCATATAAATCTGATCGAACTCCCGCAGCGGACGTGGTCGATTCTGCACTACGTCTGAGACGGCGTTAATCGCAGCTCTAAGATCTATTTCTTTTGGCTCAGGCATGTTCTGGGAGAAGGCGATATTCCTCTCGTGTGAGATATTTCGATTCTGCGCTTATATCATTTGCGGCGTTACCATTCAATAAAAACGCGCATGCATATGTCGAGCCGCCCGCAGCCGAATAGGACACTAGTTAGCGACTGACCAATGAATAATCAAGCGTCAGGCGAGTAGTCATTGCCGTTAACCCGGGTGCGCGCTCTTTCAACACGCTGATAGAGAGCCTTTCTATCTATGCGTAAAGCTCGCGCGGCCCCTTTATGACTGCCGGTCAAGCTTTTGAAATGCGTGTATAGACCTAAGAGTGTACGAGCCAGAAATTCATCAAGCGAATCATCCTCACGAAATACTACGGGAACTTGGGGACTGGCCTCGAAAAGAGTTACATCCTGCAAGGCTTGATGCACATCTCCTGCGACAATCCGGTTATTCCCATTCGTCGTTGCCACGAGTCTCTCGACAATGTGCTGCAATTGGCGCACATTGCCCGGCCAGTTGTAGGCAGATAAAACCTTCACGGCATCTGCATCAATTGCCGGCGGAACAACGCGCTTCATATTCTTTGCTGCCTCTCTTAAAAAGTACTCAACCAGCAACGGAACGTCCGAAGCTCGGTCACGTAGCGCAGGCGTGGCGATTGTCAGAACGGCTATTCGATAAAAGAGATCTTGGCGAAAGCGACCAAGAGCAACTTCCTGAGGAACATTGCGGTTAGTGGCCGCAATCACGCGCGCGTCAATCCGCGTCTCCTCATGAGCACCGACCGGACGAATCGCGTTCTCCTGTAAGACGCGCAATAGTTTGACCTGACATGACACCGACATCTCACCTATTTCATCGAGAAAGATCGAGCCACCGCTGGCTGCTTCAAAGAGTCCCTGACGGTTCTGGCTTGCGCCCGTGAAGGCGCCCTTCGCATAGCCAAACAACTCTGACTCCAGAAGAGATTCGGTGATCGCGCCACAATTGAAAGAGATAAACGGGCCTGAAGCCCTCTCGCTGGAATTATGAATGGCCCGCGCAACTAACTCTTTCCCCGTCCCTGACTCGCCGGTGATTAAAACGGTCAGATCGCTGCGGGCCGCCGTGGCAATCTGGCAATCCAGAGTCCTCATTGGGGGCGAGTTGCCGATGATACCGTTGTCTATGAAGGGTAGATCTGCCATCCAAGCTTCTCACAGAATATGTGGTACTCAAGTGCTTTTCGGACGCCCGTGCTGCGTAACCACAAAGATCGCGATCTAATTGTTACTAGACGGGAGAACTGGACAGATCTTCCAGTTTGAAGGAAAATTTTTTCCACTTTCCCCAGGATTCGCACCCGACCGCGAAAATATTTTTTGGCTGAGTTGGAAGATCTGGCCAATTCTCCCGTCTAGTACAAATGAAGCGGGATTTCAGAATGAATCGGTGCGAGGCACAATCGTCTCTTCAGGTCGTCTCGTCCAATCAAATGCGAATTCGGGAGCAACTTACGGGCATGGCGGACTTGATCCTTCACGGGTTTGAAAAAGTGTGCGCTAGGCTGGTTGTGCTTTTGCTCGCCTCGTTGATTATTCAAGGTCAAAGCCAATTCATCTCGCCAAGTAAGAACATTGAGGCAGTGGGTGTACCGCCTATTCCTGCGTCTTTAGCAGGCGAGGTTCAACCCTACACGGGCGTGTATGGTCTTCCGTTGGCTGGATGGAGCCCAACAACCCGTGAGATCTGGCTAAAAGGAATCTCAAGCGCGACTTGGATCTCAAGCGTTAGGAGCCCTGGTGCTACAGCCGAGACTTCACCGATTTACATTCAGTCACCGGGGATTTATGACATTTATTTTCAACCACAGTCGAAGTATCTGGCATACACCAGAGACGCGAATGGAGATGAGTCTTTTCAACTTTACCTTTATGAAATTGCTACAGCCAAGACGACCCTTCTTTCAACTGGCAAGGCGAGAGACACGGAACCGGTGTGGTCCAACGCTGGCGATAAAATAGTCTATAGTTCGAGTCCAACCGGCACTTCGGGTGTTAGCCTCCGCTTACTCAATCCGTTTGATCCAAAGACTGATCACCTTTTAGCGCAGTCTTCCGGCACATACTTCAAAGCGTACGATTGGTCACCGGATGACAAGCAGATCGTTTATTGTGATTTTGCCTCTAATACAGCAAGCACTCTGTGGTTGATTGATGCTTCAACCGGGAGCAAGGTCTTGTTGTCTTCCAAATCTTCTCAGCCTGAATACTACGACTTCCCGCAGTTCGCGAAAGACGGAAAAGGAGTCTACGTCGTCACCGACCATGATTCAGATTTCCGAAGACTCGCTTACATTGACTTGGCATCTCGCAAGATTAGTTACGTGCCATCGGGAGAGAAGTGGGATGTCGAAGAATTCCAAGTTGGCCCGAACGGAAAAACCATCGCGTTTATCACCAACCAGGATGGGGCATCGAGATTCCATTTATTCGACATTGCTGGCGGAAAAGAAATATCGTCGCCACAGCTACCGCTCGGCGTAATGTCAGATCTCAAGTGGCGGAAAGACTCGACCGAAGTCGCCTTCAACTTCAAATCGCCCAAAACTCCAAATGACATTTATTCAGTGAACGTCGAGACTGGAAAAGCGGAGCTCTGGATCACGAACGGTGTAGCCACTTCCAAGTTCTCACAGCCGGAACTAATTCACTGGCCAACCTTCGACAAAAGGATTCTTTCAGGCTTTCTGTTTCGCCCGCCAGCTAAGTTCACTGGCAAGCGTCCAGTCATCATCGATATTCACGGAGGGCCAGAAGATCAATATCGCCCCGTCTTTGGCTACGAAGACAACTACGTTCTGAACGAATTAGGAGTGGCGAAGATCTATCCGAACGTGCGCGGCTCGTCCGGTTATGGAAAAGCATTCCTGCATCTTGACGACGGCGTTCATCGTGAGGATTGCGTCAAAGACTTAGGCTCCCTACTCGACTGGATCAAAACTCAACCCGATCTGGATAGTGAGCATGTATTGGTCGAAGGAGCGAGCTATGGAGGTTATCTCGCGCTGTCCGCTGCCTTCATGTATGGGGATCGGATCAGGGGCGTCATTTCCGACAGCGCGATCTCGAATCTCGCCAGTTTTGTCCAGCACACCGAAGGGTGGCGACAAGAGCTTCAACGTGCCGAGTTCGGGGATGAGCGTGACGCCAAAACCAAAGAGTTTATGGAGCGCACTGCGCCGCTCAACAACGCGTCAAAGATGAAAAAGCCTATGCTGATCACGCAGGGCCAAAACGATCCGCGGGTTCCAGTAAGTGAGGCGTCGCGACTGGTGGCAGCCACCAAGGATCGCATTCCCGTTTGGTACATCGTCGCGAAAGACGAGGGCCACGGATTCCTTCATCAAGACAACCGGGATTTTCGACTGTACACAACGATACTCTTTGTCAAAGAGTTTCTGCTCAAGTGAGCACAACCCTTAACCCCGTCCGCAGCAACATCGCGGCCCTAACCCAGGAGAACGATCATGAAGAAATTGAAGCTACTGATAACCACTTTGTGCGTGGTCGCCACGCTCGCGGTTGTCGCTCCAATGACGGCCTATGCCGACGACGGAGGACCGCAAGGAACAAAAAACTCAGCGCCACAGCCTCCGCCTCCGCCACCACCAGACTGGACACAAATCCTTTGGTGGTTATGTAGGCTCTAAAACCAAGGGACTCAAATAGCTCCAAGTTCCAGCGCGAGGTAATGACGTCAACGCGTCACGGCCCAGCGCTGGAATTTGGCTAATCGTTGTCATCATGTTTCGCAAGATTCTGACAGTTCCAATTCTGTTACTGGCCGCATTCTCCTCGTTTGCGCAGGCTCCTAGTCGGGACATTCAGTCCGAAACCGACTTAGTAGCGGTGCTTTGTGCGCAAGACAGTGAACCAGCAAGAGAGAAACTTCTTGCGTCGCACCCGCAGCTCGTGAATAAGGATCTGTGGGAAGCTCTCAATTCCCGAGCAGCGACGGCTTATTACGTCTCGTCACAGGAACAGGCTTTCGCGACCTATAACATTGCAGTAGAGGTTGCCGCGCGCCTGAAGAATCCGAGACTGTTAGCAACAACCTACTACAACATCGGACGCACTTACTCAGGATCAAATCAAATATCGAAAGCCATTGAAGCTTATGAACAGAGCAGAAGAGTCTCTGAAGAATCAAACCTGCAAAACGATCTGACCTATATTCTCGCTGATTTAGGCTTGCTCTATTTTATTCAAGAAGACTATCCGCACGCTGCACGATATTCCGAACAAGCTCTCTTATTATCCGAAACAACACTCGACCATTCACCAGGAGTCTGGCCGACCGAATACGGTAGAGCTACTGCTCTGTCAACACTTGCGAATCTAGACCTCCGCAACGGCAATTTCCGCGAAGCTATCGAGAAGCTTAAGAAAGCGCTGGCACTACATCAACAATTGAATCACGGCGGTTTCAGTTTCAATTCCTATCTTGCGGGAGATCTCCAGACGATCGGACAAGTTTATACCGCGAGTGGCGAGTATGCCGAAGCGCTTCGCTACCTTGCGGACGCTTTGAAAATCGTCCAGACGCTTGCGGATGCGAATTTAATGGCGAGTCTGCAAAACGACATCGGAACGCTGTACCTGGAGCAGGAGGACTACTTACAAGCCAAGAAGAGCTTTGAGGAAAGCTTGCGCATTTATCTGGCGAATAACAATCAGAGAGAAGCTGCGACGGTGCTTTTGAACCTCGGTGTAACAGAACAACGTCAATCAAATCTCGAGGAAGCTCTCAGACGATTCAAATCCAGCCTTGAGGTTGCGAAGAGTGTTCATAGTATTGACGCCATGATCGCGGCGGGTGAAGGCATTGGCGCGGTATTAACGGCCAAGCATGAGTTTTCACCCGCGCTGGAAGCTTTTGATCAGAGTCTTAAGCTCGCGAGGGAGTCGCAGCAGAGTACTCGCCAAACAGAACTGACTTGGCGCATATCGCAGACGTACTTAGAAATGGGAAAGCTTCAAGACGCAGTCTCCTTTGCTCAGGATGCCGTCACGTTGGGCCGCACTTCACATGCGCCGAAGCTTGTTTACCTGGCTACTACTACGCTTGGAGAGTGCTACGCGGCGCAAAACAAGATCGAACTAGCCACTGAGACTCTGAAAGGAGCCGTAGATGATCTGGAACTTATGCGGGACCGCGTAGCAGGAAGTGAGGTGGAGTCACAACTGTTTTTTGAAAACAAAGTCGCCGCCTATGAATTACTGGTGAACTTGTTAATCAAGCAAGGCAGACCACTCGATGCGCTAATGTACGCCGAGCGGGCAAAGGGCCGTGTGTTGCTCGATGTCTTAAGCAGCCGAAGAGCGGAACTCGAAAAGTCATTGACGCCAGCCGAGAGAGATGAAGCGCATCGTCTTAACCAAAGAATTTCGCAGATTAACGAGCAAATCAAACTGCGCGAAAGCTCGAATTCGTCATCCGACGCTCTCTACCGACAGTTGGACAGCGCACGTCTTGAATACCAATCGTTTCAGAATAATGCTTATGTTTCCCACCCGGACTTGAAAGTTCGCAGCGGACGCACTCAGTCGCTAACGGGCAACCAACTCAATAGCCTTACGATGAATAACAAACGCGCATTCCTGGAATACGTAGTCGGTAAAGATCAAATCTATCTATTTGTTCTGACCGCAGCGAACGAGAGTGGCGCTCCAAAACCAACAGTCTATTCTATTGCAATCAAGCCTCTAAACTTGGAACAAAAGGTTGAGCAGTTCCATCAGAGACTAGCGGATCGGCATCCAGACTTTGCGGGACTCGCTCGCGAACTCTATTCAATATTGATCGGTCCCGCCGAGTCAGAACTGAAGGGAATCGATGCGATTTGTGTCGTTCCTGATGGCTTGCTGTGGAATCTTCCGTTTCAAGCGTTAATGACAAAGGGCAATCGCTATCTAATAGAGGACCATTCGTTGTTCTATGCACCTTCGTTGAGCGTCCTAAATGAAATGAGCAAGGATGAGCAACGGTCGTCAACTAAGAATGATTCGTTGCTTGCTTTCGGAAATCCGGTAATCGGTAAGGACGAAGTGCGGCATGAGGAGCTGTGCCCGCTGCCTGAAGCAGAGACAGAGGTAACCTCAATCTCAAAGTCCTTCGCCTCTACGAGCAACAAGGTACTTATCGGTCGAGAAGCAAGCGAAAAGTCATTTAAGACTTTGGCTCCTCAATATTCGACGATTCATCTCGCTACTCATGGAGTTCTCGATAATAGACAGCCTCTTTACTCACACTTGCTGCTGACAAAAACGGACGGCGATGCGGAGAATGACGGATTACTCGAAGCTCGCGAGATAATGGACATGAAACTCAAAGCGGACTTGGCTGTTTTGTCAGCATGTGACACCGCTAACGGCAGGATCAGTCCGGGCGAAGGTGTGATGGGAATGTCGTGGGCTTTCTTCCTGGCCGGCACCCGATCGATGCTAGTAAGCCAGTGGAAGGTTAATTCTGGAAGTACATCTCAACTCATGGCGAATTTCTATAGGGTACTCGAAAGTGCTAAAGGGCAAACCGCCGACAAGAAGGCGGACGCCCTGCGCCAAGCATCATTGGTCCTCATGAAGAACCAACAATATCGTCATCCCTTTTATTGGGCTGGCTTTGTATTGATCGGCGACGCTAGATGAAGGATTGTAGGTCGATCTGAGAGCCTGATGCGCTCGTCTTCGCATCGCTTATGTCTCTTAGTGTCTAAGCCGAAAACTGCCTTCTAATTGATTAGAACTTTGGAGACATAGGCGTATAATATTTATAGTTCGGAGGCTGACTTGAGTGCCATTCCAAGACATCTCCGTGAGCAACTGCGCCGCCATAAAGTAATTCCTTTCATTGGCGCTGGCGTCTCCTGCGGAGTCCAGGACATTCAAGGCGGCGTCCCTCTTTTTCCAGACTGGAAAACACTCCTCGAGAAAATTCACGAAGAACTGCTCGACCAAAGGCAGATCTCTGCTGCCGCGAGTTTCAAACAACTACTTGAGAAACAACCGCCTGACTTTTTAGGAGCCGCTGAGATTGGTTGGAAAAATCTGGAGGTGCCTGATTGTCCCGGGTTTCTTATGGACATTTTCGATGTTTCTGTTGATCGTGCAAAACCGGAAAGCCTGGAATTGGCGCGCTCTTTATGGAATCTTGGCAGCCGCATCCTCTTTACAACCAATTTTGATCCAGTCATGGAATGGGTTTGTCCGAAACTTTCCGATCACCGGGTAGTTTGCACGCAAAATCACGGCTTGGCACAAATACTTCGAGACTCCTCACAAACCCTTTATGCGACGTGGCATTTACATGGCAGTGTTCTTCACGATGTAGAGAATATTGTATTCAACCAAACCCAGTATGAAGATTTTTATTATAAGACGGAACGTATTGAAACTACCTTGAGAACCTTTTTATCCACTAAAACCATTTTGTTCATAGGCTTCAGTCTAACCGACTACTATTTTTGTAAGAATTTAGAGGACATAAACAGAATATTCGGGGGCGCAGCTAATTCATTTTACGTCCTTGTGAAGACCGGTACTCGGGTCACTCCTTTAATACGGAAAATGGTTGTCCCTATTGAATTTGATGATTTTGAGGTGGGACTCCCACGGCTTCTAAACGAAATGTGCGAACTGGCGAATCCTCACGCAGTCGAAGCATTTGCCGAGAATGATCCATTATTCACGCTGGCACGTCAGCCATCAGTATCTTCCGCTTTGTTAATCCTGATGATTGTGATCGCATTGATATCGATCCCTTTTTCGCTGGCTCCGCCTAACCAATCTCCCCAAAAGCTGGTTCAGAATCCATCTACTGGGCCACAAAATGCTGACTCTGCGCCTTTACCCGCTGAAGCAACTTCTTCCGCCCCGACTCTGCCGGAGGAGTTGGCAGCGACGAAGGGTGCGATTGCACAAAAGCAGATACAAAGGGGGGCCAAAAAGATCGAGCGCAAGCCGAGAGGTGTAAACCCGACGACGGAGGAAGCTCTGATTAATAGGGCGAACAAACAATCCGGAGCGACAATAAAACCGTCGCAGTGAATTCAGAGGTGAAAGCAATGCCGCAATTCTGTTACAAGCCCTACGTCCGACGGTTATTATCAATTCTATTGCTTCTTCCCTTTTCAGTTTCGGTCGTTGCCCAAACTCCGGGCCCATTGGATCCACTTTCGCTTCAGTGGCTTGAAAAGCAGGTCAGACAAGGCAATCCGACCATGGGAAATTATGATGCTTTCCTCTTCAAGCTTATGTGCCGGCGCGGTGGTGGGATCGAACCTACAAAATGGGATATTGAAAGAATTCAAAAGGAGGGAGCAGGAAAGAAGGTCTTAGCTTTTTTGCGTTATCGCCTGGAGCGGAAAACCGACAAGCTAGCAACAAACCCATGCACCGTGACCAATGTCGTTTTGGCGGATTTCTACAATGTCGCTAACGTTGACTCACCAAAGCGGGCCGAGATCACTTCGGAAATTAGAAAGAAACTGATTAGCTTGACAACACTATTTCCAGATCTAAACGTAGTATCGCTCAATTCTCCTATTCTGGAGCAAGCGGGTCGTGAGGAGATCGTTAGAATCGGTAAGCAGCATGAGGCTGCCGTTGTGATTTGGGGTAATTTCACTCAAGTTGAACATGAGACCAAAATCACTGCTTGGGTTGAGAGCTTGAATTCTACGCTTCCGGTATCCCCGACCATCGAGATCAGCGGGCCAGCTGAAGGTTTTCAAGACTTGAAAATGACAGGGAACATGGCTCGCGACTTGAAGACCATGTTGCTTTTGACCATGGGCGTTATCAGTCAACACGCCTATGATCCACCTACTGCTATTAACTATTACACCGAGGCCTTAAAACAACCAAATATTTCTTCGGATATTGCTTTTCAGGCACACTTATCTCTTGTTTCCTTAAAATCCAACACCAAAATGTTTTTGAGCCAGGCTGAGTTGAAAGAGATGATTGACGAACTCGAAGACGCGGTCAGGAATCTCAATCCCAAGTCTGCTGCTGCGCACCTTCAGCTACTTCGATTGTACTCAGAGGTTGACTCCGTAAGAGCTATTGAAAATGGCAATAAGGCAATCGAACTCGCCGACAAGCCACAAAAACGAATTGCTGCTTATCTTGGATTTGCTTATTTTTACGACGACATCAAAAACTGGAAGGGCCTTGAAGAAAATGCAAAAAAAGCAATTGAATTATTGAATTTGGAAAAACAGACAATCGAAACGAAGCAAGATCTTGTAAGGGCTTATCGCTTACTTCGAGACAACGAGAATGCCGATAAACAAATAAGAGAAGTCATAGCACTGATAGAAGGGGAGCCGCAGGCTGACGCTTATGATTATCTGATGAAAGGTCTGCTTGAAGTTTTTATCCATCGTTACGATTTGACGGAAAAAAGTTTTGTCAAAGCCCTTGAAATGAAACCGAGCTTAATTCAAGCCAATATCGGCTTAGGTGCGCTTTATTCCAAGTTTGGTGATGAGGAGAAAAATGCGAAACATGCTGATAAAGCCCTTAACTTTTACCAGCGTGCTCTATCATTCGCCAATAAAGCAATTGAAGATGATCCGACTATAATCGAAGCTTACATGTTCAGGGCCCAGACCTACAGATCTATGGACAAGGTTGAAGAGTCAGCTGCTGACTATAAGCGAGCATTGACTCTCGATCCTACTTTCAGAACCGGCCATTTGGGACTGTCGAGTCTGTATAGAGATAGAAAAGACTATGACAACGCCTTCAAATACATAAACCAGGCAATCGCTACCACAAAAGACCCTTTGTTCTTTAATGAAAGGGGAACCTATTATCTTGCGACCGGCAAACGGGATCTCGGGCTCGCGGATTTCTTAATGAGTCAGGAACTTATGGCTAACGACGTCTTCAAAGCCTGGAAGAATCCAAAACAAAACCGGGTGAACCTGTACAACATCCGCGATCAACTTGAACTATTTAAGGCCCAGCTGGATGCTCTTACAAATAGCAAAGCTTTTCAGGCTGGAATTATTCTCTGCGATAAGTTCACTACTCTTTATGACCTCAATGGCTCGGCGTTTGCGCACGGCATAAAGGGGTCGTTGTTATATGGAGATTCTAAGGAACCTTCTGACCACCAATCGATTAAACTGCAAGAGGCTTTGGGTGAGATAAATCAGGCTATCAGCTTAGAACCTAGTGATGTTGATTATCATCGGAAGCGTCTCCTCATATTGATCGACCTAAAGGATTTTTCAGATGCAATAGCCGAGGCCGATAAACTGATTTCTCTTGAACCAGCAAATCCAGCTTATTATATGCAAAGATCATTGGCTCATCTCGAAAACCACAACTTGGATGCCACCATTCAAGACCTGGAGACAGCTCTTGCGCTTGAAAAGGATGAGACAAAAAAGGAAGAACTTAAGAAAATAATTGAAGAAACAAAAGGACTTAAAAAACAGGAGGAAAGTAAGAAGAAAAATGACCAACAGCCAGTGCCCAAGTTTGAACTTGAGATTTTGGAGTGCAGGCCGCAAATTTCGACCTTCGTGAATCTCGCGAACTGCGCTGCTTGATGGCTCCTGTTGTACAACACAACCAAAGTGCATACAAAACGACCTTAGCAATACAATTTAGCCCCACTACAATGAAAGCGGGGTGTGAGATCATGGGCTTCGCCGAGCCTCACTTTGCTTTAGAAGCTTTTTGGCCAGATCGGAAGTCGGATTTTCACGAAGCAGGATTTGAAACTCACCTCGCGCTTCGTCATGCAATCCTTCGCGAGCGTAGAACACGCCGAGCGCCAGATGGGAACCAGAGGCCTTCAATTTCCGTAGCTGCTCGAAGCTTTTTACCGATAAGACCTTGAACTTCATTTCAGGCGACGATGGTCCGGGCGAAATAATTTCCTTATCATCTATCATTGCGATAACTGACCAAGTAAAGACCTCACCACGTTTTAGCGGCCGGTCAACCGTCCAGTTCGTGCGATCGGATGACAAGGCTTCGCTCTTCGTCACTTCAGATCCGTGCGCGTCGCTGATGTAAACGCGGTAAGAGGTAGCGCCGCGAGCGTTTTCCCACCTGATCGTCGGTCGAACACTTGCTATCACAGTCCTTGAAGGATAAATAAGCCTGAAGGGTGATTTCTCGTTACTTCCTCGCAGCCCAGATTCCTCGCCGAGAAGCTCCTTTTGGTTCGGTACTTCCAGACGCTCACTCTTGAGGACTTGTGCAATAACATCCCTCATCTCGGCCGGGACTTCATCAATTCCGATTGTCTTACCACTCTTGTCTAGTGCGACGACACGTCCATTGTCATTTAGCGAAAGGACTGGCGGTTCAGGTGTCGATGTATTTAGGCCCGGCGGCGTGGACGATGTTGGCGGGTTCTCCTGCGTCCTGCTTGGGCTAACTTGAGGTAGCGGATTGTTTCCAGCCTGAAGGTCCGCCCTGCGCTTGAGCAGCGCCACAATACCAAATATGAATGCAATTCCCAGAATGAGCGCGGCGGCTGCGTAAACTGGCTTCCAGGCCAATCGATTCCAGAAGGCTTGCCGTTTCCGTTTCGGAGAGGCTAACGCCGGGGAATCAGGCGCCTTCAGTTCAGATTCAATCTCTTTTCGAAAGGCCAAGAATGTCCTTACATCTTCCTGACACGTAGAGCACAGACCAAGATGTGCCTCAATCGCCTCGCGCTCGTCCGCGTCGAGTCGATCTTCCGAAAGTTCCACGAGCTGGTCATAGTCCAGGTGTTCGTGTCGCAACCAGAATTCCGGCGCCAGCGTGAAACTAGGCGGTTTGGAGTCTCCTTCTCTAAGACTGGAGACGAGCAGTCCGTGACACTCCGGACAGTCAGCTACGTGTCGCCCAATCGCAGTGAGTTCAGCTTGCGGCAGCGCTTTATCAGAAAAAAGCCTCATATTCGCTCTCGATACGTGGTTGGACATTTAGCGAGCGTCCGTTTATCCCCTGATATGTACTAGACGGGAGTTTGAGCCAATTCTTCCAATTCGCTCAATATTTATTTTTTGCTGGAAAACGGAAGTAGTCCTTTCTTCAGTTTTTCGAGAGCACGAGATCTATATTGGTAGACTCGTCCACGAGTTAAATTCAATTCCTGAGCAATAGCTTTGTTGTCCATCGGCATCTTCGACCACAGTCGAACGATATCGTCAGTGGGGCGACCAAATTCCTGGGTGAGTTCTCGGAACGTGACAGTCTCGGTTTCAAGCAAGACAGTAAATAGATCCCTCCCTCTGTCATCCTCAAAGCCAAACGAAAAGACATCACGCTGTTCCGTGGAGAGTTCGCGAAGCGCTCGCCAAAGAAGGCGCAGCACGTCTTTCCCCTCCAAACGCCCTTGAGCGCTTGAAGTATCTGTCGAGAGGTTTTCATGAAGCGCGACGGTCGGCAGATCTTCTATTTGCTGCATGTCCGCGACAATGGTGACCAATTCATCAATTTCGATTGGGTTTGAACGCCAGCGAAAGATTTCTAAGACTATTTGCGGCAGCGGCACCTGCTTGATGTTCTCACCGGGCCATCGCGCAGCTCTAAAGGTCTCAAGTTCCTGGGAATCATAAGAGAAGCCTAGTTGAGCCGATGACACTCCCTCATTTCGCCATTCAGACAGCCCCGTCAATGTCATGTTGGCAGACTTCCAAACGGCAAAGTTTTCATGGTGCGCGAGAAGGAATCGTAGGTTGTATTTCAGGCGCGTTCGTGACGGCGATTGTTTTCGTAAGACATCATTGCAGCAATTGGCCGTAACGCGAGCGATGTATTCTTTAAAATCTTCTATCGTTGCGTTTGATGAGGGTTCTTTCAGGTCGTGCAAAGCTTGCACGATCTTAGTCATGATTTCCTGAAAGAGATCTTCGGCGTCTTGATTGTGCGGGTTCTTCCCATGCGTATCAACATGAAAAGACAATCGTCGACGCAGTGCGTACCTGACTTCAGGAACAGCGTACGCCGTAAGAATTTCTTGTAAGTGCTGCTCTCTATCCGCGTGATCAGTTGCTTGCAGATAAGGCAGCAGTAATTGATCCATATTACGCAACGTAAACATCATTAGATGTTTCGCAGTTGCCGGAGTTTATCAAACCTCAAAAGGATTGCATCCTTTCCTCCCTTGTGCATAATCTCTGACCGCGCCCGCCTCCACGGTGGGCGAAGCGGTTACGTGGGGTGAGGACACGTAGCCTCAGGGCGGGGCTTGTGGGAGGGCCCCGCCCGTTTTCTTTTTCAGGCGGCAAAATGATGGAATATATTTGAATACTGAGGCAAAATTGGCGCCTCATTTGTAACTCAAACTGAATTGGACGCTGGATGTCGCACCTCGAATCTTTAATCGCCGAATACTTGGAGTGGCAAGGTTATCTTATAAAGAGAAACCTCAAGGTTGGTCGTCGTGCGAAAGGCGGCTGGGAAATGGAGTTGGACATTGTCGGTCTCAATCCAAAGACGAGATCGATTGTTCACTATGAGCCGTCTTTAGACGCGCAGACTTGGGACAAACGCGAACTGAGATATGAAAAGAAATTTCGGCTTGGGAAGAAGTACATGTTTACGGAAATATTCGACTGGCTGCCGAAGTCGACGCACATTGAGCAAATCGCGGTCTTCTATAATCATCCCACCGGCAGAGACAAGATCGCCGGCGCGACGATTGTGTCAATCGATGAATTTATGGCAGAGATACGTGCTAAGGTCTGCGCACGTGGTCCAATGATTCGGAACGCGATTCCAGAACAGTATCCTTTGCTGCGCACAATCCAGATGTCGCACGTTGGATATTGTCGCGTTCAGACTTCGATATGATCTTGTTTTCCGTTTCTTTAGTACAATTCGGCCCTAATTATGCCTTCGCAGCTGACAGTTAAACGAGATAAGGGACTTATCTGGAGTTATCTTCGTAAGAAGTGGCTAAACGAAACTCCCGAAGAAAAGGTCAGACAAGAATATCTGTGCACTCTGATAAACGAATACGGTTTCGACTTGGCTCAGATCGATGAAGAGCTTACGGTCACCGGCCGCGGTGCGGGGCGCGCGCGTGCCGATTTTGTGATCTGGCGATCGTTGGCTGACAAACGCGATTCGCGTAACCCACTAATTATCGTCGAATGTAAATCAGATAACGTAACGATCCGCCCGGAGGATTACGGCCAGGGCGATAACTATGCGCGACTGACGGGAGCGCGTTTCTTCGTAACTCATAACACGCGAGAGACAAAATACTGGAGGACTGTCCACGACAGAATGCCTAAGTCTCTCCAAGAGATATCGAACATTCCTCATGCGGACGCAACCGACAAAGAAATCGAAGAACTAATCTCTAAGCTAAAGGTTTTTAAGGAAGATGAGTTTGCCAAGCTTCTGCATGAATGCCACAACATAATTCGAAATAGGGAAAAACTTGATCCGGCAGCGGCGTTTGATGAGATCGCGAAGATTCTCTTCGTTAAGGTTTTTGTCGAAAGGGAGCTAAAGGAAAAACGTCGCCGAAAGAACCTATTTACAGCCGATTTCCTAGACGAACAGATAGGAAGAAACCCGATTAACACACTGTTCCAGCAAACTAAGGACGCGTATCAAGAAGACAAGATTTTCGACCCCGACGATGAGATTCGGCTGAAGCCAGCCACCAGCCGAGAAATTGTTAAGAAGCTTGAAAGCTATAACCTATCCGATACCAGCGAGGACATAAAAGGAATTGCGTTCGAACGTTTTCTCGGCAGGACATTTCGAGGAGAAATAGGTCAGTTCTTCACACCGCGTACGATTGTCGAATTTATGATCCGAATGGTTGAGCCAAAGGAGGGTGACGTCATTTGCGATCCTGCAAGCGGTTCGGGCGGTTTTCTAATTCGCTTCTTTGAAATAGTGCGTGAGCAGATCCTTGAGGATGCTGACGCGCAGTATCAGGCATTTAAGAGGCAGGTTGAAAAGAAGAAAGTATCGGAAAAGAAAAGGGCGGAAGCTCTGCGCGAGAAGTTCGAGGATATTCAGTCAACGATCGACCAGCAAAAGATAGGGTCGCGCCTCTGGACTCTCGCTAATCGGTGCATCTACGGCACTGACGCTAATGATCGAATGGCTCGGACAAGCAAGATGAATATGATCATGCATGGTGATGGGCACGGCGGCGTTCATCACCACGACGGCTTTATCAACGTGAACGGTATATTCGAGGGCCGATTCAATATTATCTTGACCAATCCTCCCTTTGGAGCAAGTGTTGAACCCTCAGACGTCTTACATGAGTCGGACGTGATCGACAAGGAATCCGAGAAAAAATACTTGGAAACTTATGGCTCAGCTTATGTGGAAGCAATGGAGCGAACACGTGCAGCCGTTGGCGAGTCGATTGCGAGTCTTTTCGAACTGCCTAAGGGAGAGAAGAGAAAGATTAAGACGGAAATACTTTTCATCGAACGGTGCCTGTCATTACTCAGACCGGGCGGTCGACTTGGGATTGTTCTGCCGGAGGGGATTTTCAATAACCCGTCACTCGCTTATGTTCGCGAGTTTTGTGAAAACCGAGCTTTCGTGCGAGCCGTTGTAAGCTTGCCTCAGGAAACCTTCTTATCATCGGGTGCGAGCGTTAAAGCTTCGCTCTTATTTCTCCAGAAGTTTACAAAGAAGGAACAATCTGAATTTGATGCTAAGCATCGATATGCTCAACAAACAATTGCGGACGAATACGACAGTCAAATCCGCGCTGAGGTTGCGCGGTTGAATGACGAGATTGATTCAGCGAAGATCGCAGGCGAACCCGACAAAGTTAGGCGTTTACGAAAGGAGCTATCGGATTTTCAGAAGCGAATGGCAGACCTCATCGCAAAGAAAACGCGCGCGATGCTAAAAGAAGATTTTCCCTATCCGATCTTTCTCTATAACGCCGACAAAGTTGGGATCACCGCAACCGGGGAACCCGATCAAAATGAATTATTCCCAAACGATAAACAACCCGAATTCATCTCCAAGACATGTCTCGAATTGGCCCAAGAGTTCAGACGAAATCCGACCCCATTCTTCAACACGGAGACCACGTCGTGATTGCGGAAGCCGACTCCTTTCCAAGAGCGTTCGCTGTTTGGTTCAAAGATTTGCAGCGTTGGAGCGTGGGCTCGTTTCAGATTTCAAATTGGTCTTGGCCTAAAAATGAAATCAAGAAGCTCAGCTTCGCGGTTGAACGTGTAATCAATCCAATTAATAAGACTGAATTCGGGCTTATGCCGGAACATTTTGTAACGGTCAAGTTCTCTGGCGTAATTCAGCCACGAAAACTTCATGGGAAATCGGATTTCAAGGGAGGCCTTTTTCTTGCTCACGCCGGCGACATCATTTATTCAAAAATTGACGTTCGTAATGGTGCAATCGGAATTATTCCCAAGAGTTTCCCGGTCGTCGCGGTCACAAGCGAGTTCCCGGTCTATCGAATAAGAAAGGAAGTTGCGATCTCCGAGTACATTCAGCTTCTCTTTCGAACGAATCATTTTCGACAAATCATCAATAGCATGATTAGCGGAACGAGTGGCCGAAAAAGAGTGCAACCAAGTGAACTTGAAAACATCGAGATTCCCGTTCCCAGCATCGCTAAGCAGACTGCAATCGTGAGGCATTGGCGCAACGCACAGAACCGAATCTCAGCGGCTCTCGCGCGCATAGAAGAGACTAACGCCCAAATCGAAGCCCGATTTCTAGTGGACTTGGGCTTTCAATTAACTCAAAAGACAGACTTGCCGAGGTTTTTCGGAGTCTGGTGGAGGGACTTTAATCGTTGGGGGGTTAGCTACAATCAGCAAAGGCTGACCGGACTGGATATTTCGCAAGGAAAGTTTCCGGTCGTAGAGCTTCGCTCTATTATCGACTTTGTGCAGTATGGTACGAGTGAGAAAGCTAATAGCGTCGGAAATGGCGTTCGCATTATTCGCATGAATAACATTGTCGGCGGGACGCTCTCTCTATCCAAACTGAAATACGTGCAGTTAAGCGAAGGGGACATCTCAAGACTATTGCTTGAAGAAGGCGACATTCTTTTCAACCGGACTAACAGCAAAGAATTGGTTGGCAAATGTGCGGTTTTCGAAGAGGCTGGAGAATTCGTGTTTGCTTCTTACCTAATTCGATTGCGAGTTGATCGCACACGAGCAAATCCAGCATTTATTGCCTATGCATTGAATAGTCCAATCGGCCGTCAACAGATCGACGCAATCAGTCGCCAGATTATCGGACAAGCAAACGTTAATAGCGAAGAGTTGGCAGGGCTGCGTCTTCCACTACCGCCATTATCAGTGCAAGACCGAATCGTTCGTTGGATTAAACGTGAACAAGCGAAGACGTCTTCCGATGCTGCGGACGCAAAGCGGCGAGAAACAGAGATGACTCGGAACCTCGAATTGATGATCCTGGGAAAGCTTCAGCCAAACTAAAGAGATGCCGGCCTCACGTTACATCACATTCGAAGGTCTTTTCGAAAGCGACGTTTTAGGCGCTTTCCGTCTAATACGGGGCTTCGCAAACCTCAAAGAACTCGCCGAAGTCTCAGTCGCCTATGAAATGGAGGACGCAGTTGCGGGCGAGGTCGTTAGAGGACA
>Ga0070694_100000304_pt1 | contig 26348 bp, 46 predicted proteins | sample KBSK1251metaG_FD_65470 | JGI IMG/M metagenome (GOLD analysis project Ga0070694, IMG submission 65470) | Corn, switchgrass and miscanthus rhizosphere microbial communities from Kellogg Biological Station, Michigan, USA - KBS K1-25-1 metaG | ecosystem: Host-associated > Plants > Roots >...
CGGGGGAGATCAGCCGGCTCACCTCGACCATGCTGGTGGCGGGCCGCACCGCCCCGAAAACCTCCTGGTGCGCGCGGCCGATCTCCCGCCAGTCGTCGATGCGCGTGACGTACATGCGGGTGCGCACCACGTCCTCAAGGCGGGCGCCCGCCTGGCGAAGCGCCGTCTCGATGTTGCGCAGCGTCTGGACCGCCTGCGCGTACGGGTCGCCCGCCCCGACCACGCTCCCGTCCGCATCGGTGGCCGTCGTCCCCGAGACGTACACGTGGCATCCCGCGCGGACGGCCCGCGAGTAGCCGACCAGAGGCTCCCAGGGCGTTCCCGTCGCGACCCGGATCCGCGGGCTCACAGGCTCCTCCGAAAAACCCATTGCGACTTGATCACCTCGTAGCCCATGGCCTCGTAGAACGGCCTGGCCTCGACCCTCGCGACGTTCGAACGAATGCGAAGGATCGCATAGCCCCGTCCGCGCGCCCACTCCTCCGCCGCCCGGACGAGGCGCCGGCCGGCCCCCTTGCGGCGCGCGGAGGCGTCGACGACCAGGCCGTCGATCTCCGCGAAGGCGTCGGACCCCAGGAAGCGCCGCCCGCACACGTGGATCCAGCCGGCCAGCCGGCCGTCCCCCTCCTCGACCACCAGGAGCGCGGCGTCGGGATCGTCCGCCAGCGCGCGGAAGCGCCGCTCCACGTCCCCCGCCGAGGAGGGATATCCCAGCTGGCCGGACAGCCGCGCCACGGCCTCGAGGTCGCGGGCCGTCATCCCCCTCACGGCGAGCAGGCCCGCCTCGCTCACGCCCGCTCTCCGCCGCGATCGGTGGGCATGCTCGTCTTCCCGGGCCCGGGGATCTTCGACATGCGGACGTAGACGCGCAGCGGCGTCTGGACGATCCAGAGGACGAGCAGCGCCGCGATCCATCCCAGCTTCCCGCTCTCGAGGTGTCCCCCGGCCGTCAGGTTCGCCCGGATCACCAGCTGCGTCCCCAGGACCAGGAACAGCAGGACGCCGATGGCGCACCACGCGATCGCCCCTTGAAGATACCCGAGCGTCTCGTCCCTGCGGTCGCTCGAGAGCCAGTGGTCCCTGTTCGGGAGGCTGACCGAGCGGTCCGGCATCCGCTTCAGGAGCCCCGCCAGGAGGAACAGCACGCCCGCCGTCAGGACCAGGGACCCGAGGTAGATCGCGAAGAAGGCGCCGCGTGACGACCAGCCGTTGGGAGATCCGTCCAGCACGAAGTGGGACGCCATCGGGTCCGGCACGAGGGGGTAGTAGTGCGCGATCTGCAGGACGACCAGCGCCATCAGGAGCACGAGCGCGATCGACGCCCCCTTCATGCCTTCACCCGGCGCCGGGCGCCCGCCCGCGCGCCGCCCTGGACGAGCGGCCAGGCGGCGCATTGCGCCACGGCCTCGTCGCGGCTCATCTTCTTCGCCCGTGCCAGCACGTCGGCAGGCACCCAGCGCGGAAAGGGCGTGATCCGCACGCGGTGCCGGCCGCTCTCCGTATGCTCCTCGCGGATCGCGGCGAGCCCGCGTCTCGGCAGCGCCCCGGACAGACGCGCCAGCGCCGGCCACAGCCGCCGGTGCACGTACGTCACCTTCCCCTCCACCAGCCGGCAGACCAGGATCTGTCTCGAGTCGGACACCGCGTTGAAGATGCGGTACATCTGCTGCGCCTTCGGGTGCGACCACCAGCTGCCGCGGAAGGGGCCTCCGCCGACCGCCCCGGCCAGGCTCGGCACCGGCCCGCGCGCGGCCATCAGCACGATGCCGTGCCGCTTGACGAATGCCAGGGCCCCGCGCTCGGTCATCCTCTCCTCGATCGCCCGCCCGCCCGCCCGACGCCCGGCTACGGCCGCGAGTGCCTCCCTCGATGTCTCGCCCATTCGGGCCGTCCCGGTCGCGAACAGCATAACGCCGATCAGCCGCCCAGGGCGCGATACGCGTGGGCGCACATGAGCGCGCTGACCGGCACCGTGACGAGGAGCCCCAGCCCCAGGAACGCGGCGCCGAGCAGGTTGAGGCCCAGGAGAAACACGGACAGAAGGAGCAGGGGACCGCTTCTCCCCTGCGTCAGCTGCAGGCTGATCCGCAACGCCTCGACCGGCCTCTCCCGCCTTCCGACCACCACGAAGAAGGACGGGGCCAGCCGGGCCGCGGCGTAGAGCCCGGGGACGACCAGAAGCGCCAGGCCGGCCAAAACCAGGGGGAGCAGCGCCAGCTTGAGGATCAGGAACCGGGTCGCGACGCGGTGATCGAGAAACGCCTCGCGCCCCGGCCGGTGCGCCCCGTCGATTGCGGCCAGCGCGACGCGGAGGATCGCCGCCTCGCAGTACGCCGTCCCCCAGAAATAACCCAGATGGAGCCCCAGCCAGATCGGCCGGCCCGGCGGGCTGCCGCTTCCGATGACCAGGATCTCGAGCGCCACCCACGCACCCGCCCATGCGAGCAGCAGCAGGAGGATCCGCGGCGACTCGGAGCGGTAGAGCGACCGCGCCCGCCCGAAGGCCGCGGCGAGATCCGGAGTCAAGCGGACGGCGTGTCGATCAGCTCGTCGTAGCCCCGCCCCTCGAACTGCAGGATGCAGAAGCCGTTCCCGAACGGGTCGGACAGGCGCGCCAGGCGCCCCCAGGCCCGCTTCTCGATCCGTCCCTCGAGCGCGGCCCCCGCCGACACGGCCCGGGGGACCGCCGCCTCGATGTCCTCGACCGCGACATCGAGATGGACGGGCGTCCAGTGGCGGCCGTAGTCCCGCCCGGCCGTCGCCCCCTCGAAGGGACGCGTCCCCTTCCGGTTCGCGAGGAGATAGATCGGGGACGATGCGCCCAGGAGCTCGCACGCATCGGCCCCCAGGCTGCGCCCCCGCTTCAGGCCCAGCGCGGCCAGGTAGAAGCGGATCCCCTTCTCCAGGTCATCGACGTCGATGTTGATCAGGAGGGTTGCCACGGTCGCGCCCTTCTCCCCTCGATCCGGTCAGCGCCTTCGCGCCTGCGCGTCCACGCTGAGCCGGCCCGAGCCCCGGAAACTGATGTAGAGGAAGACGAAGCAGTAGAGGACCGCGAGCTCGCCATGGTTGACGATCGGCCAGAAGCCGTCGGGCGCGTGCACCTTGAAGTAGGCGACCGCCATCAGCCCGCTCGAGAGGAACGCGGCAAAGCCGGCGAACAGGCCGACGGCCACCAGGACTCCCCCGAAGAACTCGATGACGCCGGCGGTCGCCATCAGGGGATTGGCGAGCTGGCTCTGGCCGCCGAGCGCGCCGAACAGCTTCTGCGCCCCGTGGCACGCGAAGAGCATCCCCGCCACAAATCGCATGAGCGCGTACGCCCATTCCGACCACTTTCCCAGCCACCGGTCCATCATCGACCTCCTTGTTCAGGTCCCGCCCAGAAGCGTTGCAGGAGGAACGCCGCGCCGCCCACGATCCCGACGAGCATGTCCCCCAGTGTGTCTTCCAGCCCGAGCTGCGCCTTCGTGCCCATGTACCTGTCGGAAAGATATTCGGCGAACTCCCAGAACACGGCGGCGGCGCACGTCAGTCCGAACACCAGGACGCCCAGGCCCGCCCGGTTGAGTGTTCCGATGGCGCCGGCCTCGGAGGCACGGCGGGCCGCCCGCCAGAAGAAATAGGCGATGGCGATCCCCCCCAGGCCGTGCATGGCGATGTCGGCCGGAGGGTACACCACGTACAGGTGCAGCACGCGCGAGGCGACGACATGAAGGCCGAAGACTCCGAGCGGCGCCCATCCCGCCTCGATGAGGGCGGCCGCCGGCCAGGGTGTTCCGGGTCTCACAGCTCCCGCCTCCCGGCCGGTCGCCCGGAGCGACGCCGGAGTATAGCGCAGGCGATCAGGCCCGCTCCCTCTCGATCGAGCCGTGTCTCATCGCCCAGGCCATCGCCTCGTCGAAATCCCGGAACACCCTGAAGCTCGTCGAGGGATGCTCGCGGTACACCTCGAAGACGCGCGCCAGCCCGAAATCGACGTCCCGGATGGTCACGAACGCGACCCTCGGGGGCGGGCTCGGCGGCTGGTTGTCCAGGATGAACTGGGCCACGTCCCGAATCTCCGGGGCGTGGATGTCGAACTGGGCGTCGCGGAAGTCCCAGACGACGGGCCTGCCGCTCCATTCCGGCTTTTCCCAGAACGCCAGGGCCCCCTTCCGGGCATCCGCCGCGTTCAACGGTCCGGTGCAGGTGCCGACGACCACGCCCGACCCCGGTTCCAGCTGCAGTGAGAACGGCATGTGTCCCTCCAGCGCCGATCGCTCAGGCGGCGCGCTCGCGGGCCCACCGGACGACCGGCCCGATCCATTCGGGCATCGCCCGATAGAGAAAACCGTGGTGGAGACCCGTCTCGAGACGGACCTCCGCGTGACGGCCCAGTCCGCCCGCGCGCGCGAACTGGGGAGCGCAACTCTGCTCGAGCTCGTCGGTGGCCTCGAAGATCGAGAGCGCCTCGCCATGCAGCCCGTCGCCGAGCTTCAGCGTGTCCTCGTCGCAGCTTCCCATGAAGACGTAGCCTATCTCCCGGACCGTCAGGCGATTCGAGACGAGCATGGCGATGTACCCGCCCATGGACGCGCCGACGACCGTGATCCGTCGCGCCGGGACGCCGGCGTCGAGCAACCGCCGGATCTGCCCCGCCACCCGCCCGGCATAGGCCGACGTCTCCATGTCCTTCGGGCGGACCTCGCTCAGGACGACGAGCCCCGCCTCGGCGAGCCGGGCGAGGATCGCATCGTACTCGTAGCGCCCGTACTTCGGGCTCACCGCCTCGCGCCCCTGCTCCTGCACGATCCGGCCGTGAAGGTAGAAGAGATACGTCGCGGCCGGGTCCGCTTTCGCCGGCGGCTCCGACAGGATGGGGCGCGCGGCGCCGGGCGCACCGGCCCGGGCAGCCGCCGCGCCCCCGACCGCGACAGCCAGGAGCGCCGCCAGGCAGAGGAAGCCGGCGGCCCCGGGCCCGTTACTTCGATGCATCGCGACCCCTCCTGAACGAGAGCGCCACGAGGACCAGCCCGCAGGCCCCGATCGAGCCCACGGCGAGCAGCTCCCCCTTGTGTCTCAAATCGTCCGCCACGGTCAGGAAGCCCGCGACCGCGCAGACGACCAGCAGGACGCCGAGCCGCCTCATCTCACAGGTACCCCAGCCACCAGTCGCTCCTCCGGGCCTTCAGATCGGCGAACCAGCGGCACGCGAAGTAGAGCATCACGACGGCCACACCCCAGACGGCGTAGAGAAGCGACAGGCTCCAGGCGTACCCCTCGGGCGGCGGCGGATTCCCCATCGGGTGATTGGCGAACAGCCAGGGGCTCACCTCCCCGAGGCGGATCAAGGACACCACGAGCGCCAGCGCGTGAATCAGCGGGATGTGCAGAAGGTAGAAAAAGAACGGGACGCGGCCGAAGAGGGCGAGCCACCCGGCCACGACGCCGCGCGCCCGGTCCCAAAGCGGGATCGACGCGATCGCCGGGCCGAGCGTCATCAGCAGGAAGTCGAGCGATGCCGGGTACTTGTTGGGGCTCAGGAACGCGATCCACGCCGGCATGGGGGAGGAGCCGTCCGATCCCGCCGCCACCGCGCGCCACGGGCGCGGGTCGCCGTAGAGATCCAGCCCCCGCAGCGCCAGGAACAGGGCGGTCGCCCCGAGACCCAGCGCCAGGCAGATGCGGTTTCGCCGCGCCGAATCGAGCGTCATCACCCTTCCGAACGCGAACCCGGCCGCCATCACGCCGATCCACGGGACGATCGAGTAGAGCACGATCAGGCTGGGACCATTGTCGGAAAGCCGGATCGGCCCCGCGAAGAACCCCAGGTAGAGAATCTTCCACAGCCACGACAGACGGCTCTCGCCGAGAATCGGAATCATCGTCCCCAGGTACGGATCGATCAGGTCGTGGGCCGCGATGATCGCGATGCCGATCCCTCCGACCGCGGCCGGCGGCAGGCGCGCCAGACCCGCCAGAAGGATCATGCACCAGCCGATGGCCCAGATGACGCCCGCCATCTCGTAGCCCATGAAATCGACATTGAACGTCCAGGCCACGCGCAGGACCGTGAGCTCGAGAACAATGAGCCAGGCGCCGCGGATCAGCAGGTACCGCGCCAGGCCGTCATGCCTCAGTCCGTGAAAATACGCGCCGGTCCCGGCCAGGAAGACGAAGGCCGGCGCGCAGAAGTGGGTGACGAAGCGCGTCAGGAAGATTCCGGGCGCGGGCCCGCCCGGCGGGAGGCCGGAGTAGACCCGCACGTGGTCGATGGCCATCAACACCATGACGGCGCCGCGGATCCGATCGATCGCCGCGATCCGGGTGACCGGTCCGGCCGGCGGCGTGCTTCGGCTCACGCCCGTTTCGCCGTCTCGCTCATCAGGGCCAGGTGGTTCCCGTCGGGGTCCTTGAACTCGGCCAGCCACAGCTCCATCGTGTCGGTCTTGTGAATCAGGTGCGGGGGCGCCCCGAACCGGACTCCCCGCGCCGCGAGGGTCTCGTAGACCCCGTGGATGTCCGCCACCTTGAAGTACACCGCCGAGCCGCGCAAGCTGGGCTGGCCCGCTTCGGGGACCCCCACGAGCACCCGGACGCTCCCGGCCTGGAAGAAGCTCATCTGCGGCGGGGCGGAAAAGAGGAACCGGAGCCCGAGCGTGTCACGATAGAACGCGATCCCACGCTCCAGGTTCTCGACCGGGATCAGGAGCTGCCCGACTGTCGCGTCTGAAAGGTCCATGGCGTGCCCTCCGCGCCGGATCCTACCAGCACACGCCCGGGGCGGCTCCCACGTACGTGTCGGATGCCAGCTGATCCAGCATGAACTCCGCGACATCGGCGCGGCAGATGCGCACCGTCAGCAGGAAATTCCCGACCCGACGACCGTGGCGGCACCGCCCCCGCTTCGTGCCGTTGGTCAGCGCGCCGGGGCGGACGATCACCCACTCCACGCGGCTCCTGGCGATGATGCGCTCCTGCCGCGTCTTGTCCCAGAAATAGAACGGCAGGATGACCGGAATGATGAACAGCGTGTAGAAGGCCCCCAGGCGCCCGGCGCCGTCGCCGATGCCGAGCGACGTCTGGCACACCAGGCGCCTCACCCCGTGCGCCTCCATGGCGCGCACGACGTTGCGGGTCCCGTCCGAGAGAATGCGGGTCGGATGGAAATACCGCTTGTGGCCCAGGGCGGACACGACGGCATCCTGTCCGCGCACCGCCGCATCGACCGAGCGCTCGTCCAGCACGTTCCCCTGGATGACCTTCAACCGCGGATGCTCGATCCGCAGCCGTGACGGATCGCGGGCGAGCGCCGTGACGGACAGGCCGCGGTCCAGCGCCTGCTGCACGAGCTGACGACCCGTGCCACCGGTCGCGCCGAGAATCAGGACCCGGGACGGGCGCTGGCCGGCCGCCGCGTTCGGGGCCGCGGCGTTCGGGGACGCCCCCGGCGAGCGGTACCCCGCCCGAGACAGGGCCACGGACAGCACGACGGCGTACGACACGAGCACCAGGAGGATCGTCATGCCGTGAGGAACCAGGCCACATAGGCAAAGGGTGCGCCGTTCACGACGAGTCCGACCACGGCGATCCATCGGCGCCTGCGCGTCAGGATCAGGCCGAGCACTGCGCAGAGCACCCCCAGCGAGGACAGCAAAAGGACTCCGATGCACAGAAAGCCAATGACCGGCAGCGCCGCCTCCGACGGAAGGAGGCTCCGGATCCAGAGAGCGAGCACGCCGGTCCAGACCAGGACGAGGCCGAACGCCGCCAGCGACACCATGCCGAGCGGAGGCTCACGGCCCGTCATGATCACTCTCGCCACGTCCACCCGCGCAGCTCATAGTACCTCCGGCGCGGCGTGGCATGGACGGGATCGATTCCGTGCCGCCGGCACCACGCGAAATGGGCCGTCAGCCCGGCGGCCGCTCCCAGGACTGGAACGAGCAGGGCCCAGTGACCGATGGCCTGCGTCAACACCAGCGTCACGCCGATCACGAGGCCCCACTTGAAGAGCTTCCGCCAGGCGGGCGTCTCCACCTCGAACACCGCATAGAACGCCGGCCCGAGGACCGCCATTGCGAGGAGCACCGAAAGATCGAGCGCGATTCCCAAGGAATGTCTCCTAGAGGGCCCGGCGCAGGTACAGCGTGGCGACGGCATAGACGATTCCCGCGCACACGATCGGGCCCATGAGCCGGATCCCCCGGCCGGGCGACCACGGGACCAGCTGGGCCAGGACCGTCGTCAGCATCGCGCACAGACCCCAGAGCACGAACGTCATGAACGCGTGACGCCTCAGGTTCCAGAGCGCCTCCGCCGCGATGACCGCGAGTCCCAGCAGGAACCCGGAGGAGACGAGCAGCTCATGGCTCTTCGCGGGTCCGCGGTGCGTGAGCACGGGGACCACGGTCATGACCGAGGAGCCCAGAACCAGAAGGGCAATCAAGGTGACTCCGATCGGCCGGTTCATCCCCTCTCCCTCCCGGGGCCGCCCGTCCGGCCCCGCAGCGCGATCAGCGCGGCGAGCGCGGCGTCCTTCTGGTCCTTCCCCCAGGGGGGGCCGACCGACTTCCCGAGCGAGGCGATCGTCTGCTTCACGCGGCTCGCCGGGCCCGCCAGCGCTCGCGCGGCGTGCTGCTCCATCTGCTTCTCGGGGATCCCCACCAGCTTCAGGCCGCACGCCTCGGCCGCGCGCGCCAGCGCGTCCTTGAACAGGACCCCCTCGGCCTTGTGCATCCGGAAATGCACGGCGAGGATCTCGTCGACCGTCCAGTCCGGCATGGGATCGGAGACGAGCACCGCGCAGGCGACCACCTCGTGCCCCGCCTCAAGGGCCCGCTGCGCCGCCGCGCGCGCCTCGCGGACCGCGATCCGGCGCGCCGACGCGATTCCCCTGGCGACCAGATCCCGCGCCTCACCCGCCTTCAGGTTCTCGGCGGCGTGGTACGGCTGCTTCGCCCAGGAGGCCTCCTCCTTCTCCACCAGCTCCACGCGGCGGCGATCGACGACCTGCGGCCCGTCGCCCGTCGTGCCGAGGACGACCAGGGCCGCCCACCCGGAGTGCGCCTTCAACCCGAACGCGACCTTCATCACCAGAGGCCCGGCACGAGACGCTTCGTACGGGCCCGGTACTCCGCATACCTCTCGCCGAACTCCTCGACCATCATCCGCTCCTCGGGCCCGAGGCGGAAGGCGACGAGAAGCACCATCGCGACGCCGTACGACGGGCCCGCAACATAGTTGGGAAGCGCGAGCGCCTGTCCCGCGGAGTAGAGCAGCAGCGCCGTGTACATCGGGTGGCGGATCCGGCCGTAGACCCCCTCGGTGACGAGCCGATGCGTCTCCCGCACCTGGAGCGTGACCGACCAGTTGGTGCCGAGGTCCGCGTGCGATCGATGAAAGAGCCAGAGCCCCAGCACCAGGCACAGCGTGCCCGCGACGAGCGGTGCCGGGCGAAGCGGAAAGTCCGCGAACGCCAGGAGCCTCGTCGCGATCCAGATCAACGGGACGAAGAAGGAGACCATCGCGAGGGTCAGGAGGACGACCTCGACCGGTCCCTTGCGGCTTTTGGCGACCGGCACCCCGCGGCTCCGCCGGCCGTGCGGCGCCCGGATGACGACCATCGCGACGCTTGCCGCGAGCACGACCCCCTTCGCGAGCCACGGATTCATGTCCGGCGCGCCCCCTGCCCGCCGGGCACATCGTGCTCGAATGCGCCGCTGCGAAGAAACCGGATCGTCTGCTCGATCACATCCCGGCCCCTCATCATGAAGGTATGCGTCCGGCGGACGGTCAGGAAGTCGCTCATCCCGTCGACCTTCGCCCGCTCGACGGCCACCATCCCGTCGTCGGGGCCGGGAAGCACCCACGAAAACAGCGGGTTCCAGGTCCGGGTCCCCGCGATCACCCCCAGATCGAAGTCGACCGGCCCGAGCCGCGCCGGCAGGCTCGAGGGATCCGTTCCCAGCTGGGATCGGGACGGCCCCACGTGGTGACGGAGGACCGGGAGCCGCTTCATCAGGTCGACCAGCTCGCTGCCGCCGTTCGGAGGGCCCAGCATGACGACACGGCCCAGATTCTCGGGCCGGTGGCGCGAGAGGTAGTGCCGCACGACGATGCTGCCCAGGGAGTGCGTGACGAAATGCACGCGCGCCGTTCGCGCCGGACAGCGGCGTTTCATCTCGACGCCGAGGCTCTGGGAGGCCTCCTCGACCGTCTGGCGTCGCGATGCGTAGGCGACGTTGACGACCCGGAAGCCCTGGGCCTCCAGCCGCCGCTCGAGTCGCTTCATCGACCGGGGCGTCCGGCCGAGGCCGTGCAGGAGCACGACGATCTCCCGGCCGTCCTGCGCCGCCTCGGCCCGGGCGAGCTTCGGCAGCCCGAGAACAGGCAGCAACGCGAGGCTCAGCCACAGCATCGGCCCACGCCGCATGGACGCCTCCCCGTTTCAGCGCAATGGCGCCCGTGGCTCCGGACGCCGGGCTCAGGCCTGCGAGGCGTGACAGACCGCCTCGATGTTGTTCCCGTCCGGATCCAGCACGAACGCCCCGTAATAGTTCGGATGGTACTGGGGCCGCAGGCCGGGAGGCCCGTTGTCCCGGCCTCCCGCCTTGATGGCGCTCGCGTAGAAGGCGTCCACTTCGGATCTCGACCCGCAGGCGAGGGCCACGTGGACCGCGGCGGTCAAAGGCTCGCCGCGACCGAGCCAGAGGTCCGCCTTCGAGCCCGCGATGAACCCGATGAACGGATCGACCTCCTTGACGATGCGATAGCCCAGGGGAGCGAGCGCCTCCACGTAGAACCGGCGACTCGTCGCGAGATCGCGCACCCGAATGACGACATGGTCGATCATCCCGGCCCCTTCCATCTCGAGAGCCGCGGGATCTTCCGCGTGAACACGAAGGACAGGAATCCCGGGAACCCCATCTCGCGAAGCTTGCCGCGGACCCGCTCCTGCATCTGCTCCACCGTGATGTCGGGAAGCGCGAACTTCCCGCCGACGAAGCAGTGGCTGCAGTACATCCGGCTCCGGGACCCGTCCGCGTTGGTGCCCCCGCCCTGGGAGTCGCGGCTCAAGGGCATTCCGCAGCTCTGGCAGTTCTTGTGCGCGGCGCTCATGGCATCGGAGCCGGCGGCGGGCCCGTCACCGGCTCGGACAGGACCCCCGTCGAGAAGAAGTGGGCGATCACCGCCGCGAACACGATGCCGACCATCAGCAGCATCCAGCGCCGCCGCGCCCAGTCGGCCCGCAGGCCGGCATACTGGACGAAGAGATCGACGGCGTAGGCCGCGCAGTAGCAGACATTGGCCAGGACCGCCAGGAAGATGAGGGTAAACAAGGTGTCCCAGACCAGGACCGCCCGGTATGCCGGCCACCCCGCGGCGATATGGGCGCCGACGACCCCGGCCAGCGCCAGGTTGTAGAGCGCGCGACGCGGCTCCCAGTATCGGAGGGCGTCGGACGCGATCTCGCCGAACCGCGGAGGAACACTCTCGCTGCCCATCGAGCCTCCTTTCGAGGCGTCGGGTTCATGGACCCCGGAACAGCTGAAGCTCCTTCTCGATCGTGCCGCAGCGGACAATATAACGATTCTGCCCCGGGCGGTACGTGGTGATCGTTTCGTCGACCCGCAGGTCCAGCGCCAGGGGCTCGCCCATGTAGGACGCGTCCTTCGTCACCTGGACCACCGGCGTGAGCTCGATCTCCCCCGCCTGCGCTCCGTCCGCTCCGTGGACGAACCGCTGGCTGATGTGGACCGACCCGATTCGCGGGCGCCACCCGCGCCTGGCCGAGACCAGCGATCCGTGCAGGTGAAAGCGGACGACGGCATCGTCCTTCTGCGATCCGGGCTGGCCGCCCACGAGCTCGACGTCCATCCCCATCACGTGCAGGGCATCCTGGTAGCCCCACCGGCCGATCGTCCGCGTGATCGGGACGGCGCCGCCCGCCCCGGCAACGGGGATCGCCGCCGGCGGCGCCTTCGGCTCGCTTCCGCCGCACGCGACCAGAAAGCCCAGCGCGGCCCCGAGGCATCGGACTCGCATGCCGCCGCCGCTCATCGATCGCGCTCCAGGAACGCCTTGAGCGACTCGAGCCTCTGCTTCACCTCGCGCCGGAAGAGGGCCGACGCGATGGGGCCCGCGACAGCCCGGAGCCAGCGCGGTCTCGTGGAGAAATGGAACCGGTACGTCACGCGCGTCAGGCCCCGGCCGATGTCCTCCTGCACGAGGCTGGCGGCGAACGTCTCGAGCACCGCGGGCCCCTTCGTCATCTTCACCGCGGCCACCTTCGGCCGGTCGAAGGACACGTAGACGGTTTCCATGGCGAGGCCCGCGAACCCGTTCCTGGCCGTGCATCGGGTCCGGACCCCCGGACCGGCCGCCTTCGCCCCGTCGAGCAGGCAGGCCTCCTTCAGAAACGTGTCCCACTCGAGACGTCGCGCGTAATCGTGAACGAGGTCGAACACCGCCTCCGGGCTCGCGCGAACCTCGATCGCGTCTTCGACGGATCTCACGCCATCACCGCCGGTCGGCGCCGATCCTCGGCCGGGTCCATGCCTCGCATGCCCCGGCTCAGGCGCGCCGCGTGGCCGCCCAGCCGGCGAACAGCGCCAGCACGGCCGCCGTGAACCAGCCCGCCGGCGCAAAGTCGTGTGGCAGGAACAGGCCGCAGACGATTCCGCCCGACTGCAGGACGGCCGAGAGAGCGGCGTACTGCCACATCCCGTACAGGAACACGAACGGCAGGTAGTGAGCCCCCACGACGACCGCGCACGCAGGATAGAACCAGTTGAGGTTATGAAGCGCGGCGCCGCCCGCGACCACGAGGGTTGAAGGGACGAGGAACGCCACCTGCATGGCCAGGGGGCCCAGTGGGTTCCCGCTGGACAGCGCGGATCGTCGTCCCGAGAGCCGCAGCACGAGCTGGGTGAGCGGAAAGATGAGCATGCCTCCGAAGATCAGAGCGAGGATCGCGCTCCGCGCCGTGCCCCAGGTCCCGAGGGCGGCGGAGGACAGCCAGATCGCGGCCGACACGAGTTGTCCCACCGATCCGCTCCGGAAGACCTCGCGCATTTCCGCCTGCGCCTCGGCCACGGTCATGGTGTCCAGTCTATCGCTCGCCCTCGACTTCGGGCCACGAGGGACGGCATCGCGGCGAACACGCCGAGCATCACATAGTAGACCGTTCCCGATACCGGGTCCCGGGTCGCCAGGTAGTCGCCGATCGACTGGCCACGGAGCCAGAGCACCAGCGCGCATTCGGCGGCCAGCATGAGCCCGAGCGCGAGGCAGCCGATGCCCAGCCGGATGCCCATGTCGAACGGGACCGCGAGACGCCGAATCACCCAGCGCGCCGAGGCCAGGATCACGACGAACATGACGGGTGCCTCGATCAGCTCGGCCGTCCTCGCGCCGAGACGCGGGGCCACGAACTCGAGGCGGACGGGCCCGAGCAGGAACCCCGCCCCGAACACGAGCGCGAAGTACAGCGCTCCGGCCTTCGCGATCAGCACGCCGGGACGGCGATTCACGGGGCGGCGCCGCCATGCTCTTTCAGGATCGTCTCGACCTGCCCGGTCCGAAGGGCCCATGCGTGCTCCCGTCCCGGGGCGTCCCACTCGACGGACGTGACGAGGTTCGACTTCCCCTCCAGATCGATGGCGTCGGTCAGCTGTCCTCCCCGGGACACGACGAGAATCGACTCGTCGCGGCTGAGAACGAGGCGGGGATCGCCCGTGAGAGAGCCGTCTTCCGAGTAATCCAGGAGCGCTGGATCGAACGCCCGCTTCCAGCGCGGCGACCACAGCGACCTGGTCTCCGCGACCTCGTACATCACGTCCCCGAACACCATGGCGTCGCAGAGCGCGTAATAGACGCCTCGTTTCGGCGCGCGAACGACGCTGAACGGCACCTTCGTGCCGAGAAGCCCGACGGACAGCAGGGACCACAGCCCCACGACGCATGCGCAGACCAGGAGAACGACGCGGCCTGTGAGCCCCCTCTATTGCCGCGCCGCGATCGAAATCGCCACGGCGGCGGCGCACACCGCAAGGCAGATCGCGCACCCCAGCCACAGGATTCCGGCGGCCGTCCCGTCGAGATAGCCGTTGGCCACGACGTCCTGGTCGCGGGGGGCCATGACCAGGACCAGCCGAATCACGGACAGGCCGAACAGCGCCAGGAGCCCGATCGAAAGGGTCGAGACGCGCGGCATTCGATGGCCGATCCGGATCCACCGCGAGGGGTCAGGCATCCGGCAGCCTACCTCAGCGCGAAGACCGCCGTGACCGCGAAATGCATCCGCTCGGTGCCGGGCTCGACCACGCGCCCACCGATGTAGCCGAGCGACGACAGGTTCTTTCGCAGGTCGTCTTCGGCATACACCGTCTGATCGGACATCGAGACGATCGGCCCAAGCGTCGCGCCCGACTCCCGCGCCAGGACCTCGGCCTTGGCGCGTGCATCCTTGAATGCCTGCTGGAGCCCCTCCTGCTGGAAGGCCGATGCATCGGCGACGAAGAAGCGAAGACCCCCGATGTCGTTCGCGCCCGCGCCGACGACCGCCTGGATGAGATCGCCGACATCCGCCGGGTCCTCACGCGTGACGGTGACCTGGTTCGAGACCTTGAAGGAGCGGGGAGTCTTGCCCCGGGGCGGAATGGTGCCGAGATCGAGATAGGAAGTCTGCATCTGCCGCTCGGCCACGCCGCGCGCCTTGAGCGCCGCGAGGACCGCCTGCACCCTGGCGGAATTCGCCCTGAAGGCCCCCGTGGCCGACGCATCGCGCGTTTCGACACCCGCCGTGAAGGCGACCCTGTCCGGCTTGGCCGAAATCATTGCGGCCCCGTGCACCAGGACCGTCCTGTCGGCCGACCGCGACATGTGCCCGCCGCGTCCGCAGGCTGTGCCGGCGGCCATCGGCACGAACGCCGCAACCAGCAGGGCAAAGATTCCGGGCCTGAGCCTCATGGCATTCCTCCGGATACGCAGTGGCCGGGGTTCACAGCGGGATCAAGTCGGCGCGCAGGACCACCGGACCTGACCTCACCTCGATTCCGTCTTTCACCCAGGGCCGATAGCCGTTCTTCTCGATCGTCACGGTATAGACCCCGGCCTGCCAGACTCCCTGAAGATCCAGCGCGTCCGGGTCCGTGGCGCACGGTCCCCCGCCCGTGAGCGGCTCGATGTGGCCGCCGTCTTCAGCGCGCCCCTGGGCCTCGCACGCGGTCGCCGCGCCCCCGACGGCATCGTGGACCTCAATCAGCATGCCGGGAAGCAATGCCGCGGGGCACAGGACGCCGACAGGATCGGGGACCTCGCGCTGTTCGTGGTGTGACGTGCATGCAAGCGCTGACACTGCGACGACGGCAGCGAGAAGGATCTTCATCGCCATCCCTTCTGCACCGACCACGATCGACCCGACCATCTGCACCATACAATGCGACGAACCGCCCCGGCGCGCTGACGGCCGGCCTCAATCGTCGCGGTCGGGACGCAGCGCCGGCCTCTGTGCTCTAGCCGCTCTTGCCCGCTCCCCGCCACAGCATGATCGCCAGGCCGCCGGCCACCAGAAACGCGACACCGCTCAGCCACATCGGGATGGCATGGTCCGCCACCGTCACTCGCAGCCCGAAGAGCATGCGCATCAGGTGCGCAAGCGACACGACCGTCAGCAGCACTGCCGCTCCCATCGTCGCAGGTCTCATGTGGATACTCCCTCCTTGGCCATCGCCGCGGCCGCCTCCGCCGAAGTCTGGACGCGCACGATCTCGAAGTCGACCAGGTCGTCCCAGTTCGCCGTCCATTCCCGGAGAAGGGCTTCATCGTCCGCTTCCATGACCTGGAAGCAGCGCCCGAAGTCGAGATCGACCCAGCTGGAGACGTACTTCAGGCCCTCGGGGGCCATCCGGCCCCGTTCGCGAAAGCGCCGGTAGACCTCGGGGGCCCGGCCCGGCCGGAAGTGCTCAATCACCATGTAGATCATCGCTTCAATTGTCGCCCAGGCGCGCCCTTTCGGGCCATTTCGATCTCGAAGAATACGGGCTGACCCACCTCGAGGCGGCCGCGTCGAAGGGTGGCGCCGTAGACCCCGGCCTTGTTGTCCCTCACCCGGACAATCCCCTTCAGCACCTCGGGGTCGGGGCGTGCCGAGTCAGGGTCGAAATTCACCATCGCGCAGCGCTCGTCGCGCAGGGTGATGCCCAGGGCCGCGGCCTCGTCGGTTTCTCCGAACGAAAGGACACCTCCCACCCATTCGTCCTCCTCGAAGGGGGCCGACCGCTGCGACGCAATCAGGATGTTCGGCCGGAATCTTCGGACGTCCGTGCGGCGCGCCGCCATCTTTCCGATTTCGGCGACCGTGGCGGATGCAATCACGGAGACACTCGCTTCGTCGAAGATGCCACGGTCGAGGTGCGTCATCTCGACCGGTGAGCCATGGCGGCGACCAATCTCCGTCGCCAGCTCCTGACCGAAAACCGCCAGCTCCTCCCCGTCCGGCGTGCGAACGTGCGTCGGAAGGTTTCCTTCGGCGGCGGGACCCCGTCGCTGCGGGGCATAGAGAATCAGCTCCGGCACCTTGGTGGCGGTCAGCCAGGGAAAACCGCCGCGGTCGTCGACCCGACGGAAGGCCAGGCGCCGGTCACCGTCAAGCCCGTGCCAGCCCAGGTCGGCGACCACGAGCCGTTCGCCGCTCATGGACTTCACCGGGTACCGGAAGAGCGCCTCTACTTCACCAACCTTGACAGGCATGTGCGATGTCGTCGCGTTGTCACCGTGCAGCACGAATGCGCCCGCTCCTGAGCAGCCATGCCAGGTACCCTGCTGCCGTGACATCGTACGCGAGACAGAACGCCGGCCACCAGGCCGGTACCCCCGGATTGGACATGACCGAGTCGTGGGCCAGATCGAACACACCGTGCCCGCCCAGGGCCATCACGACCATCCAAAGCGACGTTCGGAAACCGAGCAGGGCCGCGGCCACGAAGACCCCGCCGACCATCGACTCGAGAACCAGGGCACGTGTCGATGCTCCCAGGACGGCGAACAGCGAGTAGTACGACGCGACCACCATCGCCACGGTCGAATAGAAAGCGCGATCACGATCCAGCCCGGAGGCCGTGCCCATCAGTCCGACCGAGAATGCGAGAAATGCTCCGACCAGCAGCGCCATGCCGACCCCGCTCCGTCAGCGCCGGCCCCGCGACGCGTTCAGCGCCACGGCCGCGCGAATGAGGGCCTTCAATGCCGCCTCGTCAATCTTCTCGCCCTCGTGAAAGTCGATGGCGCGCCTGGTGTTCCCCTCGAGGCTGGAGTTGAAGAGGCCTGACGGGTCCTCCAGCGCGGCCCCCTTCGCAAAGGTCATCTTCACGACCTTCTTGTACGTCTCGCCGGTGCAAATCAATCCGTCGTGAGACCACACCGGCACCCCCCACTTCCACTCCTCGACCACGCCGGGGTCGGCCTGCTTGATCAAGGTGCGCAGCTGCGAGAGCATCCTGCCCCGCCAGTCGCCCAGCTCCTTGATCCTCCCGTCTATCATCCGGGATGGAGACGTTTCCTTGTTTTTCTTGCTGCTCACGTCAGGCATTACAGGGCTCCATCAAATGGTGTAGGCATCACTTCCTGGGGCTGGGAACGTGCTGGTCGATCAGGATTGGGGTTCCATCGGGATCTCCTTTTCCCGGGCCGGCGCTTGACGGCGCTGTCAAGCGACCGGCCGCAGCCTGGTCTTGAGCGCCTGGCCACGTAACCCACTCACCACCGGAGTCGGCCTTGGAGCAATCGCACCGGGGCTCCTGCGGAGCTTCGCGTGCATAGGCCTCCGGCGGAAGCTCCTTGCCGGAGAGTGGATCGTGATAGTGGCAGTTGATCGGTGGTCCCTTGTCGAGCGCCGCCACCTCCACGTTTCGGCGGCGCGCGTGGAGCTTCTCGACCTCGGCTCGTTCAAACAGCCTCGACACGCTGCTGACCATTCCCTCGCCCGTCCGTGGGTCGGCCGAGCCCTGGATGTAGAGAGGGCCGGGGGTCGACCTGTCGCCGATGTGATCGCACGCCGCGAGAGCGGCCGCCAGGACGAGCCCGGGAAGCAGCGCCTTCATGGCGTGTCCACTCGCTCCACCCCGCATGCCGGACAATGCCAGCGGGGATTGTCGAACAGCGTACCACCGCACAGAGGACAGGTTCGCTCCTGGTACGGCGAAACGCCCGCCAGGCGCTCTCGCAAGGACGGTCCCGCCCGATGTCCGTAGGTTGCCCACCAGATCGCACCGCACACGGCGAGGAGGCTCAGCACGCGGGCCGGCCAGACCCAATCGGGCGCCTCGGGACCAAGGGGAGCGAGCCAGAAAAGCAATGCCATGAGGGCAAGCATGAGGACCAGCAGAACCTTGTAGAACCGCTTCGTACGAACACGCGCATGAGGGTTTCGCCCGCAGGCTGAGCAGCACCACCTTTTCCAAAGCCCCAGCGGCAGAACGGGTATCCAATACAGGTGCACCACGTTGAAGCTGCGAACCTGGATCGCAAGTCGCGGTGCTTCGCATGCCAGGCAAAAGTCATTTCGGAACGCGAGGCGCTTTGGGGCAAATCGATACAGGCCGTGTATGACGATCATGGTGGACACCCCTTGCGCTGGCGTCCATGACAGCTCATGGCACGCGGCCGTCCCAGGTGTCGAGGAACTTGCCGACCAGGTTTCCTTCTTCGGTTCCGTCCGGGCTCACAATGGTCCAGTCGATCAGCTCGCTCTCCGGAAAGGAGTGCTCCTGCCCCTTCTCGAAGCCTTTGACGATGCCGATGTCGTTCCAGATTCTGCCGCTGATCATGCTGGCGCGCACCTCGCCGACCTGCACGAACACCTGCTCCATTTTCCCGGCTGAGTCATGAAGCTGTACGGTGACGAACAGCACGGTGCCTTCGGGAAGGCCGGCAAGGTATCGAGCCTTGGCACCAGGCCATGTCGTTCTCGCCTTTTGGATGAATGATGCGATGGCCGTCTGCATCTTCTGCAGCTGCAGGTCACCGTATGCGGTGACTGGCTTGTCAGGGGGCGGGCCGGCCGGTGGCCCTCCTTCGGACCGTCGAGGGTCATGAGCGCAGCCCAGAGCAAGGGTAAGCACGCAGCCGATGACGATCGACCTTCTGCCAGCAGCGCCCGGGACGCTGAAGCCAAGCACATCGCGATAGTACTCGGCGGCCTGGCGTACTTGTCGGACCCCGAGAACGGGAGATGCCCTCCATGCCTCGCTTTTCAACGCGACCCTCCTCAGGTGTTCGGAATCTCCACGCTCGAATGCTCGTGGAGAACCTTCCAGGCTCTGCCGGATTTCTCAACCACCAGCGTAAGCGCCCCGTGTACCTGGATTTCTCCCACGTCAAGAACCGCGGTCGCGTCGGGCTTGATCTGGGCGTCCACGTAGGCGCGGACGAGCTGCTGGACTTCATTTCGCGGCGATGAAGCACCCTCGGCCGCCAGAGCCGCAGTTGCAAGAACGCTCGCAACCATCGAACAAACCAGCACTCGGCTCATCCTGAGCTCCTTTTCATACCCGAGGATATCGGCCTAACCCCCTTGCCGGGCTGCGGCGTGCGCGATTTCATGCACCCGCTGCCAGGACATGCCGGAGCGCTGCTCGACTGCAAGCGGGTGATCGGTCGGCTCCAGCTCGAACCCGGGCCGCTCGCCAACCGGTCGAGTATGGACCAGCAGCTTCAGGTTCATGGTGTTTGGATAGCCTGGCAGCACCGAGTTGAGCCACCCGAAGTAAGGCGGCTCCTGCTCACGGCCCGACACGACCCAGAGGTCTTTCGTGCGTTGGAAGGTGGACTCGGCCAGCGAGGACCAGGTCAACCAGGCGAATGCCTGGTCACTGCCTACGATCGGAATTTCGATACGACCTCGCACAAAGAAGTACTGCGCGTCGATCTCGCACAGATCATCGGTCAGGTTGCCGCGACGTGACCGCTCATTCATGGGTATGGCGTTCCAGGATGCGGGCGCATCGGGGCCGAAGCACAACGGCAGGTCGTGATGCTCGGTCTGGCAGGTTCGACACACGTAGGACATCAGGTAACCCTAGTCTCTGGCCGGAAACGTGGACCCGATCACCGGCTGTCAGACGGTGTGAGAGAGATGCACCCGTCGGCTGTATGTTCTCTCGATGTCGTTGACTTCATCGGCACCGAATCTCAGCTGCATAAGCCCTACGATCGAATCTTCCCGCTCGAGTGCGAATCGCCGTCCGTTCTGAAAGGTGAACACCAAAGCACAGTCATAGAGCACTTCATGCCCATTTGCGATCTCTCGATGCTCGAAGACATCAAGAGATGTCAGGCGACCACCCCATAGTTGGACCTCTGCCCATGGGCCCTCAATCGTCACCTTGTGCCCAGATCGACTGATCTTCAGGTTATGGGGATCCTGGGCCGTCGTTACTGACATGGCGAAGCAATCGATCCACTCAATGTAGCCTTCCCAGTCATTCTGGATAATGACCCACGGGCCGGTCGCCGATCCGATCGAGACATCGTACGCCTTGACGTGCGGCCGGCCATCGACGACCGTCACGTGAAGCGATGCTGAGTAGAGCATCATCATCGATTCACCGATCAATCCTTTCAAGGCGTCCAGCCCGGTCTGATCGATCAGGTGAATGTAATTGTCTCTCATGGCCCGGCTACGCTCGATCATCCCTGCTCAATCGAGGCCTTGATATCGTTCAGGTCCTGCAGGACGGCTTTTCGCGCCACGCCCTTGAACAGAAACCCCATGGGGATCGACAGCAATGTTGCAACGATACCCTGAGGCTTGGACTCATGAGACTCAGTCAACGTCATGCCGCCACTGCTCTCCGAAATACGTTTGGTGCATAGGAATACAAACCCATCACTCTCTGCTTTGGTTTTGTAGAACTCGTTTTCGGCAGCATCGGTGATCCACTTTTCCGCGGTAGCCGGCTTGCCGAATAGAGTTCGGGTCTCTCGCCACTTCAGCCCCACGAGCCCGTGTGCCGGTTTCTCGAGAACCTCAATCTTGTGGATCCCGCTGATGGTGTCCGGGGCGTTCTCGATATTTGTGATGGCAGCCCAGATCGCCGCCTTGGTTCCGTTGATGATTACCTGTGCCTCAACGATCATGGTGCACCTCCTGGGGATCGAGCGAGCGTGCCCGACCACCGCTCTGCCCGCTGCTCCTCGATGGTCTCTTCGATTCGTGATGCGACAATTCTGGAATGGATTGGACCGTCACCATTGCCCTCTCTCCGGAAAGCCCGTCTATCTGGAGGCATGACGCTCGGCGCCACTACGTGGTTAGCCGGCACCGCTCGCCAGGCGACTACGGAACGATTCTACGGCCTCACGGGTGAGCGCTCTCTGCACCACTCGCGAAATCGGCCGACCCAGCTTCGTAAGCCACGTACCCGGTTTCGACCAGGCTTCTGCTTCGAAGGTTACCACCCCGGCCACCGACTTGACCGCGAACGACGCCACGCCCCGCTCGGCATGACCTTCCAACGTCGCGTACGCAAAATACGCGCGATCAACCGATTGCTCGAACTCGATCACCCGAACCGCGGACTCGATCGCGGCGGGACCCAGGAGGATTCGTTGAACGATGGTGGCCCCGACCGCGACGCGACGGTCAGGGGTGCAGACACGTGCGCACATTCGTTGGGGCGCGAAGATCTGGTATGACAGAAGGGAATCGACCGCTTGCGCGAACGACCCGACCAGCGACACCTGGTAGATGTCGTGAGCGTAGCCGCCGCGACCGATCTCTTCGCGGGTCGCGTTGGTCCGGAGCGTTGCATACTCGGCACAATGTGGCTCGGTGTTTCGAGCCCTGGATGCCGTCAGGATTCTCATATCTCGTTCTGTATGGTCGTTCTCCTCTAGCCGTGTCTCAACTCGTTCAGTATAAGGCCCCCGCCTGAGACTCTTGCCTGTACTCAGGCTTGCCGAGCTCACGCGCAAGCCACAGGAGGAATATGGCCCAGATTAGCGCCGAAGCGGTACAGCCGAGAGTAAGGAATCTGGCGGCCGGGTTGGCAGTGCCAGCGACCAGGAAGGCCACCACTGCGACACCGATTCCCGCTGCACTCAGGGTTGCAATAGCACCAAGACCCGCCAATCCAGAGACCACACCGAGCACCCTCGAGTACGGCATCCTCATCAACAAGTCACCTTGCTCCTCCTCCCACTGCTGTCGGCCTGACGCCCCGCGTAACCTGCGGGCCGGACCGGCGCGCGCCTTGCCGCTCTTGCAGGGCGCGTGACGGGACGGACCGACAGGTTCACGCGGTTGTTGGGCGGCCTGGTCATTTCACTATTGGTCCCCAGGAGCCCATATCGGCAGGTTGGGGATGAGCTCGGGTTCTAGCCGGTGGCGCGTTGCCGTCAGGGCTGAGGGACGCAGAACGGGATGGTCGGGGGCCTCTCGATCCTGACTACGTGGATGAGAGGCAGCGGTGCGCACGACACGCGGTCCACCTTTCCGAGGGCGAGGACGTAGCCGCCCTCGAAGTTGTTGGTCCTGCCCCGCTGGGCGTCCAAAGCCAGGTAGACCTCCGTCGGAAGCTCGGGGCAGCTGCGCAGCGAGTGGGTCGCCGCCGGGCAGGACGTGTCGGCGGAGAGAATTCCGATGCCGACGGAGTCGATCTCGTGGTCCGCGGCAAGCCGGGTTCCGGCGCCCTCTACCAGCAGGCATGCGACGGCCAGCACGATCGAAACGGGAAAGTTGCGCATGGCTTCCTCCGTGTCCGAGGTTTCGGTGCGTTTGCGGGCATTCTAGGCCCGGCCGCGAGAGGCGTCAATCGCGGACGGCGGGGGCGACGTGGCTGTGTCATTCTGTGCCGACTTCGAGCTGATAGTAGTCGGGCGGTTCGCCAATTGCCAGAAGGCTGGCGTAAAGACCTTCGTAGTGCAGCTCGAGGTCGCCACGAAAGCCCGCTCGCCTGATCTGGCGTTTCTGCGATGCCCGGGTGATGTCTACGCCGTTGATCGTCAGCCGGACGGTCCCAGGCTCACACCAGTGTCGATCGTTACGGTCAGGAGCGAGGATGAAACCGAGGGCATGAATCACGGCGGATCCCGGGTGCGCGAAGCCGAAGATTCCGCTGGCCTCCCACTCGTATACGTCGTTCGAGTATCGGTCGCCTGCCGCGCGATCAACACCCGATGGCGGGCCAAGTGTCTGTTCGAGTCGGGCTACCTCGACCGGCAGGGTAACCGCGACACTGTTCACGGCCAGCAACCCGGTTGAAAGCGTAACTGCGGCGCCAGTCGGGCTAGGCGCTGTCTGGGCTTCCGAGGTCGACGCCTCGTGAGAGGCGTCAGGGGTGCACTCCAGCTCAAGCGCATACGGCCCCGCGTCGTCGTGGAGCTCAACCTCAATGCTCTGGCAGCCAGGGGATGCTATGCGGAGACGTATGGGCATCACGCGACGTTCTGTTACGACCGAGCCTGCTCTGCAGAATAGGTGCGTGTCGGTCGTGAGGGTGAAGGCTTCTTGAAAGTGCCCCGCACCATCTAACGGCAGGGAGCGGGGTTTGCCTCGAGGACAGGGCGCGGAGGCGATTCCAATTGAGGCGTCAGCGGCCGGCTCTGTGCGGGCGTCGGGGGTGCGCCGATTGAGGGTTCCCGAGAACGGAACCCTCAGCAGGACTCCTGAACTGGCGCCGACGAGGCGGCCTTCAAGCGCAGGCGTGCACTCAGGCGAGCGCTCGTGGGCACGCGATGACGAGAGCTCCGTTGCCAGCGTCGTCACGAGGAAGGCCATGAGGAGAATTGCTCTGGAAAAGAAAACTCTACACATGTCGTTCAGGCGCCCAACGGCTCGTGCGACCGCGCTTCATTGGACCTTGTATTCGATCGGGCCGATCTCCGCAATCACGACACTCTGGCCCCCTGGCTGCCGTTGATGCAGGTAGAACCACACCTTGAACGGTCGCGCCAGGTTTGAGTCGCGCCAGATAGGGCCCAGCGGCTGCCTTACGGTAACGGTTCCACTCGCCTTCCTGATGAGCCTCTCTTCCGGGAAGGGTGAGCCGGGGGCGCCCATGGTCGTGTTCGGTGATCTGGTCTCAAACATCACCGTGGCAAAGAAACCGCGCGACTTGAATTCGTTGATCGAATATTCCAGGGTGGCAGCAATGACCATTGTCTGGTTGACGATGCTTCCGGGTGGCGGAGCGATGTCCTTCAGCTCAAGCGTTGCTTCCGCTCTCGGATCGTCTGGTTTGCTCCCGGCTTGAAAGACGCCTGTTGAGGCGATCATGGCCAGACAGCAGATGGAAGTGAACGCCTTCATAGGCTTATCGTCCGGCCAACGCCCCGGGTAGGCCGGTTGTTAGCCGGCATCGTCGTCTCTCTCTCCATACGGGCGGTCGCGAGTGCGGAAGAGATGCACGCGCCACAAGAGAGTACGTAGACCACCCAAAGTGGCTATTGCGGTCACCGTGAAACCAAGGGAATTTCCGAGAGTGCGCCAGAGTGGGAGGCTCGGCTGCTGCAGTAGGTACCAAAGGCGCACTGCGTGCTCCGCCGCTGAAGCGCCGGCGAATAGGGTGAAAACCGACCACCCAAGAACCCCCGCGTACCCGCTCTTCGGATAGACCCGAGTACGCGGAGCGCGACCATCGAGTCCTCTCTCCAGCTCGGCAAGTAGCTCCGATACTGGCTTCCAGAAATCGCGCTCCCACCGTGCCTGGAACACACCAGCAAACCCTCGATTGGGCTGGTGGGCGGCTGCCTCGAGAAAAGCACGGATCAAAGGATCGTCGGAGTCGCCGAAATGTTCGAAAAGGGCGTCCAGTGTCACAGTCCCCTCGAGGTGTCGACGACCGAGGACTGCAGCGTATCGTCTCATCTCCCCGTCAATCTTCATCGCTGTCCGGCTAACGCCCCGGCTAAGCTGTGCCGCGCGCGTGCTCAGTCTCACGCTTCAGCCTGCCCGCGCGTTAAGGCGTTCGATACACTCCTCTTTCGTTCTATGCACAAAGCCCTTCCAGTTCTCCGGTAGGGTAGAGTTGACGGACTCGCCATTTAGCCATTGGACGACGATTGCATGCTCAGCTACCGTTTGTACTTCGACAGGTTCACATGCTGACAACCTCGAACTCCTTGGGCCAACGGAAGAGTTGCCCCCAAGGTTCGTCGAATCGAACGGAACATAGTCCGGGTGGAGGCCCCGCGAAACAAAGACGGGGAGCCCACGCTGCGGCCACGAATGCGATCGAGCATACTTCGAAGATCCGACCAAACACGCTGCCGTAGAGACCAAAACTACTAGAAGAGGACAAACTAGTTGTCTCATGCTCGACATCTCCGGGTCACCTGCCGCCCCTCTTCGTAAGGTCGAACCTCGCTTCGATTCGCGTAATACCCTGCTCATCGATGGACCTGGACACTTCGTCGGCGTCAGCGAGAAACTCTTGCTCAAAGGCATCGAGCTCCGCTTGAAAGAGCCTCACAGCTGCACTGTCCTCGTCTGTAAGCGACAACCGCCGGAATCCGGGCCACTCCGGTAGGGCAGCCATCGCTTGCTCCCAAAGCTGTTGAAGCTCGCTGGGAACCTGGCCATTCAGCCACAACGCCGTGCGCGCCCCTACGAGTCGAATGATGGAGATCCGTGATTCCTCGTCCATCCGCGGCAACGTGCACCGACCCCCCGGATGTTCGTCTTCCCAAACGACTGTGCTCAGAGGGATGATGGACCACTCGCGGCGAGCGTCCGGCTTGTGTATCAGCTTCCGATACTTCTCTGCCACAGAAGGGGAGATCCTGAACATTCGAGCGGTCCTCATGCCCTCTAACGCTCCGGCTAAGCTGCGGCGCGCGTGCGCCGCCTCTCACTCAGCCACCGACCTCCCGCGCGCCGCCAGCTTCAGCCGGTTGTTAGGCGGCCAGGCTCAGCAGGCTCTACCAAGGAACGATGCCGTCCGGAAACGAGCATTCACTGCACCTGCACGACTATCTGCTAGCTCGGTCGCGGTTCGAGGTCGGGGTCTGCATACAAGACACGACCACTCTTGTACCAAATGCCTTCGGTAGCTACGGATGTGATCCGGGCTTGAACAACCGGATCAAGCTTCGACGAATCTGCCAAATGCCACTCTGTGTCTGACCAGTCGATTGCACCGTCATCGATCAGCTGGACCAGCACGTCATGAACGCGCTTTGGCATGGCCCGGACACCGAAGGTACGGTAATACCCTTGCGCCGGGGCCCCGCCAGGATCGTCGACGTCTGGCACTGGAACATGGAACTTCACGTGAACGGTTGCCCAGAAATCTCCGTGCCCCGGAGGAGCGGGTGGCAAGACGTCACTCAGAGCTTTGGGCATTGACCGCTTCACCATGGCC
>Ga0070694_100000305_pt1 | contig 26330 bp, 28 predicted proteins | sample KBSK1251metaG_FD_65470 | JGI IMG/M metagenome (GOLD analysis project Ga0070694, IMG submission 65470) | Corn, switchgrass and miscanthus rhizosphere microbial communities from Kellogg Biological Station, Michigan, USA - KBS K1-25-1 metaG | ecosystem: Host-associated > Plants > Roots >...
CTCCGAGCAGTGCCCGATCATGGCCTTCAGCGTGGCGGAGGACGAGCTGCGCGGCATGGACACCTCCGCGCTGGTCGGTCACCTCGCGGCGTGGAACTACTACCAGTCGGTGGAGACGCCGCAGAACAAGAAGTTCGTTGCCGCCTTCAAGGCCTACGCCAAGAAGGCCAACCTGCCCGGCGGCGACAAGCGCGTCACCGACGACCCGATGGAGGCGGCCTACTTCGGGGTCCACATCTGGAAGCAGGCGGCCGAGAAGGCCAAGTCGTTCGAGGTGGACGCGGTCCGCAAGGCGGTCTACGGCCAGACGTTCCTGGCTCCCGGCGGGCAGATCAAGATGGACGAGGCCAACCAGCACACCTACAAGCCGGTGCTCATCGGCGAGATCCTGAAGGACGGCCAGTTCAAGGTCGTGTTGCGCTCCAAGAGCCTGGTCAAGGCCGAGCCCTGGAGCCAGTACACGAGCCCCGACAAGGGCTGCGACTGGATCAAGCACCAGGGCACCTACCAGAAGAAGGCGTAGCTACATCGTGTGGAAGTCGCTTCTCCTCGCGCTCGCGCTGCTGCCGGGGCTCGCGGCCCCGGAAGCCGCGCAGAGCGCGGGGGCATCTCCTCTGATCCCCGCCGGTCCATCCACGGAGGTCGCCAGGCACATCACCGACGTCGCCTCCGCCGACGCCTCCGTGCAGGAGGCCGCGGCGGTGGCGCTCGGCAAGACCGGTGACCGCAAGATCCTCCCGCTGCTGGAGGCGCTGCGCGAGGGCAGCGTCTACGTGCGGCCGCTCCCCGGCGGCAAGAAGGAGACCGTGATCGTGGGCGACAAGGTCACCGAGGGGGAGAAGACCCTGGTGCCGCTCTTCCGCGCCTATGGACGCGAGCCGATCGCCGGCCCCGACGGCAAGCCGCTGCTCGCGGATCTGACCACGCTCGAGGAGGTCTCGACCGGACGGAGCCTGCGGATCGCGATCCGCCCGCTGATCGACGCGTTCTCGGGGCAGAGTGACCTCGTGAACCCCGACCCGGCCACCCGGCGGGCCGCCGCCACCAAGATGGGTTACACCGGCGACGCCTCCACCCGGCAGGTGCTCGAGGACGCCCTCGGCAAGGAAGGCGACCGCTGGGTGCGCTTCTCCCTGGAGGAGGCGATCGCCCTCATCCGGCTGCGCACCGGCGGAGAGAGCGAGCGGGTGGCCGCGGCGGTGGCGCTCGGACGACTGCGCAGCGCCAACGCCATGGAGCCCCTCTACCAGATCGCGGGCGATGCGCAGTCCCCGGCGCCGCTCGCCGCCGCGGCGCGGGACTCGATCAAGCGGATCGAGCGCTGGAGCCTGTTCACCCAGGGCATCGAGATCGCCTTCCAGGGCCTCTCGCTTTCCTCGATCCTGCTGCTCATGGCCCTGGGGCTGGCCATCGTCTTCGGGCTGATGGGCGTCATCAACATGGCCCACGGCGAGCTGATGGCGCTGGGCGCCTACGCGACGTTCCTGATGCAGGGCTGGTTCGCGGCCTATTTCCCCGGCCACTTCGACTATTACTTCCTGGTCGCGCTGCCGTTCTCGTTCCTGGTCTCCGCGACCGCCGGATTGGTGCTCGAGCGGGGAGTCATCCGCTTCCTCTACGGCCGGCCGCTCGAGACCCTGCTCCTGACCTGGGGCGTGAGCCTGATGATCCAGCAGGGCCTGCGCCTGTGGTTCGGGGCCGCCAACGTGGACGTGACGGCCCCGCGCTGGCTCTCGGGCGGCGTCCCGGTGATGATCGGGGTGCAGCTGCCCTACAACCGGCTCTTCATCATCGGCCTCGCCGCGGTGTGCGTGGGTGCGATGTACCTCCTCCTGTTCCGCACCGACGCCGGCCTGCGCATCCGCGCGGTCACCCAGAACCGCGGCATGGCGGCCTGCCTCGGGGTGCGCGCGCGCTGGGTGGACGCGGGCACCTTCGCCCTCGGCGCCGGCCTCGCGGGCCTCGCGGGCTGCGCGATCACCCAGATCGGCAACGTGGGGCCGGAGCTCGGCCAGAACTACATCGTGGACTCGTTCATGGTGGTGGTGACCGGAGGAGTCGGCAAGCTGCTCGGCAGCATCCTCGCCGCGATCGGGATCGGGGGCCTGAACAAGATCATTGAACCAGGAATGGGAGCGGTTTTTGGGAAGGTCCTGATCCTGGTCCTCGTGATCCTGTTCATCCAGCGGCGGCCCGCCGGCCTCTTCGCGGCCAAGGGGCGCTATGCGGAGTCTTGAGCGCTGCGGCCTCCTCGGGATCGCGGGGCTGCTGGTGGTGGTCCTGCCGGCGCTCAACGCCCTGCCGGCCGGCGCGCCGCTCCGGGTGTCCGACTTCACCCTGAACCTCTTCGGCAAGTTCCTCGCCTACGCCATCCTGGCGCTCGGCATCGACCTGATCTGGGGCTACACCGGCGTCCTCTCGCTGGGCCACGGGGTCTTCTTCGGCCTCGGGGCCTACGCGATGGGCATGCACCTGATGCTCGAGATCGGCACCCGCAGCGTCTACGGCAACGTGCTGCCTGACTTCATGGTCTGGAACCGGGTGACCGAGCTGCCGCTCTTCTGGAAGCCGTTCTACAGCGCGCCGTTCACGCTGCTGGCGATCCTCGTGGTGCCGGCCCTGTTCGCCTTCGTGTTCGGCTACCTCACGTTCCGCAGCCGCATCCGCGGCGTCTACTTCTCGATCATCACCCAGGCCCTGGCGCTCTCCACCTGGCTGATGTTCAACCGGAACGCGATGAACCTGGGCGGCACCAACGGGCTCAGCGGCTTCAAGTCGGTCTTCGGCTTCACCCTCAACAGCGCCGCCACCCAGCGGGGACTCTACGTCGCCACCGCGCTCTGCCTGTGCGGGGCCTACCTGCTGTGCCGCTCCATCACCCGCTCCCCGGCGGGCCGGGTGCTGATCGCCATCCGGGACAGCGAGACCCGCGTGCTCTTCTCGGGCTACTCGCCGGCCGCGTTCAAGGTCTTCGTGTTCGTGGTCTCCGCGGTGCTGGCCGGCGTCGCGGGCGCGCTCTACGCCCCGCAGGTGGGCATCATCACCCCGGCCAAGATCGGGGTGCTGCCGTCCATCGAGATGATCATCTGGGTGGCGGTGGGCGGGCGGGGCACGCTCCTGGGCTCGGTGGTGGGGGCGGTCGGGGTCAACTGGCTGCAGAGCGTCCTCACCACGAGCTATCCCGACCTGTGGCTGCTGGTGCTGGGCGGCCTGTTCGTGGCGGTGGTGCTGTTCTTTCCCGACGGCGTGGTGGGCACCGCCCAGAAGCTCCTCGCGCGCCCGGGGTGGGAGGGTAGAGCGGGCGCACGGTTGATCGGGCGCCCCGATGAGGGCCGGAGGCCCGAAGAGGCCAAACCGCCAACCAAAGTGCCCCACATTCAAGCGCGCTGAACAGCATGAACTTCACCGCGGCCGCGCCCGAGGGCTCGATCATCTACCTGGAGAACGTCACCGTCGACTTCGACGGGTTCAAGGCCCTCCACGACCTCAACTTCTTCATGGACCACCGCGAGCTGCGGGTGGTGATCGGGCCCAACGGGGCGGGCAAGACCACGCTGCTCGACGTCATCTCGGGCAGGGTGCAGCCGGTGGCCGGGCGCGTGATCTTCGGCAAGCACACCGAGCTGACCGGCCGCCGCGAGAACGAGATCGCCGCGCTGGGGATCGGGCGCAAGTTCCAGACCCCGTCGATCTTCGCCAACCTGACCGTGCGGGAGAATCTCGAGCTCTCGGTGGCGCGGCCGAGCAAGGGGGTCCTGGCCACCCTCCGCGCGCGGCTCGACGGGGGCCAGCGCCGTCGCATCGAGGAGACCCTGGAGACCATCGGCCTGGGAGGACGGGGCGGGGAGCGGGCCGGCGGGCTCTCGCACGGCGAGAAGCAGTGGCTCGAGATCGGCATGGTGATCGTCCAGCAGGCGGAGCTCCTGCTGGTCGACGAGCCGGTGGCCGGGATGACCGACGAGGAGACCGCGCGGACCGCCGCGCTGCTGCAATCGGTCGCGCGGGAACGCGCGGTGCTGGTGATCGAGCACGACATGGAGTTCGTGCGGAGCCTCGCCCGCAAGGTCACGGTGCTCCACGAGGGCCGCGTGCTCTGCGAGGGGTCGGTCGACGAGGTGCAGGGGGACGAGCGGGTGCGGGAGGTCTACCTCGGCCGGAGCCGCTCGAGGACCGAGGCCGTCCATGCTTGAGGTGCGCGGCCTCAACGTGGCGTACGGTGAGAGCCAGGTGCTCTGGGACGTTTCGCTCGACGTGCCGGCGGGCAGCGTGGTCTGCCTGATGGGGCGCAACGGAGTGGGCAAGACCACGCTGCTCAAGTCGATCATGGGCCTCCTGCCGACGCGATCCGGGCGCATCGCGTTCGACGGCGCGGACCTGGGGGGCCGGAGGCCGGAGGAGCGCGCCGCGTGCGGCATCGGCTACGTGCCGCAGGGGCGCGAGATCTTCCCGAGCCTCACCGTGCAGGAGAACCTGCGCATGGGGCTGCTCGGGGCGCGGCGCGGAGGCAACGGCGGCGGAGATCCGCTCGAGCCCGTCTTCGAGCTGTTTCCGAAGCTCCCGGCGCTGCTCGGCCGAAAGGGTGGGGTGCTCTCGGGGGGCGAGCAGCAGCAGCTCGCGATCGCCCGGGTGCTCCTGGCCCGCCCGAAGCTCCTGCTGATGGACGAGCCCACCGAGGGCATCCAGCCGTCGGTGATCGATCAGATCGAAGAGGCCATCGAGCGGATCAAGAACCAGGGCATCTCGGTGCTGCTGGTGGAGCAGTACCTCGAGTTCGCCTGGCGGCTGGCCTCCGCCTACGCGATCATGCGCAAGGGCACCATCGTGTCCACCGGCGCGACGAAGGAGCTCCGGGAGGATATGGTCAGGCAGCACCTGACGGTTTAAACTCCCGCCATGCACCTGACCCCGCGCGAGCAGGACAAGCTCCTCATCTTCACCGCCTCCGAGCTGGCCCGGCGACGGCGGGCGCGAGGCCTCAAGCTGAACTACCCCGAAGCCCTGGCCCTGATCACCGCGGAGGTGCTGGAGGGCATCCGCGACGGCCGGACGGTGTCCGAGCTGATGGCCTTCGGCATCACGATCCTCAACCGCGACGACGTGATGGAGGGCGTGCCGGAGATGCTCGAGGAGGTACAGGTCGAGGGGACCTTTCCGGACGGGACCAAGCTCGTCACGATTCACCACCCGATCCGGTGATGGCGTGCGGATCCGCGGTCAACCGTCTAGTTCTTCGAGCTTTTCATCTGCGGGGGCCCAGAAATGGCCCCCGCACTCCCCCAGGTGGCGGACGTTCGTGCTCCTGCCGGCCGTCGACTTGCTTGTCGTGTCAGTCTCCGGAGGGTGGGCATGATTCCTGGTGAGTACTTGCTTGGCGAGGGGGACATCGAGGCGAATGCGGGAAGGCGGACCGCGCAGCTCACGGTGGCCAATACCGGGGATCGGCCGATCCAGGTGGGGTCGCACTTCCACTTCTTCGAGGCGAACCGCGCGCTGCGGTTCGATCGCGGGCAGGCGTTCGGCATGCGGCTCGACGTGCCGGCGGGCACCGCGGTGCGGTTCGAGCCCGGCGACGAGAAGGTGGTGATCCTGGTCGAGCTCGGAGGCGCGCGCGAGGTCTACGGGCTCAACGCGCTCACCGACGGGGCGGCCGGCGCCGATCGGCGGGCCGAGAGCGTGCGGCGCGCGGCCGAGGGCGGCTTCGAGGGGGCGCGGCCGTGAGCCTGCGCCTGCCGCGGCGGCAGTACGCCGATCTCTACGGGCCCACCGTGGGCGACCGGGTGCGCCTGGCCGACACCGAGCTGCTCATCGAGGTGGAGCGGGACTTCACCACCTACGGCGACGAGGTCAAGTTCGGGGGCGGCAAGGTGATCCGCGACGGCATGGGCCAGTCGGCCCGCGCCACCGCCGGGCAGGGGGTGCTGGACCTGGTCATCACGAACGCGCTCATCCTCGATCACTGGGGCATCGTGAAGGCGGACATCGGGATCCGCGGCGGCCGCATCGTGGGGATCGGCAAGGCGGGCAACCCCGACATTATGGCGGGGGTGACCGCGAGCATGGTGGTCGGGGCTTCCACCGAGGTCATCGCGGGGGAAGGCCGCATCGTCACCGCCGGGGGCATCGACAGCCACATCCACTTCATATGCCCCCAGCTGGTGGACGAGGCGCTCGCCTCCGGGCTCACCACGCTCATCGGCGGGGGCACCGGGCCCGCCACCGGGACCGCGGCCACCACCTGCGCGCCGGGCGCCTGGAACATCCACCGCATGCTCGAGGCGGCGGAGGCCTTCCCGATCAACCTGGGCTTCCTCGGCAAGGGCAACGCCTCGCGCACCGAGCCCCTCCGCGAGCAGATCGAGGCCGGGGCCATCGGCCTCAAGCTCCACGAGGACTGGGGGACCACCCCGGCGGCCATCGACGCCGCGCTCACCGTGGCCGAGGACATGGACATCCAGGTGGCGATCCACACCGACACCCTCAACGAGGCGGGCTTCGTGGAGGACTCGATCCGGGCCTTCAGGGGACGGACGATCCACACCTACCACACCGAGGGCGCGGGCGGCGGGCACGCGCCCGACATCATCCGCGTCTGCGGCGAGTCGAACTGCCTGCCGTCCTCCACGAACCCGACCAGGCCGTTCACGGTCAACACCATGGACGAGCACCTCGACATGCTGATGGTGTGCCACCACCTCAACGCCAAGATCCCCGAGGACCTGGCGTTCGCCGAGTCGCGCATCCGGGCCGAGACGATCGCGGCGGAGGACGTGCTGCACGACCTGGGCGCGATCAGCATGCTCTCGTCGGACTCCCAGGCGATGGGCCGCATCGCGGAGGTGATCACGCGGACCTGGCAGACCGCGCACAAGATGAAGGTCCAGCGGGGCCCGCTGCCCGATGACGGCCGGCACGACAACGCGCGCGCCAAGCGCTACGTGGCCAAGTACACCATCAACCCCGCCATCGCCCACGGCATCTCGCACGAGGTAGGGTCGGTCGAGGCGGGCAAGCTCGCCGACCTGGTGCTCTGGAAGCCGGCCTTCTTCGGGGTCAAGCCGGAGCTGGTGCTCAAGGGCGGTCTGATCGCGGTGGCCGCCATGGGCGATCCCAACGCGTCGATCCCGACCCCCCAGCCGGTGCGCTACCGCCCGATGTTCGGATCGTTCGGGGCCGCGGTGCACTCGACGTCGATGACCTTCCTCTCCCGGGCCGCGGTCGAGGACGGGGTCGCGGTGCGCCTGGGCCTGCGCAAGATGACCGGCGCCGTCCGCGGCTGCCGGGGCCTCGCCAAGTCGGCGATGATCCACAACGGCTACTGCCCGCGCATGGAGGTCGATCCCGAGACCTACGAGGTGCGCGCCGACGGTCAGCTCCTCACGTGCGAGCCGGCCCGCGTGCTCCCGATGGCCCAGCGCTACTTCCTGTTCTAGCGCGATGGTCGTGATCACGGACCCGCCGCGGACGGTCGAGCCGGCCGCGCTGGCGGGCAAGACGCGCGACACGCTCCGCCTCGGCTGGGAGGAGCGGCGCTGGACCCGCAAGCGGGTCACCACCACCGGGGGCCGGGAGGTGGCCCTGGCCCTTCCCACCGGCAGCGTGCTCGAGCCCGGGGAGATCCTCGCGGTGGAGGACGACTGGTACCTCGCGGTGGAGGGGCGGCCGGAGCCGGTGCTCGTGATCTACCCGCGGAGCCGCGAGGACGCCCTGCGCCTCGCCTTCGACGTGGGCAATCGGCACTTCACGCTCGCGGTGGAGGGCGGGGCGCTCGTGGTGCCGGACGACCTCGCCATGGCGCAGCTGGTGACCCGGCTGGGGATGCGGTGGGAGCGGCGCGAGGTTGTCTACACGCCGCTGGGGGGCGGCGGCGATGAGTGATCCGCGGCTGGTCTCGCTGCTCCACTTCGCGGACAGCGCGCTGCCCACCGGAGGCTACGCCCACTCCTTCGGGCTCGAGCGGTACTGCCAGGCCGGGCTGGTGCGGGACCGCCACGGGCTCGAGCGCTTCCTGCTCACGCAGCTCGAGGGCGCGGCCGGGCCGTGCGACGCCACCGCGACCGCGGGCGCGCTGCGGGCGCTCGCGCGCGGCGACATCGCGGCCTGCCATCGGCTGGACGACGAGCTCGAGGCCATGAAGGTCGTACGGGAGTTCCGGGAGGGCAGCCGGCAGATGGGGCGGCAGACCCTGCGGGTGGCGGCCACGCTCACCGGCGACGGGCGGCTCGCCGCCTACCTCGAGGCGGTCGACGGACGGCGGGCGCCGGGTCACCACGCGATCGCGTTCGGCATGACTGCGGGGGCCCTCGGCTGGGATGCCGGCACGGCGGCGACCGCCTTCCTCTACTCGACCACCGCGCTGCTGGTGGGCGCGGCCCTCCGTCTCCTGCCGATCGGCCAGCTCGAGGGACAGGCGGTCCTGTGGAGCCTGCACCCGGTGATCGAGCGGGTGGCCCGGGAGGCGGCGGAGCGGACCCCGGGCGACCTCTGGGCCTTCACCCCCGGCCAGGACATCCAGGGCATGCTGCACGAGCGCATGGACGCGCGGCTCTTCCGCTCGTGAGCGACCCCGGCGCGGTGCCCCGGCCGCTCAAGATCGGCATCGGCGGGCCGGTGGGCTCGGGCAAGACCGCCCTGGTGGAGACGCTGGCCCGCCGCCTGCGCGATCACTTCGACATGGCGGTGATCACCAACGACATCTACACGCAGGAGGACGCGCAGTTCCTCGTGCGGCGCGGGGCGCTGCCGGCCGATCGGGTGGTGGGGGTGGAGACCGGCGGCTGCCCGCACACCGCGATCCGCGAGGACGCCTCGGTGAACCTGGAGGCGGTGCACGAGCTGCTGGGGCGGTTCCCGGACCTCGAGCTGCTCTTCGTGGAGAGCGGCGGCGACAACCTCTCGGCGACCTTCAGCCCGGAGCTGGTCGACGCCACGATCTACGTCATCGACGTGGCGGAGGGCGACAAGATCCCGCGCAAGGGCGGGCCCGGCATCATGCGCTCCGACCTGCTGGTGATCAACAAGATCGACCTGGCGCCCTACGTGGGCGCCGATCTCGGCGTGATGGAACGGGATGCACGGCGCATGAGAGGAGTCCGACCCTTTGTCTTCACCAATCTCCGGGAGGGCGACGGCGCCGACGCCATCGTCTCCTGGATCCGCCGCGACCTGCTCTTCGCGCCCTGAGCCGGCCGCCCGCGCGGGGCGCGACGGGCGGCTCCGACTCGCCTTCGAGTCGCGGGGCGGCCGCACCGTGCTCACCGGCCGTCGCTTCACGCTGCCGCTGCAGGCGCTCGAGCCGATGGACCTCACCGGCGACGGCTCGGCCACCCTCCTGCTCCTGAACCCGACCGGCGGGGTGCTGGGGGGAGACCGCCTGGACACCGAGGTCTCGCTCGGCCCCGGCACCCGCGTGTGCCTCTCGACGCCGTCGGCGACCCGCGTGTACCGGAGCCCGGAGCAGCCCGCGGTCCAGCGGGTGTCGATCCGCCTCGGTCCGGGCGCCGCCCTCGAGTGGCTGCCCGATCACCTGATCCCGTCGCCGGGAGCCCGGCTTCGCCAGGCGACCGAGGTCGCGATGGGCCCGGGCGCCACGCTGATCTACCTCGACGCGTGGGCGACCGGCCGCGCGGCCCGGGGCGAGGCGTGGGGGTTCGACCTGCTCGACACGAGCCTGTGCGTGCGGGACGAGGCCGGGCCCCTGCTCCGTGAGCGGGCGATCCTTGGCGGTGGCCGCCGGCTGGATGGTCTCGGCGGCACCGAAGGGTTCGCCTACGTGGCGACGCTCGTGGCCCTTCGCGCCGCGCTGGACGACGGTCGGCTCTGGCCCGATCTGACGCTCGCGCTGGAGCGCGACCTCCACGCGATCGGGTCCGACTGCCGCGCGGGGGTGTCCGCCCTCGCCCGCGGCGGCCTGCTGGTGCGGCTCCTGTGCCCGAGCGCTCCCGCGCTCTCGGCGTGTGTGGAAGCGATCTGGGCGCGGTGCCGCCGGCGACTGCTCGGGCACGGGCCCCTCGGCCTGCGAAAGCTCTAGGACGTCGAGGGCGGGTGGTCAGCGCGCACGTGTCGCTCTTGTCTGCACACGATTGAGGCTGTCTGCTCATGCCCTGAGCAGTCGGCCGGCCCTCCGTCACCTCCGTCCCGGCTAAGCTGTTGATTTGCTGCCTGCGCCCCGCGGGCACAGGCCTTGCTGCCTCAGGGTTCGCATCCCGCCGCGGTGAAGGGTACCGCCGCCGGGTGAGGCAACGGCGCCGATCGAACGGAGGCGCTCGGCCTCACCCTCGAGGCCGGCCGAGGAGGGGCGTGACGCGTCATCCCCCCGCGCTGGCCGCCGCCGAGCTCTCGGGCTTCGGGGAATCCTAACCGGAAGGGGACCGGCATGAGCATCAAGTCGGGGACGGAGACCTTCGACGACCTCGTCACCAGCACGCTTCCGTCCCTCGTCAGCGAGGCGTCGGCCCAGGGCGGCCGGCTCTACCGGAGCGTGATGGCCCGGGTGGAGCAGCCGCTCCTGCGGCACGCGCTCGAGCTGTGCGGCGGCAACCAGCTGAAGGCGGCGAAGCTGCTCGGAATCAACCGCAACACGCTGCGCAAGCGGCTGCGCCTGCTCGGGCTCCTTCCGGTCAACGGGAGCAATGGAGGCAGCGCCGCGAGCCCCTCGCGGCCGGCGTAGGCTTTACCCCCGCCGCGGGGCCGCGGTAGACTGCGGCCCAGAGTGCGCTCTCGAGCCGCCGCGCTGGTTCTCCTGGTGGTCCTGGTCGCCTGCGCGAGCGCGGGAACGGAAGGCATCGGAAGCCGGCCGGCGCACCACGTCGCGGGAGGCTTCCGGAACCTCGACCCCTCGTTCACGCGTCCCTCGGGCTGGACGCGATGGACGTTCATCGTCCGGAGGGGCTGGCAGAGCATCACCTCGACGCGTCACTTCGACGCGCCGCGCGTGCCGAACGATGGGGCGGCCCTGCGCGCGATGCCGCCGCCCCCCGCCATCACCTGGATCGGGCACGCGACCCTGCTGGTGCAGCTGGACGGGCTCAGCGTCCTGACCGATCCGCAGTGGAGCGACCGGGCCGGCCCCACCTCGTGGCTCGGACCGCGTCGCCTGGGCCCGCCGGGACTGGCCTTCGAGAGCCTCCCCCGCATCGACGTGGTGGTGATCTCCCACGATCATTTCGACCACCTCGACCTGCCGACCGTGCGCCGGCTCGCCGCGACGCACGACCCCCTCTTCCTGGTGCCGCTCGGTCTGCGGGCCTGGTTCCGCGACAACGGCATGTCCCACGTGGAGGAGCTCGACTGGTGGCAGGAGCGCCAGTACCGAGGGGTGCGCTTCGTCTGCGTGCCGGCGCAGCACTTCTCGCAGCGGTCCTTCTGGGACGGCAACCGGCGCCTCTGGGCGTCGTGGGCCATCGTGGGACGGGACCGGCGGCTCTACTTCGGGGGCGACACCGGCTACTTTGCCGGCTTCCGGGAGGCGGGGCGCCGGCTGGGCCCGTTCGACGTGGCCGCCCTCGCCATCGGGGCCTATCTCCCCGCCGAGATCATGAAGGCGGTGCACACCACTCCCGAGGAGGCGGTGCAGGCCTTCGTGGATCTGGACGGGCGGGTGATGCTGGGCATGCACTGGGGCACCTTCGACCTGGCCGAGGAGCCCCCCGACGAGCCCCCGGTCCGGATGCGGGCCGAGTTCGAGCGCCGGCACCTCGACGAGGCGCGGGCCTGGATCCTCAAGATCGGGGAGACGCGGCCCTGGTGAGCGGCGCCGAGCCATGGCCCAGCGCGTGCTGATCGTCGAGGACGAGCCGGACATCCGGGACCTGCTCGTGTTCCATCTGGAGCGCGAGGGCTACCAGGTGATCCACTCCCGGACCGGGGCGGAGGCCTTGCGGCTGGTGCGCGCGGAGGCGCCCGACCTGGTGCTCCTCGACCTCATGCTGCCGGAGGTGGACGGGCTCGAGGTGTGCCGGCGGCTGCGGCAGGACCCCGCGACCCGGACCCTGCCCATCGTCATGCTCACCGCGCGCGGCGACGAGGTGGATCGGGTGCTGGGCCTCGAGCTGGGCGCCGACGACTACGTGGTCAAGCCCTTCTCGCCGCGCGAGCTGGTGGCGCGCGTCCGCGCGGTCCTGCGGCGCTCCCGTCCGGTAGCGGGGAGCGCGCCGCTCGTCGTGGGCCGCCTCGCCATCGACGCCGCCGCCCACCAGGTGACGGTGGGCGGCGTGGCGGTGAGCCTCACGAGAAAGGAGTTCGACCTGCTCCGCGCGCTGCTGGAGGCGCAGGGCCGCGTGCTGTCGCGGGAGTACCTCCTCGATCACGTGTGGGGCTACACCGCGGCGGGAGAGATCGAGTCGCGCACGGTGGACGTGCACGTGCGCCGGCTCCGGCAGAAGCTGGGCGCGGAGGGACAGCGGATCGGCACCGTGACCGGGGTGGGGTACCGGTTCGAGACCGGCCCGTGAGGAGGTCTCCGTGGGCTCCCTCCTGAGGCTGGTGCGGGGCAGCATCGCGCTCAAGCTCACCCTGACCCTGGTCGGCTTCGTGGCGGTGTCCATCTTCGCGGCCGGGCTCTACCTGAACCGGGCCCTCGAGGCCTTCGCGGTGGAGTCCCTGGAGACGCGGCTGGGCGCGCTGGCCACCGTGCTCAACGGCGATGCCCGCGCCGCCTTCGCGGCCCGCGGGGCCGGGGCCCAGGAGTTCGTCGAGCGGGTGGCGCGCGCCACCGGCTCGCGCGTGACCCTGATCGCCCCCGACGGGCGGGTGGTCGGCGAGTCGGACCGGGGCCAGGTCGAGCTGAGCCAGCTCGAGAATCACGCGGCCCGGCCGGAGGTGCGGGCCGCGCTCGCGGGCCACCAGGGCCGGGATCTGCGCCGGAGCGTCACCGTGGCGGCCCCGCTGCTCTACGTGGCCGAGCCGGTGCGCGACGGCGAGCGGATCGTGGGGGTTCTGCGCCTGGCCCTGCCGCTGTCCGCGGTGACCCGGTCCTACGCGAGCCTCCACCAGGTCATGCTGGTGGGCGGAGCCCTCGCCCTGCTGATCGCGCTCGGCATCGGCGTCTTCGTGGCCGGCCGGGTCACGCGCCCGGTGGTGGAGATGCAGTCCATCGCCCGTCAGATGAGCGGGGGCAACTTCCTGGTCCGGGCGCCCACCCGGTCCACCGACGAGATCGGCACCCTGGGCCGGTCGCTCAACGTGATGGCGGCCCGTCTGCGCGACAAGATCCAGGATCTCGAGCAGGAGCAGTCCAAGACCACCGCGATCCTCGACGCGATGGTCGAGGGGGTCATCGCGGTCGACGGTCAGGAGCACATCCTGCTCATGAACGAGCGGGCCCGGGCCATGTTCGGGCTGGGCGGCATCCGTGGCGAGGGCAAGCCGTTCCTCGAGGTGATCCGCAACGCCGACCTGCACGAGATCTTCCGGGCGGTGCACGCCGGCGCGGAGGCGGGGCCGGTCCGCCGGGAGATGCGGCTGACGAGCCCGGCCACCCGTACCCTCTCGGTGAACGCGGTCCGGCTCGCCATGGCGGGCGACCGCCCCGGGATGGTCATGGTCCTCCACGACGTGACCGCGCTCCGCCAGCTCGAGCGGGTCCGTACCGAGTTCGTGGCCAACGTGAGCCACGAGCTCCGCACGCCGCTCACCGCCATCCAGGGCTACCTGGAGACGCTCCTGTCCGGCGCGCTCGACGAGCGGGAGAACGCGCGGCGCTTCCTCGAGATCGTCCTCCGGCACAGCGAGCGACTGGGCCGGCTGCTCAACGACCTCACCGATCTGTCGAACATCGAGCTCGGCAAGGTGGCGCTCCGGCGCGAGCCGGTGCGGATCGCGGAGGTCGTGGGCTCGGTGATCGACATCATCGCACCGCGCGCGGCCCGCGCGCGGGTCACGGTGAGCGCGCGGATGCCGGCCGACCTCGCCGAGGTCGCCGCCGATCGGGACCGCCTGTCCCAGATCCTCATCAACCTGATCGACAACGCGGTGAAGTACACGCCGGAGGGCGGGTCGGTCACCGTGACCGGCCGCAACCGGGAGGACGGCACGATCGAGGTGGCGGTGACCGACACCGGCATCGGCATCCCGCCCGCCGACCTGCCGCGGATCACCGAGCGCTTCTACCGCGTGGACAAGGCGCGGTCGCGCGAGCTCGGAGGCACCGGCCTCGGCCTCGCCATCGTGAAGCACCTGGTCATGGCCCACGGCGGAGAGCTGCGCGTGGAGAGCGAGCAGGAGCGCGGTACCACCGTCCGCTTCACGCTGCCCATCGACCCCGCCGCGGCCTGAACGCGGCGCGGGCCCCCGCCGAGGGCGCGGCCCCCGGCCTCCCGTCACAGAAACTTCACGGCCCAAACGGTATGCGATCAATACCCCTCGTGCATGCTCGATCGTGATGGAACACGCGATCGCGCGCGAGAGGGACGGCAGGGAATCGACGGGCCGCGGCCGCGCGGACCTGCACGTCCACACCCTCTACAGCGACGGCGGGCAGTCGCCCGAGGCGATCGTGCGGGCGGCGGCGGGACGGGTGGACGTCGTCGGCATCACCGATCACGACCGGGTGGGCGGGGCGCTGCGCGCCCGCGACTACGCGCGGGAGCACCCCGAGCTCGGGGTGGACGTGGTGGTCGGCGAGGAGATCAGCACCCTCAACGGGCACCTGATCGGGCTCTACCTGAGCGAGTCGGTGCCGCCCGGGCTGTCGGCGTGGGAGACCATCCGGCGGATCCACGATCAGGGCGGCCTCGCGGTCGCCGCCCATCCGTTCCACCCCCTGCGGGGGGTGGCCCGGGGGCACCGCCCGATCGGCCCGATGATCCCCGACCTGGCCCTCGACGCGATCGAGGTGGTCAACAACGCGGGGGTGTTCTCGCGCCTCTACGACGCCTGGGCCGCGCTGCGGAACGTGGAATGGATGCTCCCGGTCACCGCCGGCAGCGACGCGCACGACGTCTGGTACCTCGGCAGCGCCTTCACCACGTTCCCCGGGCGGGACGCCGCCGCGCTGCGCGGAGCGCTCGAGGCCGGCCGCACGCGCGCCCGGGTCGAGTGGTCGTGGACCGCGGCGAAGATGCCGCGGCACGTGCACATCCAGTCGCGGAGCGCGATCAGGTTCCTACAGGGAGGTCACCGTGGACACTCATGAGCGGATCGGATGCGAGGGGGCGGAGTTCCGCTGGCTCGAGCGGGGCGCGGGCGAGGCGGTGATCCTGCTGCACGGCCTGATGGGACAGATGCACCACTGGGACGCGGTGCTGGAGGGCGTGGACGACGGCTACCGGGCCATCGCGCCCAGCCTGCCGGTCTTCGCCCGCGGGCTGCGCGAGGCGTCGCTCGGCGCGCTCGCGCGCCACGTGGTCGACTTCATGGACGGGCTCGAGATCCCGCGCGCGATCGTGGGGGGCAACTCGCTCGGCGGCCACGTGGCGCTGCGCGTGGCCCTCGAGCACGGCGACCGGGTCTCCGGCCTGCTCCTCACCGGGTCGTCCGGGCTCTTCGAGCGGGGCTTCAGCAGCGGCGTGCCGCACCGCCCCGACCGGCGCTGGGTGCGGGAGAAGATGGAGGAGGTCTTCTTCGATCCGTTGCTCGTGACCGAGGGGTGGGTCGAGGAGGCGCACCGGGTGGTGACGACGCCCGCGTCGGCGCTCCGGGTGCTGCGGCTCGCGCGGGACGCGCGGCGCGACAACCTCGAGGCCCGGCTCGGCCTCATCCGCGTGCCCACGCTCCTGGTGTGGGGCCGAGAGGACCGGATCACCCCCCTCGAGGTGGGTGAGCGGTTCCGCGACCTGATCCCGGACGCGCAGCTCACGTGCCTGCCGCGGTGCGGGCACGCACCGATGCTGGAGCAGCCGGAGGGCTTCGCGGACGTGATGGCGAACTGGCTCGAGGAGACGCGGGACCGGCGCGCCGCCGCCACGCCGGCCCTGGGCGGTGTGCGATGACCGGGGTCCTGGCCGGGCACGCGATCGACTGGCTCGCCGGCCGCCGGCGGCGACAGCTCGAGGCGGTGTGGCGGGATCCCGCCGGGGCCCAGGAGCGGGCCTTGCGGCGGCTGGTGGCGGCGGCGCGCGACACCGACTTCGGCCTCGAGCACGGCTTCCGCTCCATCACCGACGTCGCGGGCTATCAGGGGCGGGTACCGGTGCGCGACTACCCCCAGCACCAGGCCTGGCTCGAGCGCGCGGCGGCGGGTCAGGAGTCGGCGTCCTGGCCCGGTCAATGTCGGGACTGGGTGAAGACCTCCGGTACCACGTCGGGGGACAAGCTCATCCCGGTCACGCCGGAGGCGCTCGCGGCGCACCGCAAGGGGGGGTGGGACGCCCTGCTGGCCACGGCGCGGCTCGTGGGCGGCGGGAGCCTGATGGGCGGGCCCATGCTGTTCCTGGGGGGATGCACCGCGCAGCGCCCGCTGGGGCCCGCGAGCCGGGTGGGCGACCTGTCGGGTCTGGTGGCGAGCCGGCTGCCGCTGGGGTTCCGGGGGCGCTACTCGCCGGGCGCGGCGTGCGCGGCCATCCCCGACTGGGAGACCCGGCTCGACGCGGTCGCGGAGCTGGTCGCGACCCAGGACATCCGACTCCTGTCCGGCATGCCGTCGTGGCTCGTGATCCTGTTCGAGCGGGTCGCGCGCCACTGCGGGACGAGCGGGCGGCGGCTGCGGGACCTGGGCCAGCTCTGGCCAAACCTCAGGGCCCTGATCCACGGGGGAGTGGCGTTCCCGCCGTACGCCTCGGTCTTCGAGGAGTGGCTCGGCCGACGTCTCGCGCGGGTCGAGGTCTATCCGGCCTCGGAGGGGTTCGTCGCGGTGCAGACCGAGGCCGCGGGCGGGCTCACCCTGATGCTCGACTACGGCATCTTCTACGAGTTCGTGCCGGTCGAGGACCTGGGCAGCGCCGCCCCGCGGCGGCACACCGTGGCCGACGTGGAGCTGGGCCGGCCCTACGCCCTCGTGATGAGCACGCCGGCCGGCCTCTGGTCGTACACCCTGGGCGACACGGTGCGATTCACCGCCCGCGATCCCCTCCGGCTGCAGATCACCGGCCGCACCCGGCACTACGTCAACGCGTTCGGCGAGAACGTGATCGTGGAGGAGGTCGAGCGCGCGGTGGTCCGGGCCTGCCGGCGTACCGAGGCCGAGGTGGTGGAGTTCACGGTGGCGCCCCACTTTCCGACCGCCGGCGAGGCGCGCGGCGGCCACGAGTGGCTCGTGGAGTTCCGGGTCCCACCCACCGAGCCGGAGCTCTTCGTGCGCGTCCTCGACGAGGCGCTCGCCGCGCTCAACACCGACTACCGCACCAAGCGCGCGGGCTCGGTGGGCATGGTGGCCCCGCGCATGACGGTGCTGCCCCCGGGCACGTTCCATCGCTGGATGCGGCGGGCCGGGCGCCTCGGAGACCAGCACAAGGTGCCGCGCGTGATGAACGACCGCGTCGTGGCCCGCGCGCTGCTCGACGAGGCCGGCGCGGAGATCCGCCACGTGGACGTGGGCGATGCGGCGCGCCACGAGCCCGTAGCGAACATGTGATTTGACCCCGGGGACCGCCCCGCCGACCCTCGGCTCATGCGAGACACGCCGCGCCGGATCCGGATGCGCTGGCGCATCGGGGTGCTCGACTCCAACGCCCGCTTCCGCGCCGACGTCGCCCGCCTGATCGAATCCGACGGCGCCACCGTGGTGGTCGACTCCCCCCCGCGCCCGGAGAGCGTGGTCCTGCTGCGCCGGCTCGAGCCCGACGCGGTCGTGCTGGCCGCGGAGGACGCGGTGCGGGCGGGCGAGACCATGGGCGGCTTCCTCCCCGCCGACCTGCCCGCGCCGGTGGTGCTGGTGACGAGGGCGGCGGCCGCGGGGGCGCTCGAGGCGGTGGCGCGGATCGGCGGGGTGATGGGCATCCTGCTGCGCCCGCTCCGGCGAGAGGAGCTCCGGCCCACCTTCGAGATCGCGATCGCGCGCTTCCGGGAGCTGCGGCGTCTCCGGCGCGTCCTCGCGGACCGGCCGGTGGTCGAGGCGGCCAAGGCGCGCCTGATGACGCGGGACGGGCTCTCGGAGGCGGCGGCATTCGGGTGGCTGCGGCGCCGGGCGATGGAGCAGCGGATGCGAATGGGCGAGGTGGCCCGCGCGGTGCTGGCGTGCGACGCCTGACCGGACGGCGGGCCCGGGGGAGGCCGACATGGCGTGCCGAGAGCTGAACATCGCGGGGCTGCTCCTGAAGCGGGGAGCGATGCAGTGGGGCGACGAGCCGGTCTCGGCGCTGCAGCACGCGCTCCAGTGCGCGGCGCGCGCCCGGGCGGCGCGGGCGTGCGACGAGGTCGTGCTGGCCGCGCTGCTGCACGACGTGGGGCACCTCCTGAGCGACGGCGAGGAGACCGCGTTCACCCATCACGGCCTGTGGGCGGCGCGGTTCCTGCGCCCCTTCGTCTCCCCGCGCGTGGCGTGGCTCGTCGAGTACCACGTGCTCGCCAAGCGATACCTCTGCACGGTGGACCGCGCCTACGCGGAGAGCCTCTCGCTCGGATCGCTGCGCTCCTGGATCCGCCCGGGCGGCGCGCTCGATCGGGAGGCCCGCGAGGAGATGGAGCGGCAGCCGTGGCTCGCCGACGTCCTGGCGATCCGCCGGTGGGACGAGGCGGCCAAGGAGCCGGGGGCGATCGTGCCCGGGCTGGCCGCCTACCGGGACCTGCTCGAGGCCTGCTTCGGCCGCCAGCCGTGGGAGGCGACCGCGGCGGTCGGCGGCCACGATCTCGCCGCGCGACCGTAGCCGGGGCGCACGCCGGGTTTCCCTCAGATCCGGACGAGGGCCACGCCCCGCTCCGCGAGCCACGCCCCGACCTTGGTCCATCCCTCCGGGTCGCGTCGCGTCCAGGCGGTCACCGCGGCGCTCGAGACGACGACCCACGGGAGCTGGTCGCGCGTCACGCGTTGCACCAGCCGCGCGAGGTCGGAGTCCGGGCCGAGATCGCTGAGGAGATCGGAGGTCGTCATCGGAGCCTCGTCCGTGGGCAGGGTATCGCGCGACGATGACGCTCGCGTCTCACGCCGCTCACGAACGTGCGACGCGCGCGGTGACCGCCCGGGCGTGCGACATCGTCCGGCAATCGTCCGGTCGCGCAGTCTTCATGGCCGATCGGAGTCGCGTCGCGGAGACAATCGCTCTCGAGGCGCCATCTCCGCGATACGCGAGGAGGCCGACCGATGCGCGATCTGATACGACGTGCCGAAGCGGAGCCGGAGCAAGAGCGGGATCGAGACGACGCGCTCGACGTGTGCGTGGTCACGGAGACCTTCCCGCCCGAGATCAACGGGGTGACGCTCACGCTCGGCCACCTGGTGAGCGGCCTGCGGTCGCGCGGCCATCGGGTCTCGCTCGTGCGTCCGCGCCAGCCCGCGGTCGACGCGCCCGGCGATCCGGTGGACCCCGCGCTCACGCTGGTCCCCGGGCTGGCCCTGCCCGGCTACGCGGCGGTGCGGATGGGCCTGCCCGCGGGGGCCCGCCTGCACGAGCGCTGGCGGCGCCGCCCGCCCGACGCGATCTACGTGGCCACCGAGGGGCCGCTCGGGTGGTCCGCGGTGCGGGCGGCCCGGCGGCTCCGCCTGCCGGTCCTGGCGGGCTTTCACACCAACTTCCACCGGTACGCGCGGCACTACCACCTCGGCTGGGCCGAGGGGCTCGTCGCGTGGTACCTGCGCGACCTCCACAACCGGGCGAGCGTCACGGTGGTCGCGACCCCGGATCTGCGGGAGCACCTTCACCGGCGCGGCTTCCGGAACGTGAGCGTGCTCGGGCGCGGGGTGGACCGGAGCCGGTTCAGCCCGGCCCGCCGGAGCGCCTCGCTGCGGCGGTCGTGGGGCGTGTCCGAGCGCGACCTGGTCGCGGTGTGCGTGGGCCGCGTCGCGGCCGAGAAGAACGTGCGCCTGGCGATCGAGGCGTACCGGGCGATGCAGCGCCATCATCCCACGTGCCGGCTCGTGATCGTGGGCGACGGGCCCCTCCGTCGGACGCTCGAGCGGGCGCACCCCGACCTGTTCTTCACGGGGATGCTGACCGGAGAGCCGCTGGCCGCGCACTTCGCCTCCGCCGACGTCTTCCTGTTCCCGAGCGAGACCGAGACGTTCGGCAATGTCACGCTGGAAGCCCTGTCGAGCGGCCTGTTCGTGGTGGCCTTCGACTACGCGGCGGCGCGCGCGCACGTGAGGCCGGGATCCACCGGGGTCCTGGCCCCGCTCGGCGACGCCCGGGCGTTCGTGGCGGCGGCCGCGCGGCTGGCGGAGTCCCCCGATCGGGTGCAGCGGGCGCGGGAAGCCGTCCGGGAGTCGGTGAGCCACCTCGACTGGGCGCGCGTGGTGGAGCGATTCGAAACGCTGCTGGGAGCGGTCACGCAGTCATCGAGGGACGCCGGTCCCGTCCGGGCCGGGGGAGGGCGCGAGCGATGAGCGAGGTCTGGACGCGCGTGATGGCGTCGTCGGCGTCCGAGCTGGCGGCGTGGGTGGCGGTGGCCGCGGTGCTGGTCGGGATCGGGCTCGCGGCGGGACGGGCGGCGGGCGGCGCGCTGACGACGCTCCGGGCCCGCGCGCTGCTGCCCGCGCTCTCCCGACGGCTCGCCGGCTGGGTGCGGCCGCGGAGCTACTCCGACGCCGAGTTCTTCCGCGCCGACGGGGCCCCGGAGGCCTGGGCGACGCGTCGACGCCTGGGGCTCGAGCGGCTGGCCGCCGGGCTCCGCGCCGCGTACCCGCGATCGCGCGCCTGGGCCGCGGAGGTGGGGCCGGGCTTCTCCGACCTGCGGTTCACGGACGCCAACCGGGTCCCGTTCCCGTTCGCCCGGGTGATGCGGGAGCGTTTCGAGCTCTGCTCGGTGGTGACCGCCTCCGACGGCCCCCGGCTCCTGGATCTGGACGGGCACTCCACCCTCGACGTGGGGGGCTCGTACGGGGTCAACGTGGCCGGCGTGGGTCGCTACAAGGAGTGGATGGCGCGCGGGCTCGAGCGCGTCCGCGATCTGGGCCCGGTGCTCGGGCCCCTGCACCCGGTGACCGCCGAGAACATCGCGCGCCTCCGCCGGATCTCCGGGCTCGACGAGGTCTCGTTCCACATGAGCGGGACCGAGGCGGTCATGGCGGCGGTGCGGCTGGCGCGCTTCAATACCCGGCGCCCGCTCATCGTGTGCTTCGCCGGGGCCTACCACGGCTGGTGGGACGGCGTGCAGCCGGGCCTCGGCAGCGAGCGACCCCTGGCGGACTGCCTCACCCTGAAGGACCTCCATCCCGCCTCCCTCGAGGTGATCCGCCGCCGGGCGGGGGAGATCGCGGCGGTACTCGTCAACCCGGTGCAGTCCTTCCATCCCAACGCGCCGCCGCCCAGCGACGCGATCTTGCTGACCAGCGACGCGCGCCGGACCGAGGACGGCTCGGAGCGCTACCGGGAGTGGCTGTGGCGGCTCCGCGCGGTGTGCCGCGAGGCGGACGTCCCGCTGATCTTCGACGAGGTCTACACCGGCTTCCGTCTGGCGCCCGGCGGGGCCCAGGAGTACTTCGGCGTGACCGCGGACATGGTGGTGTACGGCAAGACGGTGGCGGGGGGCATGCCCATCGGGGTGGTCTGCGGCACGAGGGCGCTCATGCGGCGCTTCGACCCAGAGCGCCCCATGCGCCTCGCCTACGTCATCGGGACGTTCTCCGGCCACCCGGTGGTCATGGGGACGATGAACGAGTTCCTCCGCTGGCTCGCGGAGCCGTCGACCGCGGCCGAGTACGCGACGATGAACGAGCGGTGCGCGGGGTGGGTCCGGACGACGAACCGGCGCCTCGCCGAGGACGCGCTGCCGGTGCGCCTCGTGCACCTGGGCTCGGTGTGGACGGTGCGCTTCACCGAGCCGGGCCGCTACAACTGGCTGCTCCAGTACTACCTGCGCGCCCAGGGGGTGGCACTCTCCTGGGTCGGGACGGGGCGGTGTCTCGCCAACATGGACTTCACCGAGAAGGACTACGAGGATCTCCAGACCAAGCTGCTCGCCGCCGCGCGCGCCATGAAGGCCGACGGGTGGTGGCTGACCGCGGTCGAGCACCCCGGGAGGGAAACGCGCATGCGACGAATGCTGGCACGGGAAGTACTGGGCAGCGTGATCCGGGTGCCGCGCCCCCTGCAGACGTTCTACACCGAGGTGATGCGGAGGAAGAAGGACGACCACCACGCCTCGCACAGCGATCTCACCAATCAGCTGTTCCACATCATCAGCTCGAGCGTCTTCCTCGGCTGCTACGCGCTCGCGTTCTGGAACCTCACCACCGCGATGTGGGCCGGTCTCGCCGCGCTGTTCCTGCGCCAGATCGGGCACGCGATCCTGGAGCCTCCCTGCCACGACAAGGAGGCGCTGCTGCTCGGCTTCAACACCCGGAACAAGACGCTGATCCTGGGGGCCTACCTCGCGATCCCGGCGTTCCACCTGCTCCGGGCGCCGGCCTGGACCGCGACGACGCTGGGCCCGGTGATGGCGACGGTGGCGCAGCAGTGGCTCCTCTGGACCCTCGCGGTGGTCGGCGGGCGCGTGCTCTACCTCGTGTGGGCGCACAACGTGTGGCTCGCGCTGGTGTGGGTCGTGAAGCTGGTCACCGATCCGCTCACCGACATCGCGGCCTACTCGCCGCGCTACCTGCGGCGGTCGTAGGTGGGCGCGCGGGGCGGGTCATGGAACCTTCACCGGCCGGTCATCAGCATGCAACACGCCTCGTCTAACGTCACGGGGGACATGAGCCCGACGACCTCGCCGGTGGTGGTCCTGGAGCGGGTGGCCCGGCGCTTCGGCACCCAGGTGGCCCTCGACGGCGTGTCGGCCTGCATCCGGCCCGGGGAGTTCGTGGCCGTCATCGGGCGGTCGGGGGCAGGGAAGACCACGCTGCTCCGCTGTCTCTCCCGGGCGCTCGTGCCGACCGAGGGCGCGATCCGCATGGGCGGGCAGGACCTGCGCCCGCTGGCGGGAGCGGGGCTCCGGGCGCACCGGGCGCGCGTGGGCGTGATCTACCAGCAGTTCAATCTGGTCAGGCGGCTGCGCGTCCTCGACAACGTGCTCATCGGCCGCCTGCCCCACCTGCGGGGCTGGCGGCGCCACGCCGCGCTGGTGGGGGTCTTCGACCGCGTGGAGCGCGGCGCGGCCCTGTCGTGCCTGGACCACGTGGGGCTCCTGGCCCGCGCCTGGCAGCGCACCGACACGCTGTCCGGAGGCGAGCAGCAGCGGGTCGCCATCGCCAAGATCCTCGCCCAGGAGCCCCGGCTGATCCTGGGCGACGAGCCGGTGGCGAGCCTCGACGTGATGAACGGGGCCCTCGTGATGGAGACCCTGCGACGCATCGCCTCGTCGGCGGGGCTCACGGTGGTCTCCACGCTCCATCACGTGGAGTACGCCCGCCGCTACGCGGACCGGGTCCTCGGGCTCCGCGCGGGGCGTCTGGTCTTCGACGGGCCGCCCGCCAAGCTCGGCGACGACGCGATCCGGGAGATCTTCGGGTCGGTGCCGGAGGGAACCGCCGAGGCCAACGAGGTGGCGCGCCTGCCGGAGCCCGTGCTGGTGGCGAGTTGACGTCGCCGCTCGCCGGGATTCTCGGGGGACCGCCGCCCCAGGCTCCGCCCCGCCGCTCCGATCTGGGCCGGAACCTGGTGGCGACCCTGGCCCTCGCGGTGGTGCTGGGGATGGCGGCGCGGGTGATCGAGCTGCGGCCCCTCGAGCTGGTCCGCGACATCGGGAACATCGGGGTCTTCCTCAAGGGCTACCTGCGGCCGTCGTTCGGCAACATCGGCGAGTACTCGTGGCAGTGCGTGGTCACGATCTGCATCGCGCTCTGGGGCACGCTGCTCGCGCTCGTGATCTCGGTGCCGCTCGGGCTCCTGGGGGCGCGCAACCTGAGCCCGCACCCGGTGGTGTACTTCGCGGCCCGCCGGACCATGGACCTGCTTCGCGCGGTCAACGAATTCGTGTTCGCCCTGATGTTCGTGACCGCGGTGGGGCTCGGCCCCTTCGCGGGCATGCTCGCGCTCGGCATCCACACCGGCGGGGTGCTCGGCAAGCTCCTCAGCGAGACCATCGAGGGTATCGACCCCGGCCAGGCCGAGGGGGTCACCGCGGTGGGGGCCGGGCGGCTCCACGTGATCGCGTTCGGGGTGGTGCCCCAGGTCCTGCCCAACTTCCTCTCCTACGTGCTCCTGCGGTTCGAGTCCGACATCCGCTCCGCGGCGGTGATCGGCATGGTGGGCGGCGGGGGCATCGGCTTCTACCTCTGGGACACGATCCGATCCTTCAAGGACGGCGAGGCGGCGACGGTCATCCTGCTGATCGTGGCCATGGTGATGTGCACCGACGTGATCTCCGCGCGCATCCGGCGGGCGGCGATCTAGGGAGGAGACTACTCATGCGGCTCATGCGCGTGCTGGCGGTGGCGCTGCTCACGATCGCGGGCTGGGTCACCCCGGCGGCGGCCGCGGATGCGAGCTGGCCCAAGGAGATCACGTTCGCGCTGCTCTCCACCGAGAACTCGGCGGAGATCACCCGGCGGTGGGGCCCGATCCTGGCCCAGCTCGAGAAGGACCTGGGCGTCAAGGTCAAGTCGGTGACCGGCACCGACTACCGCAGCACCATCGAGGCGCTCAAGTTCAAGAAGGCGGAGATCGGCCACCTCGGCCCCAAGTCCTACGTCGAGGCCTCCAACAACAACTACGCCAACGTGGAGCCGATCGCCCAGCTGCAGCTCGCCAACGGCTCGCTCGGCTATCGCTCCTGCCTCATCGTGCACGCGGACTCGGACATGTTCAGCCCCGAGGACATGGCGGGGAAGACCTTCGCCTTCAACGACCCCAACTCCACCTCGGGTTACCTGGTGCCGTCGGCGTTCTTCATGACCGAGATGACCGTCGATCCCAAGAAGTACTTCTCCAAGGTGACGTTCTCCGGGTCGCACGAGGCGTCGATCCTGGCGGTGGCCAACAAGAAAGCGGAGGTCGCCTCGACGAATCTGCCGGATCTCCAGCAGCTGACCCGAGAGGGCAAGGTCCCGCGGGGCGCCCTGCGGGTGATCTGGGTGTCGAAGCTGATCCCCAACGACCCGATCGTGGTGCGCAAGGACATGCCGGCGAGCCTGCGGTCGGCGATCACCGAGTCGCTGACCACGATGAAGGCGCGGCACCCGGACGCCTTCAAGGACATCGGGGCCTGGGTCGGCAACTTCGTGCCCGCCGACGACGGCAAGTACCAGGTCATCCGCGAGCTCAACGACGTGGCCAAGAAGCTGGCGGCCCAGAAGTAGCGCTCCGTGTCGGCGACCGTGGCCGCGCGGGCGCGCTGGATGGCGGCGCTGGCCCAGGCCGGACCCGCCGCGGTCGAGGCCGCGTGGGCCCGGCTCCCGGCCAGGCCGACCTACCGGAGGCTCCGGCCCCCCGAGACCGGTCTCGTGATGGTACGGGGCCGGGCCGGGGGCACCGGGGCCGCGTTCAACCTCGGCGAGATGACGGTGACCCGCTGCTCGGTGGAGCTCCCCGACGGCCGCGTGGGCCACGCCTACGTGGCCGGGCGGGATCTCCGCCACGCCGAGACCGCGGCGGTGCTCGACGCGATGCTGCAGGACCCGGAGGAACGCGCCGCCCTGGAGGCCCTGGTGGTCGAGCCGCTGCTCGCCGCGCGCGAGGCGCGGGAGCGCGCGGCGCGGGCGCGGGCGGGCGCCACGCGAGTGGAGTTCTTCACGATGGTGCGGGGGGAGGAATAGCCCCATTCGGCCCGGACTGGCGGATCCCGTGCTCGACAGCCAGCGGGTCTTCCGCGGCGTGCTCGACGCGATGTCGCACCCCGGCCGGGTCGTGCCGCTCGGCCTGGAAGGCACGGCGGTGGGCCCGCTGCACGCCGCCACCGTCGCGATCTGTCTGGCCCTGGTCGATTTCGAGACGCCGCTGTGGCTGGACGGGGCCGGCCGGACGCCGGCGGTGACCGCGCACCTGCGCTTTCACTGCGGCTGCCCGCTCGTGGACGACCCGGCGCGGGCGCGCTTCGCGGTCGTGGCCGGGCCGGCGGCCATGCCGGAGCTCGACGGCTTCGACCCCGGAACGGACGAGTATCCCGACCGCTCCGCGACGGTCATCGTGCAGGCCCGCGCGCTCGTCGCGGGAGCGGGCCGGCGCCTCACCGGCCCGGGCATCGCCGTCGACGCCCGGCTGGACGCCGACGGCCTCCCGGAGCGGTTCTGGGAGGGTCTGCGCGCCAACCACGACCGCTTCCCGCGGGGCGTGGACGTGCTGCTCACCGCGGGGACCCGGGTGGCCGCGCTGCCGCGGACCACGCGCGTGGAGGGCTGATGCCATGTACGTCGCGGTGAAGGGAGG
>Ga0070694_100000307_pt1 | contig 26308 bp, 43 predicted proteins | sample KBSK1251metaG_FD_65470 | JGI IMG/M metagenome (GOLD analysis project Ga0070694, IMG submission 65470) | Corn, switchgrass and miscanthus rhizosphere microbial communities from Kellogg Biological Station, Michigan, USA - KBS K1-25-1 metaG | ecosystem: Host-associated > Plants > Roots >...
GCCGCACCCGCCACTCCTGCGTGTCCGACCGATACCAGAACTGGCCCGGAACGGGAGATCCCGGGTCCGCACCAAGCACCTGCGCGACCACGTTGCGGATCTCGTTGCCGTTGAGGTCGATCACGTCCAAGAACGGGATGGGCATGACGTTCTCCTAGTCAGCTCGCGTCGGCCCGGCCGCCGAACGCGGTCGAGAACGTGACAGTCGCCTGGTTGATGGAGTCGTGAACGACCGTGCCGTACACCTGCGTCCCGGCCGAGTCGGTAACGACGATCGCCGGATGCCGCCCCAAGTTGTGCACGATCACCCACGTGTCCGACGCCACCGCCTGGTCGTGGACGTAGAACCCGCCCGCCGGGCCCGGATCACCCTTCGGACCGCGAATGCCCTGCGTGGACACCCTGACGGTCTGCTGCTGCGGCCGGACGACGATCACCTGGTCAGGAGGCAACGGTCGTCACCTCCGGGTCGAGCGTGACCGGACCTTCCGCAAAACGGATCACCTGCGTCGGGTCACCCGGGTCGTAAACCTCGACGTCGAACCAGCCGCCACGGGTGAAACCGGCCGTCACGTCGGCGCCGATCCGAACCGTCAAGAAACCGGCTTCGGGCGTGTCCGGCAGCAACTCGCCTGCGGTGAGCGTGTGAATCAGTTCGGCGCCTGGCGACTGGCGGCGGCGGATCTGCGACCGGACGAGGCCAACACTGGCGAACGGGATCAGCGGGCCGTCTTCACCACCGTCACGCCACTCGTAGACGATGGTGAACGTGGCGCCCTGCTCGACATTCCAGGCGCTGGGTTCGGCCACATCAGGTGGCCGTATCGTTGCTGTGCGGCTTGCGTGCCGCCGGCCGATCCGCCCGGTCTACGGCCGGCGGCACGGTGTCCACGGTCGGCGGCACGTTCGACCCGGTCGCCTCGACGTCGGTGAAGACGTGCGCGCCGACCTTCACGTCGTCCGGGATCGTCGCCCCTTCTGCGTACCAGCGACCGCCGGCGTACACCGCGCCGCGGCCCTTCCCTACCCGTCGGGCGCTCATGCCGCCACCGTCGCACTGACGAGCTGCGTGCGGTCCAGCAGCAGCGGCATCCCGATCGCGTACGTGGACGTCTCCCGGATCGCAGGCTCGGTCTGCATGTAGGCGGCGGTGAAGATGCCCGGCGCGTCCCGGCGGGTGAACGCCGGGTCCTTCGCCGACGCGACGACGGTCAGCGCCTGCGCGGTCACACCCCACTGCGCTTCGGCAGCCGAGTTGGTGATGAGGATGAACTTGGTGTCGGGGATCGCGCGGGTGGTGACACCGTCGACGTCCACGACGGAGTCGTCGATGACCAGCGGTGGGAGCCGGTAGGTGCGGCGCACCTGGTCGACCTGCTCCGGGTTGAGGTTCGGCATCATGCCCGCGTTGCCGCCCCAGAACGCCGCGCGGTACTCGTCGTTGACGGCGAGCATGTCAGCGACCCGTGAGGAGGTGAGGGCCACGTCCGGCCGGGGGCTGCCGTCGTCGACCATCTGCTTGATCCACGCCCGCTCTTCGGTCAGCGCGAGCGCCGCCGGGTCGGACCACAGCACTGAGGCGGTCGGCTTGTGGTTGTTCGCCAGCTCGAAGTCCGCCTCCAGCCCAACGAGGCCGTTCTCCGTGATGGTGATCTTGCCGTCGGTGAGCAGGTCACCCTTCGCCAGGTGCATGCGGGCGCGGGTGGCGCGCACGTTGTGCTCGATGTCGTCGTACACCTGCTGGATGACGTCACCGTTCGGGTCCTGCCCGGCGAGCGCCATCTCCAGGATCTCCCGCTCCAGCAGGAGCAGCTTCTGGCCCAGCGGCGGCAGTTCGAGGTCGGTGATCGACACGACGACGGGGCGCTTGCCGATCCAGTTCTCCGCGTTGTACACGCGGAACCGGGCCGTGGTCAGGGTCCGGGTGACGGTGCGGATCCGCGGCTTGAACGAGTTCACGACCCGGTCGGGGACCAGGCGGTTGAGCACGTCCATGCTCTGCGGGATCGGCACCTCGCGGGCGAACCGCGTCGCGTCCGAGGGGCGGATGATGTCCCAGAGTTCCATGAGAGTCCTTCCGCCGCTCTACGCGGTCACGTAACGGATGCGGCCGGCTGCGTCGGCACGAGCGCCGGCGTCGATGAACCCGCCGCCGGTCTGCCCGGCCTGGAACGGCAGCCGGTTCTCCTTGACCCGCCCGTGGGTGAGCATCGCGCCACCCAGCCGGCCGGTCGTCAGACCGGCGTGGACGTGGACGCCGCCCCACAGGTGGCCGACGAAGACCTCGCGGCCGTCGTCCTCCGTGTCGTCGTACGGCCCGTACAGCGCTGATGCCGCCTTGGCGATGGCGCAGCCGGACGGGATAAACCCGTTCTCGTAATGCGACGCATCGAACAGCGCGAGGTCGAGGGTGACCGGTTCGGGCTCGTCGGTGCCGTGGCTGGAACCGAGCCAGGAGTTGTCGTCGACCTGGTAGGTCGATGTCCGCGGTGCGATGTCCATGTGGGCCTTCCGGCGTGGTCGGCGGGCTGGTGCTCGCACGGCTGGAAGGCCGCGGTCCACGGAAGGCCGTGGTCCCTTCTCACGCCCGGTGGGCGGTCCGCGCGGTGCTGGCCGGCGCGGTTCGGCCTGGTGCGGCTAGCTGACCTTCTGCGGGAATCGGCGGGCTGCTTCGGCGGCGCCGTCACGGCCGAACTCGGTTGCTGGCGGCGCGGGGTTCGGCGGGCCGGTCGGCGCGGTCTGCGGCGGTGCGGGTGCGGTGGTGGCGGTGAAGAGTTCGCCGCGGCGCTCCTTGAGCTTGCCGGCCGCTTCGGTGATCGCCGCCTGGTCGGCGTCGGCGGCGATGTCCCGCTCGAGGATCGCCGCGGCGTCGGTCAGGTTCGTGCCGGTGGCGCCGAGCGCGGCGAGTGCGATCGAGACCTGCGCCTCACGGGCGACGCGGGTGGCTTCGGCTTCGCGCTGCGCGGCGGCGGCTTCACGGGCGGCGGCCGCGTCGATCCGCTTCTGCTCCTCGGTCTTCGCGTTCTCCTCGGCCTGGCGCTGCTGGGTGACGAACTCGCGCAGCTCCTTCGCGCTGCCGAAGCCGAGTTCGGCGGCGAACTTGCCGGGCGCCTCCCGCTCGGTGCGGGCCATTAGCGCCTGCACCTCTTCCGTGGTCTTCGTCGGTACCAGCGGCGGTGGCGGCGGCGTGAACACCAGCGGCGTTGGCGGTGCGGGAGGCTCGGGTGCCGGCTCCGAACTGCCAGCGATCGACCAGACGGGGGCGCCGTTGCGGGTCCATCCGATGATGACGGGGCGGCGTGCGGCCAAGCTCATGAGATGCAGGCTAGACGCGATCACCGTCTGTTGTCACGTAGGACGCAGGACGTTCGTGCCGTGGCTTGTCAGGCCGACCAGTGACTCACGCCGTCTTGCGCGAGTCCGAGCGCGTGGGTGCGCAACATCCCGGGCCGGAAACTGCCGACCGTGTGCGCCTCGCCGGACGACAGGTCCACCCAGTTGGCGACGACCATCCACTCAGACAGCCGGTACGCCGGATCGGGCCTGCCGCAGCCTTCCTCATGGTCGTCCGGGTACTCGTCGAGCTGGTCGTGCTCGCACATGCCGAACACGTCCGGGTAGCGCTCCAGCAGCTCGTCTAGCTCGCGGAACGCCGACTCGGCACGATCACTGGTCTGGCGGATGTCGGCCATCAGACCCCCGGCTCGGGCGCCGCGTCGAGTCCGAGAATCCGCCGACCGGCCGCGACATCACCAGTGGCTTCCACGGCCTGCACCGCCAGCTCACCCCACTCCGCGAAGATCCGCTTGATCTCGTCTTCGATCTCGCCCATGTCGAGCCCAGCCGCGGCAAGCTGCCGGACCGCCGTCTCCACGCTCATCGCGTGCGCGGCCAGCGCCTGCGTGACCCGCTTGACCGTGCCGTCCTTGTCCGCTGGCAGGTACGGGCCCAGTTCCAGCCGTGCCGGTGGGGTGGGCCCGGCGGGCAGCACCCCGGCGACCTGCGCGAGCCGCATCGCCATCTTCAGCAGCAGCGGGTACTTCATCAGGCGGACCAGCCGCAGCTCGCCGACCATCGCATGCGTCGGCGCGAACCCGAGTTCGAACAGGTAGCCGGACTCGACCTTGTCCGGCTGCACCATGCCGAGCAGCACCCCGGCGATCCGCGAGTTGCGGGCCAGCGTGTCGAGCAGGTGCCGGTCGTAGCCGAGGAGCGCGTCGAGGGAATGCGAGGTGTCGAGCATCCGGGCGTCCGCGCCGGCAGGCAGGTTCCATTGGACGCCCGGGCCGGCGGGCAGGTTCGTGACCGCGCCGCGGGTCACGGTCGGCGACGACCCGACGAGCGAGCTGTTGGCCTGCAGGTCGGAGTCGGTGAGGCTGAGGTCGTCGAGGATCTGCGCGAGGAGGAGCAGGATCGACCGGCCGAACGGCTGCTGCTGGTCGACGTCGTTGGCCACGTGGACGACGGTGATGAAGTCGACGCCCATGTCGGCCGGCGGTGTCTCCCAGCGTGCTGGCTGCCCCCAGTTGTCGTACACGGTCGCGCCTTGCGGGAGCAGGTCGAGGCGCCACACGCCGTCGGAGTACATGCAGGTCAGTTCGGCGGGTGGCTCGTCCGGCCGCTGGTAGGCGAGGCGCGGGCTGCCCGGCGGGCGGGGCACGAGCTGCCACGTCTTGCGTTGCACGTAGGTGTGCGCCTGGTCGGCCGGGTCCTGGAACTCCCACGCGATGTGCACGGCGGGCGGGAAGTCGTCCTGGGTGGTGGCGTGGATGTCGGGGAAGTACCAGCCGGGGTCGTACTTGCGGAGCCTCGGCCGACGCCGTGCCTGGTCCCAGCCGAGTGCGAGGACGCCGTCACCGTCGCCGAGCGCGTTGTCCTCGCAGGCGTAGAGCTTCGCCTGCAGCCATTCGAGTGCCGCCCAGCCGTCTTCGTCGTCCGTGCCGGCCAGCCACTCGTAGAAGTTCTTGTTCGGCCCGTCGGCGCCGGGCATGGTGATCGTCTGCCGGTCGCCGAGGACAAGTGCGCGGGCCTGCGAGACGAGGAGCGCGCCGTGCCCGTACTCCCGGACCTTGGTCCGCTGGTCGATCAGCGTCTTCGTCTGCGGGTCGAGAAGGTCGGGCAGGTAGTTCGCGGCCGTGTTGCTCCGGTAGGCGCCGAGGATGTCGTACGCGGCGAGGCGGCGGTGGTCGTCGGCGGGCACCCAGGAGGGGACGGCGACGGTGGGCCTTCCGCTGAGCCCGTCGCCGAGCGCCTGCTTGTAGCCGAGTGGCGCCCATCGGTCGTTGAGGAACGGGTGCACGGGCTAGACCGGCTCGTATGACGCCTGGAAGATGTCCGGCTTGCAGGGGTAGAACTCGCCCTTCACCCCTCGGATGATCCAGTCGCCCATGTCACAGCGCATTCTGCCCTCAAGCGTCGGGATGAACAGTGGCCAGCTCGGCGCGGCCCAGGCGTCGTCCGGTTCCGGTCCGCCGGGCTCGACTGGTGCGCCCCAGGCGAGAAGTTCGTCTACTGCACCACCGCCCGGGCCGTTCCATTGCACGGCCTCGATCTCGACGGGCTTCTTCCGGTAGCGCTGCGGCATCTTCGCCCTCTCTTTCGGACGGGTCGCTAGCAGGCTACCGCCTTGTCCGGTGTCACGTCGGTCAGCGCACAGTGCGAATCGCACCCCAACGCTCCCCGGCCGTCACCCCGGCGCCCTTGTCCTGACGGGTCTGTGGCAGGAACAGCCACCGCAGGCCATGCACGTAAGCGTCGAGCCGGTCCGGCGAGTCACCCTCCCCGTCCCAGCCGGTCAACTGGTCTTCCAGCAGGCTCAGCGGCGCGCCGTACACGTGGTGCATCACATGCCGTTCCGACATGACCGCCACCGACGCGGCGCGGGCCCGCTTGTTCTTCTGCGCGTGGATCCGCCGCACAGGCGGCGGCAGGCGGCCCGCCTGGGCGTACTTGTTGGCGACCAGAGCCCACGCGGCGGCCAGGTTGCTCTCAACCAGGTCACCGCCGGCGTTGTCCTCGACGACGATCGCCTCACTGCCGTGCTCCAGCGCCGCCAGCCAGACGGCGACCCCCCAGTCGAGCGGCGAGTACCGGCCGGATACGTCGCCGAGCGCGTACCCGTGGTCGTCCAGCCCGCGGGCCACCGTGACGATGCCGGTTTCCGCACTCGTCGGCTTGTTCGTCGTCGCCGGGTCCACCGCGGTGATGATCGACACGAGCGGCGGCATGTCACCCGGCCGGACCCGGTCCGCCTCCAGGTCCTCGCTGGACCAGAACGCGCCCTCGACGTCTTCGAGGTACTCCGCGTCGAGTTCCTGCCGGCCGAGGCGGGTGCCACGCAGCGGTTCGACGACGTTCTCCAGGTACGTCTCGGACAGGTTAGCCAGGTTGTCGTCCGTCCGGCCGCGGGTGATGACGACTCGTTCCTGCTGGAGCAGGCCGGCGCGGTGAGGTTCAGCGCGCAGCACGTCGGGCGGCACCTTGAGCAGCGGAACCCGCTTCGGCGTTGTCGTGACGACGATCCGCGTGGCGAACTCGGTGGCGTCCCACTCCGGCCGTGCTGGCAGCCGCACGTTGATGACCAGGTTCGACCATGTGGTGTCCTGCGCGACGCCGAGCTTCGCGTCGGTCCACTGCGCGACCTCGTCACCCCAGCCGAAATGGTTGCTGGGACCGCGAAGCTTGCGTGGCTTCTCCGACGAGTAGCACTTGTACCGGGTGCCGTTCGCCAGGTACAGCTCGCCGAGGGACCGGTTCCACGCCTTGTCGACGCTGCCGCCGCGGAGTTCGTCGTCGGTGAGGCAGGACAGCAGGCCGGCGTCGCCTTCGACCATGGTGTCGCGGGCGTCGGCGAACGTGGCGGCCACCAGGGCGATGCGCGCGGCCGGGTAGCGGCGGCCCATCTCGGCGGCCCATTCGGCGCCGGTCTTCGTCTTCCCGAAGCCGCGGCCGGCGAGGATGAGCCAGATGAACCAGAGGACGAGCTGCCCGGCGATCGTGACACGGTGCGGTGGCGATAACTGCTCGGGCCGTGCCATGTCGGCCCACGTGGTGCGGCGCGCGGCCGTCTCGGCGTACCGCTCGGCTGCGAGGGCGAACGGCGACGGCGGGCGGGCCAGCGTCACCGGTCTCGGTCGGGCCCATGCCGGCGGCGACACCGATGGACGACAATCCGCAGCGGGCCGATGTCGCTCGCGGTCTCGCACGCGCAGCAGTACGCGCCAGCGCGGCCTCCGCCACTGAGGATTGCTCCAGCCCATGCCCACGCGCGGCGTAACACCTGGCCGAGATCGCGCGTCATCCCGCCGCCACCAGCCGTAGTTGCGCGTGAACCATCTCCCGCACCTCCGGCGCGTCCGGGTCATGTCCCAGCTCGCGGAGCAGCGCGTCGGTGTACCGGATGAGCTGCGCGGACTGCGTGTGCGCGATGTCGACGAGTGCCTGCGCGACCCCGGCGTCCAGCGCCATCTTCGACACCTTCGCCAGCCGGTCCCGCTCGTCGTTGTACAGCCGCACCCACACCGACGGCTGCCCGTCCGCGACCAGCGCCGACCCGTCTAGGCGGGCGTCGTCATGGTCGGCGCCGGCGATGATCCGCCCCAGCCACGCCACGTGTCCGGCCGAGCGCCACACCTCCTCGAGGAGCGCGGTCGCCGGGTCGACCTCGCGGGGCAGGCCGAGGGTTTCCAGGTGGGTGCGTGCCTTCTGCGCGGCGATGCGTCGCTGCCCGGCCGCTTTCACCTGCGGGGCGTTGCCGCCGTGGCTGGGGCAGACGTTGTTGCCGCGGGTCGGCGGCTTCGTGCACCGCTGTCCGTCGCGTTTGCGGATCGCAACGCAGCGGGTGGCCGGGTCGTGGGACAGGCAGAAGTCGGAGTCGTGGCGGCGGACCTGCTGGCAGGGCATGCCGTGGGAGGTGGTTCCGGTGCAACGGGGCGGGCGCGTGTTCTCTGTCACGTCGAACAGCGTACGCAGTGATGGGCGCCGAGCGGGCGGAAGGCGGTCACGAGTCTGGCCGGTTCCACCGCACGTACACCGCTAGCGGGCCGATCTTCACGCCCCTGAAACAGCCGAGTGCGGTCCGGTAACGCTGGGTGCAAAGCCACCACGGGCCCCACGTGGTGAGTCTCGTCGAAGACCAGCCGGTCTAGTTCTGCGCTAGAGCGCGGGGGGCGGTCATGACTCTGCCGTGCCTTCGCGGAGCCGGGCCAGTTCGGCCCTTGCCTTCTCGACCTCGGCTCGAAGTTCGGGGCTGGTCTTCATTCGTTCTTCGAGCAGGTCCGCTACCGTCCGTTCGGCCGGCGGCTGCGCCTGGACTCGGCGGATCTCAGCGAGGTCGGCATCGACGTCGAGCGTGGCCACGTGCAGCATCCCGGCTGCTTCCCACGCCATGACGTCCCCGGCGTACATGGCCGTCGTGCGTCGCTGGCCGGTCGGGTCGATACAGCGCAGGACAACGATGGCGCCAGACGGGGTCCAGCCGTCAGGCAGGGTGCTGTGAAGCGGCAGGCCGAGAACGTCCACCTACGCCACCCCTGCCAGCTCCGGCCACGCGATCTTCGCCAGCGCCACCCGGTGCGCTTCGGGCATCACGACCTGCGGATACCCCAGCCCGTCCAACGCCATCGCGCGCAGCCAGCCGGCATCCGCTTCGTCCGTGGTGCTCGCGGTGAAGCCGGGCAGGCGGCGGATCGCAGCGGCGAGCACGTCCTCCTTCGTCGCGTTCCCACGGCCGACGGCGTACTTCTTCACCGACGCTGGCGGCACCTCGACCCACGCCAGCCCGTACGTGTCGAGTGCGAGCCGCAGCACCCAGTGCCAGCCCGCCGACTCGGCGGCGTACGCGCCGTTGCTCATGAACGACACGCCTTCGACGACGACGAGGTCGGTGCCCTTGAGGTAGTCGAGGGTGGCGGCGCGCAGCCACTTCATGCGGCGTACGCCGTCCAGGTTCTTCGGTGGGGTGAGCCGCACGGTCCAGCCCGCGCCGGCGAGGCCGGTGCCGGTCAGGCTCGGGTCGATGCCGACGACGCGGGGAGAGATCATCATGCTGGTGCACCGCTGGGCTGCCAGTAGCCGTTGATCTTCTCCGCGTTGCGCACCTGCGAGCGCAGCATCGCGGCAACGAGGGATCGCGGTAGGTCAGCCGCAGGCGCGCAGCCGGGAGGCTTCTCGCGCAGCCGCTTCGCCTGCACCTGCGCCCTCAGCCCGGCGCCATGGCAGACGAGCAACCCCCATCCGCGCGGCAGCTCGTCCACCGGCACGACGCCCTGCGGTGCAACGATCCAGAAGTACTCGCACCACGCGCGCCACGGCGCCGACTTGGCGCAGTCGTTCTCCAGCTCACGACGGAAGTCCGTGCGCGAGACCTTCACCTCGAATGCGTGCGTCTCGTGGTTGCGAGAGGGCCACAGGTGCAGGGCCAGGGCGTCGATCGTGGTCCCGGCGAAGAATCCAGCGCTGTCACGAACGTGTTCCATGTATGCCCAGAACGGCCCGTTGCCCCCGACTTGCGAGTACCTGACGCGAAGCCGGTCCAGCAGAGCGCGCTCGGTCCAGCGTCCGGTCACAGTGGCCGTCGTCATCGCCCCTCCCCGAGGTTCAGCACGGCGAACACCAGCCCGGCCAGCCCGACCGCGCCCACATACGACGGTGAGAACCCCAGCGCCGCAACACCGACCGCCCCCGCGGCAAGCAGGCCGGCAATCGCGCCGCACCAGCCGATCCGCCGCTCCCCGCCAGCCTTGCGGTAGGCACGTCCGGCGCGGTCCCGCAGCGACGGGTGCCGGGGTGCGAGAACACGCAGCTCGGCATGCGGGTCGGCGTCTGCGCTGATAGCGGCCAGGTTCCGGTCGTCCATGGCCGCGGATGGTGCGCTTCTCCGCTGCGCGAAACAAGGGGTTGTTTCACAGGTTCGCCAGCCGGTCATCATGGCCCACCGACCACACGCAACTGGTCCGGTGGCGTCGGGCCCTCATCGGCCAGCGCACCCCCGGCGACGAGAAGTTCCCGGTCGAGCATCCGCGCGTTACGCGCCGTCTCCACTTCGGACAGCGTCTCGGCCAGCACCGCCTCGTCCGAGGCCGGCATCGGGATGCCGTAGGGCCGTCGCGGCACCTTCGTGAACCGCTCGACCAGCAGGTCGTCGAGGAGCTGCTGGCGTAGTGAGCGGTCGTCGGCGATCACGTGACCCTCCCCCCGGGCCGGATGATCCCGGCGCCCTTCCGTTCCGGCCGCACACACGACGGGCAGCGCGCGCTGCCGTCACCCGATGCCAGACGCCCGTTGCCGTTCGGGATCGGCCTGCCTGCCACGACCTCCACGAACCCGTCGTCGCAGCGGCTGTGGTCGCACGTGCAGCCCGGCCATCGGCACCGCGAGCACTGCCACCCCCCGGGATCGGTGCAGCCGTCCAGGCCGTTCTGGCGGCACCTCGCGCACGCCCGCTGCGCGCCGGCCGGAGGCGGTGCGACGTCGACCGGGAGAGGGCGGGTGCCGACCGTTGCGGCGGCGGCTGTGGGCTCGGGGCCGGGGGTGTCGTGGAGGCGGTTCACGACGACCGTCCGGAGGTGCCGAGCCAGCGCAGCACGGCCATCGCCGAACTGAGCGCGCAGTCCTCGCCGCTCTCCATCCGGCTGACCGTCGTGAAGCCGATCCCCAACTGCGCCGCCGCAGCACGCAGGCTCAGCCCACGAGCCCGGCGCGCTTCGCGCAGCAGGAGCGGCAGGTTGCCGAGAACGTCGGCCAGTTCGGCGTACGACGTCAGGACGCCCTTCACGCCGCACCGCCCTTGGCAAGCTTCCGCGCCACCGCGAACGCGTACGGCCACAGGTCGTCCTTCGCCGACCCGTTCAGCGATTGATCGAGCGCCTCCACCGCCAGCCGGCCGAACGCCTGCACCAGCCGCCTGGACCCGTCTAGGTCCGCTTGCCGCAGCGAGCGGTCCTCAGCCTGGCAGGCCCACGCGGCGAGCAGGCCGTAGGCGCCTTGAGCGTCCCGGGCTGCGACCAGCCGGTCGTACCCGTCGGCAACGTGCTCGGCCAGCGCCCACGACGTGCCGCCCACAGCAGCGCCGGCCTCGAGCGATTGGCGGATCCGGTCGATCTCCGCCGCGGCGCCGGGTGGGAGCTCAGCCGGGTGGTCGGGGACGGCCGGGAGCCGTTGGGGCGCTGGGGCTCGCGGCAGGTCACGGGGCGCAGGGTGCGCTCTGGCTGGCGGGTTGTCAACCGGCGCGTCGGGTGGCTGCTCGGGTGCTGGGACGGCTTGGGCGCCTGGTGGGGTTGGGGGTTCGGCGGAGCGATCCTCGGCGTCGTCGTCGGCTTGCAGTCGCGCGCGCTCACCTTCGTGAGCTACGTCGACGACGCCAGCAGCTTCTTGGGTCAGGTCGGTTCCGGTCAGGTCCTGTCTGGTCGGGTCAGGTCTACGCGCGAGCGCGCCCGCCTGAGCGGAGGGGTGGGCGGATTCCTCCGCAGAGTCTGGCGGATTCCGCGGTGGTGGTGTGCCGGATTCCGCGGCAACGCGCGCCGGATTCCGCGCCGGGTGTGGTTCGGATTCCGCGTCGCCGTCAGGCGTGGAAGCGGCTGCTTTACGCTGCCGGTCCTTCGCCCGGGTACGACCGAGTTGCTCGTTGGAGAGGTTCCACTTGAGCCAGGACTTGATGACGTAGCCGCCGTCCACAGGCGTCCACAGGCTGTTGGTGACGAGTTCCGCGACGAGCTTGTCGAGCTTTGGCAGCTTGTAAGCGCACCGTTCCACCTGCGCGGTGGTCAGGTAGCCGTCGTTCGGGAGCCGCTTGGCGAACGCTAGGGCTCGGAGGAAGAGCAGTTCGGCCATCGGAGTGATGGCGAGTATCGCGTCATCGTCGGCATAGTTGGCCGAGAGCGGCACGTAGGGGCCTAGTCGGGTGCTCATGCGGTCTCCTCGGCTCGGGGGGAAGCCGTGTCGGTGAACAGGTCTTGCTGGCCCGGGATCGGCTTGGGCGGCGCCTCGAGCCCGTGCACCTTCCGGTACCGGCGGGCGGCCATCTCGGGGTGCGCGGCAAGCCGGCAGTAGTCGGCGCTCAGGTCGACGGAGATCCCGGTGCGGCCGAGGGCGTGGGCGACGTGGGCGGTGGTGCCGGTGCCGCCGAACGGGTCGAGCACAACGGCCGGCCGGGTCGGGGTAGTGGGCGGGCAGGAGCAGATCAGGCTGGCTTTCCGTAGCGTTGGTGAGGATCGCCGTTCCTCTTCCACCGCCAGTAGTGCATGTTGCACATCCCCCGGGCCATCGAGGGCTTCCCGCAGAAGCATGGCGGCCTCTTCCGGCCGTTCGGAGGCTCCTTCGTCCCCTCCGCCCAGTGCCTCCGCGTATGGCACGCCGCGCATCGGATGTCGCACTTCGCGATCTCCGGCAGTAGCCGCTCTACCGGCCAGTCCCGCCGCTGCGAGATCCGGAACAGCCGCGTCTCCTTGTCCCGATGATCGAAGTCCAGGCGCCCCTTCGTTGTCCCGCAGTCCACACATCCCCGCTCGCGCTTGTAGGCGTCGAGCCAGGCCGTCGTGATCGCCCGTTGTCGCTTCATCGAACCTCCGCACCGATCGACCCATGTTGCACTCCACGCAGATCCCGGGCGGGGACCAGCCGAGGATCAGCCGCCGCGGCCACTCCGAGGGGAACGCGGCGAAGTGGTCGGTGAACCCGTCCGGAACGACAAGCGGCTCGCTGGGGATCGACCACACGGAGCCGGGCAGCTTGCCGAGGGGGTGCATGATGTCGGCTCGCGTCAGGCCGTGGTCCTGCCCCCAAGTGCCCAGCTTGCTCGCGGCGTGTTCGGTCAGCCCACGCTGGCCAACCAGACTCGAGCCGAGCGTCGTGAATGTCTTCGCCGCGTAGGGCTCCCGGATCTCGTCGACCGCCGAGTAGTAGCGGGGCTGGCGGACGAGGTGCACCCAGTCTTCGTGCGAGCGCCGCACCCGGTCGGTCACGCTCTCGGGCAGCCCGTTGGGCTTGTCCCACACGACGACGGCGCGGGCGATCAGTCCGAGCTGGTCCACGCAGGCGATCCGGTACCGCTCGGGGAGTAGGAGCAGGGACTTTCGCGGCGCAAACGCGATGCTGGACCGCCCAGGCGGAAGCACCTCTGCGTGATCGCCACGGCCGGACCTAGCCGATGACGGGCCGCCGTCCGCGCGGTCGCTGTACTTATCACCGAGGTCGATCCAGATGCTGCCCTCCGGCTTGAGCACGCGGACCATTTCCGCGGTGCACTCGATCAGCGCGTCGACCCACTCGGCCGGCGTGGTCTCGCTGCCGATCTGCCCCTCGTAGTGCTCCCCGTTGTCGGTGTACGACCGCAGCGCCCAGTACGGCGGGCTGGTGATGACCAGATCTACCGACCCGTCCGGCAGGGGCAGGTGGCGGGCGTCGGCGCGCACGGCGAGGTAGGTCATGCGCTCACCTGCCCGGACCACAGTCGCCGCCGCCAGTCGATGCCGAGTAGTTCCCCGAGGACCGCTGCGGCCATCAGCGGCGGGACGGCGTTGCCGACCTGGAGGAACTGGCGGGAGCGGGGGCCTTGGAGCGGGTAGTCGGGACGGAACGACTGCAAGGTCAGCGCGTCCGCGACGCTGACCCGGATCGCGTTCTCCGACTGCTCACCTGGCTCGTGGTGGCCGCCGGGCTGGAACACCCGCGGGTCCCCGGCGATCGTCGTACGCTCGGCCGAGTTGGGCATGTTGCCGTTGCGGTACAGCCAGCGGTGCGCCTCCTGCTCGGCGGCGAGGGTGGCGCGTGCGCCGCTACCACCATCAAGCGGGGCCGGAGCACCAGTCCGGGAGCTGCCGCCGATGACCGCGACGGACGGGCGCGCTGTCATCCCCCAGCCGAGCGCGTCGGCCATGCTGACCCACGGCAGCAGCCCGTCGCCGAACAGCGCGCCGTCCTGGCCCCACCGGCCGCCATCAGGCAGCGCACGATCGTAGGCTCGGTGCGTCGGCTTCGGCAGCCGCGCCACCCGGTCCAGGCTCGCGACGAGGAACGCACGGCGGCGGGTCTGCGGCACCCCGTACTGCTCGCTGCTCAGCAGCCCGACCGCGACGCTGTACCCGAGGCGTTCCAAGCCCGGCCGCATCGCCTGCCACAACGGCAGAACGGCCGGCACCTGCTCCAATGCGATGGCGCGGGGGCGGACGTCGTAGATCCACCGGGCCGCGACCACTACCTGGGTCGCGCCGCGCACCTGTGCCTGCGCCTCGGCCGTGCGTTCGGCGCGTGTCCACGGCTCCGTCTCCACCCAGCGCGGCTGCCCCGGCGTCCGGCGTGCCTGCATCCGCGCAGACCTGACGGTCTTCCTCGGCATCGCGGCGGCGAGCGTCCGGACCATCGCCCGGCGGTGCGCGCCAAGGTTCCGCCGGCCCGCCACCGCGTCGGCGACCGCGGCGCGCAGCTCCGTCTCGATCACGCGGCCGGCGCCCTTGCCTGCGGTAGAGAACGTCTGGCACGGAGGACTCTCGATCAGCACGTCGACCCGCCCGGCGAGGTGCCCGGCGGGGTACCGCTCGACGTCGGCACGGATCACCGGATGCCCCGCGGCTACGCTCGTACGGCACGCCCACTCGTCGAGCTCGACGCCGACGATGCCATCGATGCCGAGCAGGCGGGCGCCCTCATCCCAGCCGCGTGCCCCCGAGTACAGGTCGACGATCATCCGCCACCACCCGGCGGTTCGACCGTCCACCCGGCGCCGACCAGGGCCAGCACGACGCCGACATACCGGCGGAACGCCCGGTCACGGCAGCCACAGGACCGCGAGTGGTCGCACGCTTCGTCGGCCGCGGCGTGGGCCAGCGGGCGCAGCGCGGCGTGAACGGCGGGCGACAGGAAGGGCGCGGTCACGGTGCCACCGCCGCCGGGAACTCGTCATGCGTGCGGCCGTCGAGCAGGCGGCCAGCGGTCTTCCTGCCAACGCGCCGGATCGTGACGTCGTTACCGCGGGCCATCGGCGGCTGGATCGGCTTGCCGTTGACCAGCGGCCGGAACCCATGCTCGCCGAGGAACGCCGCTGCCGCGGTCGGCTTGTGGAGCAGCATCGATTCGGGGACCCATTCGCCCCATTGCTTTAGGAAGTAGGCGACGCCAGCTTGCGAGCACTGATCGCGAAGGGATCGAAGCCAGTCCGGGTGAACTGGTCTCGCGCCCGGCCCGGACTCGCCGCCAGCGATCACCCAGTCGACCCGCTCTCCACGGGTAGCGAAGTCGCAACCGTCCTCGTGGCCGTACATGGCCATGTCCTCTGGCACGCCGCACGTGCAACGCCCAATCGGCTCGCCGAACAACCAGTCGCGATCAAGGTCTACGAGGCCGAGCAGCGGCTCGCAGGACAGGAACCGCACTGCCGCAGGCGTACTGAGCAGGAGCGGGATGCGCAGGTCCGCCGCCGTCTGGTTTTCTACGCTGACCCCAAGCCACGCGTTCGGCAGCGGCCAGGACGGGAACGGCAGGTGCCGGGGATTCACGATGTTCAGCGTCGTCGCGTACATATCGCGCACGCGGGTCTCGAAGTCCGCCCGGCCGACGAGCGAGCGCATCCGCCCCGGCCGCTTCGTCAGGAGCTGGTACGTGTGCTGGGGCGTCGCGGCCATGACGGCGAACATCAGGGCGATGAACTCGGCGGGCACGTCCTTGTGGAAGGCGTCGCTTAGTGAGTTGACGAAGATCCGCCGGGGCTTGCGCCAGCGCAGCGGGAGCTCCAGCCGGTCCGGGTGCAGGACGACGCCCGTCGTTGAGCCCGGACCGTCACCGTCGAATCGGCGGCCAGCGATGCGGAACGGCGGCGTCCGTTCGATGTAGCAGTGGTCGCAGCCGGCCGAGACGCGAGTGCAGCCAGTTACGATGTTCCACGTGGCTGAGGTCCACTCGATCTTGCTGTGGTCGCTCACCCGGCGCCTCCAGCCGGGCGGGCGAGCGCCAGAACGGTGGCCCGCAGTTCCTCGGCGTACGACCCGGCCAGCGTGACCGACCCGTCGCCGTACTGCCGCCCCTGCCGGTCCAGGTCCTCCAGGTGGTCCAGCACCCCGCGGAGCACGGCGAGCGGCACTACAGCCCGCTCCTCCCCGCCCGATCCCCCGGAAGCCGACAGGACGGCGCGAAGCTTGGTGGTTCCAACGATGGCGCCGTGCGGACCGCTCAGCGCCGGATCGGCCTCTGCCTCGTCGCACAGACGGCATACGGCGTTGAGGCGGGCTTCGGCGTCACGAAGCGCGCGCTCCAGTCGCGCCTTGGCTGGGTAGTGCACGACGCACACGTCGCCGGGGTGGTCCATCTCGCACGCGCACATCGCTTCGATGTTGGCTTCCAGACGTCCGACGTACGCTTCGTACTCGGCATCCTCAGCCCGCAGCCGCTCGTTCTCGGCGGTCAGGGCGTCCAGCCGGGACAGCACTGCGCGCAGGTCGGCGACGAACTCCCGCTCCCCACGATGGCCGTACGCCGTGGCGTCGAGCGCGACCTGGTGGCTGCCGAGTACGTCACGTGCCCGCAGGTACTCCGCCAGCCGTCCGGCTGCTCCGCCGTCCCCGAAGTCCGGGTGGTCTGCCATGCGCGCCCTAGTCATCGCCCCGCAGCTCGGGCACTGCCACTCGTGCAGGCCGTCATCGGGACCGTCTCCCGGGTCCTCGTCCACGATCCATTGCCGGGCGATCTCACACAGCGCGACGAACACCGCGTCCTTGATCCGCTCCCGCCACCCGAGCTGGTCGAATGGGACCATGTCCGGGTGCGTCTTAGCTACCGGGTCACGCACCTCGCCGTGGGTCCAACCCATCGCCTCGTAGGCGCGCATCCAGTCGTCGTGCAGATCCTCAGGTGACGCCTTCCGGTCGGGTCCGCACATCATCCGTACGACGTCAAGGAACTGCGAGCGGAACGCCTCATCTCGCTCGCCCCAAGGCTCCGGCACTACTGGTGCCGCAACCGCCGCTGCCTGCAAGCGGGCGACCTCATAGACGAAGATGGCCCGGCGCTCTAGAAGGGAACCCCTCGGCCACTCCACCGGCCCGTCCCCGGGGTCCGTAGAAGAAGGCGGGGCGGACGCGACGGCCGGGACGATCATGTAGCCGTGCTTGATCAGCTCCCCGGCGAGGCGGGCCGCGAGCGCATCGACCCCCCACGCGACCATGACCGGGGCGCCGTTTTCCTCCTCCAGATCGCCGTCGGCGAGGGGTAGCAGCATTCGGCGCAGGACGCTCGCCTCGCCCTCTGTCGTTCCCGGGCCAGGTTCGCTCATCGCGTCTCCTGCGCGTTGAGGGCGGCCTGGGCGCGCCGGTACGTGATCGGCTCCCAGAACCACGACAGCCGCCGCCAGTAGTCCATCGGGTGGTCGGTGGCCTTGTAGATCCACAGCCGGCCGTGCTCGCAGCGGCGTACGTCACCGGGGCCTCCACCGGTCCCGGGGAACGGCCCGCCGGGGAGAGCGCCGCCGTGCTCGCTGTGCCACGTTCTCTGGCAGTCGTAGGCGCAGCGGCCCTTGAGCACGTTCGCCGTCACTCCGGCACCTCCAGAGCTTCCAGATGACGGGAGATCAGAGCGCGGAGGTCGCTAGCGAAGTAGGGGTACGGATAGAAGTTCCCGGACGTCCGTTGCTGCCCCTCCGGCAAATCCAGCAGCTCGGTCAGCGCGGCCACCAGGACGGGCAGGGCCATTGCGGCCCCGGCGAAGACCCGCATGGCCGTCTCGCGTTCAGCGAGAGACCCGTCGCCGTCTAAGGCGACGGTCCGGCCATCCGCCGCTTCGATGTAGGCGTACGGCTCAAAGCTGTCCATCACCAGCACGGTCAGCCGCCCCGGCGTCGCCTTCTCCGCCAGTTCCCGCAGTCTCCCCAGGGCAGCGCGGGCAGCGTCCGTCATCGCCGGCCTCCCCAACCGCAGGGCAGCGTGTTCGGCGGGTCTCCTGGCTTGCGCGGCACGATCAGGCCGTGCTTGCGCAGTAGCTCGGCGTACCGCTGCTTCTGCTCGTCGGTGCCCTGTCCGTGCTCCTTGCACGACAGTTCCCACAGGGAGAAAGCCGAGGGCAGCTCGCGGTCAGTCGGCAAGGTGCTCACCCCCGCTCGCAACCTGCACGAAGCCGCGCTCCCGGTACTTCGGCCGGTCATCCGAGAACGGCGGCGGGTACTCGACTGTCCACGAACGGCACCCGCAGACCGCGCATTCGACAAGGCTGTAGTGGTCGAAGTCGGGACCCCAGGCGACCACCGCGCACGAGAAGTTGTGGTCGCACTCGTGATCGCAGGACGCTCCCAGTGGCGGTTTAGGGCCGTGCCCGGCGAACCACGTCACCTCGCCGGGGTGGTCCAGATGCGTCTCAGCCAAGGTGCTCACCCCGCTCGTACCGGTAGGCGAGCACAGTGGCCTGCACTTCACCGCGCAGGCGAAGATCCGCCACGACCCGCGCCCTCTCGTCGGCCCGGCCAGCGGCGTAAGCGGCTTCGATCGCGGCATCGAGTGCTAGGGGCAACCCGTCCTCAAGTCCGACCTCATCGAACTTCCGGACCCCAGCGGCGCGCGCCCGCTCCCGAACCTCGTCCGGCATCGTGCTCTCACCCATCGGATCCTCCGAGCAAGGACGTGAGCGCCTCGGCCAGCGCGTCGTCGGCGTGGTCCTGCCACTGCTGCATCAGGCCGTAGGGGTTCGGCCCGCCGACCCACTCCGCGCCGCAGGTGCAGCGTCCGAACCAGCAGAAGGTGCCGCGCTGGCCGTTGTCCCACTCGTACGGGCCGTCCTGCTCGCACACCTCGCTGTAGCGGTGGCTTGACGCGAGAACTAAATGCACGAGGTTGCGGACATGCGCGGCGGTCGGCCGGTCCACGGCGCGCAATAACTGACTGCTCTCGCTCATCGGCTTCACGTCCCCATCGGGTCGGTACGGGCGGGCGGGAAGCAGCGGGAGCAGGCAGCAGGACGCTGGATACCGTCCTCGGTCGCGGCGTTCAGGTCCGGACTGTCGGTAATCTCCCCGCCGTTGCAGAACGCCCAATGGCCGTAGCCGGCTTGACGGTGCAGGACGTTCGTCATGGCGAACCCGACGCGCGTGTCGCCGTCGTACTCCCGGCCGTTGATGGTGACCCGGCTCACGGGGACACCTCGCACTCAACGACCAACTTCTTGTACGGCCTAGGCGGCTCGCTGTGCCGGGCCTCATTGTCCGGCCTGAGAACTCGCCAAGTCTGGTAGCCGGTTCTTCGCCAAATCGAGCCGTCACCGGCAAGCATCAGATCGCCAGGCGCCCAAGCACGTTCCCCAGGACAGTGCACCGGGCAGCAACAGTCTCTACATCGGCGAAGCTTCATCGCCCGCCCTCCCCTGTCTCCCCGGCCGGCGCGGCCGGCGCGGCCGGCGCGCTGGCCTGCCAGACACCGGAGCGGAGGGCTACAACGGCTGCGGCAAGCTCAACCCGCGCGGCGACCCCCTCGGGATAGTCCCTGGGGATCTCCTGCTGTCGCGCCTCCAGCCAGTCCGCGATCCGTTCGGCCGTGGCTTGCTCCACCAGGGGAATCACGGCGTCGGCGATGGCATCGGTTGGCGTCGCCGGATAATCCGCCGGCCCGGGACCCTCCGAGAACGCCTCCCAGTTCCGGTATGCAGCGTTGGCCGCGCCGATGCACCGCCCCCGCAGGTCCCCGCTCACGACGCCACTCCCATCCGCCGGGCACGGGCCCGGCGCCGCTGCGGCTGCGTCAGCCCGCCCCACACGCCCCCCTCGTCCGCGTGCACCACGCCGAACTCCCGGCAGGCGAAGAAGACCGGGCACGAGCCGCAGAGCGCGACCGCCCGTGCCGGCGCGACGTAGTAGCCGGAGCCGGCCGGGAAGAACAGCTCCGGGTCGTCCTGGCACGGCGTCGCCACCTGATGTGGCGGGAAGCCCGGCTGCAGGTCGAAGACGCTCACGCGGCGGCCTCCATCCTCGGCCGGACCGGCCACTCGCGGGGGATGCGCTCGGGCTTGCCCTGCGTGGTCAGGTACTCCTCGAAGGAGGCCGCCCATGCTCGGTGCCACTCCTGCTGCTGCCGGTGCAGGGCCATCGCGTCGATCGCGACCTCAGCGGGGTACCGGCGGGCGAGCGCCCACGCGACCCGGGCGGCGGCGAACGCGTCACCGGTCGCGGTGTGCGTGCCGTCCTGCCGGACGCCGTACGTCTCGCAGCAGGCGACAAGGGTGCGCTTGCCCTTGGGGTACCGGTCGAGCGCGCGGTCGATCGTCAGCGGGCAGATGACCGGCGCAGGATCGTGCAAGGGCATGAGCTGGTGCCGGTCGGACTCGCGCTGTACCACGGTCAGGTCGTAGCAGGCGTTGAACGCCGCGACCGGCATGCCGTTGCCGAACGCGAAGGACAAGGCGCCGAGGATCTCGCTCACCGCGGCCGTCGCCGACTGGCCCTCGTTGCGTGCCCGCTCCGTCGTGATGCCGTGCACCGCCGTCGCCTCGGCCGGGATCTCGACGCCGGGGTCGACGAGCCACGTGCGCTCGGAGACGACGCCTTCGCGGGACACGACGACGAACGCCGCGGTGACGATGCGCGCGGTCTCGACGTCGACGCCCGTCGTCTCCGTGTCGAAGGCGGCGTACGGCTGGGTGGACCAGTTCACGACGCCACCGAACTGGCCTCGCCGGCCCGGCCCATCAGCTCACGCAAGGCCGCCTGGAGAACCTCGACCGGCGCGTCATCGACCGCGATGCCGTACTGCGCTAGGAACTCCGCCGCCCAGTCGGCATCGGGCGCCACATCCGCGGCGGTCACGACCAGCCGACCGATCAGCTCGTCCCGGTCGCCAGGCAGATCGGCCGGCGCGGCGATCTCGGACGCCCGGGTGACCAGCAGTTCGTAGAGGGTGACCGGCTCGCCGTTGCGGTTGCCGACCCGCAGCTCGTCCGGGACCGGTACGGCCTTCGCCTGATCCCACAGCGCGCGCAGCTCGTCCGAGGTCGTTGCGGCGAGGGCGGCCGCGCGGATCCGGTCCGCCTCCTGCTGGACGTTCGGCCCCGCTTCGATCGCAGCCGGAGCGGGGCCACCGATCGCCGCGCGCTGTCCGCCCGCGATGCTGATGACTCCGTCGCCGCCCATCAGCGCTAGCGGCGTCGCATCGACGTGCAGCACTGGCACCATGAACCGGCGCAGGCCCTCGCCCGGCCGGCGGACCTCACGCTCCTGCAACTCCAGCCGAGCCTTGATGTAGCCGTTCGCTTCGGTGACGGCGCCGAGGAACTCGGCGGTCTGCGGCAGCTCGATCGCCGCGTAGTAGCCGTGCGAGTCGATCCGCCACACGCCGATGCCGGGGATCTCCGGCAGCATGACCTTGAGCCGGGTCGTCGCCTTGCAGGCTTTCCCGCCGGCGGCGAGCTGGGCGCGCTCACCGGGGTCGAGCGGGCACAGGCAGGCGTCGCCGCTGATCTGCTCGATCTCGCCATCGCAACGGCGCTGGCAGCCCGCACCGGACCACATCTCGTACCACTGCGTGACCGGCCGCGGCGGGACGAGGACCGGCAGTACCCGCGCGGTGCTGATGACCTCGAACTCCGCCGGCCGTCCCTCGGGCTGCCACGGCGCGACCTCGCCGCCGTACCGCGCGGCGACCGCGTCGGCCAGCGCCCGGCTCGGCGTGGTGAAGCGGAACCGGTCCAGCTTCTCCGGGCGCTTGCGGGTGCCATTGCCGGTCGGCACCTGGTGGCCGATGCGGATACGGCCCACCTGTGCCTGGGCCTGCTGGAGTGTCTTGATCGGCATGGTCAGGCCACCTCTACGGCAGTCGGAGAAGGGATGACGGGATCGGTGATGAGCCCGTCCGTCTCGTCGTGGAACCAGCGCGCGGCCTCGCACATGACGGTGAAGACCCGGAACGGGCCGGCCGTGTCGGTGACGAGGTGCAGCGCGTAGAAGTCGGGCCGGATCCGTAGGATGGCCGCGCCGTCCACGGCGGGCATCGGGACCTCGGTGCCGTCGTCCAGCCACAGGTGTTCGGCGTGCGCGTAGGCGGAGAGCTGCACGGCCCACTCGGGGTAGGGGCCGGTGCTGCCCGTCTTGTAGTCGACGACGAGCAGCCGTCCAGCGACCTCCGGGCATGGCAGGTCGGCGGGGAAGCGCAGGATCGCGTCGAGGGTGCCCGCGCAGCCGAGCGCCCGGTTGCAGACTGTCGCCTCGGTGGCTTCGAAGGCGGGCCGGAAGTCCTCGCAGAACGCGAGGAACTGCTCGACGCACGCCGCCTCGTCGGGCGTGAGGTCGCCGAGGTCCTGGTCGAGCCCGTGCCGCTGGCTCAGATCGTGGATCCGGCTGCCGAACGCGGCGGCTTCCTCGCGGGCGGCGTACGGGACGCCCTTGAGTTCCTTGACCAGGTCGTCGGGCACCCGGCGTGCGTCGGTGACCATCCGGGCCGCGCTCGCCGGGTTGGCCAGCAGCGCGACCGCTTCCTGCGCGACGAGCTTCGCCGCCCAGGAGACGAGTGCGGGCTTGTTGACCATCGTGTCGATGACGTTCGTGACCGACACGAACCGCTCGTCGGCGCGGACGTAATAGCGGCCCTTCTTGGTCGCGACGGCGTTGCGGGGCTCGGTCATGACGCCACCGACCTAGCGCGCTGATACGTCTCGCGACAACGGCGGCGGGCGCATTCGACGCAGGCGCGCGAGCCGTTGCGACGAACGCGGGTGTTCTCGGGTGTGAACTCGTGGCCCCACTTACACTTGCCAGTACGGAGAGCTTGGCCGGTGTCATTCGCACTACGCGCTGTGTTCTCACGAGCCGTGACTGGCTCCAAGTGAAGCGGGCTCACGCAGTGCCGGGTCCTGCACAGGTGGTCGAGTTGCAGACCGAACGGAACCGGGCCAACGAAAAGCACGTAGGACAACCGATGGCCGCTCCACACGCGCGGACCGACCTTGATCTGTGCGTAGCCGGTCACACGGTTGACGGAGCCGCGCCAGAGCCAGCAGCCGCTGTCCTGCTGCTCGACCTTTGCCATGAAGCGAACGACCAGTCCGGCGATCTCGCTGCCGCCGATCCCGTCCGCGCGGGCGGCGTGCCACTCGGGGCTGAGCGGCTCGAAGTGGCCGACGAACTCGGCAGCCGGGGCGGTGAGGGTGGTCACTGGCCGATCTCCGGCATCCGGTCGGCCGGGATCAGCTCGCCGATGGTCGGGATCGCGGCAAGGAACGCCCGCGCTTCGTCACCCTCGATCGCACCTTCTGCGAGCTGGCGCAGAAGGTCTGCCTCCTGCCGGGCCAGGCGGGTAGATGCGCCACGCACTCGCGCTTCGATCTCTTGCGTCATCGCCTGCCGATCGACCTGCTTTGGCAGCGCGCGGGCGAACCGGCCCTTGAGAGCACCCTCGTCGAAGCGGACGAAGATGCCGTCGTAGCCGTCAGGGATCGGGTTGGCGTCCCCGGCGAAGAGCTGCCGGATCGCGTCGTTGATCCTCCGGTTGGCCTCGCGCTCCGCCTCCTGCGCGACATGCGCGACCTGCTCCAGCGCCGCATCCGACCCGCTGTGCCGCTTGGCGATCTCCGCGTCCATCTCGGCGTACAGCTCTGCGCGGCGCTGGTCGACCTCGGCGCGCAGCACCTTGAACTGCTGGCGCACAACGCGGGCCAGTTCGGTGCGCTCCGTCTTGGTGATCATGACGAAGCCCACGCGATCTCGGAACCGTGCACGACCCACGCAACCGTGCCGTGGATGGTCGCGCGGTCGGAGTAGTTGTCGCTGTCGTTCTCGGGCGCGGAGTTGATCGTCACCTGATCAAGGCAGGCAGCAGGGGTGATCCGCCACACACCGCTGGCGCCGTAGCGAATACGCAGAACGACACCGTTGGAGAATGCGAGCAGGTCGCCTTCGTTGCTCTCGCTGTAGTCGAACTCCAGACAAAGGGCGCCTTCGATCTGGATGAGGTCGTCACTGGAGCCGTACACGACGATGCAGTCGGAAGCCGGGTGCTCGCTCATGCGTCCACCGGCTCCGGCGTCGTCGACGAGAAGACGGGCGCGTCCACCGTCTCCACCGGCCGCCCGGTCATCCTCGGCCGCTTGAGGCCGATCCACTCCCGGAGGTGATGCTCACCCGCGGCCTCGGGTGGCGTGCCGTACTGCTCGGCGAACTCCGCTTTGAAGGCGGTGACGTCGACGCCGAGGTCGTCGGCCAGTTCGGTGAACTCGGCGAGAAGCTCGCGCATGATCGACGGCTCGTCGTCGTCGAAAGCGAGCTGGCCGTTGGCGCGGCGTTCCTCCAGCCGTTCCGCTAGCAGCAGCCGAGCGGCGTCTTCCTGCTCGCCGGGTGGCAGGGATTCGATGTGTTCGATCGTCCAGACGGCCTTCGTCTCGACGCCCTTCACGCCGTGCTCGTCGAGCTTGAGACGGACTACCGCATACCGCTCGGTGGGGGCATCCGGCTTCACGGTCCCGTCCGCGGCGACGGTCTCGTCGAGCAGGACGCCGATGCCGTTGAACTCCTTGGCTGGCAACTTGCTGCTGAGGGAGAGGGGCACGGGTCACGCCTCCTTTGCGACGGGCTCGGGGATGTCGGGGTTGGCGATCGGCACGTCAGGGTCCGGCTGCGGCTTGTCCCGGCTGGCGCGCTTCGGCTTGGCGGGCTCCTGGCCGACGGTGAGGACGAAGCCCATCGACCCGTTGCGGTGCGCCGGGTAGGTGACCTGCGGCACCTCGTTGACAAGCGCGCTCACCGCCTTGGCGAGTGCGTCTTCGACTTCGACGGCGCGCCGCCGGGTCACGTCCTCACCACTGAGGACGACGGTCACGTGCACGTTCATTCAGGCCTCCAGCCGGACGAGTCGGTGACGGCGCCGCTTGGGGCGCCGCAGGGTGAGGTGCCAGGTGCCGCAGATCGCGCAGTGGTAGTGGCGGATCCGTACGCCGTGGAGGAGGCGGCCGTGGGCGAGGTGGCTGGCTTGCCGGTCGGCGGACTCGACGGTCGGGTGGCAGACCTTGCCGGTCGGGCAGGTGGTCATGGCGACGCCTCACCTTCGTCCGGCAGGAGCACGTCGGCGGCGGCCTTGACGACCTCGCGGACGACGTAGAGCGCTGGGCTGTCCGGGTGGGTGATGAGCGAGTTGAACTCGGCGCAGCGGTCGAGGGCGGCTCGCAGCGCCTGCTCGGCGTCGCGCAAGGCGATGCGACGAGCCATCCGTAGCGGGGTTTCCGTCACGCCCGCCTGACTGTCGTTCAGCCCGTGCAGGTCGCGCATCTCGTCAAGACGCGCGTAGAGGGCGCTCACCGGGCCACCTCGTAGACGTGCCAGACGAACGCGCCGCAGTGCGCGGTGCCGACGTACGCGGTCTGCTCGGGTACCTGCCACCCCGTGCCGATGACCTGGAATTCGCGGGTCTCCTGAACCTCGTACGGGTCAGTTTCAAGCCACAGAGTTGGCTCGCCATGCTGCTCGGCAACATGCAAGAGGCGGGCGTCGGTCGAGACGGAGATCGGATGCCGCCGGCCAGCCGAGACCGGCACCGCGTACTTGTAGACGACACGCATCAGCCCGTCACCTCCCGCAGCGTGGCGCGCAGGTCTTCCGGCCACGGCCACCTGCTGCCGGGCAGGAACTTCGCGCAGTCACCAGGCCCGCAGACCAAGGCGGCGGCAAGGATGTGCGAGCACACGTCACGTGCCGGGCAGGAGCACAACCACCGGTCGCCGTTGAGGCTCACGGCGTACGGGTCGGGCTGGCTGCCCTGTACGAGAACGTCGGCGTGGCAGGTTGTCCCGACCCGTTCGACGGTCTGGACGCGGACGCGGCCTTCGGCGAGCAACGCGAGGGCCTTCATGACCGTGGCGGCGCTCACTGGTCCACGACCTCAGTGGGAGCCGGAACCATCAGGAGGCTGCCTGGCGACGCCACCTCCGGGTTGGTGACGCACATGCACCGGCTGACGCGACACGTCGCCCCGGAGGCGAGCGCCCTGACGTAGTGATCTCCGACCCGGTGCCCACATGACGGACAGGAGCGATCGAGCCACGACCCGTTCTCGGGAGCCGGACGCACCGGGTCGCCCGGCTCCCCTTCCTCAGCGGCGGGCGTTGCCTCGGCTGCCGCGCGACCGACGTCATGGCCGTCGGCACCTTCGCCGCCCAGGCCCGACGACGAGCGCCCGGTCGGCTCGTCGAACAGGGCGGCATCACCCATCGCGCGGGCAGCGTCAACGGCGCGGCCCTCATTGGGGGTGGGGAGCGGGCCGGTCGCGCTGGCGCATGCGGTCGCCAACGTGGCCGGGAAGGATCGGCCGCCGGCCGGCCCGCTGTCAGTGGTCCACGGCGCGAGGGCCGTGGCGTACAGGTCCCGGCA
>Ga0070694_100000308_pt1 | contig 26278 bp, 22 predicted proteins | sample KBSK1251metaG_FD_65470 | JGI IMG/M metagenome (GOLD analysis project Ga0070694, IMG submission 65470) | Corn, switchgrass and miscanthus rhizosphere microbial communities from Kellogg Biological Station, Michigan, USA - KBS K1-25-1 metaG | ecosystem: Host-associated > Plants > Roots >...
GCGCAGCGGCGGCACATCGATCGACAACACGTTGATGCGATAGTAAAGGTCGTCGCGGAAGCGTCCGTCCGCAACCATGGCCCGCAGGTCGCGATTGGTGGCGGCGACGACGCGGACGTCCACGGGGAGTTCAAAAGTGGCGCCCACGCGGCGAATCCGGCGCTCCTGCAACGCGCGCAAAAGTTTGGCCTGCATGCTGACATCGAGCTCGGCAATTTCATCGAGGAAAAGCGTGCCGCGGTCGGCGACTTCGAAAAGGCCTTTCTTGTCGGCGTGCGCGCCCGTGAACGATCCCTTTTCGTGGCCGAACAATTCTGATTCAAGCAGGTTCTCATTGATGGCCGCACAATTTACCGCCTGGAACATTTCCGAGTTGCGCGGCGATTGATTATGGATGGCGCGCGCAATTAATTCCTTGCCGGTTCCCGATTCGCCACGGATCAGAACCGTCGAGCTTGAACGGGCAACTTTCAGAATCATCTTCTTTACGGCTTCCATCTTCGGCGAGGCCGAAATGATCTCGACGTCGATCTTGTCCAGTGTCCCGAGCGCGCGCTTGATTGTTTCCAGCAAACGCTCGCGATCGAAGGGCTTTTGCAGGTAGTCAAACGCGCCGCGCCGCAAAGCCTCTTTCGCAGAGTCGATGGTTCCATGGGCCGTCAACAGGAGCACGATGATGGAAGAGTCGTGCGCAAGTAACTGCTGCAACAACTCGATGCCGTTCATCCCGGTCATCTTGAGATCGGTCAGGGCCAGATCGAAACTGCGATCATGGGCGAACTTCATCGCAGCTTCGCCGGAGGCGGCCGAGGTAACGTCATATCCGGCGCTGGTCAGAATTTCCTGCAGGATGTCGCGCTGCGGTTTATCGTCGTCAACAACAAGAATGGTTTTTCTTGGCATGATTGTTTTTCTGGGCTGGAGCGCAAACCGTCCCGGTTGCCTCTTTGCTCTCGCTGACGCTGAATGCAAGCGAGGACGCCTGCGCTCCAGTCTGATTCTTGTTCGCTACGCGGCCGGTCCCGACGCCGGCAGCGTAATGGTGAACGTCGTTCCCTCTCCGACTTTCGATCGGACTGTAATCGTCCCCTGGTGATCGTCTACCGCTTTCTTGACGATCGCCAGGCCCAAGCCGGTTCCCGTTTCCTTAGTCGAATAATAAGGTTCAAATACCTTTGAAATATCATCAGGGGCAATCCCGCGGCCCGAGTCCGTTACCTCGATGCGGGCGCGCCGCCCTTCATCTTCGCTGGATAGACTGATTTCGACCGCGCCGCCGTTTCCGTCCATCGCCTGTAAGCCGTTAATGATCAGATTTGTCAGTGCTGAATGCAACGAATCCGGATCGGCGATGACCGCGGGCACAGTCCCGTTCGCCCTGACCGTTGCTTTGACTCCGGTTTCGCTGGTCTGCACCTCGAAGATGCGCAGGGCGTCGCGGGCCAGTGCTTCGAGATCGAGCGGCTCAGGATTTAGTTTTGGCGGACGGGAGTAGTTGAGAAACTCAGTGATGCGATCGTTGATGCGCGCAACTTCGGCTTTCAGTTGTCCCGTCAGACTGTCGAACTTTTCCTGCTTCTGCGGATCATCCGGCGGGAAGGTCACCCGCAAATGATCGAGCGTTAGATTGATGTAGTTCAGCGGGTTGCGAATCTCGTGGGCAATTGCCGACGCCAGGCGGCTAACCACGACCGCCTTTTCGGCATTGTAGAGTTGCGCTTCGAGTTCACGCGTGCGCGCCAGCTTGACGGTCATCTCGTTAAAGAGTTCCGTCAGTTCGCCCATCTCGTCCTGGCGTTTCTTCTCCGGCACTCGATAAGAAAAATCACCCGCGGCAATGCGGCGCGCGGCGTTGGACAGAGACTTGATCGGCCGCGTAAATCGCCATACGACCAGACCTGTCAGACAAGTCGTGACTAAAAGAACTGCCAGGGTAATAAGCAGGGACTGGCGGGCCTGCCGATTTAAGACCGTCATCATGCTATTGGCCGACGCCAGCACCACAATTACATAACGCGTGCCGTCGGTCGTAGTCACCGGAAAATAGAACGCGCCCGGATCGTTAACCGCGGTGAAGTTACCGCTGGTCATCCCCTCAGGCAAAGGGGCGTTATCAGAATGCAGCTCGACCGCGGGGCGCAACGGCGGCAGCGAGATATCTTTCACCTTCACATAGCGAATCGATTTGTCCGGATTGAATTGGGGAACCTCATCTTTATCGAGGCTGTCTTTGATGTTGCCTTCTTCATCAACAATCAGAACGTTCTTTACCCGCTCTGCCTGTTGACCGAGCAGCGCCGGATTAACCTGGTCGCGCATCTGATCCAGATACAAACCACTGGAAAGACTGTTCACCCCCAGCGCGACGCCCGCCATGACCGCGCGCTGTTGCCTGGCGATGAATTGGGTGTTGCTGCGAACCGACCGCTGACTCACGTAATATTGAACACTGAGAGTTAAGACCAATAGCACTGCCAGCAGCAGCAGTAAACGAACTCGGAAGCTGTTTAGAAATCTCGACAAAGCGCATTCGGAACAGCAAAAAGCGGGCCAGCCATCTCATAAGAATGGCTGATTTTCGTGTTGCTGTTTCGTTATACCGGATGTTATAGTTGGCTCGGCCTCAAAGCAAACCCGATTGAGGCTGCCCACGGGAAGCTGGTCCCGCCTCACATTTGGCAGTTGGTGGAATTTAAACTCGGGAAGTTTTTGATCGCCGGAATATAGGCACTCTTCCTAAGGTTAGAGGACGAATAGGCGCGTCGCCCCTCGACCCGCAAATCAAAACACGAGAGTTTTCATTGTTCCGCCGTTGGCGTCATTTTCATTTTTTCGAGGGAGTTGCCAATGAAGCTAAATCGTTCCCCAAGGGTCGCATTCATATCTTTTAACCTTCTCCTCGTTCTCCTCTTAATCGGTTCAACATCTTTCGACACGCAAGCATCTTCGAAGCATGCTCGGGGGCGAGCTGCTTCAAAAAAATCAGCGAAATCATCCGGGGGCGGAAGACGTTCGCGCGGAGGGCGTGACCGGACCGCGCGTTCGAGTCGTCGCAACCGCTACATGTCCAAACGTGAGTTGCGTGCTGAGCGCTCGCGTTCCGCCAGAGAACAGCAGGCGTACATTGCCAAGTTGCAAAAGCGCACGGGTCGCAAGCTGACCAAACGCGAGCTCGCCGCGGAAATGCGAAGGTTCCAGGGCGGCCGTCGCCGGCAGCAGGAAGAAGCCCGTCGACGGGCGGAGGCTGCGCGCCAGGCTGCGATTGCCAGACAGCGAGCGATTGATGAAGGCATGCGCAACGAGGCCGAAGCCAGCATCGCCAGAGACAGCACAGTCGGCGAAGATTTAGACGTGCGCAAAGCCGCAGTCGAAGCTTTGGGCCACCACGCCGGCACGGTGGTCGTGATGGATCCGAAGAGTGGTCGCGTCTATACCGTCGTAAACCAGGATTGGGGTCTGCGCCGCGGATTCAAGCCATGCTCGACGATTAAGCTGGTTACCGGCGTCGCGGGAATTTCTGAGAAGGTGATCTCTCCGATGGAAACGGCCAGCGATGGCGGCAACTATCGAATTGATCTGACCGACGCACTCGCTTACTCGAATAACTCTTATTTCCAGCACGTAGGCGGAGTGGTCGGCTTCGACAAGATGGTCGGCTATGCGCGCGAGCTGGGCCTCGGTGAAAAGACCGGAATCAACTACGTGAACGAGTACGCCGGTCGCGTCCCGCTATTCAAAACGGGATATGCCGTAAACCATATGAGTTCCCACGGGGACGACTTTGAGGTAACCGCGATTCAGCTGGCCACCCTGGTTTCAGCTATGTCGAACGGCGGCAAGCTGGTCGTTCCGCACCTGCCGCGAACGGTTGAAGAGAACAGCCAATTCAAAACCGAAGTGCGTCGTAAAGTTAATATCGAAACCGACGCCTGGCGGCGGATGTTGCCGGGGATGATTGGCGCCGTCAATTATGGCTCAGGCCGGAAGGCTTATCGTCCCGAACAGACGGTGGCCGGAAAGACCGGAACTTGCATCGGTCAGGGATCGTGGTTGGGCTTGTTTACTTCCTACGCGCCGGTAGTCAATCCGCGCCTGGCGGTCGTGGTAATCACCCGGGGAGCCGATGCGCGCAATCACTTGCCCGCCGCAGTAGCCGGGAGGATCTACAGCTCCTTGAGCCCACGCTTCGGAACTCAGATTAACTTCCAGGTGGCCCAAACGGATGACGATGAAGCAACCCCGTCAAAAGACAAAAAGGCCGCGGTCTTAGACGAAGAGGCACAAGAGACAAGGGCTGCGACCGAAGCTGAAAAGGCTGCGGAAGAAAAGGCCGCGGAAGAGAAGGCTGCTGAAACCACGAGCGGAACTGAAACCGGCGCCACGACCGGACCCGCGGCTCCGGAATCAAAGAGCAAGGTTAAGGCGACTGTCCTGCCTGTTGAAAGCAGACCGAAGACCACGGCCAAGCCGGGCGCAACTCCGACCAAACCCGTTGGGAATCAACCAACCCAGCCAAAACAGCCGGACTGACAGTACGGCCAAATCGGATTCGTCGGCTGGTTTTGCGACAATCTTTGAATGCCGAACTCTCCGCGGGTAGTTTGCGAGAGTTCGGCATTTTTGATGTATTCCTGCAACACCAAAGTCCTCGCCAATTTTCTCACTTGACACTTACTGCGGAGTTGCCTGATTATTGCCGCTCTGCGTCGCAAATCAATCCCCGATCCCCCTAGGATCAGTTTGTGTAGTGACAACGAGCGGCTCGGCAATTGCATCTCAAAGTTGCGTCGAAAGGCGTTGTGCAATCCGACGAAGTTGCATCATTGGATTAGTAAGAATCGGAGGCGTTAGGACGACATGAAACGAACGATGAAGTATTTGGCGCTCGCCGCTGCGTTAACAGTTTTTGCTGTACCCGCGTTGGCTCAGAAGCAAGAGTGCACGGATGAAAACAAGACCAAGTGGTATCAGACTTTTCTCGATAACCGCAAAGGCGATCAGAAGGTGGCCTATGACGCGGCCAAGTTGTACCTGGACAATTGCCCTGCGGATCCAAACGATGCACAAGCCAAGTACATGAGGGAAAAATTTGTAGAGCCGTATGAGGCTTTGCAAGCACAGGCGGGCATTGGCAAACAGTTTGAAGCTGCGATTGCCAGCAAAAACTATGGAGAGCAGATTAAGATCGGCAAGCAGATCCTGGCCAAAGATCCAGAGAACGCCCCGGTAAACATTGTCATGGGCGTCGCGGGATTGTATGACGCGAATGTGCTCGCCGACTCAGCGACGGCCGCGAAGAAGGCAATTAGTTTGATCGAAGCCGGCAAGCCCTTTGCTCCGATTGGCAGCAAAGACCAGGCGCTCGGTTACCTGAATTGGGTCGTCGCCAAGTCGATGGCCAAGTCAGACCCAAACAATGCGATCACTTACTTCATCAAAGCGGCGCGTTACGAAGGCGACCCCAAGAAGAACCCCGTCCTTTACAATGAACTGGCCGCCGCGTACGGCGAAGGCCCAGTGGCCAAGCTCACGGCTGATTACCAGGTGTTCGTCGGAAAGCCTGAAAGCAACGAGAGCAAGCTGGTGAAGGCTAACCTGAACCAGGCGATTGATCGGCAGATTGATGCGTTTGCACGCGCTGCGGCCTACAGCACCAATGCCGCCGACAAGGCTGCCATCATGGAGGTTCTCACTGGCTTGTATAAAGATCGGAACACGAACACGGACGGGCTGAACGATTTGGTGGCCCACGTTACCGAAAAGCCTGTGCCTGATCTGCCGACTCCGATAACGACACTGCCGGCGGCCACTACTTCAACACCGGCAACCAACGGCGGCACCAATGGCTCAACCAACGGCACCACACCGGCGGCGAGCACCGCACCTAAGAAGCCCAAGAGCTGATAAGCCCGAGTTAAGCTGCCTCGCGTAACCACGCCGAATGCATCGTCATTTCCGACGCTGTGTTCGGCGTTTTGTTAGAATCGACTTTTTGTGAAAAGTAACGGCTTGGAAAATCCGGTTCAACTGGAAGAGATTCTGCAATATCGCTTTCGCGATCAGGCTCTATTGACGCAGGCGATGACCCACCGCTCGTGGGCGCACGAGCAGGTTTCTCCGCGCGCGCAGCGTGATGCGCGCAATCTTCACAACGAAGCGCTCGAGTTCCTCGGCGATTCGATCCTGGGTTTGATCGTCGCCGACTATCTTTTCAAGGCTTACCCCAACGCCACTGAGGGTGAACTCTCGCGCATGAAGCATCGACTGGTCAGCGCCCCGACGCTGGCCAAGACCTCGACTGAACTGAGCCTCGGAGAATTTGTTCGTTTTGGGCGCGGCGAGGAAAAAAGCGGCGGGCGCCGCAAGCATGCCTTGCTGGCTGATGTTTTCGAAGCCGTCACCGGGGCCATCTTTGTCGACGGGGGGCTGGACGCCGCGCGAGGTTTTGTCGAACGCGCCCTCGGCGAAGAGCTGCGCGCCGCCGATCCGGTGGCCGCTGCGGCGGCCGATCCCAAGACGATGCTCCAGGAAAAATTACAGGCGACGCACCAGCCCGGGCCGCAGTACACCGTAGTCGAAACCCTGGGACCGCCGCACAAAAGGATGTTCCACGTGGAGTTGAAATGGGACGGCGGCACGACGCGCGGCGAAGGACAAACCATCAAGGCCGCGGAAGCTGCGGCCGCCAGGGCGGCTTTGAAGCAGATGGAAATGTGACGCAGACTGTCCAGTCTGCGTCTTGAAGAGCAGTGAGCAGGCCGGCAATCTGCCTACCACGCCGACGAATGAGCAGACTAGACAGTCAGCGCTGCAACCCTCTAGGATGTCGTTAATGAACGAACCAGTCACGTCGACCGAACCCGGGACAGTTGAAAAGCCTGAAGTCTTCACGCCGCGTTCGGTGCGTCCCAATGGACGCGAACGCGATGAGAAGATTGAAAAGGAAGAGCGAGAAACCGGTCCGCGCAAAACGATCATTCGCGAATACTTCGAATCTGCGGTGGTCACGGTCATCATGGCTTTGTTCGGAATGACCTTCATCGTTCAGGCCGTCAAAGTGCCGACGGCTTCCATGGAGAATACGATCACGGTGGGTGACCACCTGCTGGTCAACAAATTCATTTTCGCGCCCGGGCCGATGTTGCCGGTCCTGCCCCAGCGCAACATCAAGCGCGGCGACATCATCGTCTTCAAGTATCCCGGCAATCCCAATAATCCCGATCGCGATCGTGATGAAGACAACATTCCTTTCAAAGTAAATTACGTCAAACGCGTAATCGGTTTGCCCGGGGACACTGTCGAGGTAAGAGGGCTCAAGGTTTATGTGAACGGAGAACCCCTGCCCGAACACGTTATTTCCGCGCGTAATGTCAACGAGAAAGGGCCGCTGGAAATTGTTGAGGATCCACCGCGTCAGCCCGGCGAGTTATACAACGTCTACTACTTTCCTGAGAATGTTCAGGCGGCGCGCGAAGGCCACAACCTGAGGATCAGTCCGGATTTTCATTTCGCGTTGAACGGCAAGCCCGACAAGGTGCCACCCAATTCTTATTTCGTCATGGGTGACGATCGTGACAACAGTCTCGACGGCCGCGCCTGGGGTTTTGTCCCACGCGACCTGGTCATCGGTCGCGCTATGTTCGTCTATTGGTCCTATGACGAAACCAAGCCGTTTACTAACCCCCTCGATTTCTTTACCAACACCCGTTGGAGTCGCACCGGAACGATGGTGAGATAGGTTGAAAGCGTTCGGAGTTCCGCCTTCAGGCGGCCCCGAACGAAATAAGCAGCCGCCTCAAGGCGGAACTCCAAACAAAGTACTTGCGCTGAGCGAGCCGTGTTCAAGCGACTGCTGTCCAAAAAGTTTTGGAAGAACGTCTGGGCCCGATCCGAGAATGATCAGATCTTCGGGCGCGCCGCCCAGCTCTCTTACTTCTTTCTGCTCGCACTGTTTCCGCTGCTCCTTTTTCTCATCACCCTGTTTGGCTATTTCAACGGCGAGGGGTCTCATCTGCAAGAGAGAATGATTGCCTACCTCGCCGACGTGATGCCGCCGGCCGCGCTGCAACTGGTGGTGGCAACGCTCGATGAGAGATAACCAAAGGCCGTGGCACGGGCAAGCTTTCGTTGGGGATTCTGTTGGCATTATGGGCGGCCTCGAGCGGAGTCAACGCTTTGGCCGAGGCGCTCAACGCGGCTTACGAGGTAACTGAAACGCGTTCCTGGTGGAAGGTGCGCCTGACTTCAATTGCGATGACGTTGGCGCTTTCCATCCTGATCGTCTCGGCGCTAATCCTGGTTTTGTACGGGGGCCAAAGCGGTGAAGCGCTGGCCGCCCGGATTAACGCGGGCCAGGCCTTTTCGATCACCTGGCAAGCGCTGCAAATTCCGTTTGCGCTCGTTTTTGTCGTCATAGCCCTGGTGATGATTTATCGCTTTGTTCCGAACGTAGCCGCCAAGCGACATGGCAAGGGTTTGCGCCCGACAGATTATCGTCGCCGCTGGTTTTCACCAGGCATAATCTGCGCGGTGCTGCTCTGGTTGCTGGTCTCGCTCGGCTTTCGCCTCTACCTGCATTTCTTCAACTCCTACAGCACTACTTACGGATCGCTGGGCGCGCTGATCATTTTGATGTTGTGGTTTTATCTGACGGGCGCAGCCATTCTGCTCGGCGGTGAAATCAATTGTGAGTATGAGTCGGAAGTGCGCGACTGAAGTCCAAAGTCCAAAGTCCAAAGTCCAAAGTCCCAAAGTCCAAAGCCCAAAGCCCAAAGCCCCTCCTTTCTTCTAAATCATTCAGATCGCTGCCAGCAATCGTTCGCTTTTAATTCAAACGACTCCGCAGAGTGCTTATATTCTCGAATTACCTTGCTGGCATGAGCCTTGCACTTACCCAATCGCACGGAATGACAATGTTCCAAGAAAGGACGGTCAAAGCGATATGTTGTGGACAATTCTAATGGTGCTTTTGGTCTTATGGTTGTTAGGTCTCATCGGAGGCATTGGCGGTAACCTGGTTCACTTGCTTCTACTTGTGGCCCTGGTTGTGCTCGTAATTCAATTGATCACCGGTCGTCGCGCAGTAGTGTAGAGCCTCGACCGATTCACAGATTCAAAGCCCGGCCTAAGGCCCCGACGGAGCGAAAACCAGCAAGGGAATAAGGTGGGAAGCAAGGAGGAATGTGATGAAGTACGAAGATGAAGTAAAGGGCAAAGGCAAACAAGTTAAGGGCGCGGTCAAGGAACAACTTGGTAAGTTAACTGGAAACCGTGATCTCGAAAGCAGCGGCACCGCCGATCGCGTCGAAGGCGACGTGCAGGAAGGCTTCGGTAGAACGAAGCGCAAGATAGGCGAGGCTGTTGAGAAAGTTGGTAAAAGGATCGCCAGCTAACGGTGAAGCTGGCGATTCTTTTTTCCACGCACTAAGGAAGGGAATAGTTCAATGGGCATGAAGAATTTCCTGTTGGCGCCGGTGCTGCTATCAGTGGCTTTTGCGTTCACCACGTTCATCGGTTGCAACGAAGCGGGAACGAACGTGAACGGCAATGCCAATGCCAACGCCAACGCGAACAGCAGCATTCGGGCTGAATCAAGTCCGTCGGCGACGGCCACGCCGACTCCGAAGTACAGCGAGGAGCAGGCACGGGCAGAGCGCGAGAAAGCCAAGGCGAACAAAGAGACAATCGGCCAGTCTCTGGAAGATGCCTGGACACACACCAAAATTGTCGCCAAGTTGATCGGCGACGCTGATACGCCCGAACGAAAGATCAACGTTGACGTGGTCGATGGCGCAGTGACTCTGCGCGGCACGGTTGATACCACCGAAGCCAAAAGCGAAGCCGAGCGGATTGCCAAAGAAACTGACGGCGTGAAGAAGGTCACGAACCAACTGAAGGTAGCGCCACCGGCGAAGCCGACTCCTGCCAAGCCGGCCACGAAGAAACCGTAGGGGTCGGAGATCTCAGATCTCAGATTTGAGATCTGAGATTTTAAGGTTTGATTCTGCGCTCAGCGGCAATTCATCTTCTCATTCATTAATTCAAGCTGAGCGCAGTGTCAGAAGCCCGACCTATCCACAGATTACGCAGATTCCAAACACAAGTCTCTCCAAGCCGGCACGTTCTCCATGAGCGTGCCGGCTTTTTCATGTAGCGCAGACTGTCCAGTCTGCGTCCGATAAAGCCAGAACGGAATCGACAGGATTTACAGGATTAACAAGATTGAAGTAAGCAGCTTTCAAATCCTGTGAATCCTGTAAATCCTGTCCATTCGCTTTACTCCCCGACTGGAACGACCTCTGCCAGTGCCCTGGCTCAATCGCGCCTTAATTGTCCGACAAACTTCAGTTTGTCGCGCACCGGGTCAGTACCACCTCCGTGAGGAGGTGGGATCAGCATGCCCCCTTGAGGATCCCGAGCGGACTCCCTGATCCCATCTCCTCACGGAGATGGTACTGACCCCGGACTCGCAGTAACCGCGCAGACGTCAAAAAACCTCGACGATCGACTTCCACCTCTCAACCACCAACTCCCAACTCTTAAGCCTCAACTTCCAACTTCGAGCCGCGCACTTCGACATTTTGCCTCCTCGACTTGCAACTAAGTGACGTGTAGTTGCAACTTCAAGCCTCGCACTTGCAACTCCATGCTTCACACTTGCAACTTCGTGCCTTGCACTTGAAAGTTCATGCTTGCGCGTTACAAGTACTAATGCCAAAATGCGCGACGCACACGCGAAGAACGCAGTTTTTGGGCGTATTTCCGCGGCTTTCTCAATCAGCAGCGTCCGCCGGCCGGCGCGGTCAACGGACGCGTGGAACTGAGTTGCTCCCCCCACTTCGCCCCGAGCTCTCTTTGCCACAAACCTTACGGCGGGTCCCTCGCAGCGCGCCACTCTTTCCACTATCACTGTGCGCCTCGCGCACATGGGAGGACCTCAAATGCCAACACCTAAAAGCAATCAGGAAAAAATGGACAAGATGTTGAATGCCTGGCGGACGCTGGCCCCGGCCAAGACGTTCGGCGGGCTGACGCTGGCGCAATTCGAAGCGATCGTGTCGCCGTGCCAGACTTCGCGTCAGACGATCTCGAATCTCGAAGATCAAATGACGCACGCGATCAACGAGCGAGACACGTCTGACGAAGCCTTTCTCTCGAAAGCGCAGTTAGTCGTCAACGGCGTGCTCGCCGACCCAACCGAAGGTCCGGACAGTTCGCTCTACGAAGCCATGGGCTACACGCGCAAGAGCGAGCGCCGTTCGGGCCTCACACGCAAGGCCAACGGCGGCACTACGCCCCCCGCCGCACCCAAATAGTCTCCCTCTCCATTGTTGAGAGGCCCGGTGTAGCGCCAGGCTGTCCAGCCTGCGCCACACTAAACACGCAAACCCAACAGCCAGGGGCCGAGCCCCCCGGCGACAACCTCGTTCTGTCTCTAAACGAGCCCGCCAAGCGGGCGAGCACTTCTGACCTCTGACGTCTGACTTCTGATCTCTGGCTACCAAAACGAGCAGGATTACCTGCACGCCATAGACCTGGTCAAGAAATCAGCGAACGCGCCGGTTAAGAGGAAGTAGAAAACTCGAAACCTGAAACTCGAAACTGCGCTTTGCGACGGACGCGGACGTTGTGCAAAGGAAGTAACTCACCCCACCCAACCAAAAGCGGCGAGACTTCGCAGGTCACCTTCGGTGACTCCGCGAAGCCTGCCGCTTTTTTCTCCATTGGCCCTTTCTCTTTAGCTCTTATCATCTAGCACTTGGCCCTTGCGCTTTGCGCTACTTGTGGCATCATGCGCGGCGAAATTTTCCCAAACTTCCAAAAGGTGTTTCCTGTGTCTTCTAGGCTAAAGATCGAAAGGAGCGACAACCTGGCTCTCCAGCAGATCGCGCCGCTCATCCATGAGGTTCGTGGTCAGCGCGTGATTCTTGATGCAGACTTAGCAGCGATTTATGGTGTGCCAGTCAAAGCCTTGAATCAGGCGATAAAGAGAAACGCAGACAGGTTCCCCGGAGATTTTGTCTTTCGCCTGACACGCTCTGAGTTTGAGGATAGTTTGAGGTCACAATTTGTGACCTCAAAGGGTCGCGGCGGTCGTCGGTACCCACCCTACGTCTTCACGGAACACGGCGCGATCATGGCAGCAACCGTTCTGAACAGCACCCAAGCCATTCACATGAGCGTCTTTGTGGTACGCGCCTTCGTGAAACTGCGTGAAGTCCTTGCGACTCATATTGAGTTAGCCGGCAAGCTGACCGAACTTGAAAGCAAGGTTGGTACGCATGACAAAGCGATAGTGTCGATCATCGCGGCGATTCGAGGACTAACACAGCCGCCAAAACCGAAGTCGCCCGCGATCGGCTTTCGAGCTAAACCAGAATCGCCAGCGGACACCAAGCCAAAGCAACTCGACCGACGCGCCCGAAAATAGTAGAGTTTTCGCCCGCCTGCTCATCCGACTTCCTCTAGTTACCTTCACAGCTCTTTGCTCCCCGCTCCACTTATGGCATCATCCGCAACGAAATTTCCCAAACCTCTCTTAAGCGTTTGCGGAGTTACATTTGTCCTGCCAAAGAACAAAATGTGAAAGGAACCTGTGCTGGGTAGTCTGCGTTCCTCGCGCGCCCAACAAGAGCCTATTGCGGATTAGAGGGATTCAGATCGTCAAGGAAACACGACGGTGATTACAGGAGAACTCAAATCAAGAGTTGATCGACTCTGGGATGCGTTCTGGTCGGGTGGCATCAGCAACCCGCTCGAAGTGATCGAGCAGATCACTTACTTGCTCTTCATCAAACGGCTAGATGAGCTTCATATGGCGCAGGAAGCGAAGGCCAATCGGTTTAAGACGCCGATTGAAAACGCGATCTTTAATCGCAAACAGCAGGACTTGCGCTGGTCTCGGTTCAAGCACGACAAGGCCGATACTATGTACAAGATCGTCGGCGAAAAAGTCTTTCCTTTTATCAAGGAACTCAAGAGTGCGCGCGAAGACTCGACCTACTCGCACCACATGAAGGACGCGCGCTTCACGATTCCTAACGCCGGACTGCTCGCCAAAGTCGTAGACATGATCGACAAGATCCCGATGGAAGATCGGGACACCAAGGGCGATCTCTACGAGTACATGCTCAGTAAGATCGCGACGGCCGGGCAGAACGGGCAGTTTCGCACGCCGCGTCACATCATTCAGTTGATGGTTGAGATGGTCGGGCCTAAGCCAACAGACATCATCTGTGATCCAGCATGCGGCACTGCCGGGTTTCTGGTCGCGACCGGCGAGTACCTCCGCGAGAATCACCAAGAGATCTTCACGAACCAGAAACTTCATCATCATTTCAACGAGAGGCTTTTCAATGGTTTTGACTTTGATTCGACGATGCTGCGCATCGGCAGCATGAACATGCTGCTGCACGGCGTCGAGAATCCAAACATCCGTTACAAGGATTCGCTGGCTGAAGAACACGCGGGAGAAGAAGAGCAATACACGCTGGTGTTGGCCAATCCACCGTTTGCCGGGTCGTTGGATTACGAGAACACGGCAAAAGACTTGCAGCGGGTCGTGAAGACGAAGAAGACCGAACTGCTCTTCCTCGCCCTCTTCATACGCCTGCTCAAGCCCGGCGGACGCGCCGCCGTCATCGTGCCCGATGGAGTTCTTTTTGGTTCGTCCAACGCGCACAAGACGCTGCGCAAGATCTTAGTCGAGGAACAAAAACTAGACGCGGTGATATCGTTGCCCGGCGGTGTGTTCAAGCCGTACGCCGGTGTCTCAACTGCGATTCTTCTGTTCACCAAAACCAATTCGGGCGGCACCGATTACGTTTGGTTCTACGACGTGGAAGCCGATGGCATGTCGCTGGACGACAAGCGAACGGAACTCTTGCCTTCAGAAAAGCTTGGCGCGGTGCCGCAAGTGGGGCTCAAGGCTGAGGAACACGGAAAGAACAATCTTCCCGACATCCTTGCGCGCTGGCGTTCGTTTGGAGTTCCGCCTTCAGGCGGCGCAGGTCGAAACGGAAGACGGGCTAAAGCCGGAACTCCGAACCCGGAACTCGCTCGGCCGCGCACCGCGCAAAGCTTCTGCGTGCCCAAGGCCGACATCGCCGCACAGGGCTACGACCTCTCGCTCAACCGCTACAAGGAAGTCGTCCACGCCGAAGTCGCGCACCGCCCGCCGGGCGAAATCCTCAAAGCCCTCGGCCAACTGGAGGTAGAGATTCAGCAGGGCATGAAGGAACTGGAGGGGATGCTGAAGTGAAGGCCGACGGTCGAATGACGAAGGACGAATGGGAAACTGTCGCGCTCGGCGATTTGGTCGAGCCTGCGAAGACGTGGAATCCCACGCGCTTGCCTTCGGATGAAGTCTTCGGCTACATCGACCTCAGCGCGGTTGACCAAGACGCAAAGCTCATCACCGCTGCGCGTGAAATCTCATGTGGCGACGCTCCGAGCCGCGCACGCCAGCTTGTTGCGCGCGGCGATGTTCTCGTTTCGACAGTCCGTCCGAATCTGAATGGCGTCGCCCGTGTGCCTGACCAGCTTGATGGGGCAACGGCCTCCACGGGGTTCTGCGTATTGCGCGCACGCGAATCAAAGTTCGACGGCGGCTATCTGTTCCATTGGGTGAAATCGCCTGCGTTCGTGGCCGACATGGTGAACAAGGCAACGGGAGCAAGTTACCCGGCGGTTTCCGACCGCATCATTTTCGACTCACGCATCCCCCTGCCGCCGCTGGCGGAGCAGCGGCGGATAGCGGAGGTGCTGGACCGGGCGGAGGCGTTGCGGGCCAAGCGCCGCGCCGCCCTCGCCCAACTCGACTCCCTGACCCAATCCCTCTTCCTCGACCTCTTCGGCGACCCCGCCACCAACCCGAAACGCTGGCCCGCGATTCAGCTCGGTGATGTCGTTTTCTCGGCGAGTGATGGCCCTCACGTAAGCCCTGACTACGTCGATTCGGGCATTCCGTTTCTCTCAACCCGTCATGTTCGTCCGGGCGGCATGTCATGGGAAGACTTGAAGTTCATCAGCTCCGAGGAGGCGCAGATCCACTGGAGGAAATGCAAACCCGAGCGTGGAGACGTCCTTTACACAAAAGGCGGGACTACGGGCATCGCAAAGGTTGTCGACTGGGATAATCCGGTAGCCATTTGGGTGCATATCGCCTTGCTCAAGACTGATAAATCGAAGGTCGAACCTGTTTGGCTAGAAGCGATGCTCAACGCTCCGTTTTGTTATCAACAGTCGCAACGGCTGACTCGAGGAATTGCGAATCGAGATTTGGGTCTCACTCGGATGGTCACGATCAAAATGTATCTTCCCCCTATCTCATTGCAGCGCGAATTCGCCCGCCGCGTCGCAGCGATTGAGGCGCTGAAGACGGCGCAACGCGCGTCGCTCCGGGAGCTGGACGCGCTCTTCGCCACCCTCCAGCACCGCGCTTTCAGAGGAGAGCTGTGAGGGCGCAGCTTCATGAACTATCTCTCCCAGGCGCAATGCTCGCGCGCGGTTTCTGGCTTTATGTCTGGGAAGTTACTGATGGCTCCGGAAGACAATGGCTTTACGTTGGCCGCACTGGGGACAGTTCATCCCCAAATGCGCAATCGCCTTTCTCCCGTTTGAGTCAGCACTTGGGTGGCAATCGAAGAGGCAACGCGCTCCGGCGAAACCTGGCGCGGGTTGGGGTTAATCCTGATACGTGCCGTTCATTCGAGTTGAGTTGCTACGGGCCAGTTCTGCCTGAGTGCGAGGATATGGAGAGACACCGACCGTCGCGGGACATTATGGCTGGTTTGGAGAAGGGCTTGCGCGACGCGCTTCACGCGGCAGGATACAACCTGCTCAACGAAGTAAAGTCACGCCACCCGATTGATCAATGCATTCGCAGGCAGGTTCGGCAAACTGAATGCAGCCTCGAAGAGGCTGAGTCTCAAAGCCCAGGGTTGACGCGCGTTGCGCGCGGCTACCCTGGGAATCGGTAAAGGATTGGTTCCTACCCCAACGGGGTTGCGGCCTTTGTTGAGGGCGACGATTTTTGGCGCAACCACGTTGTGGTTGGGATTAACGAATCGCGGCGATCCTAACGTAGCCGAAGCGGCAACATTGGGCTGGAGGGCGGAACCGCTTCCGGTTTGAGAACGCCGATTTTTTCACAAACCTCAATGTCGAATTTCGATTTCCTAAAGTCTGAATGGCGGGAGCTTCACGAATCGGCCGTCAAGGTTGCGTCGCTCGCGCGCACAGATGCGCGGAGCTGTTGCTTCTACGCTCGCCGCACGCTCGAACTCGCGATTCACTGGTTATATGAACACGATCCCACGCTCAAGCTGCCTTACGACGACAATCTCAGCGCGCTGATTTACGAACCCACGTTCAAGCAGAACCTGCCGGGTGAACTCTTTCTCAAAATCAAAACGATTAAGGAAGTTGGCAATCTGGCTGTGCATAGCCGCAAGCTAATTACTGAACGTGACGCGCTAAGAGCGACGAAAGAGCTGTTTCATTTTCTCTATTGGCTGGCGCGAACGTACACACGACGCAATGCCTCGGAATACACAAACATCAATTGGGATGAACAGAGGGTCCCGCCGCCGCAGGTGGCGATTCCAGTCAAGACGCTTAACCAATTACGCGAGCTGGAAGAACAGTTGCGCGAACGTGATCGCAAGCTTGCCGAGAAAGCGAAGGCCCTTGCCGATACCGATACACAGATCGCGCTGCTGCGCGAACAAATAGCTGAAGCCAAAAAGCAGAACGAGAAATACCCGGACGATCACGACTATTCGGAAGCGGAAACGCGTGACTACTTCATCGATTTGCTTCTGCGCGAAGCGGGCTGGCTACTCGACAAGACCGAAGACCGGGAATATCCGGTCAAGGGAATGCCGAACGAAGCAGGCGAGGGCTTTGTCGACTATGTCCTCTGGGGAAACGACGGCTTGCCGCTGGCGGTGGTCGAGGCAAAGAAGACGAAGAAAGACCCGCGTATTGGGCGGCAACAAGCGAAGCTGTACGCCGACTGTCTTGAAAACCAATTCAAACAGCGCCCGCTGATCTTCTACACCAACGGATACCAAACCTGGTTCTGGGATGATCAGAACTATCCGCCGCGTGAAGTCCAGGGGTTCTACAAACGAGATGAGCTTGAGTTGCTGATTCAGAGACGCGGCAAGCGAAAGGACCTGTCGAAGGAGAGCGTTAAAAAAGAGATTGTCGAGCGCTATTACCAGGAAGGATCGATTCGCGCAGTCACAGAGCACTTCGCGAAGATGCAGCGCAAGTCTCTGATTGTCATGGCGACAGGCGCGGGCAAAACGCGAACAGTGATTGCGCTGTGCGAATTGCTGCAAAGATGCAATTGGATCAAACGCGTCCTGTTCCTTGCCGACCGTGTGGCGCTGGTCAGGCAGGCCGCAAATGCATTCAAGAAGCATTTGCCGGATTCCAATCCGGTCAATCTCGTTACCGAGAAATTTACCGACAGCCGCGTCTATCTCTCGACCTATCCGACGATGATGGGACAGATCAACGAGGTCGAGGACGGGATGAGGCGTTTCGGCGTCGGCCACTTCGATCTCGTCATCATCGATGAAGCACATCGCTCTGTTTACCAAAAGTACCGCGCGATTTTTGAGTACTTCGATTCGTTGCTGGTTGGCTTGACGGCCACGCCCAAAGATGAGGTTGACCGCAATACTTATTCACTGTTTGACCTTGAGAAAGGTGTTCCGACTTATTCATACGATCTCGAGCAAGCTGTGGATGACGGATTTCTCGTACCTTATAAACCGGTAGAGTTCTCAACTAAGTTCGTGCGCCAGGGAATCAAGTACGACGATTTGACCGACGAGGAGAAAGAAGAATGGGACGCAATTGAGTGGGACGAAGAGAAAGAAGACGTGCCCGAATCAGTTGACGCCGGCGCCCTGAATAAATGGCTCTTCAACGCAGACACGGTTGACAAGGTTCTGAAAACACTAATGGAAAGAGGACAGAAGATCGCCGGGGGCGATGTGCTCGGGAAGACGATCATCTTTGCTAAGAATAAGAAGCATGCAGCTTTTATTGAGAAGCGGTTTGATGAGAACTATCCTCATTACAAGGGTACTTTTGCCCGGACAATAGTTAGTGGCGAATCATATGCGCAGACTCTCTTGGATGAATTTTCGACACCTGACAAACCGCTTCAAATAGCGCTTTCGGTTGATATGCTCGACACCGGCATCGATATACCTGAGATTGTCAACCTGGTCTTCTTCAAAATCGTTCGGTCAAAGACCAAATTCTTTCAGATGATTGGACGTGGTACTCGCTTGCGGCCGGATCTGTTTGCACCGGAAATCGATAAAGAGTTCTTCTACATCTTCGATTGTTGCCAAAACCTCGAGTTCTTTAATCAGGATGTGAAGGGCGTTGAAGGGTCAGCGCAGGAATCTCTGAGCACCAAAATATTTAAGGCGCGCGTCGAGTTGCTTGAGAAGTTCAGGCAAACGGGAGCGGTCACTGATGAAGCAATCGGAGAGATTGATGGCGAAATCGCAACGACGCTGAGAGAGCAGATCCAGTCCATGAATGTGGACAACTTCGTCGTTCGCCCTCACCGCAAAGAAGTCGAGAAATTTCGCGAGCCGGCAACGTGGGAAGAGCTTGGGCCGGATGAATTTGAAGAGCTGGATTTTGTCCTCGCCGGCTTACCGAATGAATTGGATCCTGAAGATGAGACCGCGAAGCGATTCGATCTCCTATTGCTCAAGTTGCAATTAGCCGTTCTCACGAAGGATGAAACCTTCATAAAACTTCGCGATAACGTGAAAGAGATTGCCAACCGCCTGGAAGAGAAGCGGGCAATCCCGATGGTTAACGAACAGATGGACCTGATTCTTGACTTACAACACGATGAGTACTGGGCAGACATAACTCTGCCGATGCTTGAAGATGTTCGCAAGCGGATGCGCGACCTCGTGAAGTTCATAGACAAGAAGCAGCGCAAGCTGGTTTATACGGATTTTGAAGATGAACTGGGCGAGATTCGTGAGGTTGAATTTGGCGCGATTGGCTCCGCGGTAAATATCAAGCAGTACCAGAAGAAGGTCATGCACTTTCTGAAAGAGCACGAGAATCATATCGCGCTGCAAAAGCTTAAGCGGAATGTCCCTATCACGCGGAGCGACATCGCCGAACTGGAAAGAATTCTGTTTGAATCGGATGGCTTAGGGACGCGAGAGGATTTCGAGAAGGCGTATGGGAAACAGGAGCACCTTGGGTTGTTTATTCGCGGCTTAGTTGGATTAGATCGCGAAGCGGCGAAGCAGGCCTTTGGATCCTACTTGTCGCGACAAACTCTCTCGGCCAACCAGATTCGCTTTATCAATCAGATTATCGAGTACCTCACGCAGAACGGGATAATGGATGCAGGGTTGCTCTATGAGCCACCGTTTACGGATTATGCGGCTGCGGGTCTCGATGGAGTATTCAAAGATCAGGATGCGGACGGAATCGTGTCTGTGCTCGAATCGATAAGAGAGGCTGCGGTGGCTTAGCCTCCATCAATGTCTCACAACAGAATCGAGTCATCAGCCTAGAGCAAGGGGAAGCGATTTTGTGCGGAATTGGGTTGCGTAATTATGAAACCTTGGGCAGAAGGTTCGTTTGAACTTCTCAGACATGCTGAAGAGCATGTAAGAGGTGGTAGCGACTTCGATCGCCGAATGGCGCTAATCAGCTTTGATAATTCTATTGAGGTTGCAATTTTTACTTATCTCTCGCTCAATCCTATTCAGCGCGACAATACACAGTTTCCCAAGGAGCAAGTTGCGAAATGGCTAACAAACTTCCACTCTAAGCTGGAATTCCTCGAATTTTTTGTGACGGTTAAGCTGGTACGACCGATGGAATTTCAAAGAGATGAAATCGTTTTCTATCACAACTTACGTAATGAAATTTATCATCAGGGCACAGGAGTTACACCTGATGCAAGGTATTTGAATGGAATAAGAACCATTGCATTGTGGGTGTTCAAAACTCTATTTGGCTTTGATCCCGAACCACATCTCGCAATATCTGAAGTTGCCTCGAACACAAAACCCATTGAGGTGGACTCGACGGACAGTTCCAACCAAAACCTAGATCTCTCTGATCAAACGAAATTCTTAGAGTCTTTTATTTCAATCCGCCACGACCTAAACATGCTCATGCGGATGATGAGAGGCGAAAGCTCCAGTGACACGACTGAACTTCCTGCAAGTGAAGCATGGAAAAACATTTCGGGTTCAGCCGAAGAGGGGGCCTACAACGACCTCCTTGAGCGAGCTGAAACACTTCGCACTAAAATCGTTGAAGGTGATTCGGATACTGACGAATCCGCGGTTCGCGAGCTATCACAGAGACTCGTTGAAGTATCCGATCTCATCAATTCCGAGCTCAGGCCGTTTCAACGGGATATCGTTGAGAAAGCCTTGGAAGCGACAGCAAGAATTGCCGCCGACAGCGGGCCAAGACGAGTCGGGATTGTATGGCAAACACCTGGCACAGGTATTACGGGGTCGCTCATATCGTACGTTACTCGGGTAACGGCGATTACTGCTCTCGACAATCCACTCATTATTGTTGCTTCCAATGTAAACTCCTTGATCGATCAGACGTATTCCCGTTTTGTTCGATCTGCTGGTTCGCTTACCGCCGATCTCGAACGGGTAACAGATAGCGACAGGCTCTTACGACTAATTAACTCAACTGAAAAGAAGATAATTCTGACTACCTTTCAACGTGTCTTGAGGATTGGTGGTCAGGCTCCTTTTGAAAGAAGGGACATTTTATTCGTCGGCCATGATTTGTATGATACTAGCGGCAGAATCAATCGAACCTTTCCGAATGCAGCTTTCATACTGTTTACTAACACGTTCTTGCCGACTAATGAAATGGGTTCAACCTACGGTGAATTGATAGCTCGATACGATTTTAGACAAGCCGTTGACGATCAGGTTTCCTCTCCAATTCATTACGAACACCGACGTGTTGCTCAGGGGCTCCATGATGATTCTTCTGGAGGCGATACGGCTGAGTTTTTTACGGTGGTCGCTAGGCTCGATTACATTCACGATCTTGCCGCGGACTTAGTTGAACATTTTGAGAGCCACCTTACTGGTGGAGAAAGAGCGGTGATACTGACACGACGGATTGATTTAGCGAACGCCTTATTCGCGGCAGTCCTGAGGCGAAAGCCTCAATGGGCTGAAGACGTAATTGGACCGTTAACAGTGGCAGTAGAACCAAGTCAGCGTCAATCTTTCGTGTCACGCTTAATTGATCGACAGGACAAATTTAAGATTGCTCTAATCAGTTCAGGACTACTATCCGGTCTGGACATCCGAAATGTAAGAATAGTTTATGTTGTTGAGACCCTATCATCGAATGTTCTCTTGAAAGCATTCGGATTGCTCGGCCGGAACTCAGACGGGAAGCCCGGCCTAATCGTCGATTATGGTCCAAATCTCCACGCGGTCCAGTCATTGCTATATGAAGAGAACACAGAATCAAGTGATGTCGACAATACAAAGAGCGGCAGCAGTTCGAATTAAAGCGCGTCCCAAAACTAGTGAGCGTAACTTTCGATTTCACAACAGAATGTTTTTCTGGGATTCACTTCTCAGGCGTGGCCAACCTCTCTTGGAATTAACTAAACGCTATCTGTTTCCTCAACTGAGCTTGAGACTGCGGGCGACTAAAATGTTGGTGATAAGGGTCAGGCCTTCGATTCTGCGATTCTTTCCTTAATTTAACCCCCATCGCACTCTAGACCAAAATCATGATAGTCAATCTCGGCAGAACCTGCGTTGACGCTGAGAGGGAACAGCCTTAGCATCCCGCGATATTGATCGAAAATCGCAGAATCGAAGGCCTGACCCCTGATCACCCTGATCCGCATTCAATATTGATAGAATTCGCGATTGATTCGCGGCGTGTTGCTCAGGATTACAGGTGAAACTTCCAAACTCACAAAGAGCCTTTGTTGATCTCACCAAGCTCCGTGATTACTCGTTGAATCCGGAGCATGAATCAGGCGGACACAAGGCGCGAGTGTTTCGCGCTGCTTTGGGGCTGACGATTGATGATGCGCAATGGCTGCGCGCAGAATTGCTTAGGATTGCGCGGGAAGGCGAGGCGAGATTCGGAGAAGTCTCTCACTTTGGTCAAAAATACGTAATTGACGCGACGCTGACTCTTAACGAGCGGACTGCTATTGTGCGAACCGCGTGGATCATTGAAAATGGGAAAGACTTTCCCAGGCTCATAACTTGTTATGTGAAGTGAGGTGCGGTCGGATGGACGGTATTAAGCCTCTCGGAGTAGTAGCCCTTTTGACTGACAAACCCGAACACGCCCTCAAGCGGGGCGACGTCGGGACCGTCGTGGAAGTGTTCGAGAGTAATGAACATCATACCGGCGGATGCATCGTCGAATTCGTCGACGAGGACGGCAAAGTGGTGGCTCTGCTTGACGTGACCGATCTCGCGGAGCTGGTTCCCCTTAATTTGAAGCTACGCGCTGCGTAGCAAATTGCCGCACGTGTTTGGGACCGAAAGGTCCGGCTCAATTCCTCGCCCAGAACGAAGACCGAAGAACGAAGTCCAAAGTCCAAAGTCCAAGGTCCAAAGCCCAAAATTCAGCACGCCGGAGGCGTGCGTACCGTTACAACTCCTTCTTTAAAAAATAGAGTGTGTGGCCGGGGGTGATTTCGGGGAGTTCGCCGAAGATCTCGTAGCCTAAGCCTTCATAAAACGGGAGCGCCTGGAAGCTGGCGGTTTCGAGATAGACCAGCGGGTGCTCGTGGCTCTGCGCGTAGTCTTCGATTGCCTTCATTAGTTTCGAGCCATAGTCATGGCCGCGGAACTTCTCATCAACCCAGAGGGCGTCGATGTGGACTGAGCGGCCCCAGAAGCTGCCCTGGACGCCGCCGACAATCTGTCTGTCTTCGTCGCGAAGATAATACGCGACCTGGTGCGGGCGTTCGTTGCCGGTTTGGGCGCGATTGAAGGTGCGGACGCCGTCGAGGACTGTGCGGAAGTCTTCGGGGGTTGGGTGCTCGTCGAGTTCGAGGGTCAGATTCATTAGCCGCAGATTAACGCGGATAGACACGGATCAGGAAGAAGGCAGAAAGCAGAGGTCAGAAGTCAGAGATCAGAGGTCAGAGGTCAGAAGACGGGAATAGACAGGATTAACAGGATTTACAAGATTCATTCAGAGAAAGACCAACTGTTTTCATCTTGTTGATCATGTAAATCCTGTCCATCTACGTGGGGGGCGCGTCGGTGACATTGGCGGGATCCCTGATCCCACCTCGTGACGGAGGTGGTACTGACCCGGTTGCGCTCCCGGGGCGAAGGGGAATAGTCAGGATTTACAAGATTTATTTAAGTGAAAAAGGTTTTTCTGTTTTCAATCTTGTCCATCATGTAAATCCTGTCCATTTCACTGCTTGAGCAGATTCATCGCCTGCAATCCGAGGCCTACGTAGCCTTCGATTTCGGGCGGCTGAAATCTCTGGCCGGCGCGATAGATGAAAAGCTGGTTGCCGCCGGCGTCCACGCAGGTGCCGGCATAGCCCTCAAAGAACGAGAGCACGCGGTCGTTGAAGGTTTGCCGAATTGCCAGTTCGTTCTGACCGCGCAGAATGTATTGGTTTGAGAATTCAGGACGTTGACCGAAGTCTATGTCCTGGTAGCCGAACGCGCTGAGCATGCGGTGAAAGAGAGTCTCCGGTCGTAAGGAAAACATCGGCAGAGCAAGGTTGACCGGCTCGAGATAGACGACCGTTTGATAATGCGTCTGTTGGCTCTTGCCGCTTCCCGTCACGTAAATGTAGTCGAACACGGCGGCCTTCACACCCTGGGCCTGGCCGTACATGAAGTTCCTGATCTGTCTGCTGCGCCCCTGGGAAAAGAGCGTGAATCGGTCGAGCCACGCAATCTGAGTCAGCGGCGCGTCCGCCGCGAAACTCCAGCCGAGAGTGGCGGCCAGTTGTTGCAACGCCTGGGTGCGCTCCCTCTCTTTCCGCTTGTTGTAGATGACGAGGAAGACGGCGAGGCCGATGAACAGAACCCAGAAGGCTATGATGATGAGGACGGTCCACATCAGGGGTCAGAAGTCGGAGGTCAGAAGTCAGAGATCAGAGATCAGCGTCGGCATCCAGAATAAGAAAGCAGATCGAGCGTCCGCCGTTCTGACCTCTGACCTCTGACTCTTGCTCTACGACACTCGATAATTCACGGTCTTCGCAAAGGTGCCGTTGATGTAAATGTCGACTTTGTAGGTGCCCACTGGCCAATCGCGCGGCAGTGTCAGGTTGCCCTGGACCCTCTCCTCGAGGGGTTTGGTCACATAGTCAACGGTCTTGATCTCTTCGTTGCGCGAGCCTTCGATTTCGACCGTCTTCCAGACGAAACGCACTTTGGTGCCGGCCTTCGCCATGTTAAATGTGATCACGCAAAAGATTGTGCGATCGCTTGGCATGAAGCTCAACGTAGGGTCGCCCGGTCTGCCGTTATTGTTTTTCGCCATACTGACTGTATGAATGACAACCTCGGCATTCGGCGAACCGGACGATGGTGAAGTCGGGGTATTGGTGTTCGGAGTGCTGTTCCACGATGACGACTGCGGAGCGCTGCGGCTCAAACTCCTGAGGTTGGGCCGCTTGAGCCCGACATACTCCGGGGCAATCTGCGCCGCCCGCGCGTCGGTCAGGCGCGCAGCGGAATCATTTCCCAGAGCGCGATAGACGTCACCGAGCATCAGCCAGCCATCTTCATCTTCGGGCGTCTTTTTGGTGTAGTCTTCCAACTGGGTCTGAGCTTCGGTGAGTTTTCCGTCGATGATCAAAAGCCCGATCCGATCGGGCGGATAGGTCGTGCCCAGAGAGACGGCCGACGACCAGTGCTGGCGCGCCAGCGTGAAACGCTCAGTCATGTAATAGATCAAACCGACGTTCGAGTGCGGTGAACTGTCTTTTGCGCTTAACTTGATCACTTCCAGGTACTCTTGGGAAGCACCTTCGAGCTGACCCAGCTTCTGCATCATGAGCGCGGCGTTGAAGTGTGCCGAAGAGTCTTTCGGATCGGCGGCGATAGCCTTTCTGGCTTCGGTTAGGGCGTCGCCATAGCGTCGCTGTTCGCTCAGGACTCGCACCAGCTCGAGATGCAACACGACGAGCGGTTGCGGCGCCAGCGTCACTGCTTTGCGATATGTGGTTTCTGCCTCGGCGTAGCTCTTGCGCAGAAATTGGACCCAACCCAGAGCCAGATAGCCGTAATAATTTTCCGGTTGCGCAGCGACGGCCTTGCGCCCGGCTACCAGCGCTTCGTCGAGCCGTTCCATTTCGGAATAGGTGAAGGCCAGACGCGCGTAGGGCTCGCTGTCGCCGCGAGCCAGCGAAGCGGCGCGCGCATAGAATTTCTCAGCGTCCGGATACTTCTTTTGATTGTAGTAGATGTGGCCCAGGCCGAGATAAGGTCGGGGATCGTTCGGCGCGAGTTTTGAAGCTAATAGATACCCGCGTTCGGCGGCTTCGTTCCTTCCGGCCTGACGGGCGTCGTCGGCCAGGCTCATCGCGTCGTCCATCTGCGCGGAGTTGTCAGGCGCAGTGGGCTTGGTGCCGGTTTTTGGTTTGGTGGTGTTTCCGGTCGCGGGCTTAACGGGTTTTTTCCCTGGCAATTTCATGGAGGCCCCGGCACTGGCAGCCGCGGAGCCGCCGACGGTGCCACCGCCCGCGCCCGAACCATGCTGCGCCTGGAGCGCGTTGAGCGAACCACACAGAATAATCGCCAGGCTGAACAAAAGTGCCTTGCGCGCTCCGATAAAGTTATTACTCATTTCGACCTCAATTCTCTGACTCAAATTTCCGGGCCGTTAGCATATCATCAATGAAAATACCCGCTAAAGTCAGTACGGTAATGTTCCTGGCTTTAGCTCCGTAGGAGCGAAATATTTATAGACATCGGCAGCCTAAAAACTCCTTCGAGCTCCGTAGGAGCGAAACAAGAACCTTCATACGCGTAAACGCTCCTACATAGCTACGAAACAAGAATCCAAACCGTTTCTATAAATATTTCATCCCTACGGGATGCAATCCTTGTTACACCGACAATCACTGAGACACAGGCGTCTGAGTAGTGACATCCTATACCGTGACGGCCTCACGATATTCTCCCCAAACGCGTCGCAGCCGGTTGCTGATTTCGCCGACCGTCGCGGATGCTTCGACGCACTCCAGAATTCGCGGCAGGAC